>R19__coassemble_422_pt1 | contig 19870 bp, 13 predicted proteins | sample R19__metabat2_high_PE_023 | metagenome-assembled genome bin R19
TGGTGGATGTGCTCAAGAATAAGCGTGCTGGATACGGAGAGAAAATTCAGAAAACGATTTCTGAAAATCTGACGAAGGAATTTGGTCCCGGTTGGGGGTTGCGTAAGATACAACATTGCGTCCGCAGTGCGGACGTTTTCACCAAGGAACAGATTGTGTCCGCAGTGCGGACGCAATTAGGGTGGACGCACCTTAAGATGATCATGTCAGAAAGAGATGCGCTCAAGCGTGATTTCTATCTTACGCTTTGTGCTTACGAGCATTGGTCGACGCGTGACCTTGAAAGGAAGATGGATGGCATGCTTTATGAGCGCACGGCGATTGCCAGACATCCGGAGGCAATTGTCAAGAAAGAGCTCGCCGCAGTGCGCAAGACCGGAAAGTTGACGCCGGATATCATATTCAAGTCAAGCTACATCCTGGATTTCCTACGTTTGAACGGCGATTATTCGGAGCGTGATTTGGAGAATGCCATTCTTTCGGAAATCCAGGAGTTCCTGCGGGAACTTGGGACTGATTTCGCATTCCTTGATCGTCAGAAGCGATTTACCGTCGATGGTATTGATTACAAGATCGACCTGCTCTTTTATCACCGTTCGCTCAAACGGTTGATTGCCATTGACCTCAAACTCGGAAAGTTCAAGCCGAAGTATGAAGGGCAGATGAGATTGTATCTGCGTTGGCTTGATCGCAATGAGCGACGGGATGGCGAGGAGTCGCCAATCGGATTGATTCTTTGTTCCGAAGGTAACACCGAGCATGTCGAGTATCTGATGCTTGAAAAAAGCGACGTGCGTGTGGCGCAATTTTTGACGGAACTACCGAAGGTCGAAGAGGTGAAGGCACGTCTTCAAAGAGCGGTGGCGTTGGCTGGCGTCCGACTCGCGGAACATCCGCAGGAATCTTACGAGAAACCGTAATTGTATTAAAGCGTGAACTTAAAAAGGAGGTTGTATGGCGGATATTAAAGAAATGGCAGATCTGGTTGTTAGCAACTGGACTGACGGCTGGAGTGCGTCGGCGCGTCAAGTGTTTGAAGGGGTGAAAATTGGCACACGATATTCTCGTGCAGAGAAGTCTGCGTCCATTCGCGCACCTGGTACACCCGCGGATGGAAAGGGCGTTCCGTATGCAGCTTATATAAATCCGAATAATCCGGATTCTGGGGCGTACGGCGGCACTTCGTTTGTCCTGTTCCCTTTTAAGAACGGTCCTTCCTTGATTGCATTTTGCGTTGGAACACAAGGACTTGCTCCCGACGAGAGAATTCTTGGTCGACCGGGGCATGCGCGAAAAATCGCCGCGATATGTAAATTGGTGAATGACGAGTTCGGCGGAGGCAAACGGATTGCATGGTCAAAGAGTGACCCCTGCCGCACGGATATAGCGCTTCCGGCATCGGTTGTTGAAGATATGTGCCCGTGCAATGAGGATGAAAACGGCGATATTGACTCTGGATATGAGGCGCTAGTTGCGAAATACGGTAATGTGCTGTATGCTGTAGTCAATACGAAGGGGCTATCGGCAGATAAAGTTGAAAAAATACTGAAGGTATTTCTGGATTTGTATTTTGGTGAGTACGGCATAAAAGTAAAGGGAACTGCGAATAAAAAGGAAAGTGCCGAATTCACGCGTGCGTATCAAACGTATTTATTTCCGGATGTCAATGAAAACGACATTGCGAAGCTTCTGGATGCGCGTAGGTACGTGATAGTCGAGGGGCCTCCGGGAACAGGTAAGACGCGTCTGGCTACGAAGGTGGCCGCGAAGTACTCTGGGCACACAACTGTGCAGTTCCATCCGAATATGACCTATGAGCAATTTATCGGGGGATTGTTTCCGATTCAGGAAGATGACGGTGCAAAATCGTCGATGGGATTCTCGTTTAGACCTCATCCTGGTAGCTTAATGAGCAGCGTCATAAAAGCCGGACAACTTCATGAAGGTGAAAAATACCTGTTGCATATAGATGAGATTAATCGTGCGGATTTATCGCGAGTTCTGGGTGAGGCTATCATGCTTTTTGAACCTAAAGCGGATACCGATCGGGCCATAGATCTGACATACAAATTTGAGGGTATTCCCGATAATCGTTTGAGTGTTCCGAAAAATCTGCACGTTATAGGAACAATGAACTCCGCTGATCGAAGTATCGCAATTCTTGATATAGCAATTCGTCGTAGATTCGCATTTGTCAGATTGTATCCACAGATGAGTGTGGTTGAGGAGTTCGGTGATGCTTTTTCGAAGGATGCCTTTTCAAAATTGCTGAATATATTTGTCGAGAAGGCCACTGATGAGAATTTTAAATATATGCCTGGACATTCATATTTCATAAAATCTAACGGCGCGTCCGATACAAAATTGCAGATCCTGACAGAGTTGTTGCCGTTGTTGCAGGAATATATCGAACAGGGATATGTGTCTGGATTCGCTGACGATATCAGGGCATATATTCAGGAATATGAAGTTCTTTGTAAGGGCTGATTTTGGCAAACAATAGCATAGTGCCATGCATTAAATTGAAGGATTCAAATACCTTCAGTCTACCTGCGAGCAAGTTATTTCCGGCCGGTGATCCGCGGTCGGCGTTGGCGACAGAATTGCGTTTGGCACGGCAATTGCTGGATCAAAATCGACGCAATTTTGAGTCGTATGGAATAACGGCTGTGTGCGGAGATAAGAGTGATGGGAGTGGCGCCGCGATTACGTTTGTTACTCACGATGTTGTCGGGGCGTTTCCGTTGAAATCACCAACAAGCGGGCGATGGGATTTTGGAGTTGTTATTGAACCGAGACAGGGATGGCGAGGGTTTGGGGGAATGTTGTCTACAATGGGCTGGAAGGTTGTTCCTGAACTGCAGAGGTTGCCGGCGCTACCATTGTCCGCCCGGGAAATTCCGTCCTGGGTGATAGGATCGGTTATTCTAGGAAGGATAGAGAATCTGCTGCGTGATATGGCGAGGAAATTTGAATCACGTCATGACATTCTCATATCTCCAAGGGGCAGGATAGATTGGCAGGAGTATATTGCGCATAATATCGCGATGATGCGCATGTTGGATATCCCATGTGATTATTCAGAACTCTCAGATAATCGAGTTTTGATGGGAGTGATTCATTATACCGTCAGAAAGATATATAATGAGCTTAATAATCTAGGTGACGGAGGGGTAATTGTCGCTAATTTGATCATGCGCGCCCAGGAATTGCTTCACCGAGTATCTGCGTATGTTCAAGTGAAGCCAGCTCCTCAGATGTTGGACCCTTGGTTTTATGGAAAGAAAATGCCGACGGAAAAGTTTTCCGATGGGCTCGAGGCGATGCAATGGAGCTCTGAAAATCGTGGATTGGCCGGATTGAGTGATTTGCGAGGTCTGCCGTGGAAAATGTCGATATCCGCTTTCTTTGAGGCGTTTGTGGAAACGGTGGTTCGTAGAGCTCTTTTGTACGTCGGGGGAAATGTTCGTGTTGGGCGCAAAAACGAAACGGTAATACCGATTTCATGGGAGCGAGCGTGCCACGGAACGCAATCGTCGCTACGGCCTGACTTTGTCATAGAGCGCGGCGATGAGATTGTTATAGTTGACGCAAAATTCAAGAGCTATTGGTATGACATGACCTATCATAGGTGGCAAAATACCGATATTACGACGCAGGAAGAACATAGGGCCGACCTTTTGCAGGTCCTTGCGTATTCAACATGTTTTTCGTCTGAACATTTGACCGTATGCTTGGTTTATCCGTGTGATGATAACTTGTATGAATCATTGAGCAAAGGGGGATGTCTTGACCGTAGGGCTAATGTGTATTCTGGTACTCGAAAGATTAACGTTGTCCTGACGGCAATTCCGATGCGAGGGAGAATCGAGGATGTGTCTCGACGGTTTGCGGTAAGTATTTCAACAAATGCCAGGGATTTGAATTGATTTTTTCGGAGGATATAAAATGGTGAAAAAAGCCAATCGAGTCGTTAAGTATGACGAAAATGACATTTGTTGTTTTTGGGAGTATTATGGCAATTTTTTGAACTGCGGGCATTTGACTGATGACAACTTTCCCGAATTGCTCCGAAAGGTGTGTTGCCAGGCGGATGAACAACATCTGCAGAATGTTATCGCAGTTTATGAGGATTTCAAAAAGAGAGGAAAGTTGAAATCGGCGTGATGGATACGATGACCAGAGAACGTATCACCCGAGCGCAAGCGAGCCGCGAAGCTGTCGCTAGAGGTGTGCGCAGCAGATGCATGCGGGCGATTAAGGGGCGCGATACGTTACCCGAGGTGATCGTCAGGAAATGGCTGTATGCGAACGGTTATCGTTTCCGTTGCCAGTATAAGAAGGTTCCGGGGCATCCGGACATCGCGATTCCGAAGTTGAAGACGCTCATCGAGATTCGCGGCTGCTTTTGGCATCAGCACGAAGGTTGCCCCGACGCGACGATGCCGAAGACGAACAAAGCGTTCTGGCGCAACAAGTTCAAAGCGAACGTCGCTCGTGACGCCGAACACGAGCGAGTGTGGTCGGATATGGGCTGGAATTTGATCGTCATCTGGACTTGCGGCCTCAAGACCGAAAAGGACAAGGCGGCGACATTCAAGAAGGTCGAAAAGTGGCTTGCTGAATTTGGAAGGGAGGCTTCGTGATGGATGTTTTCGCGAAGTTGACGCCGGATCGTGTGACCGCTATCGCGACGGTTTGCACCGCTGTAGTTACGGCTGTTTATACTATCGCAACGATTTTCATCTGCCGTTGGAATAAGAAGAGTGCAGAAGCAGCGGCTGAACAATCCGCATCGATGAAGGCGCAAACGGATGAACTGCTTCGACAATATCGCGAAAATGTAAGAGCGCGAATTTCAGTTCGATATGGATATGATGATGCGGTCGGTAAATACGTGATAATCAAGAATGTCGGAAAGACTGATGCTGATGATGTTCGGATTGTGGCTGATGAGGAGTTTGTAAAGGGAATGGATGACGGTAGCAAGTTCAATCCGATTAGAGTTTTGAGCGAGTCTGTTTTGCACGTTGCCGCCGGTCAAGAGTTTCCTGTCTTTGTCGGCTTTGCGAGTAAGATCGATCGGTTGGTGAAAAAGCATGTTGAGTTCTCCATATCGTATCGAGCTGCGAAAGAAGTCTTCAAAGATTCAGCAACGATAGATTTTTCTCAGTATCGCTTCTTGTCCACTGTCACCAACAGCAAGACAGTTGACGGTAAACGGGTCGAAGAGAAAGTGCAGGTGAAAGGATGAAGACAACTCCGATCACTAACGCATTTACTTGCACCGGGCCGTATGCGATTCTGATCCTGATGGGTCTGAAGCGGGTGGAGAATCAGTCTGCATGGCCGGAGCCGGTGGAGGGGCGGTGTGCGATGAGTGTGTCGAAGAAGTTCTGCTGCGGGGAGTACGACAACTTCATGCGGTGGCTGGAGGGACATTGTGCGCCGGAGTTGAGGGAGATCATGCCGAAGTGGGAGGATGTACAGGATTGGCCGGGCAAGATCGTCGGTACGGTCGATTACCGGGTGCAGCGTCTGTTGGGGAAGACCGGTTGTCCCCACGGGGTAAATGGGATTTATAACTTGAGCATTGAAGAGAGGACTAGGCAATGAACGAAGAATGTCTTAAAACGCTTCTCCAAAAGTTGATTGCAGACTGGGAGGATGAAGTCGTAGAGTTCAAACGCGGCGGAGCCGGTTTCTCAACCGGTGAAATCGGCGAGTATTTCTCCGCGCTGTCCAACGAGGCGAATCTCCGTGTTTCTGAAAAAGCGTGGTTGGTGTTCGGTGTTGACAACAAGACGCGGCGTGTCGTTGGAACGGATTATGCATTAGACAAGAATCGCCTCGATGGTTCCGGAGGATTGAAGTATCAGATAACGCAGAACACCGACCCTGCGATGTGCTTCCGAGCCGTGCACGAATTGAAGTTGCCGGAAGGGAGGGTGATACTTTTTGAGATTCCATCTGCGCCGCAAGGAATCCCGATTGCGTGGAAGGGTCATTATTATGCGCGGACCGGTGAGAACCTGACGGCGTTGGGTCTTGATAAGCAGGATGCCATCCGGCGTCAGGGATTGGAAAATGATTGGTCGGCTGTGCCGGTTGAAGGCGCGACGCTTGATGATATAGATGAGCAGGCGATTGAAAAGGCTCGCGAAGGTTTTTACGAAAAGAATGTAATACGTTACTCGCGTGAAGAGGTTTATGGTTGGAGTTTGAAGACATTTCTCGACAGAGCGCGATTGACTCGCAACGGTGTGATTACCCGGACAACCATGCTTCTGGTCGGCAAGGAATTGTCGGCGCATTTGCTATCGCCGCATCCGGCGCAGTTAGTGTGGAAATTGGTTGGCGAGGAACAGGCGAACGATATTTTCTATCCGCCGTTTTTGATTTCGACAAATGCCTTGTACAATCGCATTCGCAATGTTCAAGTCAGGATTCTGGCGGATGGTGATTTGATTCCGAAGGAAGTGCCGAAATATGTTCCGAAGAGCGTACTGGAAGTGTTGCACAATTGCATCGCCCATCAGGATTATCGGTTGAATGCGCGTATTGTGGTTACGGAATTCGTCGACCGGCTTCAGTTTGAAAACCGCGGCGGCTTTTTCGAAGGACGGCCGGAAGATTATGTCCAAGGAAATAAGACCCCGACCCGATATCGTAACCTTCAATTGGTGACGGCGATGCGTGAAATCAATATGATAGACACGCAGGGTTACGGCATTCATCGTCTTTATGAAGAACAACGGCGAAGATATTTCCCTATGCCTGATTACGAGACGGGTTCCGATTTTGTCCGCACTACAATTTACGGTCATGTTGTAGATGCCGCGTATAGCAGTGTTCTGATTAAGCGCACGGATTTGAAACTTGATGACGTTTGCTTGCTCGACCGAGTGCAGAAAAAGTTGAAGATCGACTCCCGCGCCGTAGCTCATTTGCGTCGTGAAGGACTCATTGAAGGGCGATTGCCGCACATACATATTTCCGCGAAACTTGCCGCGCTCACCGGACAGAAAGCCGAATACATGAAGAAGAAGGAATTGGCAGGTTCTCAATATCGGCAAATGCTCATTGACTACCTTGAAAAATTCGGAAGATTGACAAGGCGCGAAATCAATGATTATTTGCTGGGGGAAATTCGCGGAGAATTGTCCGAGAAAGAAAAACTGACGAAAATATCGAACATTCTCACATATATGCGCAGAAAAGGTGTGATTGAGAACGCGGGAAGTGACGCGGTTCCGCTCTGGAAACTCTCTGACTCGTTTAAAAAGTCAGAGAGATAGTCAGAGAGTAAGTCAATGAGATAGTCAGTGTGTGATGAAATGACAACTTCGATTACATTCCCGATAGACGAGGTCGCTTGCGCTGAAAGCAATCGGTTCGCCGATATGCTCTGGGCGTTTCGTACTGTGTACGAGAAGCTGAAGTATGATAATAAGATATCGGGTTGCATCGGGAAGATTTGGGAAAATCAAAAAGAGCATTACGAAGGGTGGCGAAAGACGCAATGGGAGAGCGGCAGGAGTACAAGCCTCGATGATTATAGGCGAGAAGTTCAAAATACAGACGACAGTCTCTCGCAGAAAATCGGCGATGATGAAGTCCTCGGCCCGATAGTCGATGCTTTGCCGCATCTGCGCTTGGGGGCGAATGAGAAACTTGATTTGATAATACACGGCGATCCACTCGGGGCGCATGGCGAGTTCAAAATCAGAAGGGGCGGAGAATTACTGCCGCTGAAAGTCGCTACCGACGGAACTGAAGAAGCGGCGTGGGAGTGTGTCCTCTTGAACGAGGCATCTCAACAGTTTTTCCTCGGGTGGCATGCAGGATATGCGAAGCATAGGATAATCTCCGATGTGCGAAAAGACAAAGACATCTTCTGCAGGAATTCTTATAGGTCCGATGTGTGGTCCAGGCTTACCGATGATGGCAGGGCGCGTCTGCTGAAGAATGATTTTGGCCCGTCGGTAAAACTGCATGGTGATTATGCAATTGTGACATATTACACATTCTCGAACTTCGGTGGTCTCTTTAAGGAGATCGTGAACGTGGATTTGTCGACGGGAACGGTAGAACGCGAAGCGGAAAGCGAGAACATCATCGAGTATGAATGCGGAGTGATTTTCTGAAAATGGTGATTCTGGGAGTTAGTTTATGCCATACGATTTTACACTTCAAGTAGATACGGAAGGACTCATAGGAATCCTTCGTAGCAATCTTAATGATCGGTATAAAGATTGCTTTTGCATTATTCAGGAACTGATGCAAAATGCGGATGATGCTGGGTCGAAACGAGTGCATTTCGGTGTGATGGAGCCATTGGGAACTAATCACCCGCTTGGCAAAGCGAAAGGCTTTTATATCATAAACGATGGGCCTATAAATAAGTCGAATATGCAGTCGATATTTAAGGTGGCTGCAGGCGATAAAGGCAATGAGACGGATAAGATTGGTAAGTTCGGGCTGGGTATGAAGAGTGTCTTTCATGTATGCGAAGGATTCTTCATGTTCGGAAAGGGACATAATGATGTACCATTTCCGCAATTTTGTACGCCTTGGTTGCCGCCGTATCACCACGAATGGCATGATAGTTGGGGCGAGACAAAGAGCGAACTCTTTAAAGCGTTTGAAGAGAGGTTGCCTGAGGAAATAAAGAAATGGGAAGAATATTTCTGCGTGTGGCTTCCGTTGAGAACGAAAGCTGATCAGGTTCGTCCGCATCCTATTGTTCAGACTTGTCCAAGTGATGCCGATATTAAAGCATTTACCAGCGAGGCATATGCCGATTATGCCGTTAAATTTTTGCCGTTGTTAAAGCATATTGTCGAAGTATCGTTTAGTGGTGAAAAAGGAGATTTGAAAAAGTTTCTTTTTAAACCGAAAGATGATTGCTCAAGACTGAATAATAAATATACTGGCAGTATTTCCGGGTCGTTGGAGAATGGTTATAAATATACAGGTTGGCAACACTTATTTGGAGACAACCAGCGGTATTCGAAACTTCAAGAAAATGATAACTGGCCTAAATATTCGCATTGGGATGATGAAAACAAGGGGTATGAAGATTACAAGGATAAGGTGAGCCCTCATGTCGCGGTTTGTATTTTAAGCGAGCCAAGTGATCATCCGGTGCTTGATATAGTACCGTGCGTTTATTTGCCGTTGAGCGGTGTTCGAAAAGAGATTGAGTACGCAATTAAGCACAAGGAAGCATCAATTTACCGAACTAATTTAAGCGGAAGCAAATATTCGATTATAGTTTATCTGCACTGGAGTTTCTTCGTAGATGCGGCACGCGAAAATTGTGATTTTGGGTCGGGAATAGATGCTAATGATAATCCGACCAACGAGACCGCGTTAAGGATCGAGTGGAATCGTCGCTTGTTTTCAGAAGGTTTACTTCCGTTAGTTGTGCCGCAAATCTCCGAGTTGCTGAAAAGTATTGACGATGAAAATACTAAATTTGCCATAATGAAAGCGTTCGACGGCATGAGTACCGTTGAGAATGGCAAGAGGAAGTTCCTGCACGATTGGATTCCGCAAATCTGCGCTGAAAAGTCAATTGTATATGCAATGACGCCCGAGGGTTATGAATGGCGAATGGTGGATTCTTCAAGTGTAATATATAGTTTATCGCGTCCTCGTAGTAAGATTATTAACAAAGTTATTTGTGGAGTTCTGACCGAAGGCGCTCTTGTGATAAATGATGAGGTCGGACATCTTGTAAAATCCGACAACTTGCGTAGAGAGTTGCCAGAAGATGTTTGCGTTCGTATTCTTGATTATATCGCAAAAATGCCAGAAGCGGAATCAGACAATGAGTTCTTGCGTCAGTTCGCGCAGGAGTGTGCGGAGAAGATTGATTTTAATCGATTGACTGATGATATACGAAATGCAAAAATATGGAAAATAGATAATTGTCGATACAGCTATGAAGATATAAAACGATTGGCAAACGAATATCGATTTTATTCAGATACAGTACCAGGATTGAAAGACAAACTATTAAGTGCGGTTGACTGGTCGGTTGTGAGTGTGCCCGAGGCTCTTAGTCGTGCGCTTAGAATTCCGGTTAAAAAGTTGGATGCTGATTATGTCATATCGGTCTTGCATTTTAAACCGGATCTGCGGAACGTTGACGCGAGAAAAGAATTGGTAGCTGTGCTAAATCGCAGTGATTGTCAAGATGGACAAAAGAGGCGTCAAGCAGTCAGATATCTAATTCATAACAATAAAAATTTGTTTGATAACACGTCAATTTTCTATTCGCCAGATTCATCGTTGCCGACAGAGTTTTCAAAACTGGTGATGAGAGCGATTTCCAATGCCCAATATGGTTATGGCTATTCAATACCTGGTGACTTGCTAAAATTATTAGGTGATGATGATCAATCCAAGTATGGTTTTGAAAAGTTGTCGAGAGATTCGTTAGCTATCGCTTTGGCGAACACGCCAGGGATATCTTTTGCTGAGTTTCCAGATGATGCTTGGATTACCTTGTTGAAAATTTCTAATGGATTATTTACGGATTATAAAATCAAGTCTGCGCTGAAAAGGATACCGTTATTTCCATACGAAGCGGGAGGGCGAGGCTCGTTGTTGGAAGAATGTTATTATGAAAAAGGTATTAAAATTCCCGACGTATTTCGTAATAGGTTACATATAATCTCTATGCCAAATGATGAAGATCTGTCGCATCGTTTGGAACAACTTATCGAACCTTGGAGGTATGCTGATACTTACCGCTATTGCCGGAATAGTAATCTTGACGTTGAATTATTGTCATGTATTTTGTGTGATACTATTAACAGAACGCCTCCAAATGCAATATCCAATGAGGATAAAGAATATTTGCAACAATGTAGATGGGTGCCAATTAATACTGGAGAGTATTGCCGCCCAAACGATATAGTTAACATTTCTGGCTTTTCTTTGCCTGAAGAATTGGTAGAAATGATTTCGGTTGATGCAGTTACAAATGATTGTGTGAAGATACTTAATCGTCATAATCTACTGCGAAGCAAGGAAAAAAGTGTGCAATGGCTTTTTGATGAACTTGCTAAAATGCCTAAATTCCACATCGGAAATATTTCAAAATCCCACAACATAGATCTTAATTGTGTTTCTATTTTAACAGTATTTCGGAACAAGAATGTATTACCATCGCTTCCGTTATTGGATCAGTTGCGACAAATAGTGAGTTGCGATGAATATTTGACTAAATTGACATTGTCTGTTGATTCGGCGCAGATTACTGGAGTTGTAGCAGAGCTGACGAACCATATATGCGAATGTCATGATGATGCAACACGTAGACTTATATGGTCATATTTGATTTCATATCTTATTGAGGTTGGAAATTATGATGAAGAAAGATTTTATAAGTTCCTCAATGATAGTAAATTTTTAAACGTTAATGTAAAGCCGTGTAACGCAAATCGACTTTCTACCGGCGGTGAAAGCGTTTCTGCAGATTATATAATTAATGATGAATATAAGGAAGCTAAAAATTTCTTCGATCGACTCAGTGACAATCGGACGTATATAAATTCAACAAAAATAACGCCGGAATATTCATCGTATAAAGAGTATTTCGAAAATTGGCCAACAGACTTTGATGCAAGAATTGGCGGATTTATAGTAGCGACATCAGACTCCAAAGAAGATATTGAACTTGTGCGTAAAAAATATTGGTTAGATTCTCGGAGCGTGATCGAAAACAGAAATAAGATATGTGGAATTTATAATGAATTATTAAGAGGTCAGCATGTCTATATCTACGCGCATAAAAGTAAAAAGATGGTTATTCGTACTATCTGCGGGATAGATGCTGAAATCGATATTAAAAGTTTATCTGAGGTTCGAAACCTGTTTATTGCCGAGGGCAATCCTTTGCAGATATCTCCAATCCCATGCGCAAGGATTAATGCGTATGGAAATAGTTGTGAGAAGAAAATGATTATGCGTCTTCGATATGTTTCAAAGGAACAAATAGAAAAATTGCCACCGAGCACATTGGATACGCTACTTAAGAATACGCTTAAATTGATAGCATCAGACTTGGCTTGTACATATTCGAGTGATGTTGATGGCTTTTGGGATGGATTGATTAGTAGTGATCAGCTATCTATTTCAGTGACACGTTCGATGTTGCTTAATAATGCTCATTATTATCTACGTATGCTTGGATGTGAACATGAGAAGTTGGAGGAGAAATTTTCAGAGTTAAAACAATTGGATCGGACAATATTTGACGCTCGCCAAAGTAAGAGCGGCAATTGTATGCGGTACTTTGATGAAAAGGATGCAGTTGGACGAAAGCTCGGCGTACTCATAGAAGCGAATAGCGATATTCAGCAATGTATACTTGCGGCATTGCGAGCTAAGATGCGTGACGTTGAGTATGACGAAAGTTCTATTGTATATGAGCTCTTTCAAAATGCGGACGATGCAAGCGAGCAGTTGTATGCGATTAATCCTTGTGAAGAAAATAAGTGTGGCAGATTTGAAGTTAAGTTTGATGGAGAAAAGTTAATTGTGGCTCATTGGGGAAGATTGATTAACAGTCAGAAGGCAATGTGTAATGGGACAGGGCATCCAGAATTTGAACGTGACCTTGAAAATATGCTGATGCTGATGCAATCTGGTAAGAAGAATGGTAAAATAGATTTAACAGGGAAGTTTGGACTAGGATTTAAGACTGTGTTTTTTGTGTGTGACACCCCCGTTGTATATAGCGGTGGCTTAAAGTTTAAAATCTGCGGAGGATTTTTACCTCTGGCGCTATCAGATGAAGAAAATCTTAACTATCAGCCGCTTGTAAATGAATTTGCGAAGCATGCTTTAAATGATAAACCTACTGTGTTTATTTTGCCGATTGTTCCAGAGCAAAGAAAACGAATGGTTAATTGCATAAAGCAATTTACTCAAGATGCGAAGATTATTACAATGCTTGCGAAACGAGTTAAACACATTCGCGTTGAAACTGATGATCATGACATATTTGAGATTAATAGTTCTCTAAAAAGTGACATAATTGAATGTAGCGAAGACCGCATAATGATAGGATTGGGTGACGCGGCATTGTTTTTTAGAAGCGAAAAAGGCCTGCCCGCGCAATTGCCAGATAATGTTGCGACTTATTGGTCAACTGTGCCAACGACTTTGTGCTTACACTTGGGATTTGCGCTAAATGGTAATATTGATCTTACAACAGGTAGGGCTAAAATTAATGACAGATCTGATAGAAATTCAAAATTAATTATTAAATGGTCCCAAAAATTATGCGAGGTTTTGAATAATGCATATCAAGAACATGTAAAAGATCCGGAATATTGTTATGCATTCTTTGGAGCACTATGGGACTTGTTTACTGTTAGATCAAGATTAGTCAAATGGGAAAATCCTGAAGCAAGATTACTTCAAATCTTATTGTGGGATGAAAAATATGGGGGATATCGTAAATTTTTAAATAAGGTAGCGGCACTACCATCAGGATTAACTGGTAGATACAAAGTGTTGTGTTTAATAGGTAATATTACGCATATTGTTTCTAATGAACTTTCTAAGCACGAACTTCTACCGATTCTTGAAAAATGCACTTTTAAACCTGGGAATGTTGTAGCAAATGATATATTCATCCCTGTAGCAAAGAGGCTTATTAATAACATTGAAAAGCATCAAGTATATCAATTGATTGATTTCCTAAAAGATTTGTTGAATGAACGACCTGTCATTGATTGGCAATGGGGGGAAAGTGATAATGCAAAAAGACTAACAAAAGAACTTGGCAATATTGAATTGGATGAGGACTGTAAACGCCAGCTTCGTAAATTCAAATTTATGTCCAATGGGTCAGCTGTGAAAGAATCGGAGAAATTGGCCGGTTATTCTGGAAACGATGAAAAGGTTAGATCATTTGTATCTGCCGATTTACAACTGTCTGATAAGTATGGCGAGAACGGACGCAAGCTGTTTTCGATGTTTAGAGGTCAGCATCGATTATCAGTAGATGAGCTCGCAAGATATGCAGCTAAATCAGACAATGTAGAATCGCAAGCTGCAGTTTTAAAGTATGTTTTGCAAACTCGAGATCTCGATTTCTGTTTGAAATTAATCGAAATAAATCCTGAGTGGTTACGAGTTGTAGCAGATAATCTGTATTACAAGCAATTGGATAAAGATAATCAAATGATTATCGCAGGAATGTTGCGTCTAGGAATTGAATCTATATTAAATCCGCAAGAGACATTTGATAAAGAGTCGCCTACATTTGAAATTAGACAATTGGATTATAACGAAGTTGCTCGTTGGTGGTCCAATAATTCTTCAGATTGCATACGAAGGTATAATCATCTTTTGTACGATCGGGACAACATCGAAGAATTAAGAGATAATTTGAACGATCCACAAATTAGGTCACTTTGGTTGGAATTATTTGTATTGGCGGCGGCAATGAAATTGGGTATGAAAGATTGTCAGCACAAAGGCTTCATTGGGAAACTGAAAACATGGAAACTTGGGCCCAAATCATATTGGGAAGTTTATTGTGATAATAATTCAACTTCAGATGATTGGATGTTGACAATGGAGAATTTTATTCAAACAGATGATTTCAGAAGAGAGTATCAATATTGGATGAGCCTATTTATGCGAATTTACCAATTCGGTAAACATTTGGATGGTTATGTAAATTATATTTTGACATTTAACGAAGTGAGAAACCTGAAATCATTGGACGATTTGTTTGATATAAAACATAGTCCACTTTTAAATGGCAGCGGGATTGATTTGCCGGGGCTTGATCGTGCTTTGAACGATAAGGGCAAGGCATTCTTGATGAGAGAATTAGTACGCCGAAATGTAATAACTAATCAGAAATTATATCCGTATTGTTTTGTTCCAAATCGTGCGGCGTTTGGGGATAAAGATAGTCGATCGTTGTTTAATTCGTCATTGTACTCTATAAAAAATGGCGATCCAACTTTTGGCAAGAATTTTGACATTGCAATTATTTCTTATCTAAAACAGATGAAAGACGCTGAGGTGTATTATGTTTGCTAAAGACACAAAAGTTATTCACGCGAAATTTGGATCTGGTGTTGTTCTCGCCGATCTTGGTGATAGCGTCGTCGTACAGTATGAAAAGGAGATTCAGACTTGCTTGCCAACCAGCATTGAGAAGGTTATAAGTGTTGCTGAGGCAATTGAGACCGGTGCGAATTCAAGAGTTGATGCATTGCTGCCGCTGCTTCAGGCAAAGTGCATTAAATCCGTGAATGATCAGTGGGGCGTTTTCTCACGTTCTCAGATCGACCTGCTGCCTCATCAGCTTTGGGTGTGTCGTCAAGCGAGGCTGAAAGATCCGTGCCGTTTGCTTGTCGCAGATGATGTCGGTTTGGGTAAGACCATAGAGGCTGGATTGATTCTGTCCGCAATGCTGACAAGCGGAAAGCTTCATCGTCTGTTGATTCTTACTCCCGCGTCATTGGTCGATCAATGGGTCAAGCGTATGTTCGAGATGTTCGACATACGTGCGGAACGATATCGTGCTGAAGCCGATACGGAAAAATCGAATTTCTGGGCGATGCACGATTTCGTGGTGGCTTCGCTCGACACATTGAAGCTTGACCGTCCGGACAGGAAGGAACGGATGTTGTCGTCCGAACCATGGGATCTGGTGCTGGTCGATGAGGCGCATCATCTCAACAACGATCCGAAGATGGGGGCTACGCTGGGATATGAACTGCTGGCGGAAATAAATGACAGAAAGCTTGCGGAGTCGATGATCTTCTTTACCGGCACTCCGCACAAAGGGAAGAACTTTTCTTTTGTGAGTCTTCTTCGGCTGTTGGCGCCTGATGTATTCGATCCGCATGTGGCTATTGAACTACAGCTCGATCGGCTGAAGGATTACGTGATCCGCAACAATAAGTATAATGTTACCGATCTGCGCGGGAATTTGTTATTTCAGGAGCCGGTCGTAAAATCGGCAACGTACTCCTATACTGCGGAGGAGCAGGCGTTCTACGATAAACTGACGGAATTCATTTCGACCGGAATGGCGTATGCGTCGTCTTTGACTCGCGAAACCGGAAGCATCGTGATGTTCGTGCTGATAACGATGCAGAAACTGGCGTCAAGTTCGGTTGCGGCGGTGTCGAATGCAATCAGACGCCGAATCGCAAAGTTCGAGGCGGCGATAGAAGAACGCAAGAACCTTTCCGAGCAATTGAAGGTATTGGAATCCGAAGATGAGAGTGACGGAGATGAAAGATCCCGGGTGGAGGAAAGGTTGCTTGAACTCGCCGCTTTTGTGCAAATCGGCAATAACGAAATCGTTTCACTGAAGGAATTGCTTTCACTCGCCGATAAAATCAAGGAGGAAACCAAATTCCGTACGTTGATGGATTGTGTCGCTCGCGAGTACAACGGGAAGAGTGTGCTATTCTTTACCGAATATAAGGCTACCCAGTCCAAGCTTATGTCTATGCTGATGGAAGAATATGGCGAGGACTCCGTGACTATAATCAACGGTGATGAGGCGCTGGAGGATGTCCGTTTCCCGAATGGAATGAGAAAGCGATTCGCTGTCAGCAGAGAGGTGGCGGCTGAAGAATTTAACGCCGGGAAGCGCAGGTTTATGATTTCGACTGAAGCCGCCGGTGAAGGAATTGACCTGGAAGAAAATTGCCATATCATTATTCATGTAGACCTGCCTTGGAATCCTATGCGGCTTCACCAGCGTGTAGGGCGACTGAATCGCTTCGGGCAAACCGAGAAAGTCGAAGTGTTGAGCATGCGCAATCCGGATACGGTCGAAAGCCGGATATGGGCAATGCTGAACAGGAAGCTCGGTGAGATTGACAAGATGCTTGGCGCGGTTATGGAGAAAAAGGAAGACATTACTCAGCTGGTTCTTGGAATGACCCAGGAGCGTGCGGTGCAGGATGTATTCGCTTTCGCTCCGCCAAAGGCCGATGATGAGACATTGGCGAAATGGTGGGATGCCAAGTCCGCAACGATCGGCGGTAAGGATGTTGTAAAGACGGTCAAGGATGTCTTCGGCAACGTCTCCCGATTCAATTATCAGCAGGTTTCCTCTGTTCTTCCGCGTGTCGATCTTCCTGATTTGCTTCCGTTCTGGAAAAATATTCTTGCGTTCAGAGGACGTCGATTGAGTGTCAGAGATGACGGATTGGAGTTTGTAACGCCAAATGAATGGCGCGAGTTCGGAGTGTTTTCGAAATATGAAGGGCTGACCTTTAATCGCCGGACCAAGGACAAGAAAAAAATACTCGGCACAGGGCGTAAGGTGTTTAATAACGCCCTTGCGGATGCTCTGAAGATCAAAGCGGCGGTGGCTGCTACAAGTTCAATTGACAACAATCTTCTGTTTTTCAGTGTTCACGACAAGGTAACTGATTCTGCGAAGGAAAAAGGTGCTCGAATCTACGTGTGTGAAGTGTCTTCGGAGAAGAAGTTGTTGCGTGTTCTCGCCGATTGGGAGGCGCTTAAGGCCGTTGATGAAGTGTCGCTTGATTCAGACGCCGCTTTGCCGTGGACGTCTTTGGATGATGATCTCATTCGTGATTGCGAATCGGCTATTAATGCTCAAGTTTCAGCCGACGAGTTCGCTCCGCAGGTGCCGGTCATAACGCTGGAGGCTGCATTGCTCGCAGGAAGTCGTCAAGGGAGAGGGGCTTAAATGAAATACGCGATCATAAGTGATATTCATGGTAATCTCAAGGTGTTCAAGAGCGCCTTGGCGGATGCCAAGAAGCGTCGTTGCTCGAAGATCGTGTGCCTCGGGGATTTGACGGGATATGGTGCTGAGTCGGATAAGTGTGTGGCGTTGGCGATGACGCGGACTGATGTCTGCCTGATGGGTAATCATGACAGCGCGTGTTGCGGCAAGGAGGATCCTTACGAAGTGGCGTCCGTGTTGAACAACTATCAGACGGCGGTCGAGGATCGGGAGAAACTGACCGAGGAGCAGATGGTGTGGTTGAGTGCGCGTCCGTATTGCTGGAATGGTCCGGGGTTCGCGTGTGTGCATGCCGAGTTCTCCGCTCCGGAGGAGTGGGGATATATCAAGAAACCTTCCGATGCATGGCGGTCGCTGTGGTCGCGGAATGAGCAGATTCTATTCTGCGGACATACGCATATACCTGTGATAATGGAACAGCCCTCCTTGGATGTAAAGAAATCGCGGTCGTTCGACGAAGAAACTGCGAACGCCGGAATGCGCGGCTTAAAGGCGCTTACTGCGCGTTCGTGCAAGGTCGCGCCCGGTGCTCGGTACGTGGTCAACGTCGGCAGCGTGGGGCTTCCTAGGCGCGAATCCGCCGCGACTTACGCAATCTTCGACACGACTGCAAAGAAGATCGAGCTTATAACCTTGTCTAGTGCTAAATCCAAGAAGACCAATAAGATTGCGAAAGGAGGATGCTGATATGGCGTGTCAGATGGATCCGAATGTGTATGGCTTCATGTGCAGGTGTCCGATGGAGGATGCCGCGAAGCTGAAGCAGTTGGCGGACGAAGCCGGGATGACGCTGAGCGGCTACCTCGCGGCGATTATCCATTTGAAGGTTTCGGGCGTGGTGCTGAAACCCGAACTGGACGGCTGGGTTAAGCTGCAGCTCGAGCGCAATCTCGCCCATCGCAAGTATCAAGACGAAAAGACCGCCGCCGGTTACTACCGCGTGAAGCATCCAAAGAAACGCGGACGTCCCCCGAAACCAAAAAAGCGCGGTCGCCCGCCGAAGAAAGTCCGCAAACCCCGCAGCGACAAAGGGATCCCAAGAGGGCCGAAGGTGGTGGCGACAGCTCCGAATAACGAACAGGCAATTTAAGGAGATTGTTATGGCTGAAATGAATAAAGCGAGAAACAGTTTTACTGCGGTGAGCTTTAAGACCTTGAATGCGCATCCTGAAAGTGCGTATGAGATAACCGTAGTGTCGGTTAAGAAAGGCGAAATCGGGACGCCGGAAATCTATAAGTTTCTTCCGTTGTCCGGGACGGGGAGGTCGCGGCCAGGCGCAGTGTCGTTTAGGGAAGTGTTTAAGAAAATCGAAAAGCGCATTGCCGATGTTGATATTCCCGTGGTCGGATGGGGGACTAAGGGTAAGGAGATATTCAAGGTGCTCGTCTCGGAACATGATATCGAGATTGATTATCCTGTGCGCTATTTCGATTTGCAGGCGAGTGCAGCGGCGAAGTTGCAGCATCTTGAGGATGTAAAGAATTGGCAGGCCGTGGCTAAGCGGTATAAAATTCCATCTAAAGGCGAGAAAGAGCCATCCGCTACTGCATGTGCGCAATTGCAGTTGGCGATTGAACAGAATGATTTTGAAGTCGTGGTGGCTCGCGCATTTCTGGCGTTCATTAAGTCAATCATGGATGATGATAATCAGATTGATACGTATGAGGCGCAGGGATTGCAAGCGTTTCTGTCGCTCATAACTTCCAGTTTTGAGCAATTTAAAGAGTTGCAAGCTGATGTGGATGATGCACTTGCGGATGGAGTTGTTGAAAAGTTTGAATCAGATCGCTTGATGAAGCGGCTGGGCGGATGCGAGAAAGATATCAAAATTTCATCGATTCCCGCGAAAAAAGAGAGGTTTGAAAATAAATGAAGAAATTCATTCCAAAAAACCGAAAAAAAGAGTGGGATGGCTCCTATCCTATCAAGATGAGTGTAGAAGAAGCATCCTACTGGCGTAAACTCGAGTTGATCTGCAAACTCGGGCTCTTTCCGTTCGGCTCAATTTGGGCCGTCGGGGAAAAACTTTGGGCTGTTGTGCGCAATCCGAAAAGTGGAGTTGTCGGTTGCCGCTTGAATCTGCC
>R19__coassemble_442_pt1 | contig 19069 bp, 11 predicted proteins | sample R19__metabat2_high_PE_023 | metagenome-assembled genome bin R19
GTGTCGTCGAGCGGCAACGGCCGCATCCAAGCGAATGCGGGCGCGACTTATCCGAGTCCTTATCAAGGCTATTACATCTACGCCGCGTCCGGCGGCGGACGCGTGGCGGTGACGCTCACGAAGGCGGGGGCGGACTTCGACGATTTCGGCGGCTGGGACGGACGCATCACCGCCTACGGCTCTTCGGTGAACCACAATCTCGTCAACGGCACGGCGGCCCGCAGTTACTACGGCGCGCCGGGCACGGTGTATCTGCGCACCGGCTCGCAGGGCGACAAGGAGGGGACGCTCGTCATCGACAACGGCAACTCCACCGTCACCGGCGCGGCGACGATGCTCGGCGGCGCGGTGACGGACACCGAAACCGGCTCGGTGATGATCCGTAATCACGCGCGGCTCGGCATCGAAAGCGATCACACGCTTTACGTGAACGGCGACTGGACGCAGAGCGGCGGCGCGATCATCACCAATCTCGGCGGCGCGGTCGAACTGAAGGGCGCTGCGACCGCGACGATCACCGGCACCAACCGGTTCGAGAACTTCACCTGCACGGTGCCGGGCAAGACGTTGAAATTCGGCACCGTCGGCTCGCTCTTCACCATCGCCTCCGGCGCGACGCTGACGCTCGCGGGCGACGCGGAGACGAAGATCAACCTGCGCTCCGTCACGGACGGCACGGTCTGGCCGATGGACTTCGAAAGCGGCGCGGTCACCGCCGTCGAGTACGCCGACATCCGGGACTCGCAGAACACCGGCGCTTCGGTGCTCGCCACGCATTCGGAGGATTCCGGCAACAACACCGGCTGGACGATCATCGGCGCGATCGTCGCCGGCGACAATTACTGGACGGGTAATTCGAACAACGACTGGGACAACGGCGACAACTGGTCCTTGAGCCGCGTGCCGATTTTCGAGGATCACGTGATCATCAACGAAGTGCAGTACAACAGTTATCCGACGCTTTCATCGTCCTTCACCGGCTCGCAAGTCTCCGTCGGCGCGGGCGCGACGCTGACCGTGAACGGCACGCTTGCGGTTTCCAACGCCTTCACGGTCGCCGGCGCGCTGCGCGGTTCCGGCACGGTTGCGCTCGAAGGCGCGACGGCGGCTTTCACCGGCGGCGATCTCAACTTTTCCGGCACGCTTTCGGCGTCCGTCGTCTCCGCGATCACGCTCGATTTCACCGGTGATACGCTCGGTACGCTGTCGCTCGCGATGGCCGGCGGCTCGGTCACGTTGCCGTCCGGCGCCACGGCGACTAAAGTGCGCATCAACGGCAGCGGCACGGTAACGACCGCGATGAGCAAGACGATCGCGGCGGACGATGTGCGCATCGACGGACTCATCGACGGCGTCGCCACGCTTACCTTGCAAGGGGAGAACGGCACGATGTGGAATCTCGACGCGGCGAAAGTGGTGATCGTCAACGGCGTCATCGCGAGCGGATCGAACGCGACGGGACTGAAGGTGGTCGCCACCTCCTCTTCCAGCGTGGTCGGATGCGTCAACTGGAGTTTCAGTGGACAGCAGTGCAGCTGGACCGGCGCGGCGGAAACGTCCGATTGGGACACCGCCGGCAACTGGTCTGGATGCGTACCGGTGGCGGGAGACGTGGTGCTGGGCGCGTCCGGCACGCTCAGCGCGTCCTCGAAAGCCGCGTTCGGCTCGCTCATCCAGGAAGGCGGCAGCATCACCTTCACGAAGGGCTGCGAAGTCGATGGCGTCATTGAAATCAGTTCCGGCGCGACGCTGGCGATCGATGCGCCTTCGACGCTCGGCGGCGGACTGACGGTGCACTCCGGCGCGACGCTCACCCATTCCGCGAACACCTCGGCGTTGCAGACGGCGGGAACCACCAACTTGCTCGACCTCACCGTCGGCGGCGAGGTCGTGATCGAGGCGGGCGCGACGATCAATCTTAACAGCAAGGGCTATGTCGGACGCACCGGTCCCGGCTCGCCGGAGAACAAGCAGGTGGGCGCGACCTACGGCGGCACGGCGTCGAACGCCAATGACGCGGAGTACGTGCGCGACTGCTACGGCTCGATCCGCAAACCCGTGCACCTCGGCTCCGGCGCGAGTTCGCTCGGCGGCGGTGCGCTGAAGTTGACGGTGGCCGGTACGGTGACGCTCGACGGCGAGATTCTCTGTCGGGGCGTCACCTGCCATCAGTATTCCGGGTCCGGCGGCAGCGTGTACATCACCTGCCGGGAATTCCTGGGCGCCGGCAAGATCGACGCCAGCGCCGGCTACTATCAAGGCAGCGGCTGGGCGGGCGGCGGCGGCCGCATCGCGATCTGGGAGACCGGCGCGGAAGCGGACGGCAACGGGTTTACCGGTACGTTGATCGCCTACGGGTGCGTTTATTACAATTCCTCGACCGGACTCCTGCGGGACTACGCCAACTCGTCGTGCGGCACGATCTTCCGGCATCTGGCGTCCGACCCGGCGGCGGACGGCGGCTACGTGATTCTGAACGGATACAACGCCCGCAAGTGCGACAGCGGCACGTCTTACATCTCGCGCCATCTGCGCACCGAAGTGCCGGCGCGGGGTGTCGGCGGGGACGGCGTCAACGACTTCAAGAACACGACTTTTTACGTGACGAGCGGCGGCACGATGTATCTCACGCAGGACCTCACCGTTTACGACATCGTCTTCGGTTCGGGCGGACAAATCCGGCTTGACGGCCACACGCTCACCATCCTCTCGCGGGAGCACAAGAACCGCAAGGGCTGGACGAACAAGAGTCCCGAACTCGTCTCGAAAGTAAGCGGCGACGAAGACGCGACCGGCGGCCGCATCGTCTGGAAAGTCCACGGCGCGATGGTCATCCTCCGCTGATCAATTATGATATAATGTGACCATGAATACCCCTTCGATTCTGCTGCTGGCGGCATTGAGGCTCGCCTCGCCGTTTTCCGATCACGCCGTGCTGCAACGCGGCAAACCCGCGTTGGTGTGGGGCTACGGCGCCGCCCGCGACGAGCGGCTTACCGCCTCGATCGGCGGGATCAAGTCCGTCACCAAGGCGAATGCGGACGGCTCTTTCCGCTTCCGCTTCGCGTCGCAGCCGGCCGGAGGACCTTACACGCTCGAAGTGCGGGACTCGCGCGGCGGATGCGTCCGCGCCGAGGACGTCTTTTTCGGCGAGGTGTGGCTCTGCTCGGGACAGAGCAACATGGAACGCCACATGCGCGACGTGGAGCCGCAGCTCGAAGGGCGGTATCCGCAAATCCGCCAGTTCGTCGTCCGTCGCGGCAACGCCAACATGCCGCTTGCGGAGTGCGGCGGCGAATGGTATCTGGCCGAGGGCGCGGCGATCAAGAATTTCACCGCCGTCGGCGCGTTTTTCGCCGAGCGGGTTTCGCGCGAACTCGGCGGGGTCACGATCGGAATTATCAACGCTTCGCAGGGCGGCACCGATATCCAGCAATGGTCGAGCGCAGAGGCGCTCCGCGCGTCCGAGGCCGGACGTCGCTCGCTCGCCGCGCAGGAGCGCGACGAGCAGAATCCGAACCGCTTCGACCGGTATCCGCCTTACGTGCAGGACACCGGCATCGCGGCGAAAGCGGCGCGGTGGCACGAGCGGAATTTCGATGATTCCGCCTGGCGCGAGGTGGAACTGCCGAACGATTTCTGGCACGCCTTGGAAACCAATCGCTTCAACGGCGCGGTGTGGTTCCGCCGGCACGTGAAACTGCCGAAGGAATGGATCGGCAGAAAACTCGATCTCGTGCTCGGACAGATGGACAAGAGCGACGTCACCTGGGCGGACGGCAGACGCATCGGTGGCATGGGCGGCGGCGACGACGCGACTTTCTACGATACGCCGCGCATCTATCCGGCCACGGCGGAGTCGGACGAACTGGTTATCGCCATCCGCATCTGGAGTTACGCGGCCGGCGGCGGCGTATATGGCGACGCGGCGGAAATGTACGTAAGCCTCGCCGAGGACGGCTCGAAGAAAATTCCGGTCGGCGGCAAGTGGCTCTCGGCGATCGAGCGCGATATCGGTCCCAAGGACTGCCACGATGCGCCGCTCCTGCCGATGATGCTTTACAACGCAATGATCGCGCCGCTGGTGCCGTATACGCTGCGCGGCGTTTTGTGGTATCAGGGGTGCTCCAACGGCGGCAACGGCATGGACTACCGGTATCTGCAGAACGCGATGGTTCAGGACTGGCGGCACCGCTGGGGTGATGACGACCTGCCGTTTGCGTGCGTCATTCTCGCCGGGTGCGGCAAGCGGTCGGAGTATGACGCGAAGCGCGGCTGCGGCATCCGCCACGCGCAGGCGCTGTCGATCCGCGACCTGGGTCCCCACGCCGGTTACGTGAGCGCGGTCGACGTCGGGGACGAGCGCGACATCCATCCGAAAGACAAAAAAACCGTCGGCGAGCGGCTTGCGCAGTGGGCGATGGTCGAATGTTACGGTCGGGAGGGTGTTTCCACCGCGCCGATCGTCGCCGGCGTGGAGCGCGAAGGCACTAAGCTCCGCGTCAGTTTCGAGCGTGCTGGCAAGGGCCTCGTCTCGCGCGGACCGGACGGCTCGGTGCGCGGCGTTTACGTCGCGGGCAAGGACGGCAAGTTCGTTCCCGCCGAGGCGAAAATCGACGGCGCGACGCTCGTCGTCGGCGCTGACAGCGTCACCGAGCCGGTCAAGGTGCGTTACAATTGGTCGCCGTTTCCGCTCACCTACGACCTCACCAACGATTCCGGCATGCCCGCCGCCCCGTTCGCGGCGGAGTGAGGTTTCCGTCCATCCGACTCTTTTGTCGTCCGCAAAATGACGGTGTGCAAAGAAGTGATGGGAAAAGGCAGAAGAAGTAGTTCAGACATCCATGAAATCTTTTTTCCGTAACTGGCGGCTTTGGCTCACCGAGGGCTATCTCGTCGCGGCGATGGTCATCGCGTCGGCGAGCGTCGGCGTCATGTTTCTGCGGCTCAAGGCGGAGCGCGACGAGTCCGCCGCCGAACGCACGAAGGATGTCTACCGCGAGGCGGCGTTCGCCCTCCGCGACGGTGAACTCGAGTCCCGCACGCGCAAAGTCGGCGATTATCTCGTCGCGGAAGGCCGGCTCGGGCGCGGCAGCTGGGGCTATGAAATCGCCGCGCACGGCCGCGCGCTCGTCTGGTACCGCGAGCCGCGCGCGGAGAGTATCAAATTCGCGTACGTGGACACCCCGGAATATCCGTTCTGGCGCGGCGGATTCGCGGCGGGACTCGCCGCCGCCGCGTTGACCGTGGCGCTGATGATCCTGCTTGCATCGCGGCACTTCCACTCGTTCATGAAAGAGCGGGACGATTTCATCGCCGCGACCGCCCACGATCTGCGCACACCGATCGCGCTTCTCTCGCTGCAGACGCGCAAATCGTCCGACGACTTGCGCAACACCGCGATGCGGCTCAGGAATCTCGTCGCCAATCTCACCGAGTTCCTGCAGCTCGGCGGACGGCGTCCCGCGCCGAAACGCGAGCGGCTCGAACTCGCCGCGCTGTACCGCGAGGCGTTCGGTTATTTCCGCGAAGGTTACGAAGACGTCGAATGCGAGGTCTCGACGACCGGCGAGAGCGAACTCTTCGCGCTCGCCGACGGCGATCTCGTGCTGCAGATTTTCTGGAATCTCCTCGGCAACGAACTCAAGTACGCCGCCGGGGAAGGACCGGTCGCCGTCCGTTTCGCGGCGGAGCGCGGCAAAGCGCTCGTCGAGTTCGCCGACTCGGGTCCGGGGATGTCCCGCACCGCGCGGCGCCGGTGCTTCGACCGCTATTACCGCGCCTCGACCGTCGCCGAGACCGGCAAGGGCGGCTTCGGCATCGGACTTTGCAACGCGCGCGAATTCGCGCGGACGATGGGCGGCGAACTTACGGTGCGCGCCAATTCGCCGCGCGGTTGCGTCTTCACCCTGGAATTGCCGCTCGCGTCATGAAACGTCCCGTCCTCAACCGCGAACTCGAGGAACTGGCGACCGGCAAGGTCGGACGGCTCTTAGTGAAATATTCCTGGCCCGCGTTGATCGCGATGTCGCTCAATGCGCTCTACGCCGTCGTCGATCGCGTGTTCATCGGCCAGGGGTGCGGGGTGGATGCGATGGCGGGCATTCAGCTCGCGATGCCGGTGATGATGCTCTTCGGCGCGTTCGGGGTGTTCATCGGGGCGGGACATTCCGCCGTCCTTTCGATCAAACTCGGCGAAGGCGACCGGACGACCTGCGAGAAACTGGTGGGACAGCTCGTCGCCTACAAACTCGCGTTTTTCTTCGTGTTGCCGCCGCTCGTTTTCTTCAATCTCGACACCGTGCTCGGATGGTGCGGGGCGGACAAGGTGACGCCCGGAGCCTACGTCGCCGCGAAGGAGTATCTGCGGCTGGTGCTGTTCTCGCATCTCTTTTCGCATCTCGCGTTCGGCCTTTCGGCGCTGCAGCGCGCGGAGGGCGGGGCGATCCGCTCGATGCTGTGCATGATCGTCGGTTTCGGCGTCAATCTCGTCCTCGATCCGCTCCTCATCTTCGGTTTCAATCTCGATTTTTCACCGCTGTTCAACCTCCAACCTTCAACCTTAAACCTGGCCGTAAGGCCGCTCGGCATCGCCGGTGCGGCGTGGGCGACGAACATCGCGATGTTCCTCTCGTGCGTCTGGGCGCTCGGTTATTATCTGCGCGGCAAAACGGCGGTGCGGCTCAAGTGGCGGCGGATCGGCTTTTACCGGGGGCTCCTTTTGAAGCCGGCGGCGATCGGACTTGCGCCGTTTCTGCAGCAGCTGATGAGTTCGCTCATCGTCGCGGCGCTCGCCTATCAATTCGCGGTGTGGATGCCGGACGAAGCGAGCCGCACCGATCAGATCGCTTCGCTCGGAGTCTTCAATTCGGCGCTCATCCTCGTCTTCATGCCGATGCTCGGCGCGCAACAGGGACTGCAGCCGATTCTCGGCTACAACTGGGGCGCGCGGAATTTTCGCCGCGTCCTCGGGACGCTCAAGACGGGACTTGGGGTGACGACGGGACTTTGCCTTTTCGCGTGGGTGGTGCAGGTGGTGCCGCCGTTTCCGAAATGGATATCGATGATGTTCGTGTCGTCCGACAATCCGCGTCTCATCGGCATCTGCGCCCACGACCTCGCGCTTTCCAATTGCATGATCTGGTGCATCTCGCTCAACGTCGTCGCGACCACCTATTTCCAGTCCATCGGCAAACCGGCGGTGTCGATCGTGCTCTCGATGCTCCGTCAGGGCGTGGTGCTCCTGCCGATCATTCTGCTCCTGCCGCGGTTTCTCGACGACAAGGCCTTCGCGATCTGGCTGTCGATGCCGGTTTCGGATGTCATCTGCAATGTCGTCACGATTCTCCCGCTGTATCTCCACGCGCGTTTCCTCGCCCAAGTCCGCGAGAAAAATTCCAAGACCATTACGGCAGAGTGATGAAGTGTTTGAAAATGTGAATGACAAGCGAGGCCGGTCATGGAAAAGCGGATTTCTGATATAATATGCGGTATGCAAGCTTATCTCAAAGAAGGTAATCGGTCTTGTGCCTTGAACCTGATCGTCGCCGCGATCCTCTGCGTGGTGACGGCGGCGGGGGCGCGGGCGGAGACCGTGGATTGCGCGGACTGGACGGCGGTGAAGTCCGCGCTGGAAGCCGGCAACAGCGCCCGGCTCACGACGGATATCACCTGGGACGGAAAGTCGGTGCGTCTCGATGGCGGTCAGTCCGTCTCTCTCGACTTGAACGGATATGATATCCATATTCAGCCGCCGGTGGCAGGCCTTTCATACACCGCCTTTGTGATCGAGTCGGCGCAACTTGAGTTGAAAGGAGACGGCTCGATCATCGGTTACAAGTCGTACTGGTTGACCGATCTCAGACTTGCCGATATCGACAATTCCGGTTCCGCGCTCATTCTGACGGACGGAGTCGTCATCACCAACTTCAACAGCAACGTGAGCTCCAGTGCGATCGAAGTCGGGTCGGGCGGAGCATTTACGATGACCGGCGGGAAGATCGTCGGCTGTACCGCTCCGCTGTCCGGCGGCGCCGTCAATGTCAACGGCGGCAGTTGCAACATATACGGCGGTACGATCGCCGGCAACAACGCCGCCGGCGGCGGCGGCGCGATCGCCCTGACCGCCGGCGAAGCGACGGTTTACGGCGGTGTTTTCAGCGGCAATACCCACGGCGGCTTGTCGGATACGAATGCGCTTTTCAGGTGTGACGGCGGCACGATGAAAGTTTACGGCGGCATCTACGATGTGAATCCGGTGACGGCGTCGAGTGAGCATCCGCCGCAATTCATGTACGAGCCGACGGCGTTCGACTCGATGTTCGTGCTCGGCACGAATGTCCTCCTGTCTTCGGATAACGCCTTCATACGCGGCACGTTCACTTTCAACCCCACGAACGAGCTTTATGCCGCCTGCGGCTTCACCCTCGGCGAGGAGATCGTCGTTTACGAGCACGAGACCGATCCGAAAACCTGGTCGCTCGGGGAGAAGACGCTTCAGTACTACATCGACCAGACGCCGGTCAACGGATATTGCGCCGTGCCCGCCGGGGTGTATTCCTGCGCCACGGTCGGCACGGAAAAGGCCGGCATCCGACTCGAAGGCGTTTCGGAGCAGACGATCATCGACACGGACGGCAAAGCGGTCGGACTGATGGTCGAGGCCGATAACGTGAAAATCTCCGGCTTCACTTTCCGCAACTGCGCCGGCGGCGCCCAACTGACGAAGACCTCCGGCACGGTGTCGAACTGCGTCTTTACCTCCTGCTACGGCTACAAGGGCGGCGGATTGAACGGCGGATTTGATGTATATGATTGCACTTTCGACAGCTGCAGTGCGCAAGTCGACGGTGGCGCAATTTACAATGTCCGATCGGCGCGGTATTGTCGATTCGAGAATTGCGAAGTATCGCGTTACGGCGGCGCGGCTTATTGCTCGACGAATATATTTGGATCGATCTTCATCGGCAATCAAGCGAGCAACAGCGGCGGCGGGTGTTACAATTGCGAGGGGGTGGCAAGTTGCACTTTTGCCGCAAACAAGGCGTTAAACTATTCGGACAGAGGTGGATTGTACGCCACCCAAAAAGAAGAAAAATACATCCCCCTCAACTGCATTTTCTATAATAGTACATACATTCTCGGCAATAGCTATGAGCACTATTCCGAATATTATAACCACATCGTCTATGACACGGCCTTCGCCAATGCCGCCGACGGCGACTATCATCTGAAAATTTCGAGCCGTGACAACGACCTTTATGGAAGGACATCCGAGGCGGAGCAGTTTCTTGCGGACGGCACGGTCGATATCGAGGGAACACCCTTCGCCAGAACGGGACTTTCCGGAAAAATACAGTTCTATTCCGGCTGCTATGCAGCTTTCGCGCTCGATGAATATCCTGCGCTCGTCCGCCGCACCGATGACGGGGACGGTTCCGACTCGACGAATCTCACCTTGCGCGGGGCGATCGAGTTGGTCCAGAATTATCCCGATTCGTACGTTACCCAGGCAGGTGGTTGCGAAATCGGTTTTGCCGACAACGTCTTCGGCTCGGACGGCAAGGCGGTGCTGACCTTGACTTCAGCCGGCATCGATCTTCAGAATTTCACCAACTGCACGCTTGTCATTCGTGCTTCCGCCGGACGTAGGGTCGTCATCCAGGCGGAGGATCAGCACCGCGCGTTCCGCGTCAGATCGGGGAACCGCCTGACGCTCACCGGCATTGATTTCCGCAATTGTCTCGGCTCGGCTTACGGAAAGAGTCCGCGACCCGGCTGCGGCGGCGCGGCGATCCTGAACAACGGCGTGTTGATGGCGACGGACTGCACCTTCACCGATTGCCACGCCGGCAATACCTACACCAAAAATGCGGTGTCGTACGATCCGACCGGCATGGGCGGCGCGATCTTGAATCAGGAGTCCGGCACCGCGACGGTGACGCGCTGCACCTTCACCTCGAACAAAGGGGCGCTGGGCGGCGCGTTCGCGAATCAAGGCAAGGCGACGATCGCCAACTCGAAGTTCACCGACAATCTGGCGCAGGGAACGTGCGGCGGACGGTCGAGTCTCGGCGGCGCGGCCTTTTCGGCGAACGACGAGATCACCATCGCCCATTGCACCTTCTCCGGCAATTACGCCGCGAACGCCAGCAACGACGTTTACGGCGCGACCAAAATCGTGACGTCTTCGGGCGCGGTCAGTTACGCGCCGCTCGCCTCGCTCGTAAGTTCCATCGCCGCGTCCGGCGGACTTTCCTCCGCGATGACGGTCACGCCCTCGGAAAACGAGTCCGATCCCGCCGCCGCCCTCGCGCGGGTTTCGTCCGCGCTCACCGCGAGCGGGGCGGACTGGTTCACGGTCTCGACGGACGGCGCGACGCTCACGGCGGAACTCAACGAAGCGGCTGCCCCGACCATCGACTCCGATTCGGTCTTCACCGTCGATGGCGACGGCGACACCGTTTCGCTCATGCCCGGTAACGTCAAACCGGGACTCTTTTACGGACTCGGCGTGAGCGACAATCCCGCCGGACCCTACACCGTCGCCGAGGACGGCTGGCTGCAAGCCGATGCCGACGGCAATCTCCCCGCCGCGCTCACCGCGCCGAAGCTCGGCGCCGGCGGTTTCTATCGGGTTATGGTGAAAGAATAAAGAAGAAATAAATGACGATGAAACTTTATCACGGCAGTCCTAATGAGTTTTTCACCCCGACCTTCGGGCTGGGAAGTGATGATCACGATTACGGACGCGGCTTCTACACCACCGCCGACAGCGAGCTCGGCCGCGAGTGGGCGGTCGGACAGCGCAACGGCGAAGACGGCTGGCTTCATGTCTATGAGGTGGATCTTTCCGATCTCAGGATTTTCGATTTCGCCGAAGTCGGCGTGCTGCCGTGGATAGCGGAACTCATGAAGCACCGCCCAGCCGACGATCAGCCGGTGTACGTCATGGAGGCGCGGAAGTTCATCGCCAGATACGGCATCGATCTGACTGATTTCGATATGGTGCGCGGGTGGCGGGCGGATGCTTCGTATTTTTTCATAGCCCAGCTTTTCGTCCGGGGACAGCTTGACGTTTCGGCCCTTGAACGGATGCTGAAACTCGGCGATCTCGGGGTGCAGTATTTCTTCAAGAGCGAAAAGTCTTTCTCCCGGCTGAAAGAACTTGAGAAAGAAAAAGAACGGGTATCGGCGGCGGATTACCGGAACCGCTACGACAACCGCGACCGCGAGGCCCGTATCCGGATGCGGAAGATCGCGTTTGATCCGTTGCTCAATCCGTTGAAAACGACTTTCCGCGATTTGCTGCAGGAGGCGTGACCGTGAAAAAACCGCCGTTTGACGAGGCCTACATCGACCAGGTCGTCGAGACCCAGGGGGCGCTTTTCGAGTCCCTGCAGGATTCGGAGCCGTTTCTCGACGGATGCGATTTCATCACCCGTTATCTGAAAAGCGAGACGCGGCGGCAACTTGACGAAGGGCATGCCTATTACCTGACGCTTGACGTCCGGAAACTTAAAGAACGATTCCTGGCGGAGGTCGGCGGAACCTTGAAGCCGGGAGCGCCGATGACCGGCTTTCTCCCCGCCTGGCTCGGACGTTTCTACGCTTATGCACAATGGAAAAGCGGAATTTTCAGCGCCGATCTGGTAAAACGGTTGCCGGTCGAGGAAATGGCGGTGTGTTATCGCGGTGCACACGATCTCGACCTTAAACTCGCGGTCGAACGTTTTCTTTGACCGTGTTTTATGATGTCGCCGTAACCATTCTTCAGATTGTCCGTAAACTGATTGAAGGGAGGACGGAAAATGAGTTTTAAAATCAACGAGCTTTACACGCAGTTGTCCGCGCATGGCGTGGATCCGAATCAGGTGCTGGATTTCGCGCCGGCGGAGAAAAATCAGTCGTCCGGCGAAAAGAAGCTTACGCTGCGGAAGATTTCGCAGCAACCGCTCGATAAGTCCGCGACGACCAAGGCGGCCGAGGTGCGGAAGACGTTTCTGGACGCGCTTTGCCAAACCGTCGGAACCAAAACGGATTCGGCTCTCGGAGTCCAGCTCAAAAAACTGTTGAACGGCGCGGACGGTGTGGATGAGAACAAGGAACTCACCGCCTTGACCGCGCGGAAGATCATCGACTACGCCCGGGCGTATTCGGAGAAGCTTGGCGCCGCGATCACGAATTCACTGCATACGCAGTTTCCGGAGCGGGTGCAGAAGTTTCTGTTGAAGACGATCCAGGGCAATCGCGGCAACGCCGCTTTCTGTGAACTGATGGCGAAGGCGATGGCGAAAGATCCGCCGAAATTCGAACTGAAGGATCTTTTCACCTTATGCTCGATCGCTTCGTCCGGCGTCAACGAGAATTCGCCTTGGGAAGATCGGCTCGCCGCCGCCTATCTGTGCGGCTTCGGCGGGAAGCCCGGAGATAAGCAAGCGCTTACGTCCGCCGATGCCACGGACAATAATCGCCTCCTGCCGGAATCGGCGGCGGAAATAGATGAACAGATAGCAAAAGGTCGAGAGCACAGCCGGCATGAACAACTTGCGTCCGTCGTCGTGACTTATGTAACGGACAAGCCCGGACTCAACGGCACGGCTCAGCTGTTATTGGGTCAAAGCGAAGAAAACAATCCGACCGTGGACGAGTGCCGCAAGGCGTTCGCCAAAGGCGTGCAGGACGATCTGATGCGAATGCTGGGCGAGCGAGTTCATGAAAAAGAATTAGACAAGGAAAAGATCAGTGCTGAAATCGCGAGTTACCTTGCTCAGAACGGCAATGCAACTTCGGTGCAGCGAAAAGGCGCCAAGGCGATGTTGATTCACCGGACGCAGCAACTTTTCAAGGGAGAGAACCCCGACCTGACCGGGATTGACGACAAACCTGATCAGACCTGCATCCGGCGAGCGTTGAAGAAGCTGGGTGGCGAACTCGATCTGCTGCTTGAAAAAGATCGTGACTTCATTAAGGACGGATACACACTGCAAACTCTTGATGCACAGGCTAAAGCGCTGTTCAAGACCGCGTATGATCGGATCGCCCGCATACGCAACGGCGAGATTCCCGATGAAAAGGTGGCGCTTCATCGTCCTATGGAACCGGCCTCGTCGCATGGTCCCCTGAAGGCGGAAGAAGTGACCGAGGGGGTGGTCTGGAAGCAAGGCAAGAATAAATGCTACATGATGTCGGTCTTCAACGCGCTTGCCGCCAAAAACACCGGGCGGGCGCATCTTAAGCAACTCCTCTCGGAGTCCGGCAAGATCAAACTCGTGCTTCCGAACGGAACGGTCCAGGAGACCGTCTTCGAGGACGCTCGGGGCGATGTGGCGACGGACGGCTTTTCCCAACTCGAAACGACCTTGTTCGAGGTGTACCGTAAGTACGATGAAAAAGCGGATATCAAGGAATCCGGTTTCGCCGAGAGCATCGCCAAAATGCTCGGCCTCGGGCAAACGGAAAGCGGACTGTCGCTCTCGAAAGCGAGCGACGCCGATTCCTTCGAAGATGCTTTCGAGTATGTAAAGTCCGCGCTGCTGGATAAGAACAAAATCTGCCTTCTCCAGACGGAAGGAACGGAAGGCAGCCATTACCGTGCGGTCGTCGGGGTGAAGATCGAGAACGATAAAGTAAAGGTCTTGCTCCGCGATTCCTCGGCGAACGACGAGAATATGGAAAAATTCTTCGATTTCGAAGAGTTGGCCAAGAACACGAAGGTCTCGTTGATGACTTTCGATATTCCGCAGCCGGTGGTGAACCCGCCAGAGGTGCAACCCAATCCGCAAAGCGTCTAAGGTGAATGATGATTTCGGTGTTTTAAATAGGATAATAATCGAGATAAAACACCGAAATCTTGCTATGTCATTGGATGGTTGACATTTATCCGCGATGTTTGATATAATTTTGCCATCGGAGAATGACTATGATCGGCAGAAATAATGAAATTGATGAACTTGAGCGACTGTACGATTCGGATGAATCGGAATTCGTTGCGGTTTACGGGCGGCGGCGGGTCGGGAAGACGTACTTGGTCAGGGAGGTTTTCGACGGGCGGTTCACTTTTGTTCATACGGGTCTCCCCGATGCGCCGAAGAAAATGCAGTTGTCGCATTTCAAACAGTCCTTGCAGGCGTATGGCGGCAAGTCCGGCGGTCGGATCGGCGATTGGTTTGAGGCGTTTGACCGCCTGAAGCCGGTGATTGATTCCTCGGCATTCGCGCGAAAGGTCGTTTTCATTGATGAAATGCCGTGGATGGATACCGCGAAATCGGATTTTCTCATCGCACTTACGGCGTTCTGGAATGAATGGGCGTCGGCCAGGAAGGACGTGCTTCTCATCGTCTGCGGCTCGGCGGCGGCGTGGATGGTCAAGAACCTGTTCCGCAATCGCGGCGGACTTCACAACCGCGTCACCGCCCGCATCCGTCTGGAGCCGCTGTCGCTCGGCGAGTGTGAGCGGCTGGTCGCCGGACGCGGCATTGAGATGACGCGCGCCGACATCGCGGAGTGTTACATGATCCTCGGCGGAATCCCGTATTATTGGCGATATCTGGTCAAGGGGTTGAGCGTGGCGCAGAACATCGACCGGATGTTTTTCGCCGGCGGCGCGCCGTTGCGGGGAGAATACGAAGAACTCTATTCGTCGCTCTTCAAAAACGCCGATGTCTACAAGAAGGTCGTCAAAGCGATGACGGATCGGAAATCCGGATTGACCCGCAAGGAGATTTTCGAAAAATCGGGAATCAAGTCCGCCGGAAAATTGACGGACGTCCTCGAGACCCTGGAGGCGAGCGGCTTCCTCCGGCGGTATCGCTCGCCCGGCAAAAGCAAGCGGGAGAGCATCTATCAATTGCTCGACAACTTCACGCTCTTTCATTTCCGGTTTTTGGCGAATCCGTCGGACGATGAACATTTCTGGTCTTCGACGGTCAAAACCGCCTCGCGGTACAGTTGGCGCGGACTCGCCTTCGAACGCCTGTGTCTTCAGCATCATCGTCAGATCCGCTCCGCGCTCGGGCTCTCGGCGATTCATACCGAAATGTACGCTTGGCGTCATGTCGGCGATGAGACCTATCCCGAGGGCGCGCAAATCGATCTGCTGATAGACCGCGCGGACAATATCATCAACGTCTGCGAAATGAAGTTCTCCGACGGTCCCTTCGCCCTTACCGCCGAATACCTTGCGGAACTCGAGCGCAAGCTGTCCGCGTTCAAAGGCGTCACCGGCACGGGCAAAGGCGTTCACCTCACGATGGTGACCTCCGCAGGTCTCCTTCACAACGCCTGCTCCCGCCGGGTGCAATCGGAAATCGCGCTTGACGACCTCTTCAAGGATTGAGAAAAAATTAGTAACCTTTTTACTCCGCCGGCGTATACCCGGTGTAAACGAACTGAAAACAACCACCAAAGAAAGGAATCCCGCCATGGTCACTCTCGCAAGTTTCATCGATTACACGACCGGCAAGCACAACGTCGGACAGCTCAAAGTGAGCGCGGACGGCAACGGACTTGAAAAGGTCAACAACCACATTCACTTCACCTCGAAGAACAACGTGCGGCTCACCGGCGATGAAAACCGCCGCGTCCGCGAGGCGCTCGTCGAAGCGCTTTCCAACGAGACCGATCTCTCGCCGGAGAAGATCGACGCCTACCGGCAGCTGCTGCTCGGCGGCTCCGCCGCCACCAAATCGCTGAGCCGCGATTTCGCCCATGCGGTCATCGAGGCCGCGCAGCGCGGCGAGGAGGCGAACCGGCTCGCCGCCGGCGACAAGCGCCTGCGCGATCGCAAGATCACCACGGCCGAGAACGGCGACAAGGTGTACACCGCCGGGGTGAAGTCCCAAGACGAAGTCGCCTATGAGATCCATCACAACGAAAGGCTCGATGCTTCGTTCGGCGCCGCCCGCGATGCGTACGACGTGCTTAAATCGATGGTGGTCTCCGATGGCGACGTCGACGGCTTCGTGAAGATGTGTGAGAGCGAGTCGAAATTCTTCGTCGCCCTGCGCAACGCCATTTTCGAAGACGAGCGCATCGACGGCGACACCCGCGGGCAGATCGACGCCGCGCTCGGCGATCTCCGCCGCGAAATCACCAAGTTCGGCACCGCGACGCTTACGAAACGCACTCCCGGCTTCATCGCCGACTGGCTCAAGAACGAGATCAGCAAGATCATCGCCAAATTCCTTTATCAAGAGACGATCGCGGACGATTTCGCGCTCCGGCTCTTCGGCGACCGCCGCTTCCACGGCAAGGTCGGCAATGGAATGAGGGAACAGATCCTCGCTCTCAGGAACGGGATCGCCTTCGACGGCGTCAAGTCGGATAACTACGGCTATCAGGCGCGCGCTATCCGTGCTCAGATGCTCGCGGGTCTCACGCTCGTCATCCGCCGCGATGCGTCGCTTCCGCCCGAGAAGGCCGAGCAGCTGCGGGAGCGGGCGGAAAATCTGTCGAAGGACGGCGCCAAGGTCCTTGAATTCGGCAACAATCTTCCCAAGGATCCCGCCGGAATCCAGTCGTACCTCGTCGACAAGATGCGCGAATACTTCACCGATCTCTTCCTGCCCGGCGGACAGGTCACGGACGCCGTGGACAGCGAACTCCTGACGCGCTACACCCGCGAATTCGGGCTCGACTGATGATGAGCAAACTCGAGCTTACCTACCGGAGGCTGGGGATCACCGAGGCGGACTTGCGGTCCGTCTCGGTCACTTTCCAAAAAATCGTCACCGGCACGATCGGAGAAGCCCTCCATTACTTCGAATACTCGAAATTCCTCGACGAGGCGCGGATGGCGATCTTCGACGCGGCGGGTTACCAAGGCGAGTTCGACGACAATGACGAAGGGTGGAACCTGCCGGTGATCGGTTATACGCTCAAAGTGCATTCGCCGGTCCGCGCGGGCGAGCTCGTGGAAGTGACCGGCTGGTGCCACCGCGTCGAAGGCGTGCGCGGCTGGATGGGCTTCACGGTGAAGAATCTTTCGACCGGCAAGGACGCGGCCTGCGGCTACAGCGAGCACTGCTTCACCGACCGCAAAACGATGAAACCCATCGCGCCGAACCCCGACTGGCGCATCTTCCGCAGTCTGCGACACCCCCGCGATTATCGCTGATGCGATTTGACATCCGCAAGGCGGATGTGCGATAATTAGGGGCATGAAAACAAAACAGTCCGTCGGTTGTTCGTCTCGTAATCTCCAACTTTTCACGGCGGCCGCCGTCGTGGCCTTGGCGCTCGGATGCGCAACCGCACCGCAGTACGTGCTCGGCAAGTATGAGGGCGCCGCTTCGCGGGTCGCGCCTAGGCACGTGATCCTCGTCGGTTGGGACGGCTTTGCCGGCAACACCGTCGAAGCGGCGGAGATCCCGACGCTCCGCAAATTGATGAAGGAAGGCGCATGGACGGTCCATTCCCGTTCGATCCTGCCTTCGGCCAGTTCCTGCTGCTGGCATTCGATCTTCACCTGTTCGGCGTCCGAGCAGCACGGCTACATCGCCTGGAATTCGCAGGAGCCCGCCTTCCCCGCTTCGGCGGTCGCGGAAAACGGGAAGTATCCGGACATCATGTATCTCCTCCGCCGGCAGCGGCCGTCCTCCGAAATCGGTTTCGTCTACGATTGGTCGGGAATGGGCTTCGTCGCCGACACCAACGCGTGCAGCTACGTCGATCGGATGGCGCAGTCCAACATCACCGATCGCGCGATCGCGTATATCCGGGAGAAACGCCCGACGTTTTTCACCGTCTATTATGACAGTCCCGACGACAAGGGCCACGGCAAGGGCTGGGGATCGCCGGAATATCAGCGGCGCGTCACCGAATTGGATGCCGAGCTCGCGCGCATCCTCGAGGCGGTGAAGGCGGCCGGAATGCTCGAGGACACGGTCGTCATGGTCACTTCCGATCACGGCGGACTCAACAAGGGACACGGAGGCGCGACGCTTTCGGAGATGGAGCGGCCGGTTGTTCTCTGGGGCAAGGGCGTCAAGCGCGGCTACGAGCTGAAGTTTCCCGGTACGAATTACGACACCGGCGCGACCCTCGCGGCGTTGCTCGGCATCGAGCCGCCGTCCTGCTGGATCGGCCGTCCCTTCGACGAGGCCTTCGACCGCTGAACGTCAAACGTTCAGCGCGGACTCGTCGCGTTTCGCGCTTTCGAGGTCGAGTCCGATCTTCGCAAGGTCCACGTCGACGATGCCGAACGGCTCGGCGGTCCGCCAGCCGCCGTGCGTGAAGTCGGGCACGTCCACCGAGCGGGAACGGTTGCGGACGGACCTTTCTGAAAGTTCCGCGATCGAGCACCAGGTCGCGAGATCGTAGACGTCGGTGTCGAGCGGAAGTCCGTTCTGCAGGCAGTAGATGAGCCGCAGGTCCATGATGAAATCCTTGCCGCCGTGACCGCCGATCTTCTTCGCGAATTCGCCCACCTTTTTCCAGAGCGGGTGCTTGTACTGCTCGCGGATGCTCTCGGCCTTCTTCTCGTCGAACCACGCGTGGGCCCCCGCGCCGGCGGACTCTTCCAGCGCGAGCTGGTAGGGATAATCCTTCAAGATACCTTTCGTGCCCGAGACGAGATTGATGCGGCTGTAGGGACGCGGCGAGGAGACGTCGTGCTGGATCATGATCGAGCGTCCGTTCACCGTCTTGACGAGCGTGGTGTTCATGTCGCCCATCGCGACTTTGAGCTGCTCCTTCCAGGTGCCGGGATACTTCTGCTTGCCGAAAAGTTCAAAACCGGCTTGCTGCGATTCGAGTGAGACCAAGTAATCCAGGCGGTCGCCGCGATTGATGTTCAGGTACTGGCACACGGGACCGAGTCCGTGCGTCGTGTACTGGTTGCCCTGGTGCGGCGTGTTCCAGCGGAGACGCCAGTAATCGTTATAGCCCCACTTGCCGTCCTTGGTCGGGTCCGGCGCCCAGTCGCGGTAGTTGAGATCGCGGAGGTCGTGGATGTACGCGCACTCGGCGTGCTTGAGCTCGCCGAGCTTATCGGCGCGCGCGAGCATCATCGTAAGCATTTCGATTTCGCCGTAGCAGCAGTTCTCGAGCTGATAGCAGTGGCGGCGCG
>R19__coassemble_716_pt1 | contig 13716 bp, 13 predicted proteins | sample R19__metabat2_high_PE_023 | metagenome-assembled genome bin R19
CGGACTCGGCCAGGGCGCGACACTCGTCTCCGCCTTGTGGGGCATTCTCATCTGGAAGGAATTCAAGGGCGCGCCGAAGAAAGCGGCGGCGCTTAACTTCGCGATGTTCGTCCTCTTCCTGCTCGGCTTGGGACTCATCATCAAGGCCGGCGAGGAACCGGAGCGCGAGCCGGTCAAAGTGATTCTCGACACCGATATGCTCACCGACTTCGACGACGTCGGGGCGCTCGCGTGCCTCCATGCGATGGCGGACGCCGGGGAGTGCGAGATTCTCGCGACGATTTCCTGCACCCGCTCGAATTATTCCGTCGCGGCGGTCGAGGTCATAAACGGCTATTACGGACGGCCGGATATTCCCGTCGGCTGTGCGAAGGAGATCGGCGTTCAAGGCGGCAGGCCCGGCGGCGATCCGCGCATCACGCCGAACGAGGGCGAACATGTGAAATACATGAAACTCGCCGATGATTATCCGCAGTGGGTCAAGCACCGCAACTCCGATGACGCGCCGGACGCGAATCTCGTCTACCGCCGCGCCCTCGCGTCCGCGCCGGACAACTCGGTCGTCATCTGTTCGATCGGCTTCATCACCAACTTGCGGCGGCTCCTCGAAACGAAGCCGGACGATCTCTCGCCGCTCGACGGCAAGGCGCTCGTCGCGAGGAAGGTGAAAAAGTGGGTGGCGATGGCGTGCAATTATCCGAGCGGCGCGGAATACAATTCGCGCTGGGATTGGGAATCCTCGAAGATCGCCTTCGAAAACTGGCCGACGCCGATTATCTTCAGCGATTTCCAGTACGGCTGGGATGTGTACGCCGGACGCGCCGTCGCCGAGATGGCGGGCGAGCGCAATCCGGTCAAGGATGTCTTCAAGGGGAACATCCCGTCGCGCGAGGCGATCGCCAAAGAGCCGGGTATCTGGCTTCAGCGGGCGATGGGCATGGGCGGACGGTCCGCCTGGGACGAAACCGCCGTCCTCGCGGCGGTGCGCGGAGAGGAATCGTACTTCAATCTTCATCGCGGCACTTACCGCATGATCGACGACAAAGGCAATGACCGCTGGGAGCCGGACGAAGCCAACGGCCGGCACCTCCGGCTTACCGAAAAACTCAACAAGACGGAAGTCGGCAAAATCATCGACGAACTCATCTGTCGAGGCCCGAAGCAGAATTGAGATTAGGTCAAATCGAGAAATACGGCGGAATCCCGATTATTTTATAGATTCCGCCCGATTATGCGCTATCGGTTGACGGAAAGTTGGATTTGTGTTATAATTCCGCCTGTTTTTCGTGTGAAAGGAAAATAATCATGATTGGGCGAGAGAGAGAATCAAAGAGATTGATTGCTGCCGCAAATTCCGGACGTTCGGAATTTGTCGCTGTTTACGGGCGAAGACGCATCGGTAAAACTTATCTGGTACGTCAGACTCTCGGCAGCCGGTTCACTTTTTGCCATACCGGGATCGAGAACGGCGGCGTCAAGGAGCAGCTTCGGGCTTTTCGCAGCTCAATGGCGGAATTCGGATATGCTCCGACAACCGATCTTAAAACATGGATGGACGCTTTTGACGAATTAAGGCGAGTGATCAAATCGTCGGAGTCGGTAAAGAAGATTATTTTTCTCGACGAGCTTCCGTGGATGGACACTCCGAAGTCCGGATTTGTCGGCGCATTGGAATTCTTCTGGAACGGATGGGCGTCGGCGCGTGATGACGTGATGCTGATCATTTGCGGCAGCGCCACCTCCTGGATAATCAACAAGTTGCTGAGGGCGCGCGGCGGACTACACAACCGCACGACCGACCAGATATGGTTGCGCCCGTTCACCCTCGGCGAGTGCCGCCAGTATATGCAGTCCCTCGGTGTGCGCCTTTCCGACCGTGATATCGCCGAGGGTTATATGGCGATGGGCGGGGTACCGTACTACTGGAGTTTTTTCAGAGGCAATCTGAGTCTGGCTCAGAATATCGACGAACTGTTCTTTTCCACCGATGCCCGTCTGCGATTGGAATTCGGTCAACTGTATTCGTCATTGTTCAAAAATCCCGACCCTTATATGAAGATCGTGACGATGCTTGCCGAAAAGGCGAAAGGATTGACCAGAGAAGAACTGGCATTACGCATCGGCGTCGCTGATTCGGGTAAATTGTCGGGCTGGATCGAGGAATTGGAACAGTGCGGTTTTCTGCGCCGCTACCACCCGTTCGGCGCGGTGAAAAAAGGATATCTCTGTCAGCTGATAGATAATTACTCGCTCTTTTATCTGCGCTTCATCAAAGAGAATGTCCGGCACGATCATCGGTTCTGGTCTTCGGTATACGGAAGACAGCTCCACCGGACCTGGGCGGGCCTTGCCTTCGAGCGTTTGTGCCTTCAGCATGTCGATCAACTTCGATCGGCTTTGGGAATTCGGGCGGTCGTGTCCGATGTCAGCGCCTGGCGGTGTATTGGCGGCGAAGACGGCGGGGCGCAGGTCGATCTGGTGATCGACCGAGATGATCGCGTGATCAATATCTGCGAAATGAAATATTGTGATTCCGAGTTCGAGGTGACGAAGAGTATCGATGCGGAGTTGCGTCGCCGTCGCCGGATTTTCGAGAAAGCGACGGGCACCAGGAAGACCGTTCATCTGACCTTGGTGACCTCCGATGGCTTGGCGGATACGGAATACAAGGGAGTATTTCAATCGACTGTGACTTTGAAGGATTTGTTTCAAGACATATAACTCAACTGCATCAAGAAAGGATATTCCCATGAAAAAGAAGATCGTAGTGCTCGGGTCGACCAATACCGATATGGTCATTTCCGATAAGCGTCTCCCCCAACCGGGCGAGACGATCAGCGGCGGAAAGTTTCTGATGAATCCCGGCGGCAAGGGCGCGAATCAGGCGGTCGCCGTCGCGAGGCTCTCGGCGAAGCGGGGAAATTGCGAATTCATCGCCAAAGTCGGAAACGATCTTTTCGGCAAGGAAACCGCCGCGAACATGAAGCGCGATAAAATCGACGCGAAACTGATCGTCGACAAGAAGAACGCTTCCGGAACGGCGCTTATTCTCGTCGACGCGAACGGACAGAACATGATTTCCGTCGCGCTCGGCGCGAACGGAACGCTGTCGCCGAAGGACATCACGCCTTACAAAAAAGACCTCGAAAACGCGGCGGCGCTTCTGATGCAGCTCGAAACGCCGGTCGAGACCGTTTTGGCGGCGGCGAAATGGGCGCACACGGCGGGAACACCGGTCGTCCTCAATCCCGCCCCGGCGAAGAAACTGCCGTCCGCGCTGTTGAAATGCGTCGATTGGCTCACGCCCAACGAAACCGAAGCGGAAATACTTTCGGGAGTAAAGGTGGTCGATGAAAAGAGCGCGGCGAAAGCGGTGGCGGCGCTCAAGAAGAAAGGCGTGAAACACGTGCTGATCACGATGGGCTCGAAAGGCGTTTACTGCGGCGATTACGGGACGCTCTCCCCATGCCGCAAAGTGAAAGCGGTCGATTGCGTCGCCGCCGGTGACACTTTCAACGGTGCGTTCGTCGTCGCCCTCGCCGAAGGCCGGACGACCGCCGAGGCGATCGACTTCGCGCAACGCGCGGCGGCGATCTCCGTCACCCGTCCCGGCGCGCAGGCCTCCGTGCCGCGCCGCGAAGAGCTGGGCGCTTTTTTGGTATAATATGCGCCGGTGAAAGCGCTGTTAGATCGATTGCACGAAAAAGTCGGGGACCTCTGGTGGTACTCGGCGATGATTTTTTTGGCGTGTCGGTCGGGTGATGTCATCCAGGCGTTCATCGGACTTTGGCTGGTGCCGAAGTACGTGGGGCCGGACGAGCTCGGCGCGGTGCTGCCTCTGCAGCAACTCACCTCGTTTCTCACCGTGCCTCTGGCGATCGTCGCGACCGTCTTCGCGAAGTACGTCAACACCTACGCGGCGAAAGGCGAATACGGCAAAGTGAAGGGATTCATCCGCGACGTCTTTTCCGCCGCGCTGATCCTGTTCATCGTCTGCATCGCCGGCGCATATCTGGTGATGCCGTTTTTCTATGAGCGCCTGCGCATCTCCTCGGGCTCGCTCACTTTCCTCATCCTCCTGTGCGGACTCGTCGGCAACCTCGGCTCGATCATCGGTGCGGCGCAGCAAGGTCTCAAGCGGTTCAAGACGATGTCGCTCACGACGCTCCTCGCCGCGCCGATCCGGCTCGTCACCCTGCTCATCGCGATGCCCTACCGCGCGCTTTCCGGCTACCTGCTCGGTCAGACCACGCCCGCCGCGACCACATCCGCGCTCGCCGTCCTCGACCTCCACCGCGCCCTCAAGCCCTACACGCCCGACCGCACCTGGCGCCGCGACTGGCGGCAGATTCTCGCCTACTCCTGGCCGATCGCGGTCAATCTGGCGGTTGCCACCCTTTGCGCCACCTTTTGCATGACTGTGTACCGGCAACGACTTCCCGAGGTTGAATCAGGAGCATTCTACCTCATATCCCGCTTTTCGGACCTTGCCTCTTATGTCGGCGCTGCAATTTCCGTAGTGATGTTTCCGATAGTGTCCGAAGCCCACGAAAAAGGCGACAATCCAACCAGGACGATCCGCAACACCGCGATTATATTGACCGTCATCAATTTTGCGATCACGATTGCTTTCGCATTCACCCACAAATTGATCTTCGGTCTCACCGCCACCTGGGAAGTATATCTGCCGTATTCTTATCTGCTGCCGGTCATCGCTTTTTATTCCGGTTGTTCCGTTATCACCAGCACCTTCATCACTTATGAAACCGCCTGCCGCCGGTTCGGTGCCATGTTCTGGATATTGCTGTCCACCGCATTATGGGTCGGTTTTCTGGTAACCTTCACCGGTGCGAATTTCTTTCACGGTCTGCTTCCGATGCCGGTTGTGGACTGGATGATCTCCGTAAATGCCGCAAGATTGGACTTTCTTTCTTATCTTGCCGTTCCCTATATCCTTCTTCAATTGATGGTGACCATCCTGATTTTCCACATAAACACCAAGCCATGTCGCCGGTAAAAATTTTCGTTGTTTATCATAAACCGTACGCCGTTTTTGAAAACAGCGTATTCCAGCCCATTCAGACCGGAGAAGACCGGAGTCATCATCATCTCGGTTTTCTCTCCGACAACACCGGTGATAATATCGCGGAGAAAAATCCCTGGTACGGAGAACTGACCGCCTGGTACTGGGTAGCCAAGAACTGGCTTCCCGCGCATCCGGAAGTAAAACATGTGGGTTTCTGTCACTATCGGCGGATGCTGGATGTCGCCCACAAAGCGGATTTCTTCACCCGTGCCTACCAACCCTGCGACCAAAATCGATTTGCCGAGTTATTCACCTCTGATGAATTCAGCGAAAACGCCATCGCTGGAGCACTCGATCAACACGATATCATCTTACCTCCGAAGAATCGGATTTGGTCTTTCAGACACAATTTCACCGCCAGTGTCTTTCAGCAATATTGCTCCTCCCATCCAAGAGACGATCTTGATAAGGCCGTCGACCTCTATTTGAAACGTCATCCTCAAAACCGGCAACTGGCTTATGATTTCTGGTCTGGAACATCCTTTTACAGCTGCCTTAATTTCGTAATGAGAAAAGAATTTTTCCTTGACCTTGAAAACTGGATGATCTCGTTTCTGGATGAACTGTCCGGCTACTGTCATTGGCAAACGTACCAAGACTACTCTACCATTCGTACACCAGCATTTATAGCCGAGAGGTTTTTCAATATCTGGTTAGCAGAACAAAAAGGACTGAGCATCGGCCATTGTCGCAGATGGCTTCTTGATGGCTCGGTCGTCCCGAACGACATCCCCTGGTATTTGTCTGGCATCAAACAGTGGTGTCTCGGGAAACTCGGATTGAAAAACCGCAATCGTCTTCCGTCTGCCTTTAACGGACTGAAATAATCCGAGCGATCCGTTAACCGAACGCAACGATCTCGTCCATCGCTTCCGCGAGCGTCCAACGCGGCCAATAACCGACTTCGACGCGCAGCCGCGTCGCGTCGCCGACAAAGCGCCGGGGTTGTCCGTCACAGTCGTCACGAAAAACGAGGAGTTCAGGGCGACCGAGTTTCTCGGCCAGCGTCAACGCGAACTCGCGGATGGTCACGGTCTTGCCGGTGCAGAGATTGACCGCCCCTTCCGCTTCCGCATCCAGCAACGCCGTGAAGGCCGCCGCGATATCGCGGGAGTAAATGTAATCCTTTTCGAGCGGCCCCGATTTGATTTCCACCGGTTCGCCGCGCTGGAGACGGTCGATGATCACACCGGTCAAGCGCGTTTTCGCTTCGCCGCGCCCGTAGGCATAGAAAATGCGTCCGAACGCGAAGGACACGCCGCCGTCCGCGAAAATCCGCTGCGCCGATTCGCGCAGCGCGTTTTTGCAATGGGTGTAGGCGTTTTTTTCCGCATCGAGTTCATCGTTTTCCCCGATCGGGGCGTCTTTGAATTTGTACTCAAAGCAGGTGCCAGCGTAGACCGCCCTGACTCCGCCTTGCCGGACGAAACTGCGCGCTAGATTTTCTCCGGCCTCGAGAAACCGGTAGTTGATCTCGTTCGTAAGATAATCGCCGGTCGTCGCCCACGCGAGATTCAGCAGATGCGTGGGACGGACTGCCGCCATCGTCCGGTCGATGAACTCGCGATCGAACACGCTGCCGCGATGCCAGTGATAACCGTTATCGGGATTCCGCTCGTCCACGGATATCGCATGGACGTCGAATCCGGCGGCGGTGAGCGGCGCGGACAATTCGCGCCCAATGAGTCCGGTGGCGCCGGTGAGCAACAATCGCTTATTCCCACAGGGCATAATTCGCATCCCTTTGGTTGACAAGCCGCTGTGCACAGTCCGGCCAGACGATGCCGAAGGCGGGATCATTCCATCTCACTCCCGCATAATATTCCGGCATGAAGAATTCGCCGAGTTGATAATATACCGTCGTGTCATCGACGAGTGTCTGGAAGCCGTGCGCAACTCCGGCGGGGATGTAGATCATCGCGCCGTTTGATTCGGAGAGCTCTTCACCGGTCCATTTCAGGTAAGTGGGACTATCCCGCCGCAGATCGACGATCACGTCGAAGAACGACCCCTTGAGACAGGATACGAGCTTGATTTCCGGATACGGTTCGCGCTGGTAATGCATTCCCCTCAAGGTGCCGGCGCGGAGATTACGGGACACATTGCACTGCTTGATCTCGAAATCTATCCCGGCGGCAGACAGCTCCTGGCGGCAGAATTGCCGCGCAAACGACCCGCGTTCGTCATGATACGGCTCAAGGGTAATGCGGTAGGCACCTGCGATTGACAGCGGTTCGATTTTCATTCACCACACTTTCCAGGGCGCGTTGCCCGCGTCCCACATTCCGTTCAACAGATTCTTATCGCGAAGCATATCCATCGGTTGCCAGAAGCCGTGATGTTTGTACGAACCGAGCATACCTTTCGCCACCAGCCCTTTAAGCGGTGCGCGTTCCCAGATCACGTCGTTGCCCGCAGGAATGAAATCGAACACGCCCGGCTCGCAGACGAAGAAACCGCCGTTGATCCAGCCGCCGTCGCCCTGCGGCTTTTCCTCGAACACTTCGACCGTGCCGTCGGCGGCGGTTTCCAACGCACCCCAACGTCCGCTGGGCTGGACTGCCGTAAGCGTCGCGAGTTTACCCGACCGGCGGTGACAGCGGATCAGTTCGCCGAGATCGACATCCGAAACGCCGTCGCCGTAAGTGAGAAGGAACGGCTCGTCACCGATATGACTGCGGGCGGCGGCGATGCGGCTGCCGGTCATGGTGTCGAGGCCGGTATCCAGCACCGTCACTTTCCAATTCTCGCGGCAATTCCGGTGCATCACCACCTGCTTGTGCGAAAAATCGATCGTTTCGCCATCCAGTTCCAATCCGTAATTCACGAACCAATCGCGGATCATACCGCACTTATAGCCACCGAGAATGATGAAATCGTCGAAGCCGTGGTGCTCGTAGATTTTCATAATATGCCAGAGTATCGGCATTCCGCCGATCTCCACCATCGGTTTGGGCTTGAGATTGGTCTCCTCTCCCAACCTCGTGCCGTATCCACCGGCTAAAATTACGACTTTCATCTTTTCCTCACTTGCTGTTGCGATAGAATTTTCAATCCGGCGGTCAAACCGCGAAGAATTCGCGGATGGTCTTGATCATGTAGTCGAGTTTCGCCTCGCCCATTCCGGGATAAAGTCCGATCCAGAGCGAACGGTTCATGATCGCGTCGGTATTGGCGAGGGTTCCGGCGACGCGGTAATCGACGCCTTCGCGCAGGGTCTCGAAACACGGATGTTTCAGGATGTTTCCGGCGAAGAGATTGCGCGTCTGGATGTTGTGTGCTTCGAGGTGCTGCGCGAGCGCGTTACGCTCGCCGCCTTTCACGGTCATCAGAAAACCGAACCAGGAAGGGTCGGACTCGGGCAGCGCCGTCTGAATCGCGAGTTGCGGCACATCCTTGAGTCCTTCGTAAAGCCGCCGGTAATTCGCCTTGCGTTTTTCGACGAAGGACGGAAACTTCTCAAGCTGCGCACAGCCGATCGCCGCCTGCAGATCGGTCGCCTTCAGATTGTAACCGAAATGCGAATAGACGTACTTGTGATCGTAGCCGAGCGGCAGCGAGCCGAACTGTTTGGTGAACCGGCACCCGCAGGTGTTATCGACGCCGGACTCACACCAGCAGTCACGTCCCCAGTCCCGCAGGGAAAGCGCGATCTTCTTCAGCAGCGGATCGTTCATGTATACCGCGCCTCCCTCGCCCATCGTCAGATGATGCGGCGGATAGAACGAGGATGTGCCGATATCACCCCAGGTGCCGGTGAAGCGTCCCTCGAACTTCGAGCCGAGCGCATCGCAGTTGTCTTCGATGAGCCAGAGATGATGTCGGTCGCAGAAAGTCTTCACCGTTTTGAGATCGAAGGGATTGCCGAGTGTGTGCGCGAGCATCACCGCCTTGGTGCGCGGCGAAAGCGCCGCGTCGAGCTGCGCAACGTCGATATTGCAGTGCTCGAGTTCCATATCGACGAACACCGGCACCGCACCGTACTGGACGATCGGCGCGATCGTCGTCGGAAAGCCGGCGGCGACGGTGATCACCTCATCGCCGCGCCGCACCTGCCGTTCGCCGAGGAGCGGCGAAGTGAGCGTCATGAATGCAAGCAGATTCGCCGAGGAGCCGCTGTTCACCATCAGCGCGAAACGGACGCCGAGATAGTCGGCGAGTCCCCGCTCGAAATCGCGGCTCCAATGTCCGTAGGTAAGCCAGAATTCAAGCGACGAATCGACGAGATTGACGAGTTCCTTTTCGTCGAAGACGCGCCCGGCGTAATTGACGCGGGACTTGCCCGGCTCGAACGCGGCGGACTGCTGCGGCGCATGGACAAGACGATAGTATTCGGCGGTCTTTGAAAGAATGTCTTTTTTCAGTTCTTCTGCGTTCATTTTTCAACCACGGATTATACGGATTTTCACCGATCGGTTTAACCAAAAAAGAATTCCGAAATTTCCCGATCCATTTCGGCGGCAAGATCGGCATGGGCAAGCCAGGCCTTGAAGAAGCGGACGGTCCTCGCCATACCTTCGTCGATATGCCAACGGGGCTTCCAGCCGAAGACCTGTTTCACCTTGCGGTTGTCCAGTTTGAGGAATCCGGCTTCGTGCGGGGCGTGGACCTCGGCAAGATTCTCCCACTTCGCGTCTTCGCCCCAATGCCGGCAGAAAAGATCGACGAGTTCGCCGGTGGTGACGCAATCGCACTCATCCGGACCGACATTGTAACCGCCGGCGAAGGACGGATTTTCGAACTGCCGCCGGATGATCTCCAGATAGACGGACAGCGGCTCCAGGACATGCTGATAAGGCCGCGTCGAATACGGATTGCGCACCTTAATGATCTCGCCCTTAGCCATCGCCCGCACACAGTCGGGAAGGATGCGGTCGGCGGCGAAATCGCCGCCGCCGATCACATTGCCCGCACGGGCGGTGGAGATGGCGCAACGTCCGTCGGCGAAGAAACTCTGCCGGTAACTGTGGGTGACGAGCTCCGAACAACTCTTGGAGTTCGAGTAGGGATCATAGCCGTCCAACGGATCGGACTCCGTGAAAGCGCGGTTCGATTCGTCGTTGTAATAGACCTTGTCCGTCGTCACGTTGAGGAAACTCCTGACGGACGGCGTAAGCCGCACGCACTCAAGAACATTCACCGTGCCCATCACGTTCGTCTCGTAGGTGTAACGGGGATCGCGGTAGCTCTCGCGAACAATCGGTTGGGCGGCAAGATGCAGCACGATTTCCGGCCGAGTTTCGGCAAACACCGCTTTGATCCGGTCGAAATCACGGATATCGCCGATCACGCTCTTCATGCACGAGGCGAGTCCTGACAACTCGAAAAGTGATGGATCGGTAACGGGGGCGAGCGCATATCCGGTCACCTCGGCTCCCGCGCCTGTCAGCATCCGGCAAAGCCACGAGCCCTTGAAGCCGGTATGACCGGTCACGAGCACGCGATTGCCTTTAAAGAAACCTATCTGATTTTCCATCGGCGATTATAGCGGATTTAATATTTTTAACTCGCGGATATCATAGCATTTTCGCTCACTGCGGTCAAACCATGCGACGGTCTCTTCAGAATATCGGTCAAAGCGAATTTTTACGGAGCATAAACGCTGCGCTGCACGGATTGTCGTAAGATTGCGGAGGCGTGATCGAGGCCTGATTCGGTGGTCGGGTAAGCCAATCCATTATCGCTCGTCGGCCATTCAGAGATGCCGTTTTCAAGTACGATCCGTTGCTGATACTGGTACGGAACGCCACGCACCAGATAAATGGTCGAAAGCGCGAATCCGCCGGCGATCAACAATCCAAGCAGTCTCTTTTTCTTCAACTCCGATATCGGGACTTCGACCAGTGTCAGATAAGCAAGCGATACGATTACAGCCGCCGAAAGCAAATGATACCTTCCGGCAAGCGCATAGGCTGCAGCGTTACCGCGAAATACCGAGGCTGCAAGAATCGTCGCTGCAAGATAGGCGGTGAAAGCGAAGACGGCAAGGGAATCGCGTCGATAGCGGGGCGCGAAACCGCAAATCAGAAATCCCCAGAGAATGACGATCACACCAATGATCATCGCCGGTGTTTCCAAAGGTATGGAATTACCGAAAAAGCAACAGCAAAAACCGATTGCGGCTTTCGCACGTTGAACAGGATCGGTCGGCATGACAAGCATCGGATCGTCATTGTGAGGCAAACCGTGAAGCATAAAGGCGCTCGCGGTTACGGCGACTACGAGAAAAACGATAATTCGGAAAATCCGCCGACGGTTCATCGTGCGCTCTCGGCCGAAAACGTAATCGCAAATCGCCATCAAGGCAAGCGCCGGAAAGATTAGCAGTCCGCCGCCGGAGGTAAAGGTCGCGGCAACCGCGAAAGCGAGCGCGATGGCGAACCAACGCACATCGGCGCGGCGGACGAAGGCGAGACACGCGGCGAACGCGAAGACGACCACCCAGTGATTCTGTACAGAGGCCATCGCCCAGAAGACGTTTTCTTTGTCATTGAAGCCAATGAGCATCCACATCGCGAAAATTGCGCCGCCCCGTACGATACCGCCGCGAACGAGGAAGAGACGGGCGAAAACAGCGGCGAAGAGCCACCAGCCGAGATTGCCGATCCACATGACCGCTCGGAAGTCGATGTGTCCGAGCACACGGTAGACGATTTCCGCGACGATCCGAGTGGGAATGATGCGATGTTCGTTATGAAAATCGGCGAGATGCCATAAACGCTCAGGCCAAGGATGGTTCAAATAGGCGAGAATCGCATCGTAGTCATCCCCCAAAGGAACATCAGCCGCTAAAAAGATCAGTCCGATTGCCATAATGACGATCGGCATAATAAGTAGAATTTTGGAATAACCGCGCATAATCATCAGCTTTCAAAGACCCAATACTTCGCAGAACTCGGCTGGTGTCATGACGAAATCGGCAGGCGGAAAATGTTTGATATTGCCGGTAACGAGTTTTGATTCGAGGTCTTGCGATCCGAAAGCGACCTCATAAAAGACCCGGTCGTCCTCATCGATCATATCTACACCCGATGTCAACGCCTCGATATTGCGACCGGAATCTATGATATAGGCAATTGCAAAATCGCATTTCGTCCGATCAAGTTTCAAATAATCGCGATAAAGCACATCTCGATACTCTTCAAGAATCTCGCCGTTAAAAAGCGGAGTGACTATCCCCCTGAAAACGGCGTTCAGAACCCTGACCGTAGCGGCATCATCATTTTTTGTCTTGAGCGCCGCGACAAGGACATTGGTATCTATGACAGCATATATCATACGCCGGACCTCGCATGCCTTTCACGGCGCGAAGCGGCGATTTCCGCATTTATTTCATCGAGTGTCCACTCATGGTCATTCGCATCGCGCATCTCCTGAAAGTACCGCTCGGCAATCCGGCCACGCGCCCGCAACCCCGATAGGGACACACGTCCGCGAGAACTTGATCTATTTGTCTTTTTGCAGCAAAGATCAAACTCCTGACGGTCCGCATATCCAACCGGCAGTTGTGGATTGCAACTGATAATAAACGGAATCGCCCGCTGCTTTCTCACCTGCTGAAGAAACAACGTCACCGCACTGGTCATGGAAAGACCGAGGTCCTTGAAAACCGCATCGCAGTCTTTTTTTAAATCATCGTCAATTCGCATCGAGGTCATCATATCGCAACTCCATTTTACTTGTTTTGTAAATATTTCGTATATTGTATCATGTTCGCCAATGATAAGTCAATCAACCGAAAACCAGTTTCACGAATATCGATAAATCCCTATTTCTATGATATCATCTTGAAATACCATCTGACCGCGAACTTGGCGTGGCGATCGAGGAAAGTGCGTACCCGCTTCTGGAAGCGACGCATCGGCGTGCGTCCGCCGCCGATGTTGTAACCGACCGAACCGAAGGCCTCCGTCTGCGGATACTTCGCGTCGAGATATGCCTTCTGTTCGAAGAATCGCGGCTGGGGATCGCGCGTGAATAATAGCGGCGGCGAGCGGCTCGAGCGGCTTGAAATCCTCATGACAGAAGACGAGCCAACGCGGTTCGGGATTTTCCAGCGCCGCCTCGATCGCCCGATTGTAGCGAACGGGTATCCGTTCGTTTGCCGCGCGGTTGTCGAGCGGACGCAGTTCGCAATCCCGGCAATGCGGATTCGCGCCCAGGCACTTTTCGTACATGGCGAAATCGCGGACGACGGAAATTATCAGCGGGGTAATCCTCAATGACATGTTTTAGCCCTTCCGCTCCCAGGTGACTTTGGCGACGCGCTTTTTATGGACGTAGACGCCGACTCCGCCGCCGGAGATCGCGGCGATTTCATAAAGCGCGTCGTTGATGCCGTGCCAAGCGTCGTAGCGAGTGATCTCGGGGCCGCACTCACGCGAAATGACGGCGAGGCGCCCTTCGGCGAAAGCGCTCGTCTCTTCGACCTTCGGGCGATAGACCATTTTAAGCGGATCGGGCACCGCCCTGATCATCGCGAGGTGTTCGCGCTCGAGCGCGGCCGCGAGCGCGCGCTCACAGTGGGAGATGAAAGTGCCCGCGATCACCCACCCCTCGCGCGCGGCCTTCACCAGCCGTGCCACCACCGCCGGTTCCTCGGCGGCGGGTATCGAGCGCGAGAGCGAGAC
>R19__coassemble_798_pt1 | contig 12778 bp, 11 predicted proteins | sample R19__metabat2_high_PE_023 | metagenome-assembled genome bin R19
GGCGGGCTTATGTCATCCGAATGGCGCGGCGGCGCGGGCGGTCCGTATTCTGGCTCGTTCCCGACGTCCGTCAGATCCAGCTACGCTTACAGTCCGCTCGGTCATGGTGATTATCTTGCCGCCCTCTACTCGACCGGCGGTCAGCACGGCACGCGCGGCGGAACCTCGAGTCTCGTCCATCCGCAGCCGGCTTGTTACGATAACGGCGACGCGGCGTATCGTCCCGAGTATTCCGGCTCCGGCGGCGCGGGCGGCGGTTACGGCGACGGCGGCGCGGGCGGCGGCATCATCTACGTCGAAAGCGCGGGCGCGATGCGCGTCGACGGCGAAATCAACGTCGACGGCGGCATGACGCTCAAGAGCGGCAACCATTATCACTGCGACGCCGGTTCCGGTTCGGGCGGAACGATCTTCCTCTCCGGAAAATCCTTCACCGGCGGCGCGAACGCGAAACTCTCCGCCTGCGGCGGACTTGCCGTCACCGAGCAGTATCACACCGATACCTCGAAAACCGCTTACGGCTATGCTGGCGCGGGCGGCGCGATTGCGATCTGGACGGGCGCGGAGTATCCGGGTTCGATCTCGCACCGTCGCGTCACCAAGGCGACTTCGCCGGAAGGGCTTAGCGGCTTCAACTTCACCGGCACGGCGGTCGCGGACGCCGGCGGGCGGTATTTCATGGAAGGTCGCACCGAAGAAGATTATCCGATGCCCGAGCAGTACCAGGGCGGCGCCGGATCGATCTGGTTCTGCAACGTGCAGTCGACTTGCGGTTTTATGATCATATTGCGCACTAAAGAGCCGAGATGAACAAGGTGAAAATATGCGCGGTCGCGATGGCGGCCGGCGTCGCGGGGACGCTCATCGCCCGTGAGAGCGTGTCGCTGGACGGACGGTGGGAGTTCCGTCGCGACAGCGGGGCGAGATTCTACAAAGTGCAGTTCTCGCCGTGGGAAAAAGTGACGGTGCCGCACGACTGGGCGATCGCGGGGCCCTACTTCCCGAATCAGCCCGGCGGCGACGGCAAGCTCCCGTGGAAGGCGAAGGGCGAGTACCGGCGGAAGTTCACGGTGACAAACCCCGCTGATCGTCATTACCTGGAATTCGACGGGGTGATGGCGCGGCCGCAGGTTTTCGTGAACGGAGTCAAGGTCGGCGGCTGGGATTACGGGTATATGTCGTTCCGGGTGGAGGCGACGGAGGCGGTGAAGCCGGGCGAGAACGAGCTCAAGGTTTCCGTCGACACGACGACGATGGCGTCGCGTTGGTATCCGGGCGCGGGCATTTACCGGAGCGTTCGGCTGATCTCGGCGAAGCCGGGCGAGGCGGTGCCGGGGACGGTCGAAGTGACGCCGAGCCTCGTCTCGCCGGAGCTTGCGAAAGTGCGCGTCCGCTGCGAGAAAGCCGGCGGCGGGGTGTTCACGGACGAGTTCGAGGTCGAAAAGCCGCGGCTTTGGAGCGTTGAGGATCCGTATCTTCACGAAACCGAGGTCTGCGGCGAGAAAGTGCGGTATGGAATCCGCAAGGCCGAGTTCACGGCCGACGACGGCTTCCATCTGAACGGCAGGCGCGTGCAATTGAAGGGCGTCGATCTTCATTCCGACATGGGGCCCCTCGGCATGGCGTTCGACCGGGACGCGATGAAGCGGCAGCTTCTCCTCATGAAGTCGATGGGGGTGAATGCGCTCCGGACGAGTCACAATCCGCCCGCGCCGCAGGTCCTCGAGCTCTGCGATGAAATGGGCATCGTCGTCTGGGATGAATGCTTCGACAAGTGGAACGGCTCCTCGGGGGTGCGTCCGTTCGACAACATCGACGAATATCTCGAACGCAACCTCGCCGCGTTCATCCGCCGCGACCGCAATCATCCGTCCGTGGTGATCTGGTCGATCGGCAATGAAATGCGGTTTGAAGGCGAGCCGCCGGACGGCAACGTCACGCCGGAGCGGGTGAAGCGGCTCGCGGAAAAAGTCCGTTTGCTTGACCCGACGCGTCCCGTCGCGGCGGGGTGCGACCTTACGGAGATGCTGGACTCTGGCTGCTGGGATTCGCTGGACGTCACCGGCTGGAATTACGGCCGGCGCTACCGAGAAATGAAAAAGCGCAAGCCCGGGATGCCGCTCGTCTATTCCGAATCGGCGAGCGCGTATTCCGACTACGGCTTCTATGCGTTGCCGCCGGCGGCGTACCGCGATGATTATTCGCTTGCGGATCGGAAGACCGATTCTTACGATCACACCTCCGCGCCGTGGAGCGACATACCCGACATCGAGTTCTACCGCATGGAGACCGACCGGTACGTCGCGGGCGAATTCGTCTGGACGGGGATCGACTATCTCGGCGAGCCGTGTCCGTACTCCGGGCGCAAAGACATTGAAGAAAGCGAGCAGGCGCGCAGTTCCTATTTCGGCATCTGCGACCTCTGCGGAATTCCGAAAGACCGCTATTACCTTTACCGCTCGCACTGGCTTCCCGAAGAAACTACCTGTCACCTCGTGCCCGCGCATTGGAACTTCGAGGCGAAAACGACGCTCCCCGTTTACGTCTACACCTCGGGGGATGAAGCGGAACTCTTTTTGAACGGACGCTCCCTCGGTCGGCGGGTCAAGAAAGATCCGCCCGCCGATTACGATCTCGACTTCGAGGGGATGGAGGTGAAGAAGTATCCGGACTTCCGGTCGAATCCTTATTACCGGGTCTGCGACAAATACCGTCTGCGGTGGTTCGACGTCCCCTACGAGCCGGGCGAGCTCAAGGCGGTGTGTTACCGCAAAGGCGTGAAGATCGGCGAAGACGTCGTAAGAACGGCGGGCGAGCCGGTGGCGATCCGGCTGAAGCGCAACGAATTCTCGTGCGGGAACCTGGATTGGATCGAGGCCGATCTCGTCGACCAGGCGGGGGCCCGGTGTCCGTCGGCGACCGACCGCGTCACTTTCGCCGTCGAAGGACCGGGCGTCGTAGCCGCCACCGGGAGCGGCGATCCGCGGGACTACGAGCCGTTTCCGATTCCGTCGCGGCGGCTTTACTTCGGCAAGGCCTGCGCGGTCGTCCGGCGTACGGGCGCGGGGGAGATCCGGCTCCGGGCCTATGTGGACGGTCTCCCGTCCGCGAGCCTTTCGCTCCGGTAAAAAAGAGACTTGTCAACGAGCAAGGAAAAATGATAAAATAACCGCTGTTTTCAAAATAGCTGTTTTCAAAACAAAGGTTTTTATCATGAAATTCTATGGTCGTGAGGAAGAAATCGAACTCCTGAGAAAGTTCCGGGAGCGGTCGCGGCGACAGGCGCAGTTCATCGTTTTGACCGGGCGGCGACGTGTAGGCAAGACGGCGTTGCTGAGGAAGGCGCTTGAGGACGGGGGACTGCCGTATCTGCATCTGCCGATAACGAGGCAGAGCGAGTCGACGTTATGCCGGGAGCTGCAGGCGGAGGCGGAACGGGTGCTGAAGCCGGGCATTCTCGGAGTCTGTTCCCGATTCGCGGATCTTTTCCGGCTGCTGATGGAGTATTCGTTGGAACATCCGTTCACGCTGGTACTTGACGAATTTCAGGAGTTCGACCGCATCAATCCGGCGGTATTCAGTCAGGTGGCGGCGGTCTGGGATCGGCATCACGGCGAATCCAGGATCAATCTTGTCGTATGCGGCAGCATAAACCGGTTGATGAACAAGATTTTTTTCAATGACGGCGAGCCGCTTTACGGACGCAACACCGGAAGTTTCACTTTGCGTCCGTTCAAAATTTCGCTGTTGAAGACGATTCTGGCAGCGGAGCGTCCCGATTATAACAGCGACGATCTGTTGTCGCTCTGGACGGTGACCGGCGGGATTCCGCGGTATGTCGATCTTATGTTTCAGGACGGTGCGACCACCCGTAAAAGGATGATCGAGGCCATCTTCTCGCCGGGTTCTTCTTATCTGACCGAAGGGCGGTCCATCCTCGCCGAAGAGTTCGGGCCGGACTACGGCACTTATTTCAGCATTCTTTCCGCCATTGCGTCCGGCGCGACCACGACCGCGCAAATGAAGAATCTCGTCGGAACCGAGGTCAACGGATATCTGACCAAACTCGAGGATCAATACTCGCTCGTATCGAAGAAACAGCCGCTCTACGAAAAGGCCTCCGGCAAGAACTGTCACTATCAGATCGACGATTGTTTCTTCCGTTTCTGGTTTCGTTTCGTCTTCAAGTATCGCGGACTCATCGAGCTGGAGCGCTACGAGATGCTTCGTCAGTTGGTTGCGCGGGATTTTGAAGTTTTCAGCGGATATGCGCTTGAGCGCTATTTTCTTTGGAAATTCACCGAAGAGACGGCTTATTCGAAAATGGGTCCGTGGTGGAACCGTCGAGGAGAGGAGGAGATCGACCTGGTGTGCGAGAATATGCTGGACGGGACGCTGGATTTCTTCGAGATCAAGCGGGACGGCGCCCGTTTCGACCGTGGCAAACTCGAAGAGAAGATATCCGCCTTTTTCCGAAAACATCCGGATAAGGCCGCCGCCCGGCGTCGGGTCGACGGACTTTCCATGAAAGATATGTGAGAACGACGGATCTATGAAGAAGAAGATTCTGGTGGTTGACGATCATGCGATCGTGCGCACGGGGCTGGCGATGCTGCTCGGGGCGCAGGATGGTTTCGAGGTGGTCGGTGAAGCGGCGGACGGGATCGAGGCGGTGTCGCGGGCGCGTCGTCTGAAGCCCGATATCGTCATCATGGATCTCATGATGCCCCGGAAAGACGGGGTGGCGGCGACGGCGGAGATCACCGCGGCGCTGCCGGAGTGCCGCTGCCTCGTTCTCACCTCTTTCGCCGAGCCGACGGAAATCCGCCGTGTCCTCGCCGCCGGAGTGAAGGGGGTTCTCCTCAAAAACACCGCCAACCGTAAACTGATCGCCGCGATCCGTCAGATCGCCGCCGGCAAGACCGTCCTCGGCGACGATGTAGGCGCGCTCCTGGCGGACGCGCCCGAGACGCCGGAGCTTTCGGCGCGGCAGTACGAGATTCTCGAGGCGGTGGCGCGCGGTCTCAGCAACGCCGACATCGCCGTCGCGCTTGACATCAGCGCCGAGAGCGTCAAGACGCATCTCGCGAAACTTTTCGAAAAACTCGGCGTCGCCAGCAGGGCGGAAGCCGTCAGCGCGGCGTTCAAGCTGCATCTTCTCAGCTCATGATCTCCGCCATCTTTTTCGCCGCGCTGTCGCTCTACGCCGAACTGGAGGATAAAACGGCGATCTGGCATCCGTTCGACCTGACCGGCGAGGTGCTTCAGTATTACCGCGGGAAAGACGAAGAATGGAACATCGAGATCACGACGCCGGAGGGCGAGTACTTCCTCAAAGACATGTCCGCCGCGACGGGACTCGCGCCGCACGCCGGTCTGGACGACTACCGTTGCCTTGACCGGGTTCATTTCACCGGGCGGATCTTCGAAGGGGACAAGCCGGGCGACAGGCAGTATCTCGGCTTCCTCCGCGCCGAGCGGCTGGAGCGCGGGAATACGGCGGAAATTCCCGAACTCGGAATGAACCGGTTTTACGATCCGGCGGCTTTGAACCGGCTTCATCATCTCCGGGGCCTCGTCAGGGGCGCCGAGCGGGATGATACCGATCCGCATTACGCGCACTTCCGGCTGAACACGGACGGGAAGACCGTGCATGTCTTCCTTCAGATCGGGATTCACGAAGATTTCGATCCGGTCCGTTATCTCGGCGCGGAACTGCGGTTTCTCGGAGTGCTCAGGAATTATACGAAAAACGGACTTCGGCGGCAATTGGATTACGCCTTCAGCGTTTCTTCGCTGAAAGACGTCGAAGTTATCAGTCCGCCGCCCGATTTCGGGAAGGCACCGCCGGCTTCGGAACTCGCCGCGGGTCGCCGGGCGATCGCGGCGAGCGGACTCGTCGTCGTGCGCGGTGTCGTCGAAGCCGTCTGGGGCGGCGACGCGGCGTTATTGAAAAGCGAAGACGGCAAAAGGCATCGCGTGAGTTTCCTCATGGGCGGACTGCCCGCCGTCGGCGAGACCGTGGAGGCGCTCGGAATTCCGGTCACCGATTTCTACCGGCTGGATCTCCTTCACGCCCGTTGGCGCGCGACGTCGCTTCCGCGTCAGGCGCCGGAACCGGCCGAGGAGGTCTCGCCGGGAGTCCTTTACACTCATCCCGGCGGACGTCCCCAGCTGATGGTGACGAATCTCGGCCGGGCGCTCGCCTTCACCGGAATCGTCCGTTACCTCCCCGGGGACGTGGTTCCGGAACGGCGTTTTTTCATCGAGGTGGACGGCGAGCTCGTGCCGATCGACATCAGCGCGGAGCCGGCGTTGGCGGACGGACTCGTCGTCGGGTGCCGCGTCCGGGTGGGCGGTGTATGCATCGTCAACGCCGATAACTGGAATGCGGAGACCGCCGCCGAGGATCGTCCCCGCTATTTTCTGGTGCCGCGCAACGCCGCCGACATCGTTGTTTTGTCGCGTCCGTCCTGGTGGACGTCCGGTCGGCTGACGGCGGCGATCGCGCTGCTCTTTTCGGCGCTCGTGATGACGGTGATCTGGAACCGGGCGCTTGACCGCCGCTCCCGCCGGAAGGGCGAGGAACTGGCGAAAGAACGGCTGGCGCATCTCGCCTCCGATTTCAAAGTCGGCGAGCGCACCCGGCTTACCGTCGAACTTCATGACGCGCTCTCCCAGATGTTGACCGGCGTATCGATGCAGATCGACACCGCAGCGGCGTTCGCCGCCGGTTCTCCGGCGATCGATCGCTGTCTCGGACTCGCCTCGCGCACCGTCGATGCCTGCCGGACGGAGCTTCGGAACGTCCTTTGGGATCTGAGAAGCTCCGCTCTGGACGAGCCGGATATGAACACCGCGATCCGCCGGACGCTCCTCGAGAATCTCGCCGGGGTGGAGCTTTCGGTGCGCTTCAACGTGCCGCGTCCGAGATTGCGCGACGATCTCGCGCACGCCGTGTTGCGCATCATCCGGGAACTCGCGTCCAACGCCATCCGTCACGGACGCGCGAAAAAGCTCTGGATCGCGGGAACGCTGGAAGGGGAGACGCTTGAATTTTCGGTGCGTGACGACGGCTGCGGCTTCGATCCCGCGAAGGCGCCGGGTGTCGCGGAAGGGCATTTCGGTCTTCAGGGCGTCACCGAGCGGATCGCCCGGCTCGGCGGGAGACTCGGGTTGGAAAGCTCCCCCGGCGCCGGCACCCGCGCCGTGGTTTCGCTTCCGCTCTCCCCGGCGCTGAAATGTTGATCGCAATTCCATCATGATGTGCCTTGTTTAGACTTGTCGGAGGAAAGGTGATAATGACTTTCAAAAGGTTTACTATATGAAGAAAACACTTATGATATGCACCGCACTCGCGGTTTTCGGTTTGGAAGCTAAAGTCAATATGGCTCAAAAGGGTCCGGTCGTGAAAACGATTGAATCGGTGAAGTCCGGCCCCGTGGAGATTACTTGTGCTGACTTGAAGGGTTGGTCGATTGATGCTGAGGCTTCACTGGACGAGGGACGGGATGTCGTCACGGTGACGATTTCCTCGCCGATCGAAGCGGAACCGCCGCAATTCGGGGTCTTCTATCGCGTTTCCGGTGCCTGCGTCCAAAATGTCTGGATCACCGATATGATGAGCGGTGACGGTTGCCATATCCGTCCCCAACTTTGGTGGGGTTGGGTATCGAAATATACATCGGAATTGGCGCGGAATTCGCCGATTGCGGTCGGGTTCAATCCCGATGAAACTGCGCCGGTGGCGATTGCTTGCTCGGAGGCGATGGAGTTTTTGGAATTCGGGCTTTACGCCGATGACGAGACGGCGGATATTATTGGTCGCTGCGAATTCTTCAAGCAGAAGGTGGCACCGCGTAAGACATATTCAGTGAAGGTGATGCTCGATCACCGTGGCCTCGCCTTTGCCGATACCGTCCGCTCGCTTACCGCGTGGGTGATGAAGGAGAATGGCTTTAAAGAGGCGTATACGCCGGAATCGGCGTTCGATCCCCTCTATTCGACCTGGTATGCGTATTTGCAGGATGTTCATGCCGACGAATTGGAGCGCGAGGCGAAACTTGCGGCGGAACTCGGCATGAAGACGATGATTCTCGATGACGGCTGGCAGAAGCAGGAATCGGCGACGTTCTATTCCGGGGTCGGTGATTGGCAACCGGTGAAGGGGCGTTTTTCCGATATGAAGGCGCATGTCGCCAAGGTCCATGCCGCCGGGCTTAAGTATATGCCGTGGCTTGCGGTGCCGTATGTCGGTGATGAATCGAAAGCGTGGAATCGTTTCAAGGACATGACTCTAAGAATCAGCGGCGACAAATCGCCGGGACGCGTTGGTTGCCTGGATCCGCGGTTTCCGGAAGTGCGCGAGTATCTCATCTCGACTTATGAGCGGATGCTTACCGAGTATGGTTTCGACGGAATGAAACTTGACTTCATCGATCAGTTCACGCTTGGAAATAATGTCGATCCCGCGATCGCCCAGAATTATGCGGGGCGCGATTACAAGTCGGTGCCCGAGGCGGTGAATCGGCTGATGCTTGATGTGCATGATCGGCTCGTGAAGATTAATCCTGAAGTGATGATTGAATTCCGTCAGGCGTATATGGGACCGGCGATTCTTCAGTATGGTAATATGATGCGGGCGCAAGACGCGCCGGAGGATCATAAGGAAAACCGCCGTCGCATTTGCGATCTGAGGCTTACGAGCGGCAAGATCGCCGTTCACTCCGATATGCTGGTCTGGTCGAAGGATGAAACACCAGAAGGCGCGGCACTGCCGATTTTGAACGTTCTCTTCTCGACGATTCAGTATTCGATGATTCTTCAGAAGATCAATCCCGCGCATAAGAAAGTGATCCGCCATTGGCTCGCTTTCTCGCAGGAACATCGCGAGGCGCTGCTGAAAGGTGCGTTTACGCCGCATCATGCTGAACTGAGCTATCCGTGGATTGAGGGCGAAAGCGCGAAGGAACGGATCGTCGCGACGTACGCGAATGAAATCGTTGTCGACTGCGGGGCGGCCGATAAGACGGTCTACGTCATTAACGCGACTCCGAAGGACGGCGTTTATGCGAAACTCGCTCGTGCTCCGAAAGCGGTGAAGGCGTTTGATGTACTGGGGCGTGAAGTTCCCGCATCCCTGCCGACGGCAGGCCTTACCCAACTCGACGTACTGAAAAGCGGCTATTTAAAGATAATGTGGTAAACAGCTCTAGAAGAGAATTCAGTATCGGGGTTGCGTGCGTCGCCGGAATGCCGACGTTTGCGTGGGGCAAGGTCGGCGGTCGTCAAGTCAAGACTCCGCTCATGCTCGACACGAAGCGGATGGCGATTTACGACGGACCCGGCATCCGCACGACGTTTTTTGTGAAGGGCTGTCCCTTGAAATGCTGGTCAAGCACAAGGCGAAACTCGAAGTGAGAATGCTCGTTGTCCCCGGTTGCACCGACGGCGACGATCTCAAGGCGCGGCACGCCTACCTTGATTCGCTCGGCATTCCGAAGGAGTCCAGGGTCGAACTTGAATACCACGACTACGCCCGCTCCAAATATCAGGCGCTCGGCATGGTAGACACGATGCCGAAAAAGATATAACGCCCCGGTCAAAAGTAACGTGCGTCCCGGAACCTGGCGCGGCAATATCTCCTTCTCCCGCCAGCCGAATAATGGTTTTGATTTGACATAAGTCATATACCAACTGCACGAATTAAAAACGACCAATTACCCGAACGAAAAAGAGACAGCTAACCGACTGATTGACGGTCGATGAGAGTTTTTGCTAAAATATCTCTGTTATGAGTGATTATCGAAAAAGAATTGTAGACGAGTTCTTGGACTTGAAATTGTCGTCTTCGGCGGCGGTTTTGGTTGAAGGTGCAAAATGGTGTGGCAAGACCACGACCTGCCTTCAAAAGGCGAAAAGCAGTGTGTTCATGGATGAGCCGGAACACCGCGATCAGAATGTTGAACTTGCAGCGCTTGCGCCGTCGAAGATATTGAATGGCGCGTATCCGCGGCTGATAGATGAATGGCAGATCGCGCCTCGGCTTTGGGATGCCATCCGGTACAAGTCCGACCGCGAGTCGATTCTCGGCGGGTTTATGATAACCGGCAGTGCCGTTCCGGTGGATATTGACGAGCTGAAACATTCCGGTACCGGGAGATTTTCGTGGTTGAAGATGCGGCCGATGACTTTGTGGGAGAGCGGAGAGTCTTCTGGAACCGTAAGCATCGGCGAATTGTTTGCGGGAAAGTCCGTGACGGCGGAAGATTCTATGGTTCATGAACTGGAAGCGATGACGGAGATCGTCTGTCGGGGCGGCTGGCCTCAGTCCTTGCTGATGAGCGGTCGCGCGAGGTTTGAGACGGCGAAGAACATTCTTCAGGCGATTGTCGAGCGTGACATTTCGCGGGTCGATAAAGTCGAGCGCAATCCTGAACGGGCGTTGAAACTTATGCGTTCGTACGCGCGTCTTCAGGGAACGCAGGCCACGGCGAAGATGATCAAAGCCGATCTTGCTGCGAATGAGATGACCGACGCCATTGACGATGATACCGTTTATTCCTATTTGAATGCATTGAGGAAGTTGTTCGTCATCGAGGATTCGCATGCGTGGTGTCCGAATCTGCGGACAAAAGATTCCGTGCGCACCTCGGATACGCGGTATTTCGTCGATCCTTCGATCAGTGCGGCGGCAATCGGCGCCGGTCCCGGCGATTTAATGAACGATCTCAAGACCTTCGGTTTTTTCTTTGAAGCGTTGGCGATCCGCGATCTCCGGGTTTACGCCGAGTCGATCGGCGGAGAAGTCCGTCATTATCATGACAAGATCGGGCTGGAATGCGATGCCGTCATCCATTTGATGAACGGCGCATACGCGCTGTTTGAAATAAAGACCGGCGGCAGACATTTGATAGAGGAAGGGTGTGTGACTTTGAATCAATTGACAAAACTCATAAAGGCGAAGTCTTTGCGTGAGCCGGCGTTCAGGATGATTGTGACGGCGGTTGGAGAGTATGCATACGTCAGACCGGAAGATAATATAATTGTCTGTCCGCTATCGGCGTTGAAAAATTGACAGGTAAATCAAAAAGGAGACAAATGCGTAAACTCATCTTAATCGAGCTTTTTTGCTCAATCGGGACGCTTTCCACGGCTTGCGCCGCGGCGCCCGCGATAATTCTCGATGCGCAGAAACTCGAGTTCGTCGGGTTCTACGGCCAGACCATGCGGTCCTGCCTTCGAAACCTCTATGGCGAGATGGAATGAGAGAGTTGTATTCGATGAACTGGACGGGATGGGTATTGCTGAGCGCGGTTTTTCTCGCGCTTTACGACCTCGCGAAAAAGGCGAGCGTCCGCGAGAACGCGGTGCTGCCGGTCCTATGCTGTTCGACGATCTGCGGATGTGCGGCGTTCACGCTTTCGTTGTGGCTGCGCGCGGGCGGCTCGTTTGCCGCGCCGCTTTTCGCTTCGGCGGTCAATCCCGGCGGCGAGGTGCTGCTTCTCGCAGCGGTGAAGTCCGTCATCGTCGCCGCTTCGTGGGTGTTTACATTCACCGCGCTCCGGACGCTGCCGGTGACGATCGCGACGCCCATCCGCGCGAGTGCGCCGGCGATCGTGTTTCTCGTGGCGTTCTTTCTCTACGGAGAGATTCCTTCGGCACTTCAGGCGCTTGGAATGCTTTTCGTCTTCGGCGGATACTTCGTCTTTTCCTGGGCGGGCAGTCACGAGGGCATCGACTTCCTCCGCAATCGCGCGGTGTGGTGCGCGTTCGGCGGAATGACGCTTTCGGCCTGCTCGGCGCTTTTCGACAAATACGTTTTCGGAGTCCGTTCGGCTCCGGTCGAGGCCGTCCAGTTCTGGTTCCAGATCGACCTCATAGCCGTCTATGCGGTGCTGCTTGCAGTTTCGCGCTGCGCACGTCTTTCATCCCATCGGTTTGAATTCCGCTGGACGATCCCTCTGGTCGGAGTTCTCCTCGCGGCGGCGGACTGGCTTTACTTCACCGGACTTTCCGATGCCGCCGCGCCGATTTCCGTCGCTTCGCTCCTGCGGCGGTTTTCGGTGGTGATCACCTTCGTTCTCGGCGCGAAATTCTTTCACGAAACCAATCTCCGACGCAAGACCGTCGCGCTCGCGGCGATTCTGGCCGGCATCGCTCTTCTTTGCGTTTGAGTATTCAGGCACGAAATTTGCGGTTTTCATATTTCGTGCCCGTCGAGTATTGACAAGTGTTACTATTTTTTGATATTATATGCGCCAAAAGGATATATCATGCAGTTTATCGGCAGAAAAAATCAGTTGGCGCAATTGATGTCCTTGTGGAGAAAAAGTGCATCTTCGCTGGTGACTTGTCAAGGGCGCAGACGAATTGGCAAGAGCCGTTTGATCGAGGAGTTCGCAGAGCGGAGCGATTGCTGGTATCTCAAAATTTCAGGACTTGCTCCGCGCAGGAATATGACAAATGCGGATCAGATCCGCAATTTCTGCGAGAAACTCTCCGCCAAATGTGCCATCGATGTTCCCGTCGCGAAAAATTGGTCGGCGGCGTTCGAATACTTGAATTCGGAACTCGTAAAACGCAGTGGACGGAGAAAATTGGTTTTGTTGGACGAAATTTCATGGATGGGCGGCGAGGATCCTGATTTTGCGGGACATCTCAAGGATGCCTGGGATGATTTGTTCAAGAAGAACGACGATCTCGTAATGGTGCTTTGCGGGTCTGTGTATTAGTTGATGGAGAAGAACTTTATCGATTCGAAAGGATTCGTCGGCAG
>R19__coassemble_805_pt1 | contig 12702 bp, 17 predicted proteins | sample R19__metabat2_high_PE_023 | metagenome-assembled genome bin R19
TTTTTGATCAGTTTCCTTTCAGGTTTTCCAAGACCTTCGCACACTCAAGCGCGAAAGGGTCTTGATGCATCGGCGACGAATGCGCCGCCACGAATTTGACGATGAGAAAGAGGAGAATCGCGAAGGCGACGAGAATGGCGGCGTAACGGATGCGGTCGAACAGCTTCATTCGCCGTTCGATCATCGCATCCATTTCAGCCCACTCCTCGTCGGTCGGGTACGGTATTGTCAGTTCATCATCCATATCCGACCTCCTTAAAATGGTATATCATCGAAATCCTCCTCATTCTCGTTTTCGTTCGCCGTCCATTGACTCACCTTCGGCGGTCCGAGCCGCCAATCGGTGATCTCCGGATAGCGTTGCCCGGCGATGTGCTTAACCGTTATCTCCTCGGCCTCACGCACCAAGCCGGACCATGCGTGTTCAACGACCTCCTCCGCCGTTCTCGGCAGAGGCACGCCACCCTCCGTGTGCGCCTGCCACCACTTCTCGAACTTGAGCCTTGCGTAGCCCGTGTGTTCGGGGCAAAGCCACTCCGAGTAGCATTCCGTCTGTCCGTAAATCGGCGTTCCGTCCATGAGCGAAGGCATCGAGGTGAAGTAGGTAACACGCACGGTCTTCGGAGTCCCCTCCGGTGCGCCGCGCTTCATCCAGACGGCGTAATCCGTGTAGGCGACAGGACACTTGTCAATCCTCACCTCGCCGGACAGGATCATCGCGTTCGCCGCATGTTCATCGTGCGTCTTCTTCTCGGGCTCCTTGCGCGGAAACTCGAAGCCGCACTCCGGACAAATCATGACCGGAAGTCGCACGTAACTTTCGCACTTCGGACACACCTTCACGAGCGGCTCGCCCGTCCCCCGCTTCGGATCCTTCACATCGACCATATCAATTGGCCCGAAGCGATCCACATTTTTGCCGTAGTCAAGGACAAGACACTCGGTCTTGCCGGTCTTGGGCGAAAGCCGGAAACCGCGCCCCACCATCTGAACGTAAAGGTTCGCGGATGCCGTCGGACGCAAAAGCACGACCGTGTCTATTCCCGGAATGTCCGTACCCGTCGTCATCACTCCGACATTGCAACAATAGCGGAGCGGATTGATCGAGTTGCCGAACAAATCGATGCTGCACTCACCGCGAAGCCGGGCAATGACGTCCGCCCTCGTCTGCGGAGGTGTGTCGCCGGTCACGATCGCGCATTCCTCGCCTGAGTATTTCGCGATGAGTTTCGCCACGCGGTTGCAGTGATCGACCGAAGTGCAGAAGATAAGACACGTCTTGCGATCTTTTGTCAGCCGCACGATCTCTTCACACGCCGTCTCGACGATTCCGTCCTCGTTCATCGCCTTGTCCACTTCGTCGGCGATGAATTCACCGGCGCGGATGTGCAAGTGATCGAGATCCGGCTTCGCCTTGCCGCATCTGGCGGTGATCTTCGAGAGATACCCCTGCGTGATCAGATCCTTGATACCGATCTCGAAGCATATCTCATTGAGGAGATTCTCCGATTTGCAGATCGGACCCGACTCACGGAACGGCGTCGCCGTGAAACCGATAAGCCGCACATTCGGATTCTTCTCCTTCGCAGCCTTGAGGAAGGTCTGATAGCGCCCTTCACCGTCTTCGGGAATCAAATGCGCCTCATCGACCATGATTATGTCGAACGGCTTGAAAAGATCGACCTTGTTATAGATCGACTGAATCCCGGCGACGATCACCGATTCCTGAGTATCGCGTGAGTTGAGTCCCGCAGAATAGACACCGACTTTCAATTCCGGACAAAGCAGCCGGACTTTCTCGGAGTTCTGCTCGGCGAGTTCCTTAACGTGCTGGAGGATGAGTACGCGCCCGTTCCAGTTTTCGACCGCTTCCTTCGCGACTTCCGCAAGGACACACGACTTGCCCGAAGCCGTCGGAAGCACCACGCACGGATTGTTATCCTTCTCCCGCAGGTGTTTCCACACGGCGTTCACCGCCGCCTGCTGATATTCGCGAAGTTTGAGAGTCATCGTCCATCTCCTTCAATGTGAAGTGCACGAGACCGTCCGGCGAAATCGGTTCATGCATCTCGAGGTGCAACACCTTGATCTGCGAATCGTCGTCGAAAAGTCCCGCCGCTTGAAGCGAGTCGAGGAAGCATTTGCCTCCCACGTTATCGAGATCGCGTCTCCGGTTGTCCGGCGGATAGAAGTCCGCATACAAGGAAAGACGCCCGTTCAGTTTCGGAGTTCCGCCCAAGCGACTCACCGTCATGCGGCGGTACTGTCTGCCTTCACGGCTGATCAGCACCTTGTATCCGACATGACGGTAATACCGGTTAACGGACGGAGGCCACGGAAGTTCCGCGCTTATCTCGCCCACGGTGCGGCTCCGCTGGCCGCAGCGGTCGTGGTCGTCGCCGTGGTCGTGGTCTGCGCCACAGCCGCGCCGGACGCGCCTTCCTTGGCCTTGTACGCCTTGATCACGTTGCGCGTCGCATCGTTCCGATCGACATCGACCGTGATCATGAGCGGAATGTTGTGAAGCTGTTCGGAGTCCGTGAGCTGCGAGACGCCGACCGCCTTGCACACACGAGCGAGTTCCTCCTGACCGATCCGCTGCGCTTCCTGCTTCTGGTGCTGGAAGTTGATCCACGCCCAGACCTTGCGGCCTTTCGCGCTGTCCGAGATGATCTCGAAGGTGAGGTTCAATCCCTTCCCGGTGTTCGCCCGGTTCGCCTTGATCTCCGAGGCGGTGATGACCGCTTCGTAAGTTCCGGCCTTGATCGGCTCGTGGGAGGTGGTGTCGATGCTCGTAGCATCAAAAGAGAGACTTGCCATGATGTTTATTCCTTTCGTATGTTTGTTTGAGTTTGCTTACTGTTTGATTGAGAGCGATTCCATGAACGCCTGCCAACTGAGCGACATCTCGTTCGGGAGCGAATAGCGGTTCTTCGCGATGTACGCGGGACTTCCGTTGGTGCGGAGAACGCGCTCCCCGCCGTCGGCCCCGACCGGGGCGGCCTTGCCGGTATCGGCATCGACCCGCATCCTCCGCTTCGCAAAAAGAACCGCATCGACCCATTCGCAGATGAGCGAGTTCGCGGATTTGTGGAGACGCGGCGAATAGCGATCGTAAGCCGGATGCTCCGGATCCTCGAACCGCTCCACCTTCGTGTGGGCGATGAGGATCACCGCCATCGACTTCTTGGCGCGAATTTCATTGAGGAGCGAAACAATCTGCCGCCAGTAGGTGAGGGCGTGAACGTAGCCCTTACCGAACCCGCCGTCGGCTTTCTCGATCGACTTTACTCCGTAATCCTGACATACCCGGTCCCAGATAAGGCGCTCGAGCCAATCGAGACTGTCGATCACAACCGTGTTGAACGAGTGTTCCTCGTCACGGATCGCCTTCAGCTGCGAGACGACATCATCGAAGGACGTGCAAAGCGGGAACTTCGACGTATCGATTTCCGACAAACCGTCCTCGGTCTGAATGAAGATCGGATTCGGTGCGGATGAGGCGAAGGTCGACTTCCCCACTCCCTCCGTTCCGTAGATCATGATTCGGGGCGGCTGGCTCGTCTTCCCCGTGGTGACTGTTGAGAGCAATGACATATTGTTTATTCCTTTGTTTGTTTTGTTCGTGAGAAATCGGCATGAAAAAACCCACCGGCGTTTGACCGGTGGGCCTTTCACTAACGGGCCACGGAACTACATCGTGGACCACGACTAATTGCGAAATCAGAGATCGAGAACCTGAATATCCTCCGTGCGGGTAGGCCAGGTGTTCGTCATGCGGCACTGGCGCAGCTCCTCGATGGCGCGTTCGTTCTGAACGGTGCACGATTCGAGGTAGGCGTCGGTGAGCTTCCACACGCCGGTGCGGAACGGCTCGCGCTTCTCGACCGCGATGAAATAGACATCCGGAGAACATTCGCCGTCGGACGCCGTTTCGAGGACGCGCTTATAGAACGCCATCTGATGAGCGTAGCCGTAGCGGCGGGCATCGTTCTCGAAATGGTCGAGATTCTCGCAGGTCTTCAAATCGCAGATGATGGGCTTGCCGTTGTAGTCCTCGCGGAACCAGTCCATGCGGATCTGACACATCTCGCCGCAGTACTGCGTACGGACGGTCTGCTCGGACGCTCCCTGATCGAGGAGTTCCGCCGCGACCGGATGAAGCCACACGCTCCGCTGGAGTTTCGTCATGAAGGTGAAGTCCGCGTCCGACACGACCGGGAGATTCTGCGCCGCCGCCCATTCCTTGTAGGCCTTGGTCAGCTTGCCGAAGCATTCGCCGGTCTTCGGGTTAACGGGTCCGTCCGATATCAGAAATTCGGCATCGAACTTCGCCCTTCCTTCGAGGATGAGCGTGTGGACCGCCCTTCCCGTCTGATACGCCGAACTGTCGCCCGGCTCGATCTCGCCAGTCATCTTCTTATGATAAAGAAGCGGGGTCTTTCTGAAGTCGCCAAGAAGGTGACTCGACAGATACTGGCCGCGCCTTGCGGCCTCGTGATACTCATCGGCTGGAATGTCGATGATGCATTTGAGTTTACTCATGTGAAGTTCCTTTCTGATTTATGCCTACACCGGCATCTATTACCAACGGACGGAGAAAATGCGCAAAGAAATTTCAAAAATCTTTCACGCCACCTTTTTCATCCGTTCCATGACGCGGATTTCGCGTTGCGGCACGAAGCCGCAAAGCCGCGCCACTTCCTGAATGTGTTTCAGGACCGTCTTCTCCACCCGGTGACGGTTGCTGCCGATCGCCTCGCCGATCTCGGCGTTCGTATAGCCTTCAAGACGCATGGAGAGTACTTTCCGCTCCTCGGCGGTCAGCATCGAGCGGAGTGTGTTCACATCCATCCTGAACTCAAGATCTCGGATATTCCGGCAGTTGTCGCTCAACTCCTCTTCGGAAACACAGCCGCGCTTCTCCGCTTCTTCCGGAGATACGTTATAAATCGGAATCATCTTGCGGCGACGCTTGTCCGCCAAGAGGTAATTGCGCACGTGCGTGAGCGTGTTATCGACCACCACGGTAAAATAGTGGCAAGGCGATGCGGCGGCATCCTTGATCGGATTGTAAGACGGAATCGCCTTGCAAGCCGCGTTGGAAAGGTAACTCACATAGAACTCCTTATCACTCGGCTGGAGCCATCCCTTGGATATCAACCGGTCAACCTCGTAATCGATGTGCCGTGCAAGCCGCTCGACCACCCATTCCGGAGTGATTTGCTTGGCTTCGTCCATCCGCTTCACGAAGTCCGGAACGCCGATCGTCTCCGGAGCACGTTCGAGCTTCCGCCTTTGGCGACGATCGCTTGCCTTCTGGAAGTCGGAATTGCGGCGGTAGGTCTTGCCCATCACGCCACCCCCTTCCGCACCCCGCGACGCTTCTCGGCCTGCGCCCGCTTCTTCGCGAGGTATTCGCGATGGGCGCGGACAAGTTTCCGGTATTCCTCCCTCTCCCACGCATCGAGATCGGCATCGATCTTCCCGTCGTGATTCGCGAACCATTCCTTCAGCCTCGGCGACGAGAAGAAGTTCTGTCTGTTCACCCCGCCCGAGCGACGAGGCTCGAAATGACACACCTGCGACAAGTTCATCCTTATGCTTCCTTTCTGGATTTGACCGAACCGGAATTGGTCGGCAGGCGTCCTATTACGATTGACCCGCACTTTCTGGGTGAACTTTTTTCGGAAAAATTCCAAATATCTCCGAAAACACGCTGAAGATCTTTCCGAATCTTCTTTTCAAACTCGTATTCAGTGATACCGACACGCTTCGGTATGGCATCAAGCGCCACGCCGTCCATGATGAGGCGACACACTTTGCGATGCTTCGGCGGCAGCATCCCGAGAATAAGCCGGACATCCGTGATCAGATCCTGCGTATCCCGGTCCGGCGCTTCCGCAGCGATCGTTTCGACAAGGGAATCGGCGTCCCCGGACTCTTGATCTCGCGCCGGTGCATCGAGAATCGCAAGCACATTCTTGACCTTCAGCGCCCGCCCCTTCTTGAGATAGCGGAAGATCGTGTTCTTCATCACCGCCTTCGCGAAGGTGGTCTTGTTGCTGAGCGATTCATCGTAGGAATCAAGTGCCACGAAAATATCGCGCACGATCTCCTGTTTCAGATCCTCACAATCGGGACTTGTGAGACCTGCCGCCGATGCCGTCGAAGCGACGGTTATGTCGATGCTCTCCGCCAACTTCGTCGGAATGAATTCCGGGTAATGCATTGTTATCCTCCGCACTCCGCTGCCTTGACGGCTTCGATCCGAACTGCCAGATCTGGCGGTCGTGCGGGGGATATTTTGGCGGTAATGACTTCATTACCGCGCTTTTCTCAACCTCGCGTTGATTTCACTTTTCCAAAGTAGAGACAATACCTATAAATACGGCGTTATCATCAAATATAAAAATACAAAAAATCGGTTTTCCCCCTTGACAGGGAAAACCGATTACTTTTCATTACCGCGAACTAACGGATCAGAAGCCGAATTCGGGCTGCGTCAGCGCCTTGAGCTCCTTTTCGACGAACTTCTTCTTGCGGTTCTTCTTCGCCCGGTTCTCATGTCCTTTGACCGTTCCTTTCTCTTTACCGAGCGCCTTCGCATACTGGTACATCGTCTTCGATTTGATGTCAAGTCCGCAGGCGATCGCCACCTCGCCCCAACGCTTCGCATCGACATACCACTTCTCGTCTTTCTTCACCCCGCGGAAGATGTACTCCACGGCTTCGGCGATCGAAAAGAGATTCATGTCCTCTTTCACTTTGACGACGAAATCGCGGAAATGTCGCTGCACTTCCTCGAACTTCTTCGGTTGCACATCATGGATGGACCATTCGACCGCTTCCAAATCGTGATCCAGCACCGCCTTGTCGAAAGCGACCTTCTGAAAGCTCAGCTCTTCGACCTCGATGGGATCGACCTCCATCTCCTCTCCGAGCACATCATCCCCCTGACATCGGCAGAAGTAGCGCACCTTGCCGTTCGCCGTGTCCCTGCGGACGTCCGCAAGTCCTCCGCATCCGCACGGACAGACGATCCTCCGCCGGAACTCGTCGCGCTTCACCAGAATGGACTTGTCGAGCAACAGTTGATCTTCCTCGGTTACGAATTTCACAGGAACACAGAACTTCGTGTGCCGCTGTTCCAGCGCACGATACACATATTCGGTCGCGCTCATTCCCCGTCCTCCTTCTTTTCGACTTTCCAGCGACTGAACAATTGCTCGATCCTCGCGGCGTCGTTCGGATTCGTACAGCGGTGGGAGATACCGGCCTTCGTCAACACGACCGTGTATTCCTTCTCCGGCCATACAGCGCGGTTCTCACCGAAGAGATCCGGCTGCTCCGGCGGCTTTTCGCCGGTATGAATACACACCTCGAACTCTACGCCGAGGACGTCGTAGTGCGCCTGATCGAACTGATTCCCGCCAAGATAGAGCGGCAGAATCTGATAGACGTCGCCCTCGTGACTTTCCACGGTGAAGCTGTGATCATCCCAACCGGGACGGTTCACTACGAACGAGAGTTTACGGACGCGCCACGAGACGAGCCAATCGTCGCCTTGCGGGAGCGTCACCGCGACCGTGTTGAAGAAGCCGAGGTCGTACTCCTCGATCGCTTTCTCGCATCGTTCGCCGCCGAGGACGTGCTTGATGTACCCTTCGGCGATCTTCGCGAGCTGCGGACGCGAGAAGCCCTCGCCTTTGATCTTGATCATCCGCTGCGCCGGATAGCACACCACCGCAAACTGATCCGCCTGTCGGGCGAGTCCGCATTCGAGTTTCCCGACCGCACCCTCGGAGTCGTCGAAGTATTCCTCGTCAATCGGGAACGGATCGAAGTGAATGACGTCACGGTACGATTCGCCGAGACTGTTGTGCTCGATATACACATTCTCCATCTTGCCACGGAACTCGATCATGAGACTCGTAAACCACTCCGTGAACCGGCGTGCGGCTTCCTCGGCATCCGGCTTCTCCGCAGGTGGTAGACACCAGAACTTCGATCCGTTCTTCCCCTTCTCGGCGTTAACCGCCTTGCGCTGAAGTTCCTTCCAGTACTCAGGCCATTTGACATAGATGAATACGATCAGCGGCTCAAGCTTCCACTGAGAGCCGAGGAAGTCCAACGCCTCAGAGAGTTTACCGGCCTTGCCGATATCCTCCTGAAGGACGCCGCCTTTCTTCGCCATGAACTTCTTCACGCGCATGACCTCGTGGATTCCGCTCATGCATCGCGCCCACTTCTCCTTGTCCGGATATGCGCCGAACGCACGGTGCACCTCCTCCGCGAATCCCTTGTCCGGGAGCGACGCCCAGTCGAGATCGAGTTTGATGTCATGCGCTTCAAAGAACCTTCGGAGCGGTCCTTTGCCGATAGAGGCGAATGCGATCCGAAGACCGGGCATCGCGCTGTCACTTGCCATTTGGATTTTCCTTTCTTCATGTGTTTTGTTTTTGCATGTGGACAAACCCGACACGTCTGCCAGAACACACGAAGATGCGACCGGCAAACGCGGCGCATTCATCCGTTGAAATCCTCCCGCCTCTTCGGAAAATGCAACACGGGACCCGGAAACCGGATCCCGCGCTCACTCCTCTCAAACTCTCTTGTGTCTTTTCTCTCTTTCATCTGCCCTTTCAAAAAGAAAGGGCGCATCTGCTACTCGTACTCAACCGAGGCCGTAGGAGACCCATTTGCGAATACGAAGTAACAGAGCGCCACAGGTTGGCGCTGCCGTCGCTTCGCAGATCGCAAATTGAAATTTCCTACGTTTCACGGTTGATCCTTGAAAGCTCCAGTAGCTGAAATTGTAAAATTATCGTCGACTCGTCGTCTTCATTCTCCTTCTTTGATGTTCAAGATGTGGATATTATATCATATTTACCGATTTCGCCGCAACTACTAACATTTAGAAAAATCCGGCGGCCCTCATTCACACATCCTCCTCGGCATACGATTTTTCATCCACCTCTTCGATCTCCGAATCATCCGCAACCTCGTCCACACCCCCGTTTTCATAGGCTTTCTCGGCCTCGCGCTGCGCCTTGCACCATTCCGAAAACTCCTTGTACTCCGGGTTGAACACATCGAACCAAACCTCCGGATCTCGGTCGACGCTTCGAGCCACGATGCCTCGACGCGGCACTTCGCCGGTCAAATCGCCCAGCCCGAGCCGCAGGATGTCGTCGATCGTTCCGCACCGTTGGAAAAGGAGGAGCGACCGGAAGAGATACCGGATCTCGAAGATTCCGTACGTCCGGCAGAAGTCGTGACGCTCCTGCGCGGAGAGCGTCTTGCTCTCGTCGAGATCGCGGATGTCGAACACCTCGTAGCGATAGCGTCCGTACCCTTTGTAAAAGCCGTTGCGGATTCTCGGACCGGTCACGACACCTTCCAACACCAAGTTGCGCCCGGTGCCGAGAAGCCGTTGCGCCGTTCCGGTGCGATACATGAGCCGCCAGAAGAAGTTCCGCTCGTGATACTTCACATCCTCTCCGGCGACTGCGATATGGAGCGGCTGTTCCGGATCCTGCAGGCGGTTCGCATAGAGTATGACGTTGATGCCGTCCAACTTCTCCGAGATGTCGAAGCGCACATCCCGGTAATCGTCTAAAAACCGCTCACGCGGCTCGAGGTGTTTGATGTAGGTCTGCCGGGCGTACATCGGAGCCGATCCGCCGAAAATGCACCGCATTCCGTCCTTCACGAGTTCGGACTTCTTGATGCGCCGTCGCCGGGCGAGTTCCGCCATCGCCGCCGCCATCTTGATATTCTCGGCCTTCTTGCGCTGCTTCTCCTTGCGGCGTTCGCGTTCCTCTTTCTCGCGCTGTTCCTTCTCGCGGTTCTTCGCCTTCTCGGCCTCCCGCTTCGCAACCGCCTCCGCTTTTTTCTTCTTCTCAAGTTCGATGGACGCCTCTCGCATCGCGGTGAGATCCTTCACCTCGATCCACTTGAACCGGCGGCAGATTTCCTCGCCGACTTCCGCACCCTCCGCTTCAGGGAACTTCTCGAGCGGCAGGAGCACACCGGGGTTCGCCTGATAGAGTTTCGTGAACGGCATGATCTTCACGCTGGGCTCCTGTTTACCCACCGAGAAGTACGCCTTGGAGATTCTGATCGGCGCATACGGTTCGATCTCGTAGTAGCGCGGCTCCATCAACAGCACACCGTGACGCTTGACGAAAAGATAGCGTCCGCCCATCTTGTAGAATCCGCGCCGGGCGAGAACCTCCCACTCGCGATCCTTGCCCTTCAAGAGCAGCAGAGTGTACTTATCCCCGGCGGCATAGATGTAGGAATCCTTGAGCACTTCCACCACGCAGATGTTCGGCACATCGGCGAAGGACTCGTTTCTGAACTGCGCAAGACGATCGAATATCGCCTGAACCTCCGGACGATACACCTCTTTTTCGATCTCGTTGTTCCGCGGCATGACCTTTATACGATGTCGGTTTCCTGCTGCGCCAGAAAATGTCCGGCGGTGAAGGCAAAATGCTCCGTCTTGCCGATCCGTTTCATTCCCATTTTCTCATAATACTTGCAAAGCCGCGTCTGGCATTGCTTGAGCGTTCCGTCGAATTTGCGCGTCGTACCGCCTCCGGCCTCGAACTGAAGCGGATATCCCTTCACGTACACGACGTCGATTTCGTTCGCGAACTCTTCAAGATAGACACGCGTCACTTCGGCGGCGAGGCTGCGTCCCTTGAACTTCGGATCGAGGTCGATGCGTTCCAGAATATGGAAGTTCGCGCTATAGTCCACCATGCCATCTTCATCGCCGACGATCTCGTCGTAGTACACACCGGCATCGTCAAACACATATTGATACGCCTCCTCGGCGAAACTCGAATATTCGTCGAACAACTGGAAGATCGGCATATCACTGCGGAGCGCCCTGCCCATATTGAAGCGGTGTGCACGCATCATGCCGATCTTCTGCTGACGCTCCTCGCCGTCCTGCAGATAGACGCTGAACTGGTACTCCGTCCAGAAATGTCCCGGACCACACATGAACTCCGGATCATCCAGTTTCAGAATGACCTGCGTAAACTCATCATACTCGAATTCGTCGCTCATAATCCAAGTTCTCCTTGTGTCATCACCGGCGGTTCTTCCGCCTCCGGCGCAACAGCGGCCTCACGCGCCGTTTCTTCCTCCGGCGCGGCCACCGCTTCAACCTTCGGCTTCTCGGCGACACGAGCCGTTTTAAGCGGCTCTTTGTGCGCCTTCAGAGCATTTCGCAACATCTCGTCGTTCACGAACATTACTTTACACCCTTCTCGGCGAGTTTCGTCTTCATCAGTTTCACGAATTCCTCGTCGGACATGGACTTCGCCTTTTCATACGCCTTGTCGTACGGAAGTCCGATCATCTTGAGATTGTCAGGGAAGACACGTGCCCAAGTGACGTAGTAATAGGCGAGAATCTCCGTACCGTACATCTCGCCACGGCTCGGAAGATTAGTGAGAGTGTACTTCTTCGACGGCGAGATTCCGTTCATACCGATCGCGGGCATAGTTGTGCGCATACTCCATCTTGCACGCCGAAGGGATCTCCCGATCCTCGACGATCTCAATTCCACATCCGAGGAGTTTTTCCAACTCCTCCTTCAACTTCAAAACATAGTTCTTGAGTTCCATAGGACGAACCTTATTTGCTTTCTTGTAAAACGCTTGTTTCAGTGTTCGAGTAAGTCGCTGCGTTCGCAGTATTACTCATCATCTTAAGTTTCCGCTTCGTGCCTTTCCTCGGTCCCGGCTTGCGCGGGCGACCACGGCGTTTGTGTTTGTAGTAACCCGCAGCGGTCATCTTGTCGGCACGGGCGCGACGAGCCTTGTTCATCTCGAAATGCTCGCCTACCCACACCTTTTCCTCTTCGCTCAACTCGCGCTTCTCAAGATGCTCATCTACCATCTTTGCGACATACTTGCTGATTGTCAGTCCTGCGGCATCGGCCTTGGACTTCAGCAACGCTCCGTGTTCCAGCGGACACCGGAACACGACTGCATACATCTTCGGATCTGATTGACACGCCATAGCCGACCTCACATTTCGTTTTTCATTATATCAAGAAGCTCCTGACGGCGAAGACCGTGCGCCGATATCCATTTGAGGACTTCAGCTCTGGAGTTCGGACGGAACTGATTCGTCAGGCAGTATGTCTTCCCGCCCAACACCAACCGCATTGATTTGTAATAGCGGCAAATACCCTGACGGTTCAAATCGGGATCATCCTCGCGGACAAACGTTTTCAGCACCGAGAACTTGCCCTTGATCTTGAAATCCTTTACCGCACGGTCGGACATAAGATACGCCACATCACCGGCGTTGATGAGTTTTCTCCGAAACAGCTCCGGGAAAGCAGCCTGAACGATCTTGCCGACAGCATACGGGAAATTCCCGCTCTGCTCCGTCACCTTGGCCCGTTTTTTAGTCTTCGGCTCGTCCTCGGCCTTCGATACATCTTCCTTCGCGTTCTTTGCCGCCTGATCGAAATCGAATCTCATCTGCTGAAGCGATCCATCCACCTCACTTTTGAGTTTCGCCCATTCCGCCTCGAGCGCGGCGAGCTTATCCCCAAACGATTTCAGTTCTTTCACATTCATGATCGACCTCCTCAAATTCGTATGATTACATTCTCGAGGTAGTTGCAAAACCCCCTGCTGCCGACAGCCCGAGCGGCATTGCCGCCTG
>R19__coassemble_815_pt1 | contig 12603 bp, 5 predicted proteins | sample R19__metabat2_high_PE_023 | metagenome-assembled genome bin R19
GGGAATCCTCCCCCGCGTACCGGACGGCTGACGGTGGAATGCTGACCGATTACAATTCTACCAAAAGTCCTGCTTGATTATGACAGCAAATTTTGATATAATTGCAACTCACAATTCACCTCTTAGTGTCTTGACCGGACGTTAGGCGTTGAATTTGCCAAAAAACAATGAGTCAGAAACGACATAATCGGCCATCTAAAGGGCACTTTGAACGCTCGATTTCGAGTGTTCAAACGTCTCTTTTTTTCGCGCGCGTGCGTAGCGGGCGCGCACAATTTGTTGGCCGCATTCGACTTTTTGGCGGTGAGACATGGCGTTGAAGGAGGATCAGAAATCTCCGGAAACCATAAAACACAAGGGTCACAAAGAAGGAGTAATGATATGCCGACAATGCAGAGAATGGCTCAGGCTCTCGGATTTTATATTCATCTGAAGAATGTTTCTGGCGTAACGAAGGACGTATGCCTTGCAGCGGCGGATTACCATGAATTCTTGGCAGATGTCGTTTCACAGGCGACTGCGAGTGCTTTGGTAGCGGGTTTCACGGCGCAGAATCCGCTGACGGCGCTTGAGGATATCACGCTTAGTCAGGTGCAATACGAAGATATTGTCGAGCAGATTTACACGGGTGTGAGTTTTATGGTGGTGTCGCTGCAAATTCCGCCGCTAGCACCGGTGGCAGTTCCGGCGAATACGAATTACTTCGCCGATTATCTTGCATCTCTTGGTGGCGATACACGTACTGAAAACGATGTTGGCGAGATACTCGGCCGCGTGAATGAAATCCTCGGCACACGCGAGCTTGATCGCCAACGGGTGAATGGTCTTGTGGTCGGTCGCGTTCAGTCCGGTAAGACGCGCAACTACGTCGGGCTCATGCTCAAGGCGGTCGAGGAGGGTTGGAACGTTCTTATTGTTCTTACGAGCGCGAACAAGGCGCTCGCCGATCAGACACAAACGCGCATCGCACGCGATTTCCAGCGTTCGCAGGCGTGGATGGGACAGATGCTTGACTTCCGCAACAATGTGAATATTCCAAGTCCCAATGCTTTACAGGCCGCAGGCTCCGGGATGTTTTTCTGGGGCGTCGCCATGAAGCAAAAGCAGAACCTTGAGCGTATCCAGAACTGGTTGCAGGCGAACAAGGTGCTTAATCGGTATATGCGGGTGATGGTTATCGACGATGAGGCGGATAACGCGACACCGGATGGAAACGCAGCCAATTCGAAATTGATGACGGAAGGTCAGATAGATGATCTGGTGGCGGCGATCCGTGACGAAGATCCGAATGAATGGGACTATTCCGACCTTGCCGACTGGGTGGAAAATCTGCCTTCGCATGTCGAAGGTTTGATGCATGAGCAGCAGAACGACCCCGGTAGCAAGATCGACTGCGCGATCAGAGAGGTTCGCTCTTTTCTCGACGGGCCTGGGGCGATACCGAACAAGCGGAACGTGCTGTTGAATGATGCGCAATTTCTCAAGTTAATGGATTTGTTGGTTCATCCGGCGCCGGAAGACGGCCATTCATTGAATGTTGCGCAAGATGCGAAGTTCTATTTCAACAAGCCCAAAGGAAGCGGACCGCGGGCGATGGGCACCTTCATCAAACTCTTGAAAACCGTTTTCGAAGTTGCCGAAGAGCGTACCACGATCAGCGCCTTGATTTGTAAGTTAATCGACCGTCCCATGGATTCCCGGAGCTACACTTTTGATTTTGATCGGTGTGCTTACATCGCCTATACGGCGACCCCGTACGCCTGCATCTTGAATGAACGCCCCGACGAGACGCCGCTCTATGCCGACTTCATCTATTCTCTCGAGCTTTCTCCTCGCTACTTCGGGCTCGACAAAATTTTCGGACGCGACTTGAATTCGCCGTCCGCAAACATGACTATCGTTGATCCAAATCCGGATGAGGACGTTCGTTTCGTTCTTCGTCCGATACAACAGATCAAGGATCGGGAAATCGATCCTCCAGCGGTACTCAATGTCAGCCCGCTTGATTCCGACCTCGGTTATACTTGTACGAATCCGAATTATTCCGGTAATTGGGATTCGATGAAGCGTGCGCTGGCATGGGCTTTTTGCACCGCCGGCGCCCGTAGATGGTTCCGTCGTGAAAAGTATGTCCCGAGGATCAACGACAATCCGAATCTTGATGTCGCGGCGAAAGCGAAAAAGTTGCAGGAGCTTGATTACCGTTGGACGACGATGCTCGTCAATATCTCGCAGAAACAGTCTTCCCATGAAAAGCAGAAGGATGCGATCTGCGGTTATCTGCTGGCGCGATGTTCCGCTCCCGCCGATCAAGCCGCTTTTCTCAATCAGTGCGAATTGACTTGGGAGGATCTGAAAGGAGCGTTCACCAAGGCGACCTTCGATCAGCTGTTCAACAGTGTCGGCGGAGGTGATGATTACGGCGAGATTGCGGATTATCCGGCATGGAGCGATATTGAAAATGACATCCGCTTTTTCATCGAGAACTTTCATGCCAACGTTCATACGATCGTAATCAACTCCGAGAATGCGGAAAACCGCGACCGGCAGGATTTTTACAACCAGGTCGGTGCCCATGCCGGGGAACTTGCCGGCGACCACCTTTGGATAGTGTGCGGCGGCAATACGATTTCCCGCGGCCTGACCCTGACCGGTCTTACCGTCAGTTACTTCGATCGCATCCGCCGCGGTGTCGCCGTCGATACGCTTACGCAGATGGGACGCTGGTTCGGGTATCGCGGAGATTATGAGCTTCTGCCGCGGCTTTGGATGACCGAGGAAACCGTTGCGGAACTCAAACGTACCGCGATTGTCGAGTACCGTATGCATGAGAGCATCCGCGAAAATTTCGACGCGCATTTCTCTCCTGCCGATCCGGATCATTATCAGCAGATTTACTGCTGGGGACGCCGCCTCTCGGGGCGCACCCGCGCCCAACGCCAGTTGACGACCGCCGTGGGGACGAATTCATCGACGGATGATCTGTCCCTCAAGGCGACGGCGATGAATGGCATATACAATGCCGCCCTTGCTTTCATCGGTTCGCTCGGCGGGCAAGCGGTCCGTCCCGCGAGCGACTTCCGCCTTTACAACCAATTTCCGCTTTGGGTTAATGTCGATAAGAACAAAATCAAGAATTACTTCGAGGCGTTGGTTCAGTTTTCCACGGAACGTTCGAAACTCGTTTTGCGTGCACTGATTCGCGAAATTGATCTTGCGACGGCGGATGATCCGGAAGATCTAAATTGGGATGTCGTCATCGGTGAACCCGGTCCGACGCACATCACCGGAAGTTTCCCGCTTGGTGCACACCGCGATATCGGCAGCGGAACTCAGGCGCAGGCGCCGATCAAGCATGACGCTATCCGCTTCACTTCCGCCCGTTCTTATCAGGCGTATTATGCGATGATCGAGACGAATGTTCTCAACATCGTCGATGAGCGGATCGTTCGTGACGGAATCGATGACGTTGTTGCGGAAATCGAGCATAAGACAGCGCTTCATAACGGGGCGATGCCTGCCGCATTTGCCACCGCGCTCGCGCCTTTCCCGGCTGCGGATTTGAAGCATCGCGTCCTGGCGTTGTTGGATTGGGTGCATGCCGATTTTACCCGCGAAGTGCCGCCGTGCCTCCGGGATTGCATTTCCGAGGCGGTGCGTAACCGCGTATCCGGCGAGTATCGCGAACTGGTGCACGGGTATGCCGAGCATAATCGACCGACCCTTCAGTTCTTCCTGATGACGCCGCCTGCGGAGGCCGAGACCTCCGCCGTGCCGCTTATCGTCCACTCCGTTTATTGGCCGAGCCATGTGCCGGACGGTTTTCATGCCGTCGCCGCAGGGCTGCCTCCGCGTGAGGTGATCCACCCTACGGATGAAGATTTCGGCAATGCCGTCGTCGCCGTCCTCACCGCGAACGGATTTCCGATGACGCCGGGGAACGGACTCCGCGATCAGGTGGTGGCGCATTTGGAGCATTGCGACGAGGAGTTCTTCAATCAGAACATCGCCGACAATCCTTCGAAGGCGCCTTATGTGAAGATTCCCGGTACCAACGCTTATTGTCTCTCGGCCTGGGCGGATGACCCGCTTGCGAAACTCCGCGAGTTCGTGCTTGACCGGGCGATGGAGATTTTCGCCGACCATGCTCCGCATGAAGAGCGTGATGTGGCGACGCAGATCGTCGCCGAGAATCAGAAACTCGCCGGCGTTCTTACGCTTGTCCGTCAGTCCCCGTCGGGTTCGGTCTCGGTCGCCGACGATTGGCAGGCGATATTCACACCGGCGGTTATCGCGGCGAAGGGACTCGAAATCGTGTCCGCACGTCCTAAAACCTATCGGCTCCCCTAAGGTGAAAAATCATGAATCTTGATCAACTTAAAAATTCAATCGTCTACCGCGCGACCCACATCGCCGCCGGAGAAGGCTACTCGTTCGAAAACTTCACGTTCTTTCAGAAGGGGACGCAGGTCGGCGCGGCGATTACGACAGGCGAGACACTCATAAACATCCATAACGTCCGTCCCGGACAGAGTTATCTCCTCGAGGGCGATAACAACGTGCCCGGCATTGCAGGCAATTGCCTTACGCTCACATGCGATATCCAGGAATCCGATCTCACGGATGAAGTGCGCAAAGAAGCGTTCGCCAATATGATCCTCGCCTTTACCAAGGATGAAAACGGCTCGCGCGCCGCCTTGATCGCCGACCCGTGGGCGTGGGCGGAGAAGATGATTGAAATGAACGGCAACAGCACGAAGAAGTGCCGTCCGTATCCGTATATCGCCGAGGTGACACTGCTCAATAAGCTGCGCGCCGCCGGACTCCTTACGGATCCTGAAAACGAATATCTCGGACCTGCCGCGGGCACTCACGATTTCGAGCTCAAGACGATGTCGCTTGAATGCAAGTCGCATCTTCATGGAGATGATGCGTTAAACGCCGGCACGTTGGCCATTTCGAGTGCGAATCAGTTGAGCCCCACCGGCAACAAGCCGCTCTATGTCGTTTACTTTCCGATGGAGAACGTCGGGCCGGAATCGCTTGAGAAATGTGTCGCTGATTTCGGCGAGCCGCGAGCGGTGATCATGTCGAAGCTTGCGGAGAACGGATTCGTGGAAGGCGACTTCGCCTGGCAGCGTCCGTACCGTATCCAATCTACGCCGCTCGTTTACGAGATCAACGACGCCTTCCCGAAAATCACTCCGGCGCAGTTCCCGGGCGGACAGTTCCCGAGCGGCATTACTTCGCTTGTCTATCAAGTCTCGCTTCAGAATCTGCCGTCGTGTCCGCTTGATGCCTTTATTGCGGCGAAAGCGGCTGGCGTGGAGCCGGAGTTCGCGGTTTGATCACAGACGAAATAGGCAATAGAACGAGAAGGATGATGAAATGAGTCTTAAAGACGAGATTGCCAAAGGCGAGGGGTATTCCCTTGAATTCAAACGCCTGCCCAATGAAGATCGCGGCAAATATTTGAAGACGGTCGTCGCCTTCGCGAACGGCAAGGGCGGACGGATTCTTTTCGGTGTTGCCAATGACCGCACGATCGTCGGTATCCCAGCCGAGGATCTTTTTACCGAGATGGACGGAATCACCAATTCGATTACTGATTCCTGTGAGCCGAAGATCGCCTTCGATCTGGGTGTCGAGAACATCGACGGCAAGGCGATAATCGTGCTGGAGGTCTTCGCCGGATCGAACTGTCCGTACTATCTCAAGTCGGAGGGTGATAAAGACGGGGTGTATGTGCGCGTGGCGGCGACCACGTGCGTGGCAGATGATGCGACGCGGCGGGAACTCGCGTATTTGAGCGAAGGGCGAAGTTTCGACGGTGAGCCTTGTCCGAAAGCGAAGATCGACGACGAACGGGTCAAGAAGCTTTGTTCCGTGATGTATCGCATCGCCCGGAAAAATTGCGATACCGAAGCGGAACGACGGACGGTGAAACGCATTACTCCGCAGCAGTTGGAGTCCTGGGGCGTTATCTCGAAGGTCCGCGGGAAGTTGATCGGAAATAACGCTTACGCGCTGCTTACGGGCGATCCGGCGTTCGCCATCCGTTTGAAATGCGGAGTATTCAAGGGCGACGACAGGTCCGTTTTCGTGGATAGACGCGAATTCACGGGGTCGGTCATGGAATTGATCGACAAAGGCGTCGAGTACCTGCTTGAAAAAATCAACATGGGTTGTTATTTCAAGGGCGCATTCAGACATGACCGCTACGAATTGCCGCCGGACGAATTGCGGGAACTCGTCGTCAACGCCTTCGCCCATCGCAGCTATCTCGATCACGATGCGCCGGTCTTTCTGGCGGTTTACGACACGCGCGTCGAGATAACTTCGCCCGGCGGACTGCCCCGCGGTCAGACTGCGGAGCGGGCGCTTGCCGGATACTCCAAAATCCGAAATGACGTCTTGGCTAAGGCGCTTAACTACATGCGCTATATCGAGGAGTGGGGAAGCGGCTTGAAGCGCGTCAATGACGTCCTGGCCGGATATGGCATCGATGCGGTAAAACTCGATGAAGCCGGCTTCGCCACGCGGATGGAAGTCCGCCGCGATTCACAATCACGTTCGACTGATCCAAAGTGCGATCCAGATGATCCAAAGATTGATCCAAACGATCCAAAGGTTCCAAAGAACGGAGGTATTGGACCGGAACTTGCGTCGCTTTTGGATCGGATCGACGATGCCGATGAAAAGCGGATCGTGGGTATTCTGGCGGGGCGACCGACGATTTCCCGCGCCGCGCTGGCAAAGGATCTTCAGATGAGCGAGCGTCAGGTTCGTAACGTGCTCACCCGTTTAGCGGATCGCGGCGTCATCGCGAAATCCGGTCGCACCTCGGCGATGCGTTGGTTGGTAAAATACAATTGATTTTAAGGAGAAGCGATTTATGATCAAAGCACCGAAGAAACTTATCGAAGTTGCGTTGCCGCTCGACGATATCAACTCGGCCTGCGCCCGGGAGAAATCGATCCGCCACGGACACCCCTCGACCTTGCATCTCTGGTGGGCGCGGCGTCCGCTCGCCGCCGCCCGGGCGGTCATTTTCGCGCAGATGGTGAATGATCCCGGCGGGGACCGTGGCTATAAGACCGGGCTTACGAAAGAGCAGGCGCAGCAGAAGCGTGAAGTGCTCTTCAATATCATCCGCGATCTCGTCAAGTGGGAGAACACCAACGACGAGTCGGTCTTGAAACGCGCTCGCGAAGCGATCATGGAATCGTGGCGCGAGACCTGCCGGATGAACGCCGGAAAGCCCGGTTTCAATCCCGATCAACTCCCGGCGTTTCACGATCCCTTCGCCGGCGGCGGGGCGATTCCGCTCGAAGCGCAGCGGCTCGGGCTTGAATCCTATGCGAGCGATCTAAATCCGGTCGCGGTGATGATCAACAAGGCAATGATCGAAATTCCGCCCAAGTTCGCGGACCGCGCTCCGATCGGTCCGATTCCCCAAGGTGAGCAGTCGCCGGATGCTTTTGTGGAATGGAAAGGCGCGGCGGGTCTCGCGGAGGATGTGCGGCGTTACGGTTATTGGATGCGTGAAGAGGCGAAGAAGCGCATCGGTCACCTCTATCCGCCGGTCGAGATCACCGCCGAAATGGCGGCGGAGCGTCCCGATCTTCGTCCGCTCGTCGGACAGAAACTCACCGTCATCGCCTGGCTCTGGGCGCGGACAGTGAAAAGTCCCAATCCCGCATTCTCCCATGTCGATGTCCCGCTCGTTTCCAGTTTCGTCCTCTCATCCAAGAAAGGCAAAGAGGCCTACGTCGAACCGGTGATTAAAGGGGATTCATACAAATTCGTGGTACGCGTCGGCGAAATTCCCAAAGGCGCCGAGAACGGAACGAAACTTGGACGCGGCGCGAAGTTCAAATGCCTTCTTTCGGATTCTCCGATGGAAACAGAATATATTCGCCAGGAGGGAATCAATAGGCGCATGGGAGCGCGATTGATGGCGATTGTCGCCGAGGGTTCTAAGGGGCGGGTTTATCTTTCGCCGGACGAAGTTCATGTTAACGCGGCGAAAGTTTCTCAACCGAAATGGAAGCCGAATGTAGATTTGCCGAACGATCCGAGAAATTTCTGGACCCCGAATTACGGGCTGACGAAGTATTCCGACCTTTTCACCGATCGGCAGTTGGTGGCGCTCAACACGTTTTCCGATCTCGTGCAGGAGGCGCGGACGAAAGCGCTCGCCGACGCACGCGCCGCCGGTCTTCCCGATGACGGTATCGCACTCTCCGCCGACGGCAAAGGCGCCACCGCCTACGCCGACGCCCTCGCCGTGTATTTGACATTCGCGGTCGACAAAACCTCGAATTACTGTTCGACCGTAAACACCTATGCGAGCAGCGGCGGGTTTATTGTCCAAACATTCGGCAGACAAGCAATTCCGATGAAATGGGATTTTGCAGAGTCAAATCCAATTGGCGACTCGACGGGGTGCTGGATGTCGATGGTCGACTGGGTTTACGACGCATTGCTTTTCCTGCCGGCCTGTTCGGACGGTAATGCGTCGCAGCAGGATGCTCAGACACAAGAGATTTCGCGTGAGAAATTGGTTTCGACCGATCCGCCTTATTATGACAACATTGAATACGCTGATTTGTCAGACTATTTTTATATGTGGATGAGGCGTAGTCTGCGTGATCTGTACCCAGCGCTATTTGCGACTATGACTGTTCCCAAAGCAGAAGAGCTTGTCGCAAATCCGTACCGGCATGGAGGTAAAGATAAAGCAGAAGAGTTTTTCATGGACAGCATGACAGCGACGATGCATAACATTTGTATGCTGTCCAATTCTGCATTTCCTGTTACCATCTACTATGCATTCAAGCAATCTGAAACTAATGTAGCAGGAACGAGCAACGCCGGGTGGGAAACATTTTTGGAAGCGGTTATTCGTTCCGGTTTTGCTGTTACCGGGACATGGCCGATGAGTACCGAACGTCCCGATGGTTTGAAGACCGGGAGCAATGTGCTTGCATCTTCGATAATTCTTGTCTGCCGGCCGAGGTCGGCGGAGGCGAAGGAGATCAGCAAGCGCGAGTTTCTGGGCGAGTTGAAGGCGTCGATGCCGGAGGCGTTGAGGGCGATGCAAGGGTTGGACGGACTCGCGACGCCGGTCGCGCCGGTCGATATGGCGCAGGCGGCGATCGGTCCGGGGATGGAGATCTATTCGAAATACAAGGCGGTATTGAACGCGGACGGAACGCGGATGAGCGTTCATGATGCGATCATCGAGATCAACCGCTATCTCGACCGCGGCGATGATTTCGATCCCGAGACGCAGTTCTGCCGCGATTGGTTCATGGAACACGCCTGGGGCGAGGGCGCGAGCGGAGACGCGGATGTGCTCGCTCGGGCGAAGGGACTTTCGGTCGCGAGTGTCGTCGATGCCGGGATCCTCCATTCGCACGGCGGCAGGACCGCGCTCATGCATTGGCAGGATTATCCCGAGGATTACGATCCGACGAAAGATACGCATCGTCCGGTCTGGGAAGTGTGCCACCATCTCGTGCGCATCCACCAGCGGCACGGTACCGGCGCGGCGGGCGAGTTCCTTTCGCAAGTGCAGGTGCAGGGCGAAGCGGCGCGGCAGTTGGCGTATGTCCTCTACACGATCTGCGAACGCAAGGGTCTGGCGGACGACGCCCGGGCGTACAACGAACTCGCGACAAGCTGGAGCGATATTCTCGCTTCGTCCATCGAAAACGCCAAGCCCGTGATGACGCAGGCGGAATTTGAAATTTAACAAATAAATCCAAGGAGTGAACATCATGTTGAAGTCGTGGAGAGAAGTGGCGCGTCCGCATCAGGACGTGATCAAGGGAACCTTTCAGCAGAGCGATTTCGCGGCGGACATCTCGCAGGTCGTGAACGGAACCGCTCCGGAGGAATATCAGGATCCGGTGAAGTTCTATGCGCGAACCTACGTGACGGAAGGGTTGAAGCAATTGCTGCTCTCCGTAGTCGGACGGCTCAACGGCGCGAGCGGTGACAAGGTGATCGAGCTGCAGACGAACTTCGGCGGCGGCAAGACGCACACGCTCCTGGCGGTGTACCATCTCGCGACGCGCGATGGCGCGGCGGAGACGCTACCCGGGGTCGGACCGATCCTTGCGGAAGCCGGCGTCGCGGAAGTGCCGCAAGCGAAGGTGGCGGTTATCGACGGCAATCTGCTCGCGCCGAATCAGCCGGTGTTGAAAGGGGGTCTTGAGATCAACACGCTTTGGGGTAATCTTGCCTATCAACTCCTTGGTGCGGCGGGTTACGAGAAGGTGCGGGCGAGCGATGAGGCGGGCACTTCGCCGGGCAAGGCCCTGATGGAGGAAATTCTCAAGGAAGCGGGACCGTGCGTCATCCTGATGGATGAGCTGGTGGCGTATTACCGTCAGTTCAACAATCACGGGGCGCTCAAAGGCGGAACCTACGAGAGCAACATATCGTTCGTGCAGGCGCTTACCGAGGCGGTGAAAGGTGCGAATACCGCGGTCTTGCTGGCGTCGCTGCCGGAGTCCGACGCGGAGTCGGCGGGTTCCTTCGGCAAGAAAGTGCGCAAGGAACTCGAAAAAGTTTTCGGACGTTTGAACAGCGTGTGGCGTCCGGTCTCCGCCGAAGAGGGCTTCGAGGTCGTGAAGCGGCGGCTCTTCGAAGATATCACCGAAACGGCGGACGTGGAGGCGACGTGCAGTGCGTTTGACGGATACTATCATCAGCACAAGGAGGAACTTCCCGCGAAGTTGCAAGAGGCTGCGTGGCATGATCTTATACGCAAGTGCTATCCGATCCATCCGGAGATCTTCACGCGGCTGTACGAAGATTGGTCCACGCTCGAAAAATTCCAGAAGACGCGCGGCGTGTTGCAGCTGATGGCGCTGGTCATCAACCGCCTGTGGGCGCGGGGCGACGAAGCGCCGATGATATTGCCGGGCTCGCTGCCGCTTGACGATCAGGCGGTGGTGAACCGTTGCGCGCAGTATCTGCCTAATAACTGGGCGACGGTGATCGACGCCGAAATCGACGGTGCGCATGCGTCCGCGAAGGCGGTCGATGCATGCGATCCGCGTTTCGGTGCAATCGAAGCGGCGCGGCGGGTGGCTCGGACGATTTTCCTCGGGAGCGCTTCGGGGAATGCGGCGCAGGCGGTCCGGGGAATCGAGTACAAGGATGTCCTGCTCGGATGCGCGCTCCCGGGACACGAACTCGCGTTCTATGACGATGCGATCCGCAAGCTTCGCGAGAAGCAGCATTATCTCTTCAACGCGAACGACAATTACTGGTATGACACGAAGCCCGGTCTCAAACGGACGATGGAGACCTACAAGGAGCGGATTACGGGCGCGCAGATCAGCGATTACCTTGCGACTACGCTGAAGCAGAAGTGGGGGAGTCCATCGGGTATCGCCAGCGTGCATGTATTCGCGGAACATAAGGATGTGCCTGACGACATCACCAGCGGTCTCCGGGCGGTGGTGCTGCCGCTTGACTGCGCGTACACGCCCGCCGGCGCGGAGCGCACGTTCGACGCGGCGAAAGTGTTTCTCGAGCGGCACGGGACGAATCCGCGGATGCGCAAGAACCGGCTCGTGTTTCTTGCGGCGGATTTGAACGTCATGAGCACTTTGACCGATCTCACGGCGACCGTGCTCGCCTGGCGGGAAGTCCGGGACGCAATCCGCAACCAGGCGATCAACGCGACGATGCAGGATGCGCAGCAGGTGGATGCGCAGCAGAGTCAGACCCAGCATCTTTTGGAAGGCACGGTGGTAAACGGCTTCCGTTATCTGCTGGTACCGGTCCCCGTGGGAGCGAGTGACGTCGGGTTCGAAGTGTTGGCGCTATCCAACAGTTCCACGAGTTCGCGCCTCGGGGAAACGGTTCTGCAAGCCTTGTATGCGCAGGATATGCTCATCCGCAACTGGGCGCCGATGTTTTTGAAGCAGATGCTGGACAATGCCTATTTCAAGAACGGTACGGTCGAGGTTTCCACGCGCAAGGTGTGGACGGATATGGCGTCGTTCTACGCGCTGCCGCGATTGATAAACGCCGAAGCGTTCCTTGCGGTAATTCAGCAAGGTGCGGCGAATGGCATGCTCGGATACGCCGAGGGCAAGGAAGGCGTGGATTATCTCGGATTGAAGATCGAAGAAAACATCGGCATGGCGCAGATTTCCGATGTGCAGCTTCTGATCGCCGCCGACACGGCGAAAGCGTATAAGCAGGCGCACACTGCGCCGGTTCAGCCGCAGCCGGCGACACCGGAAACGCCGACCGCGCCGCAGCCTTCCGCATCAGGTTCGGGATCGGCGAAGGTCTCTGGTCCAACGCCGGTTCCCGGTGCCACTGCGAAACACCAGTTTTCAGGGATGATCGCTTTGAATCTTAAAGGTTCGACGCAGTCTTTGCAGCAGGTGCTGGACGAGGTGCTGGCGCATTTGTCGGCGTCGGGAGCGAATGTGCACGTCCAACTCGATATTCAGGCGAAGAATCCGAATCCGTTTCTGCCGACGACGATCCGCACGGTGTCCGAAAACGCCGCCGCACTCAATTTCCAACTTGCGCAGTTCAATTAATACAACCGATGAGGTAGGAGTG
>R19__coassemble_842_pt1 | contig 12289 bp, 11 predicted proteins | sample R19__metabat2_high_PE_023 | metagenome-assembled genome bin R19
GGTTATACGACACGCATCCCGTTTACGGCATCTACCGAAGTCAAGGCTAAGGCCAGGGAAGTGTTCTTTTGATCCAAGATGTTTATGAGCCGCTCTCCGCGTATCGCGACGAATTCAAAGAAAAATTCGCTCGCCTTACGCAGGAGAAATTCAAGTCGCTTACCCTGGCATCGGGAATCGACGTACCTGCAAATCGCAAGCAAGTCGCGGTAGTAAATAAGCTGCAAGGCGAGCTTGACGATGCCAAAGGGAAGCGAGCGCTGTATGGCTTCTTGATGGCGCTTGGGTACATCGGCGGAATCATCGGATTCGGGATTCTGATGGTCAACGATGCGCTGTCGGACGGTGAGCGGTTGGCTGCAGTTCTTGGTGGTATCGGAGGGATGGCTTTCGGAATTTGGATGACTGTTCTTTTCAGTAACGCCGGAGACCTGGTGCAACAACTTGAAGCGAAGGTGGCTACCGAGAAGAAAAAGGCGTGGGATCAGATGGCGTGTCTCAATCGGCTGTATTCGTGGGATATTACCGTGAAACTAATTGAGGCGACCGTCCCGAGATTGGCGTTTGATCCTTTTTTTACCGCCAAGCGGCTCGGCGATCTGAAGCGTCTTTACGGGTGGAGCGATTCCTTCAATGAGGGGAAGTCCATAATTTTTGCGCAGTCAGGGGTTATAAACGGGAATCCGTTTTTAATCGGTGAGTATTTGGAGATGGAATGGGGAAGCGAGACATACGAAGGGACAAAGGAGATATCGTGGACGGAATGGGAGACTGGATCGGATGGCAAACGTCACCGTGTCAGAAAGTATGAGACGTTACACGCTTATGTAACGAAGCCGAAACCCGAGTATTCGAAGAGCAAGGTGCTTATTTACGGAAATGATGCCGCGCCGAACTTGAAGTTCACGCGTCAGCCGTCCGGATTTGACGACGACGATCTTTTTGACGGCATTCGAAAGAAATGGCGGTTGAGCCGTCTTAAGGCAAAGTCTCGTAATCTCGATGACGATTCGAATTTCACGTTGATGTCCAATCATGAGTTTGAAACCTGGTTCCATGCCAAAGATCGCGATAACGAAGTCGAGTTCAGATTGCTTTTCACCGCGCTCGCGCAAACGCAGATGATGGAATTGATGAAGGATCGAACAGTCGGGTTCGGTGATGATTTTGCTTTCATCAAGGATCACAAACTCAATTATGTGTTGCCGCGCCATTTGATGGATGCGAATATTGATACCGCGCCGGAGCATTTTTATCATTGGGATTACGACAGCGCGGCTTCTAACTTCATTCGCTTCAATGAAAAATACTTTCGTGATGTTTATTTTGCGCTCGCGCCACTTCTGGCGATTCCGCTCTATCAACAAACGCGTACGCACGAGGATATATGGAAAGACGTGATTGATCGGGACGGATCGTCTTTTTGGGAACATGAGGCGCTTGCGAATTACTATGGTGACGATTGTTTCAAGCATCCCTCTTGCATAACGCAAAATATCCTCAAAACGTCGCTTAGGCGTCGTCAGAACGGTGCGAGCGAAGTGGCGGTGACGGCGCACGGTTTCCGTGGAGTGAAGCGTGTCGATCATGAGGATGTATATGGCGGGGATGGCAAATGGCATTCTGTCGCAGTAGAATGGATTGAGTATCTCCCGGTGCAGAAGACGACCGAGATGTATCTTTCTGAGAACGAGCAGCCAACCGGTGATTTTGCCTCCCGCTTCAAAAATTCCCGCGGAGCGATAATGCGTAGATCGATTAGGTCTTGTCTGTAAGGAAGTTCCCAGGAAACTGCAAAGTACAAAGGGCACAAAAATGAAGAATACGGTGATTTCAGTTTTGGGAACGCAGAAGGATGCGCACGGCGGACGGGGTCCATCCCGGTGGGACACGTGGCGTCCGAACATTGGACTCGTCCAGCAGGAACGGCTGGTCGTGGATGAACTGCACTTGATTTACAATCCTGAGTTCAAGGAGTTGGCCGAGCGGGTGAAGAAGGACATCGCCTCTGTGTCGCCTGAGACGAAAGTCGTGGATGAGATTATCGAGCTTAAGGATCCGTGGGACTTCGAGGAAGTGTACGGCAAATTTTACGACCTTGCGCAGAAGCCGTGTTTTCATGAGGAGAAAACCAACTACTACATCCATATTTCGACTGGCTCGCACGTGGAGCAGATATGTCTCTTCCTGTTGACGGAGTCTCATAATCTGCCCGGTAAGATCGTGCAGACATCGCCGAAGGAAGGACATGGCATTCGCCATTCCAAAGATTCTCGGGGAACGTGCAATATCATCGACCTTGATCTTTCGCGGTACGATAAGCTGGCGGCGCGTTTCGAGATCAAGCGGAAGGATGACGTCTCGTTTCTGAAACAGGGGATCGATACTAAAAGCTCGACCTTCAACAAATTGATCGAGACGATAGAGCGGGTGGCAGTCGCTTCGAAGAAGCCGCTGTTGTTGACCGGACCTACAGGGGCGGGCAAGACGGAGCTGGCGAAGCTGATCTATCGTTTGCGGAAAAAGAACTGCGGCCTTGCCGGAGAGTTTCAGAATATCAACTGCGCCGGACTTTCCGGTGAATTGGTGCAGGCGAAGTTGTTCGGCTTCAAGAAGGGGGCGTTTACCGGGGCGATCGCCGATACGGACGGATGCCTTAAAAAAGCGGACGGCGGCGTTTTGTTTCTTGATGAAATCGGTTCGCTGCCGATGGAAACGCAGGCGATGCTGCTCAAAGCGATCGAGGAGAAGCGATTTACTCCGCTTGGCGCCAAGTCGGATGAATCGAGCGATTTTCAGCTTATCTGCGGGACGAACGACGATCTTGCGAAGGCGGTGGCGGAGAAGAAGTTCCGTCGCGATCTCTATGCGAGAATCCGTCTCTGGCATTTCAAGTTACCGGGACTCGCCGAGCGTCGTGAAGATATCGAACCGAATCTTGATTTTGAGCTCGAGCGCTATAACAACGAGACCAAGCAGCATATCGCCTTCAACAAGGAGGCGCGAAAGCGGTTTCTGGATTTCGCGCTCGATCCGTTCAATAAGTGGGAGGGCAATTTCCGCGATCTGAACGCAATGGTGACGCGGATGGCGACGCTCGCGGAAGGCGGACGGATTACGGTTGCCGCAGTCGATGATGAGATCGAGCGAATGAAAGAAGAAAACACGACCGAAGCACGAGCGGGGCTGAATGATATGAACGATGGTGACGTTGCTTCCTTGGGAGCTCTTGCACAGTGTCTTGGTGAAGACTTTGCAAGTCGGTACGACAGCTTTGATCTCGTTCAACTGGCGCACGTCGTAAAGGTCTGCCGGACTTCGCGGACAATGGCGGAGGCGGCGCAGAAGCTTTTCGCGGTTTCGCTTAAGGCGAAGAAGTCATCGAACAATTCCGATCGACTCTCGAAATATCTTGCTAAGTTCGGGTTGAAGTTCAGGGATGTCTCTGTTATTTAAATATATAGAATTATACAAATAGATAGCATCAAAATCTGATGCTGGCGGTTTTGACAGGTGAAGATATTTGGCACGTGAAAATTTTTAAATAATTCATTATTTGCATGAAATATATCATTTCATGTCCTTTTGCAGTATTAGTTACGTAGCAAATAAGTCGTTTTAATCTATTTTGCATTTTATTGGCACGGATTTTGCTTATAGGTTTGTGCCGCCACGGTAGCCTTAGTGGTAGAGGCGCTCGGGGAAACCCGAGTTGGCACGTGAAAATTTTTAAATAATTCATTATTTGCATGAAATATATCATTTCATGTCCTTTTGCAGTATTAGTTACGTAGCAAATAAGTCGTTTTAATCTATTTTGCATTTTATTGGCACGGATTTTGCTTATAGGTTTGTGCCGCCACGGTAGCCTTAGTGGTAGAGGCGCTCGGGGAAACCCGAGTTGGCCGCGGGTTCGAATCCCGCCCGTGGCGGCAGTTTAGATCAAAGGAGAAATGTGAAATGAAGGTCATCAAGACTAATGACACGATTCATCTTTACCGTGATGATGTCGAGACATACGATCAAATCCCGGTCGGGACGTACACGATCTGTTTTTCCAAGAACGTCGGCTTTTATCTCATGACCAGGACCGACATGGTCGTGGAGGAGAAGGTCTATGGTTGCCACCCGGAAAAGGCGCGTAAGGTTCTGGCGGCATTTCGGGATTTCAATCGTAGCCTTGGCGTGATCATGAGCGGAGCCAAGGGGATTGGGAAGTCCGTCTCGGCCAAGCTGATCGCTGCTGAAGCGTTGGCTAATGGAATGCCGGTGGTCGTTTGCGACCAGTACATTCCCGGCATCGCATCGTTTATTGAGTCCATCGAGCAGGAGGTGATGATCCTTTTCGACGAGTTCGACAAGGTTTTTGCGAAGCGGGACGATGAAGATCCGCAGGCAAACATGCTGAGTCTCTTTGACGGCACTGCCGTCGGAAAGAAGCTGTACGTTGTTACTTGCAATTACCTGAACGGGCTCAATGACTATCTGGTCAATCGACCGGGACGCTTTCACTATCATTTCCGATTCGACTACCCGGATGCTGATGGCATCCGCGAATATCTCCGTGATAAGGTTGTGGAAGCGGGACGCGGGCAGATCGAGGATGTCGTGAGCTTCTCAAAGAAGGTCGATCTCAACTACGACTGCCTGCGGTCGATCGCGTTCGAGATTAATCACGGTGCGACGTTCGCGGAAGCGGTCAAGGATCTTAACATCGTCAACCTTGACGAGGAGCGCTACACGATCGTGCTGCGCATGACGAACGGCGTGACGTTCCAGGCGTCTTCTGTCTGCATTGACCTGTTTGACAAGGGTGCGCGTGTCCATAGCTGGATGAGCCGCAGTGGATCCGGATGCGGATGCTATGTGGGGTTCTGCGTCGGCGACGTTCAGCTCGACATGACGAGCGGCAAGCTCTCGGTGGCGAAAGATCTCATCTCAGTGGACAACCCGTACGATGATGACGATGACGAACGTGAGTCTCGTCAGCGCTGGGAGAGGGAAATGCATCCCGAAAGTTTGACGGTTTACCGCAATCGCGGCAAGTCGCTTCACTATCTCGTGTGACGGTTCGTCGATTGTTTACGCGACAAGAAAAAATAAAAAGAAAGGCATGATATGAAGAAGAACTTTGATGTAAATCAAGGACATGGTGATCACAATGGCTGCCTGTGCGAACCGGGTAAGGGCCAAGAATTCTTTGCGACGTGGATTCCCAAAAGCATCTCGAACGGAGAACTTATCGGCGCAACGGCGAATCCTGTGGCGTGCGATTTCGGAAAGGATATGCCGAACAAGATGCCTATTCTGTTTCTCGGTGACAAGAAATCGCCTCTTCGACTCGAAATTATGCTGGCGGTGAATGAGAATGGGAAACAGAATACTCTCGTCTCGGTTTATCCGGAATACGACGGAGCGGAAGTCAAAGTCCGGCTGACAGCCATTCACGAATGGGCGGCTGGCGTTGAGGCGACACTGGAAGGAGAGATTCTCGGAGAGGCTGCGCGAGAGATCGCTTTCTTTGATACGCGCTATGCGTTGAACAAAGGACGGTATGAAGTCGGTAAGACCTATGTCTTTCGCCTTGCCGCCTTTGCTTATACGGCCGGGGTGCTGCCGGAAAAAGACCGCGAGTTTCGTTTCGAGGGCGAGAAGGCCGTCGAACATCGCAAGCGTTGTGGTCAGGAGCAGGAATATGACGAGAACGGGAATCCGAAACCGGTGATTTTCAGGATGGACGAGATGGTTGCCTATTTCCCGAAGTGGGGGCCTTATCCCGACGATGCCGAATTCCAGTCCCCTGTATTCGGCGAGGTCTCGTCGCTTTTGGCGTTTGATTCGGAGTTTTACAAGCTCGACATTGCGATAGCGCGTGAAGGTGATGACCACGTGGTGATTCCGATGATTGCGAGGAAGTCGATGTTTCAAGAGATGCCCAAAACTAATGATCCTGTGCGCGGTGTGCTGTGGTTGCAGGGGTATTGTCCGGATGTCATAGTGGGAGCATAAAGTAATGAGAGATGATTTTGTAACAATTGACGGCTCTAAAGGTGAAGGCGGCGGCCAGATGCTTCGGACCTCGCTTTCACTGAGCGCGATTACCGGTCGACCGCTGCGCATCGTGAATATCCGGGCGAAGCGTAATAAGCCAGGGCTCAAGCGTCAGCATCTTACTTGTGTAAGGGCGGTAGCCGAAATCTGCGATGCGAAATATTCGGCGGTTGACGTCGGCTCGATGGAACTTGATTTCGAACCGGGCAAAATCAAGGGCGGAGTGTATCGCTTTGATGTCGGCACGGCGGGTAGCGTGACGCTCGTCGCTCAATGCGTATTGCCGGTGTTGCTCAAGGCGGACAAGCCGTCGGTGGTGGCGATTACCGGCGGGACGCATGTGCCGTATGCTCCGATCTGGGAATTCTTCACAGACTGCTATTTGCCGGAGTTGCGCCGAATGGGTGCACGTGTAGAAGCGGAACTTGAATGTCCCGGTTTTTATCCGGCGGCTGGCGGTGTCGTCAAACTTCGTGTATGGCCGATGGAAAAAGCTGCGGATGGATATGCGCTTGACAACCTTGGTGAATATCGAGGTGGTGAAGCGGTAGGCGTTGTGTCCGCACTTCCGGAGGATATCGCTGAAGCGGAGGCGGGGATTGTCTGCAGGCAATTTCGGAATCTCGGATTGAAATCCGTTGTTCGCAAAGTCGAGTCGTTCGGCCCCGGGAACTATTGCTATGTGAAGCTCAACTACGAGCGAGCTTCTGTAGTGATTTCTTCGGTAGGGACATACGATAAGTCACGGAAAGCCGTGGCGAACGAAGTCGTGCAGTCGGCACGGGAATTTCTGAAGTCTGGCGCGGCGTGTGAAAAGCATCTCGCGGATCAGTTGCTCGTCCCGGCGGCGGTTTTGCTCGGCGAGCGGAATTACACGTGGCATTTTGACGATCTTGAATTCAAGGATTGGCGCGTTGCGGTTCAGAAAGAGACGCTGCATTTTTCCACCAATCAGGAGGTTATAAAAGAATTCGCGATGGCGGAGTGTCCGTACGATCGAGGGTGATCTGGTAAATCTAAAAGAAAGGAGACAGAAAATGAAATGGGAAAAATTCGAGGACGGGTATTCGATTCCCGTGAAGTCATGGTGCGAGAACTGCGAGGATGGTGCGATTCAGCAGGCGGTGAACCTCGCGCATCATCCGGCGCTCGTCGGACACGTGGCGCTGATGCCGGATGCGCATCAGGGCTATGGTATGCCGATCGGCGGAGTTATTGCAGCGGAGAACGCGGTGATTCCGGCGGCGGTCGGCGTCGATATCGGTTGTGGCATGATCGCCACCGAGACGGATATATCTGCGGAGCGTTTTGCGGATATGTCTTTCCGTCGTGCTTTTCAAGAGAAACTAAAGGAACGGATTCCGGTCGGCGAGGGCGTGGCGCACAAGTTGACGCAGACTTGGGAAGGTTTCGAAGAGTATACCGCGAACAACGGGATGCGCTCCAATCTTTGGCCGTCCAAACTTGATCGTCAGAATCTCGGCACGCTTGGTGGCGGCAATCATTTCATCGAGTTGCAGAAGACGACGGCACTTGATGGCTCCGGTGGTCCGGAAGGCGGCTCGAAAGTATGGCTGATGATTCACTCCGGTTCGCGCAATCTCGGCAAGCGCATTGAAGAGCACTACCACCGCATCGCAGATCGGATGTGTACGCGTTTTCGTGTTCCGTTGCCGGACAAGGATCTTGCCTTTTTGCCCATTGAGGAGGCGGACGGACATCACTACTTCACCGATATGCTTTTCGCTCTCCGCTATGCGAAGGAGAACCGTCGTCGGATGATGGAGGCGATGAAGGAGACGCTTGCGGAGTTCGTGCCGGAAGTGAACTTCATCCGTACGATTGATATCCATCACAACTATGCGGCGTTCGAGGAACACTTTGGCAAGAAGGTGTGTGTGCATCGAAAGGGTGCGACTTCGGCGAAGTTGGACGAGATCGGCATTATTCCCGGTTCGATGGGAACGGCGTCGTACATTGTCCGTGGACTCGGCAATCCGGAGTCGTTCATGTCCTGCTCGCACGGTGCGGGACGTCGCATGTCGCGGGTCGCGGCGTCGATGGATCTGACCGTTGAGGAGTGTGACAAGGCGATGGAAGGAATCGTCTGCGAGCGTTGGCAGAAGTACAAGGGCTTCTGCAAGAAGGCGCGTGGCAAGCTCGATCTTTCCGAGGCGCCGCAGGCGTACAAAAACATTGAGTCGGTCATCGATTCCGAACGCGACCTTATCGAGCCGCTCGTCCGACTCGTTCCGCTCGCCTCGCTTAAAGGATAATCAATGGCAGAAACTGATGGCCTGATATCAAGATTTGCGATTTAGATGGAGAAAATGACACTGAAAAGCTATTGGCATGGTTTTTGCTAATAGATTTATGGATAAAGCATCAAGAAGTTCTTGTGAAAGCGAGAGCGCCAACCGAGTGGAACACCACGGTGGTACTGCGAAAGCAGGATGTGCCCGAAAGGGAAACATGGTTCTAAGTGTTGCGGGGAATTGTCCCTCTTGAAAGCTGATCCGGAAAGAGGAACAATGAACCTGAAAGAACTGAATGAAAAATACCATGGACGCCACATCGACTACAGTCGGTGGACTTTTACTGGGAATGCTCCGCTGGGGCAGTTGGCATTGGTGCAGAATGATGTAATTCTCGATGACGGTATGTCTTATGACTTCCATGTCGTCATTGAGTTGGGCGGCGTTGAGCGTCCGTCTGATGTGAGGCATCCTGAAAAATGGATCTTCAACCAAATTATGGGAGCTGCGGTAAAGGTTGGGTGCGAAGTTATTGAAGATGCGGGGGATGAGTTCGCCGATGCAATTGATACTTTGATCGCTCCGGCGTTCGGTATGGAGCCGACAAAGGGCGCGAAGGCGGTTTACAGTCGTAACAGTATGTGCCCGTGGGATTATCCGCATCGCGGCGTCCGTTCTGAACTTGACGCGGCCTGGGAGCGGATCAAGCGCGAGATAGTTCATTTCACAGCGGAAAAATACGGGCTGCCTGAACCGAACGATTTGACGGAGGATAATTCCGGATCCGACTATGAGGTGCCGTCGGAGGATAATTGCCAGCTTGAGTTCCAAGAGCCAAAAACGCTTCTTGATTTGCGGATGAATATGGAAATGGCGTTCGGAAATCGCACGCAACTTAATTATCCGAGTTGGTCGAAATCGCAGGCATGGGTTGATTTGCGCAATGCGATGTTGGATGAAATGTTCGACCGTGTAGGCGTGACGCTTCCGCCGGAGGCGCACGAACTCAATTATATGTGCGGAGGCCGCAAGCCGACAACTTGGACGAGGATTTTGCCGAGAAGAGATTTGACAAAGAAAATGTAAAAAATTGACACGCTACATCAGAAATGGATATTATGTGTTGTCAAAAGGCGATAAAAGCAACATGAAAACGAGTTGGCACGGATATTGCTATATGATTTATGTCAACTGGTGAAAACCGCAATAAGAAAGGAAAACGAACATGAGTCACTATCTGACGAAAGAAGAACAGGAAGTCAAGGAGCGGGAAGTCATTGCTGCTCAGCAGGATCAGAAATATCAGATTTCCCTGGTGTTTCATAAAGACGATCATGGCTGGTATGCCGAGGTTCCAACCCACACCCGGAGCGAGAATGCTATGGTGGCGGGAGCCGATCTGGTAATAGGTCGGATGGCTCAGGGCAATAATACGGTGGAGGTAAAATTCCGCACTGTGGAGTCCGCCACCCTCGGCAAGCCGCTTATCACGACGAACCGCTTCCTTCATGACCGCTTCGGTGGAACCTATCTGGTGCATGGAGCGGCGGCGATTCCGTTTCCTGCCTGGCTGTGCTGTGTGACTCATGATGTCACCGGCGAGCATCCGGAGCATATCTACGTCTACGAAATAAAACACTACAACAAGTAAGAAAGGAAACTCAAAATGGACGATCAGGAAATGACTTCGAAATTCAATGATTCGGTTGAGAACTTCGACCTTTATCAGAAGGCGCTGGGCACGGGCTTTCCGTGGATGCACTTTTTCGAACGGATTCGCTCGAAGGTCATTGCTCTTGGCTATCTGCCGCAGGAGGGGGCGATGGTAATCGGCGCTCGATATCAGACGAGCGGAGATAAGGTCTTGTGCGGACTTCTCGCCAGTATGGAGTCCGTAGCCGATCCTGTACATATTACGACGATGCTATTGCCATGGGAGGATGCGGATCTAGAGCGTTGGAAACAGATGCTTTGCTGTGCGAGTGCATCGATGTTTGACGCGGGTGTAATTGCCGCGTACACTAAAGGCAATACCGAGGCGTTCGATCCGGTGGTCGAGAACGGCGCGGCGTCATTGTTCGGTGACGTCGGTTTCCTCGGACTTCGAGAAAAGTCCGTCAGCTTCGTTAAGCACTTTGCTGGAGACGAAGGCGTCAAGATCATGGAAGTGATCGGTAATGCCGCGTGCGTCAATCTCTACTGGGATAAGGCGAACAGCGAGGCGGTATTTAAGCTCTCGAAGCGAGTGCGAGAGCGGTATTTCCGCAACTCCTGCAAGGCGGCATATGTCGCCGGGGCGATATTTGCAGAGTTTATTGCGACTGCAGCAGCAGTGCAGAACTAATCAGTAGTCCAAGAAAGGAAACTAACAATGAAAGCGAATGCAACAACCAAAAAGGTGACGGCTAAGAAGGTGGTCAAAAAACCGGCGGCAAAGAAAGTTGCGGCGAAAAAAGCGGTGAAGAATCCGGAGACGGCTAGCACCGAAATCGTGTTCATCCTTGACCGATCGGGCTCGATGGGTGGACGCGAGACGGACGTGATCGGCGGTTTCAATCGCATGATCACGGATCAGCAGGCGAAGAAAGGTGAATGCTTTGTTTCGACCGTGCTGTTCGACGATAAGTCGGAGGTTCTGCACGATCGCGTCCCGGTAGGCGAGGTGAGGCCGCTTACTGAGCGCGAGTACAATGTGCGCGGATGCACGGCGTACTACGATGCGCTCGGGCGGGCGATTCGTCACCACATATACGTGCAGCGGTGTCTGCCGGAGGAGAAGCGTGCCGAGAAGGTGCTCTTCGTGGTGATGACGGACGGCGAGGAGAACGCGAGTCGTGAGTACCGCGGTGATCAGCTCAAACGACTCGTCGCAGAGGAGCAGGAGGAGTGGGGCTGGGAATTCGTGTTCATTGGTGCTGGAATCGATGCGTTGCAGGCGGCACAGGAGATTGGCATCAAGGCCGATAATGCAATCAGTACGCTGTGCGATGCCGGAGGCATAAAGATGTCCTACATCTGCGCATGCGATGCAATTACCAATCTGCGTGAACGTCGCGCCATGCGTCAGAATGCAGATGGCACGTCCTTCCGTCAGAAGATCGATCTCGACTACGCCAGGCGCAAACAAACGAAATGAATGTCAAAAATGAATAGAGAATAATCAAAAATAGACTGTGCCAGGTGCGGAAAGGCGGATTTTCGTGTTTGGCACGGTTTTTGCTAATGCAAAAGTATCAGCAACGAAAGGAGACAAACAATGAGCAAGATAGTGATGAAGAGTGTGACCTTGAGCCGAGGCCTTAAGGAAAAGAACCGCTGGGGTGGCAAACTTGGGCAGCTCCGCGAGAGAATTGCCGGTGCCAACAGTTACGAGGCGGATGTGCCGCCGCAGATCAATGTGGCGGAGGCGATGGCCGAGGCCGACGAAGTGCAGCAGCGGCTGGTGGCGGTGAAGACCGCACTGGCGAAGGCGAATGCCGAGATTGTGGGCACGATCATCGAGCTTGAAGAAACCAAGAGCAAGATTGCATGGCTCAAGCAGCTGGATACCAAGGAAGGGACTTTCAAGTCCCGTAGCTACGGCGAAAGCACGACCGAGGTTTATAAGACGACGATCCACGGAGCGGACAAGCTCAAGATGCTGGATGACCTCCAGAAGAAGGCGAACCGTCTGCAGGACGATCTGGACGATTTCAATTCCAGCCACCGCATCATGATTGAGGTGGAAGAGGAATAAACGAATTTAAGTAAGAAGGGATTCCCGAAGCTACAAAAATGGGACGCCACTTCTTGCAGTGAGAAACTAAAAAATTCAATCCGCGAGTTGTTGGCATCTCTAGCGTATACCGATATTGGTACGAGTTCAAAATTCAAAGGTTAAAGTCTTAACCATCAACCCTAAGACCTAAAGCCGTAAAACTTATCCTGTAGCTTTGCCGATACCTTCCCCTCGGCGGCTCGACCGCCGAGGCTGCTTCTTAAAA
>R19__coassemble_857_pt1 | contig 12104 bp, 11 predicted proteins | sample R19__metabat2_high_PE_023 | metagenome-assembled genome bin R19
CTCGCTCGTCTACGAGTCTTGCCGCGATGACAGCTCTGAAATCGACGAATCGACAAATCGAAGAATCGACGAATTCCAACTCTGCCATCTCGAAAACGGACCCGGCGCCAAAGTCGGCTCGCTCTTCCTCGGCGGCGCGGCGGGGGTCGGCTGGCGGGTGATCTTCGCCCGTGCCCGGCGCTGGTTCGAACAAAATTATCACCGCTGTCCACCTCCACCTGCTTTCTCCACCTCGACGAAGGTATTTCTTTTCGGCTTTTCCCGGGGCGCGATGCTGGCGCGGCACTTCGCCGCGTGGCTCGACAAACTCGGCGTCGAGGTGGCGTATCTGGGACTGTGGGATACGGTCGATGCAATCCCCGATCTATCGGTGAGCGAGGAGTGTCCGGCGAACGTGCGGCGTGCGCGCCACGCCGTCGCCGAGCACGAGGCGCGGCGGTTTTTCGCGTATGTGCCGCTCAAGGGCAAGCAAGTCAAAGAAGAGCTTTTCCCCGGTTGCCACAGCGACGTCGGGGGACTTTACGAAGACAATCACGTCCTCGCCGACATCGCCCGCGAGTGGGTGGTTGCGCCCGCGCTCGAAGCCGGACTCAAAGTTGAACCACCATTGTCCAACCTTCTACCTTCAACCTCCAACCTCCGACAAGCCGTCCGTCACGATTCGCGGCGGCTCGTTTCCAATCTCTGGGGGCTGCTCGGAACCGCCAAGCGGATTTTTCCGGCGGCGATGAAACGTCATCTGACGGACGGGAATGTGATATAATATTGAAAACTGGAAAGCCGAATTATGGTAGAGTTTCTGTCATTAAAATCCGTCACCGGGAAATACTCCGACGAAATCCATGAAGCCGTGAACCGCGTTGTCGATTCCGGGTGGTATCTGCAGGGCGCCGAGAACGCGGCGTTCGAAAAAGAGTACGCCGAATACATCGGGACGAAATACTGCGTCGGGTGTGCGAACGGTCTTGACGCACTCATCTGGATACTCCGCGCTTACAAAGAACTTGGGGTTTTCAAGGACGGCGACGAAGTGCTCGTTCCCGCGAACACCTACATCGCGACGATTCTCGCGATCACCGAGAACAATCTCAAGGCCGTCCTCGTCGAGCCGCGCTACGAGACGCTTGAAATCGACGACGAAATTCTCGAAGCGCATCTGACCGAACGGACGAAAGCCGTGATGATCGTCCATCTTTACGGGCGCTGCGCGTACACGAAAAAAATCGCCGCGTTCTGCCGCGCGCACAACCTCAAGCTCTTCGAGGACAACGCGCAGGCCCATGGCTGTCAATTTGTGAGTTCCGCTGTTCAACCTTCAACCTCCAACCTTCAACCTGTTCATACCGGCGCACTTGGCGATGCCGCGGCGCATTCGTTTTATCCCGGGAAGAACCTCGGTGCACTCGGTGACGCTGGGGCGGTGACGACGAATGATCCCGAGGTCGCGGAGGCGATCCGCTCGCTCGGCAATTATGGCAGTGCCAAGAAGTATGTCTTCAAGTATTGCGGCCGGAATTCGCGCCTCGACGAAATCCAGGCGGCGGTCTTGCGCGTCAAACTCCGTCACCTCGACGCCGATGTCGAACGCCGTCGCGATGTCGCCGAGCTTTACTATGAAGGGTTGAACCCCTCCGCTGTTCAACCTCCAACCTCCAACCTTCAACCTGAAATTTCCCTTCCGGTGAAATTGCCGCGCGGGCAGAACGCCTATCATCTTTTCCCGATTCTTTGCGCGAAGCGCGATGAACTTCAGGCACACCTCAAAGCGTGCGGCATTCAGACGCTCATCCATTATCCGATTCCGCCGCATCTTCAGGAATGTTACCGCGCCGCGCTCGCGGAAGGGCGGCTCATTCTCCCCGCCGGGGGACTGCCGATCACCGAGCGCATCCACCGCGAAGAACTCTCGCTCCCGATTGGTCCCACCATCACCGACGCCGAAGTCGCCGAAGTCATCGCCGCCGTGAAGGGCAGTATGACGTAATATGCGCAGGAATCTTGAGTTCGAAGGAAAGTATGTCCAATCGTAAGACGAGAAAGCTGAAGAACAAACTGCTCGTGCCGTTCGAGTGGTTCGGGATCGGTCTCGCGATGTGCTTTATTCCGTGGCTGCCGCGGAAAGGACTTTTCGCGTTTGCGGACTTCGCCTCGGCGGTGATGTATTTTTTCGACCGTCGCGGCAAGCGCCGGGCGCTTGAGAATCTGCGGATCGTCCGCGGCGTATCGAAGCATGCCGCCGCGCCGTGGGCGTTCGATCCGGACAAAGTCGCCTACGATGCAAGCGCGGCGGAACGAAAGGTGATCCGGCGCTCTTATCGCAACATGGCGCGTTCGGTTGCGTATGCGTTCTGGACGATCTGCCGCGCCCGCGTCCGCTGCGCCGAGACCGGTGAGATGACACAGGCGTGTCGCGAGTTTCTCGCCGCGAACCGTCCGTGCGTTACGGTTTCGGGACACCTCGGTTGCTGGGAGATCCTCTCGCAGCTCGCTTTTCTCGAAGGGCACGGGATGATGTCCGTCGCCAAGAACATCGGCACCGGCGGAATGACCCGCTTGCTGATGCGGGCGCGGCGGTCGATCGGGCAGGAAATCGTTCCGGCGGAAGGCGCGTTCAAGCCGCTCATGGCGGGACTTAAATCCGGCAAGTCGCTCGGACTTCTCGTCGACCAGTCCGTCTCGCCCAAGCGCGGCGGCATCTGGATCAGGTTTTTCGGTCTGCCTTTCGCCGCCTCCCCTGCCCCCGCCTTTCTTGCGGCGAAGGCGAAAACGCCGATCGTCGTCGCCTGGTCACGTCCGCTCAAGGACGGTCGTTACCGCTGTGAATATCTCGCGATGATATCCCCCGCCGAGGCGCGCGACCTCCGCGGCACTACCCAGCGCTGCGCCGATCTCCTTGCCGGAGTCATCCGTCGCCATCCGTCCGTCTGGGTGATGAACTACAACTTCTTCTCCAACCGCCTGGAGAGATTGTGATATAATACTCATATGGCATTACCGATTAATATAGATGATTTGATTCGACAACGCAAGGTTGAGAGCGCGCGAATTGAATACAAGAAGGATTGGAATCCTGAAAAGGTTCTCCATACAATTTGCGCCTTCGCCAATGATATAGACAACTGGGGCGGCGGATATATCATCATCGGTATCGAGGAGGACGGGCATGGTATGCCGATTCTGCCTCCTTGCGGGGTTAAAAAGGAATCGATTGATTCGATTAACAAGGAACTGCTTTATCTCTGCAATCTGATTGAAAGCAGATATGTGCCGGTAGTCGACAATGAGGTCTTCCAGGATAAGGATATAATTGTCCTCTGGTGTCCTGCGAGTGTTGTGAGACCGCATAAATGTCCTGTAGCCATCTCCAAAAACGCGAAGAGCGAAAAGGCGTATTATATTCGCAAGGCCAATAGTACTATTCGTGCCAATGCAATGGAAGAGCGAGCCTTGATTGAGTACGCCGGCAAGGTGCCGTTTGATGAACGTCCGAATAGAAAAGCCGGAGTGAATGATCTCGCGCGAGGATTGCTGGCGCAATATCTTGAAGAAGTCGGCAGCGATCTTTCCGTCGGCGCGTACGATCGCAGCGTAGCCGATCTTGCGCGGGATATGCGGCTTTTGGATGGTCCGCCCGAAGATGAACATCCGTTGAATGTGGCATTGATGTTCTTTAATCCTCATCCTGAGAATTTCTTTCCGTACGCGCAGATCGAGGTCGTGATCAAGCCCGATCCAACCGGACAGGGAATGATTGAACAAACCTTTAAGGGGCCTATTGATTATCAGCTTCGCTCGGCGTTGCAGTATATCCAAAACATGATCATAGCCGAGAAGATACACAAACATCCCGACCGAGCGGAAGCCGACCGCCATTGGAATTATCCGTACCCGGCGGTGGAAGAGATTCTTGCCAACGCTGTTTATCATAAGGCCTATGATTCATACACTCCGATTGTCGTGACGGTGACTCCGACTGAATTGACAATCTCAAGCACCCCGGGACTTGATCGCTCGATTCGCCGCGAGAATATAGCGAAATATAAATTTGCGACAACCTTTTACCGCAATCGACGGGTCGGTGAATTTCTTAAAGAGCTCGAGCTTGCCGAGGGAAGAAATACCGGCACGCCGACGATTCTCAAGGCGCTAAGGCAAAATGGATCGCCAGACCCCATTTACGACACCGATGACGACCGCACGTATCTTCGTGTGATACTGCCGATCCACCCGTCGTTTCTAGAGGGTTACAGTTTGGTGGGGGCCGATGAAAAAGTGTCCCTCAAGGATGAAAAAGTGGACTCTAAAGTGGGAAAATTGCCCCCCGGAACCGAAAAAGCGGCCCTTGACGGTAAAAAAGTGGACTCTGTTGTTGAAAAAGTGGACTTCGAGTCAAAAAAAGTGGCCTTCCACAATAAGATCGACACGATCGGGTTGTCTCGGCCAACCTACCGCAATATTGAAACTCTTTTTGATAAGTTCGGATTTGATGATAACTTCACAAGGTTGGATGTCCGAAATATACTTTCGCTCGAACGTTCAGGTGCAAGCAAGTTATTGTCAAAGTTGCTTGACCTGGATATTATAGTTTCAGTGCCAGAAGAAGGCCGCGGCAAATATCGGTTTAAAGTCCCTATCGGTTGCGTATGAGATGGAGTCTCTGATATAACATGCGTATGAATCTCGAGTTCGAAGGAAAGACTTACCGGGTGCCGTTCGGCTTCTGGTGGCGGATCCGTCGCTCGGCGATCAAGCGCAGAATTCGGCATGCGCTTCTCTGGCCGTTCGAGTGGATCGGAATTCTCTTCGGTATCGCACTGCTTTCATCACTTCCTTACCGTGTGCTGCTCGCGGTCTGTGATTTCATTTCGTTCGTTTACTACACTTTCGATCGAGACGGACGCGCCACCGCCGAGAAGAATCTCTCCATCATGTTCCCAAACCTTCGAATCTTCGAACCTTCGAACCTTCAAACCTTCAAACCTTCAAACCTTCAAACATTGATAATTCGCCGCTCCTATCGCAATATGACGCGCTCGATCGGCTATGCGTTCTGGACTTTCCGCAAGGCGCGGCAGCGTTGCGCCGCGGTCGGCGAATTCTCGCCGCAATGCCGCGCGTTTCTCGCGACGAACAAACCGGCGGTTACCGTCTCCGCGCATCTCGGCTGCTGGGAAATTCTTTCACAGCTCGCGCTTCTTGAAGGCCACGCGATGATGTCCGTCGCGAAGGACATCGGCACGCCCGGAATGACGCGGATGCTGATGCGTGCGCGAAAGTCGATCGGGCAGGAGATCGTCCCGGCGGATGGCGCCTTCAAGCCGCTGATGGCCGGACTTAAATCCGGCAAGTCACTCGGGCTCCTCGTCGACCAGTCCGTCTCGCCCAAGCGCGGCGGCATCTGGATCAGGTTTTTCGGTCTGCCTTTCGCCGCCTCCCCTGCCCCCGCCTTTCTTGCGGCGAAGGCGAAAACGCCGATCGTCGTCGCCTGGTCACGTCCGCTCAAGGACGGTCGTTACCGCTGTGAATATCTCGCGATGATATCCCCCGCCGAGGCGCGCGACCTCCGCGGCACTACCCAGCGCTGCGCCGATCTCCTTGCCGGAGTCATCCGTCGCCATCCGTCCGCATGGGTCATGAACTACAATTTCTTCTCCAACCGCCCTGAATCCGTAAAATGAAATCGACAACTTATCCTACCGGCGCCGTGCTCTACGACATCCCCCGTTTCGGGGATGATCGCGGCGCATTGAATGTGCTTGAAATCGCGCGCGAACTTCCGTTCGAGTGTCAGCGGATTTTCTACACTTACACGGTTCCGGAAGGATCGGTCCGTGGCGAGCACGCGCACAAAAAGTGCGAGCAGTTTCTCATCTGTCTGCGCGGACAGGTCAGTTGCTCGGTTGATGACGGCGGGAAGCGCGACGAGGTTCTGCTCGATTCCCCGTCGAAGGGGCTGTGGCTGCCGCACGGATGCTGGGGCGAGCAGTTCGGACACTCCGATGACTGCATTCTTCTCGTCCTCGCCTCGCTTCCTTATGACAACGACGACTACATTCGCACCTATGACGAATTTCTGAGGTGGAAACAAGGTGCAAAGTCATGAGGGGACAGCCGTTTAAAACCGAAGAACTCAGAACCCATCTCGAGCGGTCGCTCGGCTTCGGGCTTGCCGAATTGCGGCGACTGGACGGAGCGAGCGCATTGAATTTCATGGCGGTTCGCGAAGACGGGTCTCGCTTCGCGGTGAAGTGTTCCGAGCCGAAGATGCGGGCGATGTACGAAAAGATCGTGCGCCATCTTGCGGAGATGGAGGGGTCGAAAGCGGTCCGTCGTTTATACGCCGACATTCTGCCGCCGCAGTATGAAGGTTATGATATCATCTGTATGGAGTGGTGTGACGGCGAGCGGCGGTTTCCGGATACGCTCACGGATGCAGAGTTCAAGGTGTTCCTTGACGACTACCTTGAGTTTTCCGCCGCGATGCAGAGCACGACGATGGTCTACGATTCGACCCCGTTCGCCGAATGGCGACGCGACGCGATTGCCAAGTGCCGCGGTTTTTTCGGTGGATGGTTACGGCGTCTGCTCGAGCGCGAAATACCGGAGGATACGGTTGTATATCGTCCTGATGCGATGAGAACGATCCACGGAGACTTTCATCACGGTAATTTTTTGTTTGTTGACGGACGGGTCGACGGTTATTTTGATTTGAGCGAGTTCATCTACGGTTATTCGGCTGAGGACATCGTCCGTTATCTCGTCTGTGCCGCGGAGCATACGCGTTGGTACGCCTGGCGCCGCCGCCGAAGGATGGTTCATCTTTTTTCCCTTGCGGCCGGGCATATGCCGTACCCTCAGGAAGAATGGATATCCGCCGTCAACACCCGTTTTCTCACCAAGGTCTTCACGAACACGCATGAGGTGCCCGGAATTTCCGGCGCGAAGGCGATCAATCTGATCTTCAAATACGGTTTTTATCGTCGGATGCGCCGCAGCATCAAGTCGGCCCAGACCCTGATGGCGGAGTGCAGCCGACGATAAATAAACAGTTGGAACTTCTGGCGGAAGCCGGTGCCGCCGAGTTCAGGCGTATAGAACCCGAGTTCCTTCATGTGACGATGGTAGAGTTCATGCGTCGGACGATGTGAGAAACACCAGGGCTTGCGGTTGATATAATGGACGATGCCCGGGTTGACGATCGCCTCGAGAACTTCCCGGCGAGGATGCGTCCGCAAGGTTTTTGCGAACGGGCGACGGAGAAATTCCCGGTAAAGTAGCGAATCGTTGAAGTTCCAGGCGACGGGTATCTTGGTTAGATCCGCGCCGAAAACCGCGTTTTGGGAATCTTGATCCGTTCGGATGGAGACGTCGCGGTATTTCGAGTACCACTGAAGAATTTTTTCGGATAGATTTTTTTCGCGGTAGCGATCAAGATCGAGAAGCAAGGTGCCGTTGTTGTAATAGTGCCCTGCCGTTTCAGGCCATTCCAGCGCCTCCATGTCTTTGAAGCGCGAGCGTTCGCCTTCGATAACTGCCGCGCCGACCAATCCGCGCCCGGCAAGGTCGATATCAAAAAGCGGCGCGGGATCACGCACGACCAGCATATCGACATCGAGATAAAGGATGTTGCCGCGGACGTCAGGCGGCAGCACCTCGGTGATGAGCGGCCCCGCCCAGATGATCGGCGCCCATTTGTTGCGCTCGGTTTCAAAAAGGGCGCGGTGTTTTTCCAACAGGGCTTCGGCATTGCAGTATTGCGCTTTGGCAAAGGGAAAGCGATGCACGATTTCGTTCAGCTTTTCGCAGCAGCCGCTGTCTGCGAAACCTTGGTTGTGGGCGATGTATACTACCGCCGGCACGCCGGGGTCTGAATTTTTGAGGAGTGAATACACCATGACCGAAAGCGGCATGATGTAATGTTCGTCACACGTGAGAAAATATTTTCTGGAATTTGCCATACGTTGCGCATTATAGCATAATCCGTCAGGATGTGCTATAATACTGACAATGAAAATTAAAGTGCTATCGAAAGGATTGGAGGTGCCTGGCGGATTCTTCGAATATTCGCCGGGGGTCTTTTTCACTTCCGAGGCCAGCTGTCGTGATTACGATTGGCTTGTGTGTTATGACGAGTTGCCTGCAGCGGAAAATCTGGCTTGTTCACAGACGCGGACGATTCTCGCGACCTGCGAGCCGATGAGCATCAAATGCTATTCGCGGGCCTACGCCGCGCAGTTCGGACATCTGCTTACGAACCGTCCCGAAGGGAATCCGCCGCATGTGCATTATCATCTCGGTCGCGGATATTATAAATGGTTCTGCGATAAGACCATCGATGTGGCGAAGAGACCGGTAGGACCGAAAACGAAAACAATCTCCGCCGTCTGCTCTTCCAAGCAGATGAAGCATACCTCGCATCACGCGCGATTCAAACTGATATCCGGGCTTGCGCAATCGATTCCCGATTTCGATTGGTACGGTCGCGGCGTACGCTCGTTCGGCAGGAAATTCGAGGTCATGGATCCGTATCGCTACCATGTCGCGGTCGAGAACCATATCGCGCCGCATCATTGGACCGAGAAACTGTCCGACGCTTTTTTGTGCGAGTGTCTTCCGTTTTATGCTGGCGATCCGGCGATCTCCGAATGTTTTCCGTCCGAATCCCTGATTCCGATTCCGATCGACGATCCCCATGCGGCCTCCCGGATCATAGCCGAGGCGATTGCCGCCGATGAGTACACCAAGCGTCGTGAGGCGATTCTCGAAGCCAAACGGCGGATCATCGAAAAGTACAATTTCTGGCAGCAGGTCCTGGAGGTCATCCATGAGTCCGAAGCCGAGTCGTTGCTGCCGGAGGATTTCGCCCGGGTGACGCTTATGCCTCGCAAGGAATTGCGTCGACGTAACCTTTCCGCAGCACTGGAAGAAGGCTGGTTTCATTTCAAACAGTACATAGGAGCATTCTGATATGGAAAATCCCGATAAGGTCAACGTTCTCTGCCTCAAATGGGGTACGCGCTATCCGGCGTTTTACGTAAATCGCCTTTATGCGCAGGTCAAGCGCAATCTGTCGCGTCCCTTCCGGTTCGTATGCATCACCGATAATCCGGATGGCATCAATTCCGAGATCGACTGCGTGCCGTTCCCCGAAGATCCCGGGGTGTTCGGTCGTCCCTGGCCGAACATCTTCATCAAGCTTTGTCTCTTCAAACGCGGTTTCGCCGATTTGAAAGGGCCGACGCTTTTTCTTGATATCGATGAACTGGTGCTGCGACCGATCGACAAGTTCTTCGATTATCATCCCGGAGAGTTCTGCATCATTCATAACTGGGTCGAACGGCGCAAACGTTGGTTCCGTCCGTTGCCGTTCATCGGTAATTCTTCGTGCTTCCGCTTCGATGCCGGTTCCGATGCCGCCCACCGGGTTTACGAAATTTTTCTCCGTGACAAGGGCAATCACGGATTGTACGATCCTTATTTCAAGTCCGGTTCGCAGAAATTCCAGACCCGCGCGATGGCCGAGGCCGGCACCGTCACCTGGTGGCCGGACGAGTGGGTGTGTTCCTTCAAGCGTCAGTGCATCCCGCCGTTTCCGTTCAATAAGCTACTGCGTCCGTTTTACCCGAAAACCGCGAGTATCGTCGCCTTCCACGGTCGTCCCGATATTGACGAGTCGATCGCCGGCTTTGACGGTTGCCACAAAGGGCGTTCTGGTATCCGTGTCGCTCATCTTACCAGCCGCCCGTGCAAATGGATCGAGGAGATCTGGCGGGAGTGAAATCCTTATGAGCTCAACCGCTTCAATCTCTTCCTGCTGCCGCGCTGCGGAGTGCCGACGATTTTCAGCATGAGTTTCCGCATCCTGAGTCTTTTCAATTTCGCTTTCTGCCTCGGCAACATCAAGATGGGTTATCGGCAGGGGGTGAAGTAAGCGGCAGGAGGAGGGTGGTTGCATGGGAAGGGTGCTATCGCGCCAGGGGAAATGGGCACGAATATGGTGTAACGAAAAGGATTGCGGAATTCCATGTGTGAAAAGGGCGATTGTTGGTAGAAACCTGTGTGAAGTAAAAGGCGCAGAAAGTAACGAGAAACGTGAGATTGTGAGCGAGATACTTTTGCTCTTGCGCACAATGTAGAGATTTTGATATGATTGTGCGCGGTAAAACAAGGAGGCATTATGAAGGGGAACTGCTGATTTTGTCTGCGACTTCGGCCGCGGGTTTTATATGGGCGATTTTCAGCAGCAGCCGCTGACGCTGATCTGTCGATCGGAGGATCCGAAATTCTACGAACTTGAATTTGATATTTGCGGATTGGTCGTCAAGAATCTCAACTCCAATGTGCTGTGGGCGTTGTATGTCGCGTTCAACCGCGCCAAAGTCCTTGGTGGGTAATTGCACTTATTCAAATTCCCCATCGCGCTCGAAATCGGCAGGCGGCATGGCCAGTACAGCTGTGGAAAAGACGATCTAGACTTGTGTTTTCATCGAAAGTGGCATCAAAGTTGTCTTTTGCGCGTTTGTGGGTTGACAAAAAGCAGATTTTGATGATACAATATTGCCAAAATAAAAAAGGAAAATTCGTATGATGATTGGCAGAGAGCGTGAGCAACAGGATTTGGAGAGTCTGATTGCATCGGAAAAATCAGAGTTCGTGGCGGTCTATGGAAGAAGGCGCGTCGGAAAGACGTTCCTCATCCGCGAGACCTGCCGCTACCAGTTCACTTTCGAGCATACCGGGTTGAAAAACACGTATTCGGATGTCAATGGCGATGAAGTCCCTGTCAAGGACGCGACGAAAAAGCAATTGGCGGAATTCGCGGTATCTCTGAGGCGATATGGCCGGACAGGCAAGAGAAAGCCGAAAGATTGGTTTGAGGCATTTCATTTGCTTGAAGATCTGCTTTCGGGGAAGGGCGACGGGCGAAAGATCGTTTTTATCGATGAGTGTCCGTGGATGGACACGCCGCGTTCGGATTTTCTCGCGGCACTCGATCATTTTTGGAACGGGTGGTGCACGATGCGAAAAGATATCGTGTTGATTATCTGCGGTTCGGCCGCTTCCTGGGTGCTGGATAAAATCGATGAAGATGTCGGTGGTCTTCACAATCGTCTGAGCCGACACATATATTTACGACCGTTCAGTCTTCGCGAGTGCGAGGAGTTCGTTCGGGTTAAAGGTGTGGTTCTGAACCGCAGACAGTTGTTGGAAGGGTATATGATTTTCGGCGGAATACCGTATTATTGGGATCTGCTGAGGCGGGATATGGGGCTGGTCCAGAACATCGATGCATTGCTGTTCGCCCCCGGAGGTGAACTGCGGAATGAATATGCCCATCTTTATGCGTCGTTATTCCGTAACCCCGCTCCTTTCGTCTCGATAATCCGGGCGTTAAGCCGCAAAAAATGCGGAATGACGCGCGAAGAAATCGTCCGTTGGGCGGATGTTCCCGCCAATGGCAGGCTCTCGGAAATGCTGAAGATTCTAGAGCAATGTGACTTCATTCGCGTTTATTCGGTTCCCAATAAAGTCAAGCAGGACAGGGTTTATCAGTTGATCGACAACTTCACCTTGTTCTATTTCCGGTTCATGGAAGACAAAGGTAATGCATCTTCGGATTATTGGAGCGTGTTTTCCGGAACTCAGGAAGCGAGCGTATGGCGCGGACTCGCCTTCGAGCGAGTTGCGCTGCAGCATGTCGATCAGATCAAAAAGAGACTCGGAATCTCCGGCGTCATCACCCGTCAGTACGCTTGGCGTTGCCGCGCCGCGGGAGCGGAGGACGGGGCGCAGATCGATCTGGTCATCGAACGTAACGACGCCATCACCAATCTTTGCGAGATAAAGTGCACGGACGAACCGTTCGAAATCTCGGATGCGTATGATCTGCGGCTTCGCGGGCGTAGGGAGCGGTTCTTATCGGAAACCAAAACAACCGATGCCGTGCATCTCACTTTTATTTCCGCCTCCGGACTCAAAGCGAACGCCAACGCCTTCGACATCCAATCGGTAGTCACCCTCGACGACCTCTTCACGTGATCTCTGACGGACATCTTTTCACGTCGCGTTCGAAATCGTCAGGCCGCGTTGAATGGGGAGGGTGC
>R19__coassemble_907_pt1 | contig 11689 bp, 7 predicted proteins | sample R19__metabat2_high_PE_023 | metagenome-assembled genome bin R19
CCCAGGTGCCGTGCGCCACGTCGATGCCGAGCGCGTTCATGAACGTCGCGCCGGCGGTCGCGACCGCGTTGGACACCGCCACCGTCGCCTGCCGCGCTTCGGCGAGATCGAGCCGCGCTTTAAGCACGTCGAGTTTCGCCGCCTCGCCCGCCTCGAGCCGCGCGGTGGTGCGCGCGAGATGATCGGCGTACTGCTGCTGGTTGGTGAGCGCCACCTGCAAGAGCGCGCATTTCTCGTAGAAAGTGAAGTAGGCGTCCGCGACTTCGTTGAAAACCGTGAACCCCGCCTCGGCGAGTTCCTGCTCGGCGGCGACGGTCTTCTCCGCCTGCTCCGCCGCGTTCGCCGAATAGCGGCCGAAATCGTAGATGAGCAGATCGAGCGAAATCGCGGCGGAAGGACTGCCGCTCATCTCCCAATCGTGGTCGGACATCGTGGACTGCGTCGAAGTCTCGGCGTAACCGCCCGAAACCGAAAGCTTCGCGGCGGACCACGGACTGTCGCTTAAGATCGGCGCTTCCGTCGCGAGCGTCTTCATCGCGAGCCGCGCGTCCTCCACCGCGAGCCGCGCGGACACGATCGACGGACGGTTCGTCATCGCGAAGGCGACGAGCGTCTCGAGGCGCATATCCTTCAGGGAAACTTTTTCAACGGCGGCGGCTTCGCCGCGCCCCTTCGCTTCGACCTGCTTCTGGGCGTCCCGCGCCCGCGACAGCGTGGAACAACCCGCTACCGCCGCCAACGCGGCGATCAACATCGTTTTGAAATTGAATGACATGCAAAAATTATATCAAAATCCGCCGCGTGAACGCAATGCATGGAGAAACTCGGAAACGTGAAACTTAAATTCGCGCCCAACTCACCTTAGCGTGCGACGGCTTCGCGGGCGTCGCCGAGCACGCGGCGGTATTCTTGGAGGATTCGCGGCAGCGTCGGACGGTACGGACCGATGCCTTCCTTCACGAACTTGTCGTAAATCTCGCCTCTCACCTTCACGATGGAATCCTTCAGTTGAGGTTGGAGGTTGGAGGTGGAAGGTTGAACAGTGGAGGATTCAACCTGTTCCATCATCTTGTCGCACACCTTCTCCGCCATCGGCAGATACCAGCCCGCCGCGATTTCGTACTGGTGCGAACGGCAATAGCCGTTGATCGCGTTGTCGAGCAGCACTTTGCCGAAATCGGGCGCGAGCACGTTGCCGCTCTGATAGAGTTTGTCGAGCGATTCGTCGAGCGAGTAATCGGGATGGAGCGCGAGCACCTCGGTCGCGACTTTGACGAGCTTCTTGAAGCTCCGGATCGTCCGTTTCATTTCCGCCGCGCCCGTCTTGCCCGCACACCAGTCCGCGTACTGCTTCACCAGCCGATGCCGCTTCACGAACACCGCGCGGTCGAGGATCGTGCGCGCGAGATCGATCGCGTCGCGCCGCTGGAACTCGTCCTCCGGCTCGATCGCCGCGAGGATGCCGAGCGCCTCCGGCGCGGCGTCCAGGAGTTCGACGTCCTTTTCATAGTCGCGGCCGCCGACGTATTTATCGCCCCATTCGACGACGTCCATGCCCCAGTTGCCCCACCAACTTAAGATCGAGGAGAGCGGAATGACGCGCTTCCACACTTCTTCGAACTGCGCGGCGTTTTTGCCGTAGCGGTCGCGGCAGAACTCGGGCAGCAGCTTATCGTGCGCCTGACCGGGCTTCCAGGCGTTGGCGGTGAAGTACCGCAAAAGGAAGGTGTCGGTATGGCTCGACTCCGGCCAGAAGAGATAGCCCTTGCACATGGGGTCTTCCGCCACCAGTTTTTCGCGCGCTTCGATGACTTCGTAATTCGCGCGGATGTCGAGCGCCGCTTCGTAGGCGAGGAAGATGCCGAAGGTGTAGGGGAACTTGCCGACGACGTCCCACTTGGTGAAATCGCTCACGCCGTCGGGATCGAGCTTGTACGCATCGCCGCCGAGGACGGCGTCGCATTCGTAGTCCCAGATGATGGTGTTCTTCGGGTCGAGCTCTTTGACGAGTTCGCGCACTTCGGACGATTTCCAGCAGCAATAGAAGTCCCAGCCGGCGAGCAGAATCTTCGAGTCGGGATATTTCGCGAGCGCTTTCTTGGCAAGCGCCGCGAGCACGTCTTTTTTCATCTTCAGATTCTTCGCCGGGTCTTTGAAGCAAAAGCGCTCGCCGAGACCGATCGTGTGCAGAAGGTCCGGCTTGCCGTAACCGGCGTCGAGGAACGCCTCGGTGAGATGCCAGTATTTATCGAGCCAATCGCCTTGGAAGATATCCCAGACGAGCCCGGTGCGCTCGTTGTAGTTCTGATTCGCCTGCGGCAGAAACGGCGGCTTGTACTTCTCGAGGAACTCGACGGGCGTACGGGAATACCAATGGGTCATCGTGCCGAAGTCGGTCGGGATCATAAGTCCCCGATCGAAGGCATACTCGGTGAACTGCTTTCTCAATTCGCCGCGCGCCTTGAGTCCCCACGCTGAAACCCGGTTGTTGTAGCCGGTCAAATTGTCGCCTGCCGGCGCCTTGGGGTCAGGATACGGCACGACGTCCGGATACGCCTTCTGCCAGGTGTCGTCCATGCCGATGCGCGGCATGAAGACGTTGAGCCGGCGTTTGAGCATCCAGTCGATCTCCTGCTTCCAGTCGTTGAGACTCCAATGCTCGGCCTGGAAGCGGCTCAGACCGCGATGCGCGAAATAGCGAAGACCCCGGTACTCGAAGCGGGCTTTCTCGCGGACGTCGAGTCCGCCCAATTCGATCGTTTCTTTTTTCGGCACCTTGTCGCCGTCCCAGAACCACCGGCAGCCCGCCTGACGTTCGAAGAAATCGTAGACGGCGTAGAGGACGGCGCGGCCGTTCGCGCCGACGAACTTGACGCCCTTCTCGTCCGAGACGATGCGGTATTCGTCATAGGTCGCGTCGAGCTTCGGATCGATCTCGAAGGTGACGCGCTTTTCCGAGGTCCCGGCGACGGGACGCTCCGTCACCTCCTTCCAGTACTTGCGGAACTCGTCCGCCGCCGCCTTCACCGCCTTGACGGCGTTGGTCGGGACGATTACTTCGGGATCGCACTGATGCTGCGCGGTGCGCACGGCGGCGACGTCGGTCGGCTCGTAAATCCACGGTTTGCTGGTGCCGCTGTAAACGCCCGCCCACTGCATGCGCTTCAATTTGCGTCCGTTGCGGGTCATCGCGTGCGCGACTTCGTCCGCCATCCGGTTCGCGTCCGCGAACGCGCGGCGCTGCTCGGCAAGGGTAAACTCGTCCATCGCGCGCACGTCGCCTTTCGTCCAGACCTCGCGCCACTTCGGGAAAATCTCCCGCTCGCGCGCCTTCCAGTAATCGCGCACGGCGTCGCCGTATTTGACGCGGTCCTGCTCGCACATGCCGCAGAGGCGGCGGAAGGCGTCCGCCGCGTAGAGTTCGGGACGGTACCGGTGGTAGCATTCTTCGGTGTCGGCGTGATCGCGCGAGTAGGCCTCATCCACCTTCGTCGCGCAGTTCGCGATCGGCAGATAGGGCGTGTGCTCGGCGGGACCGAGCGCCACGTAAGCGGTGACGGCGCGTTCGGCCGGCAGGTCGCTCCTCACTTCGATCACGTGGGTGGACATCGTCGATTCGGTGCCGATCACGCGCACGTCGTTGCGATCGTTCGCGTCCGGGTCCCACTCCGTGCCGGCGTAGCGGAAGCGGGTGAAGTTCATGAGGTCGAGGGCGTCCAATTTGCGGCTCGGCGGATAGAAGCATTCGAAATACCGCTTGGTCGCGTATACGCCTTCGGTGCCGGGCGCGATCAGATGCTTCGCGAAATACGAACGGAGGTTGGTGAAATCGAAGCGGTCGCCGCCGATCGATTTTTCCAGATGCAGACGGCCGTTCACGTAAACGGCGAGGTCTTTTTCCTTGAGCAGTTTTTCGATGTCCGGCGTCGCCGCCCACTCGTCGCTCTTCGGATCGTACTCGCCGAGCACGAAGTGATTGCCGAAGCCGCCGGCATAATCGTCGGGCAGTTTGTGCGCCGCCCAGAGGTGTCCCGTGTAGGTTTCGATGAGCCACGCTTCCTTTTGATCGGCGACCATGTAGATGTTCGGCTCCATCGTGCCGAGACGCGCCATCACCTTCGCGGTAAGCGCCACCGCCTCGCGCGCGGTCGCGCAGCAGGCGGCGACGAGGCCCGGATAATTGTATTCCGCCGCGCCGTTCTTTTCGTACGGGAAGGCCGTGCTCACGCGACGGCGGGTAGAACCGGTCACGGTGCCGGTGATGCCGAGTCCCTTCTCGTTGATGCAGCAGCTCGGCCATTCGCCGCAGAGGAAACCCGAACCCATCGGGGTTTCGACGTATTTGTAAGTAGTCGCCGGGAGCGGCCAGACGAATTCAGACTTGCCGTTGATGCGCTTGTAGACGCGCCCGGGCTGGTTCTCCACGCGCGGCACGATCACGGTGCGGCTGCCGCCGCAGTTGCCGTGGTCGATCGTGCGACCGAGAAGAATCGAGCCGTCCTTGGAAACTTTCTTACCGACGTAGAAGCCCGTGCAGGCGTCCGCCGCCAGAATTCCCGCCGCCGCCATAAGCGCCATCATCAGTTTTTTCATTTTCCTTTCCTTTCTTTCACTTCCACCTTCCACTCACACGCCATAGCAATGGATGATCTTGCCATCGACGACCTTGGTGTCGAGCCAGCAGCGCTCATCCCACGACTTCGACATACACTCCCTCAAGAAACTTGCGGGTGTCGCGCTCGAAGGAAAGACCGACGAGCCAGACGGGCTTATCGGGCGCGAGATAGGGCTCGGCGTAAGCCTTCGCCTCCGCCTGTGACATCGCGATCGCGGCGGGTTTATCGACTTTCAGTTCGAAGATATAGGTGCCGCAGGGATGGTCGGCGACGAGATCGATGCGTCCGTCGGCGGTGGTGCGCTCCGGCGTCATGCGGAAGCCCTGTCCCGCGAGGAGGAACTGCAGGTTGCGCGCAAACGACGCCTCGTGGACCGGTGGTTCGGTCGAGCCGTAAGCGACCCCGGCGTAAAGCGACTTGAGCGCCCGGAAAAACGAAGCGAAATCACCGGTAAGCAAATCCGCGCCCGCCTGCGCCGCCCACTCGACATCCTTGTCGGCGTGAAGCGAGGCGAACAGAAGCGAAAGATCGGAGCGCACCTCTTCATCGGGAACGCAGAGCTCGTAAATTCCGCCGAGTCGAGCCGGGGTATATTTCTTGATCGTGAGATAACCGGTCTGATAAAGCATCCCGACCGGCTTCAAGTTTCTCAAGTCGGAAACATCGAAGGCTTTGTCCGTGACCGAAGTCACGCGTTCCGGATCGATCGCGCACATATCTCCGCGCTTGATGAGATTCATCAGCATCGAAGAGCGCCCGGTCTGCGTCCAGTAATACGCGAACTCATCATCGCACTTGGCGAGATTCAAATTGATCGAGACCGGATTATAAACTTTTTCGCCGCGCTTTTTCCAGAACCGGTAGCCATTGTACATTCGCCGCATCTCCGCGCGGTACGCCTCATAGGAAAGTCCCATCTTCTCGGCCTGCAGCTGCATCCGATCGGTGAAATACTCGTCAAGTTCCGCCTCGGTGTAGCCGAGCATCATCGCGTATTCGTCTTCAAAAGAGATGTCGATGAGATTCGACAGCGTCGAAAAGATCGACATTTTGGAAAACTTCGACACGCCCGTGATCATCAGGAAGCGGAACTTCTCGGTGCGGTCTTTGAGTTGCCCGAAGAACGAGGCGATCACCTCACGCACCTTTTCGGCAATTTCGATCTTGTCGAGAACCTTCGCCACCGGATCATCGTACTCATCTACGAGAATCACCGGTAGAAGCGGAGTACGGCGGCCGCCCTCGGCCGCCAGCGGACTTGCGCCCGAGGCGGGCGCAGTACTCTCTTCCGCCACCGCATACGCTTTAGCCGCGAGCGCGTCGATCGCCGCGCCGAAATTAGCACCGGGGCCGAGTGCCGGATCATAGCCGCAACCGACTTCGGCAAGTACCGACTTCACCAACGCCGCGAAGTTGCTGACGAATTCTTCATACGAAACCGCCGTAGCCGCGAACCCGAAATTGAAATGCAGCACCGGATGCTTGCGCCAATCGTAATCGGTTCTGGCGATCGCCAGGTCTTCGAATAGATCTTTTCGTCCATTGAAGATTTCCTTCAAGGTCGTGATCATCAAGGACTTGCCGAACCGGCGCGGACGCGCCAAAAAGTAGCACTTGCGACTGGAAGTGATCATCCGGTGCAGGTATGCGGTTTTATCCACGTACAACATCCCGCCGGCTCTGAGGTTCAGAAAACTGCCGGTGTCTTCAGGTATCGGTTTTAAATTCATAACGCAGTCATTATACCAAAACTACGCGCGGGGGTAAACCGCGACGAGCAAAGTTGGCAAACGGTGTCAGACACCTTTGGCCAACTTTCAGCGCAAGAAAATCATCATGCCGCCGGTGTAGCGGAGAGTGCGGTTGGGACCTTCACCGTAATAACCGAGATTGCGCTTGAGCGAAATCGCCGCGCTTTCGCCGCCCTCCGGGACGACGAAACGCATCTCGCCGGTCGTTTCGTCAAGGAAGCCCCGCTTGCCTCGGATATGGCAGTCAATCTCGCCGAAGACCGCGTCGGACGTGAAGTACCGTCCGTCGGTCACGTCCGCGCTCGTAAGTGCGCTCTTCAAATCCTTCGCGTCCGCCCAACTCGCGCCTCCCGACCCGCTCGTTCCTTCCGGAGATACGAAAATCGTCGCGGCGGAAAGTGAAAGTGAAAAAGTAAAAGTGAAAAGTGAAAAAGTGAGGAGGGCGTTTTTCATCAGGTTGGAAGTTGAAGGTTGAAGGTTGATGGTTGAAGGTTGAAGGTTGAACAGCGGTAGGCAAATCGCTTTACTGGGAGCACGGACGTCCTCGTCCGTGCCATGTGCGAGCAACTGGCGCAGTTCCCGGCGTAACTAAAAATTGATCACCGCACTTTTTCACTTTTCACCTTTCACTTTTCACTCAAACCCTTCCACCATTGTCCACCCGTTTTCTCCGCCTTCTTCTTCCTTTTTACTTCTTCCTTCTTACTTCTTCCTTCCCCTTCACTTCCTTGCACACCGTCATCTTGCGGCCGACGAATTCGATGTCGAGGAAGTGAACCGGCGTGCCGGCGGCGAGACGCTTCAGCTTCGGCGACTTGGCGTAACCGGCGAGCTGCGCGAGCGCTTCCTTGTGCTTCGCGGCGATTTCGCGCTTGGGTGCGCCCTGCTTCGAATGCTTGAGTTCGATCACGTAACTGTGCTGCGAGCGGAGTTCCGGCGCCAGCGACGGATCGGGGAAAAACGCATAATCGCAGAATCTGCCGTTGAGTTCCAGTTCCGGACACGCCATATAGCCCGCGCGCATCGTCAGGTACGCCCGCAGGAAACCGTTGAGGAGCGGCTCGCCGTTGAGTCCGTCGCGGACGACGGAATTCACCGCGAACCGGTCGGCAAGATATTCGAAAAGCGGCTTGGAGATTCCCCGCAAGGCGAAATCGTTGAATCGACGGTTGAACTCGGCGGTGTCCAGCGCCTCGGGCGAGCGGTCGTATTGATCGCGCATATACTCGAAAATCTGCCGCCGCACGCATTCGTTCGGCACCTTGAAATACGTGCCCTCGAAACCGACCCGGCTCATCGTGACGATGCCGTAGTAATAATAAAGCGACTTGAAATTCTTCTCGGCGGCGATGTCTTTCACCTGAAACGCTTCGACGAGCGGGAACGTCACCTCGTCGTGATCGGCCAGTTCTTCGGTAAGCGGGAGAATGCCGTCGTAGGTCTCGGCGTGCTTTTGCACCGCGAGGAGCATCGCGAGCTTGTTCCAGTCGCTCTTGATATTGCTGTCGATCAGACTCTTCGGAGGACGTCCGTGCTCGACGAGTTCATTCAGGTAGTAAAGCACCATGTCGCAATTGAAGACATGTTCCTTACCGGCGTGTTCTTCGGAGAAGCAATAGCCGTCGTACCACTTCTCCACCGTCGCCAGATGCCGGTCGATGTCATTGACGAAATTTCCGACGCCCTTGAAGTCCGCGAAAATCTTTTTCGTCTCGTCCTTGGTGAAACCGATCATCGCGTTGTAGTTCGAGTTCAGCGAGATGTTGGTCGCGATATTGAACCCGCTCGTAAGATCGTCCATCGTCACCGGCGAAACGCCGGTCATGAAGATGCGCGAGAACGTCGCCTTGAAGGACTTGAACCACTCGCGATAAAACCCTGCGCCGTGAGTAACGCCTTCATAACGTTCGTTGCCTTCCGCGCGGATCAGCTGATTGGTGAAATTGTCGTATTCGTCGATGATGAGATAAAGCGAAGCGCCGTATCGTTTCGCCGCCATCTTGATGCGATCGAAAAGAACATTGGCGCCTTCCTTCTGCAGTTTGACGAAATCGTTTTCGCCGTAGCATTCAGGGTAGCGGACGATTAAATCCGCCAGCATGCTGGAAAGATAAATATCGAACCGCTCTTCCAGCGTCAGCCCCTGACCCTTGTTCACCTGCGAGAAATCGAGCGCGAGCACCTGATACTTGTTCGCGCCCTTCGTCGGATGCTTGCCAATCGCGAGATCGCCGAAAAGTTTTTTGAAATTCTTCTTCTCGTTGATATCGTAGTAACAGCGGAGCATATCGACGAACAGCGACTTGCCGAACCGCCGGGGACGAACGAAAAAGAGGAAGTCCGCGCGCTGCTCCAGCTTCGTGATATATTCCGTCTTATCGACATAGTAACGTCCGGCCTTCCGAAGTTCGGCGAACCTCGAAACGCCGTAGGGAATCGATTCAGGCAACCATTTGCTCATAACGTCCTCATTATATCAAAACGCCGCGCCGAGGTAAACCCGCGCAAAAATTGGCAAACGGTGCTTACACCTTGAGATAGATTTTCTTCCGATCGAGGAACCACAGCAGGAGCCACTTCGCCGCCAAGGCGCCGAGCGCGATCAGAACGCCGCCGGTCGCGGCGGAGAAGAAGCCGCCCGCGCCGGTGAACCAGCGCGCGACCGCGCCTTTGAGGAAGAACTCCGACACCCCGCCGAAATTGACGATCTGCTGGAGCATATAGATGGTGATCGAATTGACACCGATCACGGTGAAGAATTTCGTCCAGCCGCGAAAACCCTTCACGTCGATGAGCCAGTAAAAGAGCGCGAACATCGCCGTCGAATACGCGCCGACGCCGAGGATGAAGGTCGGACACCACAACATCTTCGAGAACGGAATCCAGATTTTCATCACCATCGCCGCCGCGAACAGTCCCGCCGCCATCGCGAGCAAATTCACCGTCTTGCGGTTGCCCGTCCATTTCCCGCTCCGCACGATTTCGCCGGCGAACATGCCGAGCATCGCAGTCGCGGACGCGAAGAAGTTGACGTTCACTCCGCTCGGCGCGAGTTTGTCGCCGAGATAGAGTTTACCGGGCATCCACAGCCGGTCCAGCCAGCCGATGAAACAGCCCTCGAGCGTGAGCGAACCGCAGCCCGCCGGCGCGTCCGGCGCGACCAGGAAGAGCAGCATCGCCGCGTAGGCGAGAATGAGCCCCAGGCAGATGCCGAGACGCGTCTTTCTGCCGAAATTCACGTAGCAGATCGCCGCAATCGCCCAGGCCTCGCCGATCTTGCCGAGGACGCTCCCGTAGCCGAGCGTCTCGAAACGGCAGGCGAAAAGTCCGTTGGTCACCACGCCGAGGAACATCAAGATCGCCGCGCGCTTGAGAATCTTCAGATGGATGGCGAGCTTGGACATTCCCTTCTCCACCTGCTTCGCGTAGGAAAACGGAAAGGAGATGCCGGCGATGAAGAGGAACGTCGGAAAGATGAGATCGTAGAAGGTGAGACCGAACCAGCGCGGATGCGAGAACTGCCGCGAAAGCCACCACTGGCCGTGCTCGTTGCCGGGACATTGGAAGTACGCCATGCTCGCCCACACGATGGCGTCGATGCCGATGATGAAAAGCATATCGAAGCCCCGGAAGGCGTCGAGCGACAGCAGTCGCGCGGATTTCTTCGTTTGGTCGTCCATTCTCATCCTTTCGTAACAAGCAAAAACAAATTATATCAAAACTCCGCGTCAGTGCCAACGCCCTGCGCGGGAGCAAGCTGTGGTTGACTGGGGGGCGAGGAGTTTGATATACTACACTCATTCGCAAATTGCGAATGGAGGAGCGGATGAAAAATCAAGACATTGTTGTACTATCGGTGCTGATGAAAAAGGGTGCGGAAACCCTCCCCTATGCCGGCATCGGCAAAAGTGCCAAGATAAGCGTCTCGGAGGCGTTCGCGTCCTTGAAGCGGCTTAGGGAGGCGGATTTGGTGAATTCCGCACACGGTCTCAAGCGCCGCAATGTCGAAGAATTCCTGCTTCATGGACTTCGCTACATATTCCCCCTGAAAGTTACCGGCGAGATCGCGAACGGCATGCCGACCGGCTTCGCGGCACCGGTTTCATCTGAAGCCTTTGCGGTTTGCGGCGCTGTTCCCGTCTGGAACTGCCGCCACGGCAATACCGAGGGACGGGTTTGCGAGCCCATCTACCCGACCGCACCCGATGCGGCGGCGGAAGACTCCGAGGTTTACGCCCATCTAGCGTTGATGGATATGCTGCGCGGCGGACGATTGCGGGAACGTCACTTCGCCGAAGAAAAATTAAAGGAGGTATTGGCATGACGGATATCGAGGAGGCGATCATCGCCTTGGATGAAAAATTGGAAGGCGTTCCATTTGATTTCGCCTTTCTCGGCGGATCGGTGCTGACTTTGCTGGTGACCGATAAAACTGCGGATGCCATCCGGGTGACGAAGGATGTGGATGTGATGATGAGCATTCGCTCGCGCAAGGAGTATCATGCGGCTGATGCGGAATTGGAGCGGCGAGGATTCAGACACGATACGCGGGAGGACGCACCGGTATGCCGTTGGATATATGGCAATGTAACGGTTGATGTCCTTCCTATCCGGGAGGATGTTCTCGGATGGAATTCCAAATGGTTCGAGCAGGCTCTCGCCGAGGCACAGACCATCACGCTCGGAGGACGGCGGATCAAGACGATTACCGCTCCGTATTTCGTGGCATTGAAACTGGAGGCGCTTGAAGATCGCGGACAAAAGGATTTTCTTTGCAGCACTGATTTCGAGGATGTGATCTGTCTATTCAACGGGCGTGCCACGGTAGCCGATGAGATTCTCGCCAATGCGAATCTTCGGCAGGCGCTGGCGATGAAGTTCAAAGATTATCTCGTCTCGCCCGATCTTGAGGACGCCGTCGAAGGCTTTGTACAGACCGAAAACGATCCCGAGGCTCGTAAAGCGCGTATTCTCAACGCCTTCCGCCTGATCGCGGATTCGGCGATGTAACACCGGTCGGTGTTTATGTACGCCGTCGCGGACGATGACCGCTATCGTATTATGATGTAGAGCGGCTTGGGCTGCCAGATGACCTGTCCGGCGCCGTTCGCACCGGAATCCGCCTTCCAACTCCAGCCACGTCCGCGCCGGTGCGCATGATCGACAATGGTCAGTATATGATCATTGAGCAAAAGATTGGAGCTTCATGGATGTCTTCCCTTTCAGAAGCCCCGTGCCGAGCCTTCGCTTAGGATTGGTGATTTTTTGAGGTTGTGACGGGTGGGGGGGGGGGTTATTTTACGATTTTTACGTTAAACCAAA
>R19__coassemble_952_pt1 | contig 11347 bp, 16 predicted proteins | sample R19__metabat2_high_PE_023 | metagenome-assembled genome bin R19
CTATAAGTCTCCCCTTCGCCAGCCTCCCCAATCCCATAAACGAAATCTAGCGACAACTGCTTGCCTTCAAATACCGCCCTAAAGAGTCGCGGTATAAAACTTTTTTGAACTCTTAATCCATCTTCATCTTTACGTCCTTGCGCATAATCACGCTGGATTCTAGGAATTAGAATTCCTCCGGAAGACATTACATCACAAATCGATACGTTTTTCATTTCACCTCCCTTGCAAGGAATTTTTGAACAACGAAACCATTGCATCTCTATATGAATCCCCATCCTTTTCCGTCCACGCCGAATTATCCCCGTCATTTGAAAAAAACTTCATAAACACACTTTCGGTACAAGGCAACACATAAAAATCGGGATCTTCTAAATTCCGTCTTATCCAATCTCTCTTTTCGGCAAAACACGCATCTTTATAATCGCGATTTGTCTTTGCATCAAGAAGAACAAGATTATGAATGTTATTTACCTGAGAAATTTTCGCACCATTTTTCGCATCGATATGTTCGATGTCCCATCCTCCCCTAAATCGTTTATTCTCTTCCTTGTCCCAATAATAACGGCTTTCTTCCGCATTATATTTATCAAACCTAAAATGTTGATCTCTATTGTTACAGAACAAAACATTCAATGCAACAAACAACTTTCGAAGCTCAAGTTGATTATTACCTCTGTATTCAACATTTTCTATACCACTTGGGAAAATGTTGCTCAGCTCCTCTCCCAGCATTATCGCCAAATTACTTTTGAACACATTAAACTTCCCCATTTCATATTCTTTTTTACAATCATCCACATCATTATTTTTCAATTTCCAATCCTCGTATAAAACATAAAAATCCGAAGCTGTTTTCGTGCTAAATTTCGAAAACCATCCCAAATAGTTATGCACTTGCGTATCGCCATAACATGACTCCACCCACCAATATATGTGGAGAATTGCTCTCCAAATTTCTTTCAGCTTCTCGGCCCGTTCTTCTTTTGTTCGCCTCTCACCTTTCTCATCTAATCGAACGACTTTCTCTATCGCATTATATATTGCGAGGTGATCGGCTTTCAGTTTTCCAACAGAGATTCGCGCTGTCATTCCAAACAGCAAATCAATGCGCGTAAAAGACGCATAACCATCAGTCCGTAGCATAGACCAAACTCGATTGTCCCTAAGAGTCACCTCAATAAGTTCCCATTCCTTTGATATCTCCATCCGTTCAGCTTCATTTAATCCACTGCTTTCGACCATGAACAAGGCTTTTATAAGTTCGGAGGAGGTTAATGGAATCTTACCGGTATTCAAGCGCTTAAAGACGTCTTGCTCCACAGCCGAATTGCCAATTCGATATTCTATAAACGCGACGTCACCAACTTTACAGGCAAGCGCCTTGATAACTTTTTCTTTTTTGGCAGGATATTTATCACCCCATTTGTTAATAGTATCAATTGCATATCGTCTAAAATCCGCATTAATGCTCATATCCTCGTCGTCCGCCAACAAATCCTCCAATGCACGATTTTCTTCCTCATACATTATCGTCCATGGACAGTTCTCCCTATATGTCTTCAATATCAACGTTATGGTGGTTAATCGTTGCTGTCCATCCACAACTCTCCATTTGTTGGATTCTTTCACATACTTAAGAACAAGCGGCTGCAAACAATACAATGCATTTTTTGACTCATAAAAATCATAGAGATCCTCTAGCAACGCCTCAACATTCTCCTTTTTCCATCTATAACCTCGTTGATATGAAGGTATCGAAAATAATCTATCGCCAATATCCTTTATTGCAAGCCTTCCAACCCATTCCTCTTCATTCACATAATTCATCTCGCACCTCACTTCGTTTCAAGCAGTTTAGACGCCAACGTATCCGCAGCAACGAGAATCGCGAGGAGCGGACACTTGTCACCGGCGGCGGAGTAGTTAGCCATACCGCCACCACCGGACGGAATGTCAAATCCCGACATGTGCCAGCGAACTGCGAGAATCTCATCGTCGGTAAGTTCCAGCCCCCAACGGAGTAGCCGGATCACCGACTTTTCGCCATGTCCAACCGGAAATGAAGTATCATCAATGGTGTAGGTCTTGTACTGCTCCCACTTGTCGTTCGCATCCTTCCGCCACTTCAAGACCTCCTTATAAATCTCCGCCTTGCACACATCATGCAGGAGTGCGACGATGGCGATACTCGCCTCCGGCAATTTCTCCGCCAATTCAGGACGTAGCTTAATCTGCGTTTCGGCGATCACCTTCGCCTCTGTATACACATTAAGCGAATGCGAGAGCAGTCCGCCGGGAACGTTCCCGTGATACTTCGACGACGCCGGAGCTGTGAAAAAGCCAAGCTCCTCCAGCCCGGCGATCACCTTGTCGATCCCGGCGCGTCCCGTTGCTTTCAACGCCTCTATAAAAGTTTCTTTGTCAGTCATAAATCCAATTCTCCTTGCGTCATCACACACTGCGGCGCAGATTCGGCCACAGGTTGCGTAGAGGCCTTCGGCTCGGACGTTTTCTCATCCGGCTTCACCTCGGCGGCACGCGCCGTTTTAGGCGGCTCTTTGTGCGCCGCCTTCATAGCATTCAGCAGATCTATTCCTTTGACTTCCATTACTTTCGATCTTCAACATCAAAAAAGGCTTCGGAGGGCGTTCCACTTCGTCTTTCGTTACGGTAACTCGCGGTCGCCGAAACGCGTGTACTCGCGAACAAAGTTAACCTGCACCTCTCCAGTTTCGCCATCGCTGTTCTTGACGACATCAATGATGGCAAGCGTCTCTTCGATAGGCTCGACATCGCTCACATTACGCGTAGGTCGGTGAAGAAGCATAACAACATCGGCATCCTGCGCGATAGCACTTGAATCGCGAAGATCCGAAAGTTTCGGCTTCACGTATTTGTCCCCGCGCAATTCATTGGCACGGCACAGTTGCGAAAGTATGATAACGGGAACTCTCAATTCCTTCGCCATCGCCTTTATCTGGTGTGAGATTTCTGAAATCTCAACACACCTTCCCTGCTCCGCTTTCTCATCGCACCGACAAAGCTGGAGGTAGTCGATGATGATAAGTTCGACATCATGTTGCTCTTTCATACGCCGAGCACAAGCACGAAGATCCGTGATATCGAGGCCGTCGGTATCATCAACATAAATCGGTGCGCCACTAAGCTCTTCCTCTGCGATTTTGAGTTGATCGACGAGGCGCATCCGCTCATCGTCTTCAATCTGATGGTGATTAAGCCGCCAAACATTCACTCTTGCCCGTCCGGCGACCATACGCTTGGTGAGAGCATCCTTCGTCATTTCCAGCGAGAAGATCGCAACAGGATGCCTCCTGCCACAATCATATCGAATTGGCTTCCCGGCAAGATCCTGTCCGAGCGCAACAGACTCGGCTATATTCAAGGCAAGCGAAGTCTTGCCGACGGAAGGCCTCGCGGCAATGACAATCATTTCGGAGGCTTTGAGTCCGTGCAATTTCTCATCGAGACTGGTAAGCCCCGTAGCGAGTCCATTAAAATCTTCTGTCTTTTCAGATTCCATTAGCGTTCCTTTCATTGTTTACGCTAATTTCATAGCAAATACCGTGCCAACGGCATTTTAGCCGCTTTTCCGCCAGTTTAGCAGTCAAGATTTGACCGTTTGCGCAATTCTTGATCGTCTCGCGCATCATTTTACGCCTCGTACACCGCTTCGATCTCGCCGATATAGACATCATGGAGAGACCCACCGGGATTGGCGCTATACCACTTCGCAAGCACATCCTTGTCGATGAAGTTCACCTCGGTCATCGGCGCTTTGAAGAGCTTGCGGCAATCAAGTGTCAAGCGCGACTGCTCGAAACCGATAGTGCCGGACTCAAGCGCAACGCCCTTCAGCCCCGTCTCCTTGCACTTGTCAAAATCGCGCCCGCTCTTCGAGCCGCAGAACTTCAAAACGTCCTTCCACTCGTCCTTGAAGAACGAGAGCGTGAACCGCGCCTCGCGTTCGAGGAACTCGTGTGTGTACCGCTCCGGGCGGATGAATGTGAACACGACTGGCTTGTTCCAGAGCCAGCCGATACCGCCCCAACTCGCGGTCATCATATTGAACTTGTCCTTGTTACCGGCGCACACGAGCATCCACTCGCTGCCGATGAGTTTGAATGCGTCCTCCTTCGCAAGGACGGCAAGATCGACCTTTTTCATTTTCGTTACTCCTTCAGCCGACGAGACCGCAAAAGCACCTCCGGCGATCGCCACACCGGCGACAGCGACGGACCCTTCCACGAACTCGCGACGATTAAGACTCATTGTTTCCAGAACTCCTTCGCGGCATGGACGAGTTCGACTTCAATCTCGCCAAGCCCTCTGAGATAAGCAGCCATCCGCTCGGCGAAGTACACGGATCGGTGCTGACCGCCGGTACAGCCGAATGCGACGTAGAGATTTTCACGCCCGTCGTTCTTGAACGCCTTCAAGGACTGCTGAATCATAGTCCACGCAGCGGCGAGAAACTTGTCTACATCCTCTGAATAATCCTCGAAGAAGTCCTTGATCTGCTTGTCGCATCCGGTACACTTGCGCAGTTCCGGTTTCCAGAACGGATTCGGCATCGACCGGCAGTCGAACACGAAGCCGCCGCCGTTGCCGTTCGGATCTACCGGTAGACCGCGCTTGTAGGAAAAGGAATATACCGAGACCTTGATCATTCCACCACCTTGAACCTCGGTCCGGAATAGCCGGGCTTCTCGACTTTCTCAAAGAACATCTTCGCCGGGCGCACCCAGAGCCCGCCATCGCCGTAGAGTGCCTCATAGACGCACATCGGCTCCAACGTCTCGGAATCTTTCGCGTATCCGACAAGCCGGTAATGTCCGCCCTTGAAGTGGACGAACTCTTTGCCGATCAAGTTCTTGTCGAATTCCAACATCACGACACCTTCATCAGTTTATAAGCCGCCCATGCGGAGAGCGTCTTCGCATCGAATATCGAACCGTTGCGGATGCCGTCCTCGACCTCGGTTTCGGACAGCACCACCGGATATACATTCTCGTCGGGATCCTGATCCTGCGCGTGCTGCGCTTCGGCAAGTTCCGCATAATAGATGTGGATACGCTCTTCGCAGTAGCCGGGCGTGCAGATGATCGTCGTGAGGAACTTGATGTTCGTCACATCATAACCCGTCTCCTCTGCCGTCTCGCGCCGCGCACCTTCAATCGGATCCTCGTCCTTTTCAAGTCCTCCGGCGATCGCTTCAATCAGTGCTTCTTCCGCCGCCTTGCGGTACTGCTTCACGAAGACGAATTTACCGTCCGTACGCTTCGCGAGAATCGCGACCGCATTTCCATGACGAATCACCTCGCGCTTCGCTTTACGCCCGTCAGGCAGTTCGATGTCAAGAAGATCGACGCTGATGATCTTCCCCGTGTACTTGCGCTCCGTCGCCAGCGTCTTTTCCGTCAAATCAGGTATTTCCATAATCACACCTCACACATTGATGACATCACTCGTGGGACGTTCTTTCAAAATGCACCACAGGACAAGATACACGATCGCCGGAACACCGGAAAAGAACAGCGTCACGATGGCGACGAGCCACCTCAAGCCCGTCTTGTTGAAATCGAAGTGGTGTGCGAGTCCAGCGCACACACCTGCGATCACCTTTTCATCACTGCTTCGATAGAGATTGTTCATATTCGGTTCTCCTTAAAAACATCGGTTCGCCATATCATTGGCGGAGTTGAGATTGGCGCGGTAGTCAGACGGCGTTTTCGAGAGCGGCAGGCGCACATCCGCGTACTCGAGTTTCCAGTGCTTCTTGCCCGAGACGAGTCTGAAGCCGAGTTTCTCGAGCGCACGGGCGTCGTTGAAGTACCCGCAGTCCTTCAGAATCTGCTTGAGTTCCGCCTTGCGCCGCGACAGTTCGCCATTAGACGGATTCGCCTTCAGCACCGCTTCCAAGGCCGCAATCCGCCGCTCACGTTCGCCGTTACGGGCGACATCAAGCGAATCTTCGAGAACGGCGATGACGAGTTCGCGCAGTTCGCCGGGAAACGCCTCGACAAAGCCCGCAGGAGCCGCGAGAACGCCTTTCAGCAGCCTCGCCGCCTCCGCCTCGGCTCGTCGTTCGGCTTCCGCACCTGGCGCGACGTCGGGCGTTTTAGCCGCCTTCTCGGCCTCGCCCTTGAGCCGTGCATTATCACCGCGAAGACGCACCAGTTCCCGCTCCCGCTCGGCGACCTTGCGCTGTGTGCTTCCGGCGACCATATCCGCCTGTTCCGCCCTGTCGCGATACTCGTCCCGTTCCTTAAGAGCCGCCGCCAGCTTTGCCTTCAGATCCGCGATCTCCGCCGCCAGCACCGCCGGATCGGCCTCCGTCGCCGGGACGCGGTCGTTCACCGCCGCCGCAACGCCGCGCTTTCCCTTCTTGAAGAAATCAATGACCTCCTGGTCCTTCGATACGCCGACGGACGGAGCCGGTTTCGACACGGGTTCCGTCTCCTTGAACATCGAGCGTTTGAGCTGCGAGAAGTCTGTCAGTTTCGCCATATCACAAATACTTCTTCACGGTGTTGCGGGCGCATTTCAAAGCCGTCGCCGCCTTCATCACGTTCTGTCCGTACTTGTCGTAGATTTTGCGGACGTGATAACGGATCGCGGCATCGAGTTCGTCGGGGACAATGGACGAGTCGGTGAGAGGTCCGTCGGAAAGCCCCGCGTTCATCTCCTTGTGCTCGTTCAGGAGCCGCGTGAAATCCTCCTCGCCGAGAACGTTGGCGCGTTCGAGGAGATTGATGAGTTCGCGGACGTTCCCAGGATACTCGTATTCCATGAGTGCGGCGATCTGCTCGTCCGAGAGATGCTTGCGGTTGTGCTGAAGCCACCAGCCGTCCGCGATGTCGCGGATGTCCTCCTTATGTTCGCGGAGGGACGGTATGCGCATCTGCACGACGTTGAGCCGCTGATAAAGATCCTCGCGGAACTTGCCCTCCCTGACCCGCGCCGGGAGATTGCGGTTCGTCGCGGTGATAAGCCGCACGTCGACCGAGAGTTCCTCCGTGCCGCCGACGCGCATGAACCTGCCGCCTTCGAGAACGCGAAGAAGAAGCGCCTGCACATCCATCGACATCTCGCCGATCTCGTCGAGGAAGAGCGTGCCGCCGTTCGCGAGTTCGAAAAGTCCCATCGTCAGCTTGTCAGCTCCGGTGAACGCGCCCTTCTCGTGTCCGAAGAACCGCGACTCCAGCAGTTCCTTCGCAACCGAGGCGCAGTTGAAACACACGAACGGCTCCTTGGAACGCGGCGACTTGTTGTGAATCTGCAAAGCGACCGTCTCCTTGCCCGTCCCGGATTCGCCGAGGATCAGCACCCGCGCGTCCGGATGACTCGCGATACGGTTGATGCGATCCTGCAGCGTCTTCATCTGCACCGACTTGCCGACGAGTTCGCGGTTGCCGTAGCGGCGGTAGTGCGCGATCATCTTCTTCGTCGGCTCGTCCCACGCGTGTTCGCCGACCCCGGCGGCGAGATAGCGGATCGTCTTGCCGTAGGATTCCTCGTCCTGATAATTGCGGTAGCAATACATCGCGGCATCGACGAACTCCTGCCACGCCTTCACCGCGCCCGTATGCTTCTTCTCCTCGTCCGCATACTGGACGAGCGGCTTCACGTCGATGTCGAAATATTCGCCGGTCGCCTTGAGGAGCGTCGTCTCCTTCACGAACGACTTCATGAGCGGCGCGAGATTCTTCTCCTGCTCCTCGGTAAAAGGAATCGCGCTTATCCACTCCACTTCGACGCCGAGATTCTTCAACGCCGCAAGCGCGTCCTTGAGCCGCTCCTCGTCGCCGGAGAGCGACACGCCGATGATGACGATGCGCTTCCATTCGGCCTTGCAGCCTTCGAGAAATTCCGGAAGCCGCCGACGGGACATGCCGAGGATGTCGGCGGTCTCGCCGATCGCCTTGAGGGCGACCGCCGCCGCCACGGGGTACTCCTTCCAACCCCAGCCTGTAAGAATAAGTGTCTTCATTTTACCTTCTCCAACGTAAGATGCGCGTATTATATCATATTTTGACCGTCAAAGTCAATCCTTGACGAGTGGAAAAATGAAAAAGAAAGAGCCGTCGCCGCGCCCGCTTTCACAGCGGACGAGACAACGGCTCACGCCTCGATCAAGACCTTTTCGCGGCGGACTCGGGGAGCGGCTCAGTCCAGAGCCGAGACCGTCCCCTTCGCCTCTTCCATCCGGTAGCCGATGGACGCCAGCTTGAGGACGGTCTCCTCGAAGTTGTCGTCGCGGTAGGCCTTCACGACCTTCCTTACCTCCTTGCGGAGCGCATTCATCGTATCGTTCATCTTCCGTTCCTTTCTCTTTCGCGTACGACCGCCGGAAACGCCCCGACCTGGGCGAGGCGCTGCGGACGGTAAATCATCCCTCCGGCTCCGCCGGAAGCCCCAACGCGGCGCGTAGCGCGTCCGTGGCCGCATCCGCCGCCGCCATCATCCGGCGCGGGTTGTTCGCGTAGCTCGCGAGCCCCTCGTAGCCGTATTCGCTCACCAATCCGCCGAGCGCGTCGAGGAGCGCGTCGAGCGACTTGAGAGCCGCCTCCATCGCGGCCTTCGCCGCCTTCACATCAATGTTCTTTTCGCCTTTCGTCATAGCTTTTCCTTTCGCGTTACAGTATGCCGTAATCTCCGCCGAATAGCCAGCGGGAGGAGGGAGAAAAATTTATGAAATTACCGCTGGATATATGATCGCCGTTTACGGTAAAATGGATATGGTGCTCTGAAACGGAGCCGCCTCCGGGGATGACCATAACCCCGCGGCGGCGTCCGGATCGAGAGCCTATCCAATCGTCCGACATATTACCGTAGATCGGCAAGCATAGTCCAGCGCGAATATCAGCAATCTTCATTCCGCCTCCTCCCGCCTTCATCGGCGGCTCGGTCTCACAGACCGAACCACCAATGCCGCCTTTCCTTTTTCTCGCTCACCGGCTTGAGGACGCCGAAGGAGTTCTTCACGCTCCAGAACCTCGCGCCGACCGCACAGATGATGCGGTAGTCCTCGGGATACGGTTTGCCTTCGCGTTCCGCTTTCGTCTTCGGCGTCATCGCGTAGGTGACGGCGCGTACTTTGTGCGCGTCATCGAGGTAGGCGTTGACCATGAACGAATCGTAGACGCTCGGGTAGCCTTCGTACGCATCGAGGTGCTTGAGCTCGGTCGGCGAGACGAGGTAGAGGACGCCTTCGACGCGTCCTCCCTTGGCGCGGTCGATGTCGGCGTAAAGACGCTCGGCGAGTTTCCAGCCGCGAATCTCCGCCTTGCCGATGGCGCGGGCGTAGGGAATGCGCTGACGGATTCGCTCCGGGTTCATGTTCGACCCGTAGGCGAAGTAAAAAATGTTCTGCGGATTCATTTTCGTTTTTCCTTTCCGTGGGGAATCAGCCTCGCCCCTTCCGGGGCGAGGCCTTCGGCCTTCAGTCGTTCGCCTCCGGCGCGGTCGGCGTTTCCGCTTCCGCGCTCGGCGCGGGGCGTCCGCCGATCCAAGCCGCGCTCCCCTCGAGGTTCTTGAGGAGGTGGAAGCGCATCGTCTTGAAGAGGTCGCCAATCGCGCCGAGGCGGAGGAGGAAGCACCGCATCTTGTACTTGTCGCTCTTGTTCGCCTCGCCCGCCTTGCGCTGATTCTTCGCGCTCGACGCCTTCGCCATCTTGGCGCGGAGCGTAATCAGAATCGCAAGCTCCACCGAGGCGCGTACCGCGCCCGCGTGAAGGCTCGCGGAGAAGAACCTGTACTCGGCGGTCTTCTTCGCGTTCGCGCCCCAGAGGTTGTTAAGGTTAAGGGCGCGGTAGCGGTGCTCGTCGTAGTGATAAGGCGACGGGTTGTAACGCCCGAACCAGGCGGTGTTGATGTCCGTGAGGCTCGGCTTGCGGAGGTTGCAAATCCGCTCGATGAAGGCGCGGTCGGTTTCGCGGGTGTAGCGGGCGATGCGGCGCGGCAAGGTTCCTGCCGCCTTGAGGATCAGCTTCTCGTTCTTGTAGAAGGTCTTCACGAGGTTCTTGATGTTCACCGGCGTGAAATCCGCGATGCCGACGTGGACGTGAAGTCCGCACCGTTCGCTCACCTTCGCGCGGGCTTTGCGCAAGCCCCGCACCACCGCCTGCAAGGTCGGGAGGTCGGTGTAGCGCATCACCGGGGTCACCACCTCGGCGGAGGTTCCGCAAAGGCTACCGTCGCTCACCACCTGCCACTTGCGACCGTCGGGTTGTTCGACCTCCCAATTGTTGAGGTGCGTCCCGCGCCAAGTCGCCGTGCCGCCGGTGATTTCGGCGACCACCTTCGCCGCCCGCTCCTGCGCGATGCCTTCGTACTCCAACTCGCACCCGAAGGTGCGCGTCATCATTTCTGCTTCCGTTATGGTCATTTTGTTTTCCTTTTCCTTTTTGATTTGCGTCTCAACCCACCGTGGGTTTCAACGCCGCATATATTACCGTAATATTCGATCAGATATCCAGCGGGTATTTGAAGATTTTTAATTATATTTTTATGCGCGATAAATAGCGGTTATATCGCGTTATACTTTGATTTATGAATGAGCAAAAACCGAAAAACGCCGACATTGCGCCAGTTGAAATAACGGATTATTTTACACACGCGCAAATATGCCGCCGACCGCCAGCGGAGAGAATCGGAACAAGTCTCGCGGACGTCGATTCCGAATAACGGAAAAAGACGATCCTCGCGAGGCGAAAAGGAAGTCTCCCCGCGAGGATCGAAATGGTTATGAGAGAGCGGGTCGGCTTACGGGTTCACGCGTTTCCTCCAAGAGCCGCTCTCAATCTCCTTGGCGTTCTCCGGCAGGTGGTTCATGATGTAGACCCATGCGCGGACGCGTCCGCCGCCTTGCGTGAACACATCGATCTGCTCACGGCGGTAGAGACGAGGATAGCCTTCAAGGCTGTCCATCGACGCGAACTGCTCCTCGTTGCAGGTCAGCACTTCGCCGAGAATCTTTTTCGATCCTTTGCGAACGAACGCAGGGAATCCGTAACCGGTGTCGTAGATCGTTCCGTGCGTCCAAGCAGGAACGCGACGAGCACCGTGAGCCCATCCGGCGTTGCGTTCGCCGGTCAGCAAAGTTCCGTACACGAATACCTTCGTCTCGTTCATAGGCGTCGAATGAATGTGGAGTATTTTCTCAAGTCGCCTGCGCTCCGTCAAGGGGAACATTCTCAAGTCGATATTCATTTGTTTTCCTTTCAGCCCCGGCGGAGAAATTTCCGCCGAGGCGATTTTGATTTTCATTCGTGATCGAGTTGCGCGGTGCAGTCGATCTGCACATCGTGCTCGGTGAGATCGT
>R19__coassemble_959_pt1 | contig 11234 bp, 15 predicted proteins | sample R19__metabat2_high_PE_023 | metagenome-assembled genome bin R19
CCTCTTTGACGTAGCCGTCATCCTTCTGCTTGCCGGACCAGGAGGGCGAGGTGAGGATATAGCCGATGACGGCGTTGTGAACACCGGGCATCAGTGCGGCGATGCGCTTCTCGGCTTCGGTTTCCGGCTTGGTGTTATCGGATTCAGCCATCTGTTCCTTGATGCGCTTTTCGTTGGCGGCGTTGATTTCGTCGTCGGTTTTGCCCTGCGCTTCGAGGGCTTCGATTTCGGCTGCGTCCAGCCCGTATTTCCTGATCATAGTTGGAATTCCTTTCTAATTTTTGCCGTATATTATATCAAATCCGCCGCGTCGAGCGCACGCTTGCGCTTCGGAAGTCGCGGATCGTCCACGGGGAGCATATCGTAGACCGCGATGAACTTGGGGTGTTCGCCCGTGACATCGTGGCAGACATCACAGATAAATGCCGGGAAGGGGATCTTGGAGATGCCGCGAACGAGGTATTCCGCGCCGCCGGAGTGGTGGCAGAACCGTTTGAGGGTGCAGATGGGCTTGCGCGGATCGTCCTTCTTCGGCTTCACCGTGCGGAACTGAACATCGACGCGGTTGCAACCGGCGGACATCCAATCGACCACCTTGTCCGCACCGCAGACCATCGCGTTCTGTCCGCGAAGGTGATTCGGGACATCGGCAAACCAGCCGTAGCCGTCATTCAGGAAGGTGAGGGTGATGAAGTGGTTGGGGTCGGCCTGCGCATCAAGGACTTCCTGGGTCTTGACACGAAGTTCCTCATCCGTGAGGTAGTGGACCTTCTTGGGGTCGGTTTCGGTGAGGAAGGGCTGCGCTTTGAGTGCGTCAGGGTGTTTGGAGCATTTAATCTTCATTGGTGTTTTCTTTCGTCTGGTCGCCGCCGGTGTCGGTGGCGTGGGTTGTTTTGTTCTGGGTTTCAAGAGCGGTCGCGATGCGCTCCAGCGCCCCCGCAATACGCGGGAGCGCGGAGTTGATGATGTGCATCGTGGAAAGTTCGATGTTCGTCATCGTAGTGTCCTCCTTTTAGTCGGCCTTGTGGAGGTCGCGGAAGAACCGGACGAGCGCGTGGTCTTCTCCGAGGGCTTCCGCGCCGTAGTTGATCTCGGTGAGTGAGACCGAGGACGGAGCGGTGCGGACGCGGCGGAAGGCATCGAGAACCTGCGGCTTGTAGTCGCTGTAGTATTCCAGACACTTCTCCATCGCGAGGTCAACATCGCCAATGAACTTGGCGTAGCGGATGAGTTTGTGATCCGTGCCAAGCGCGGCAATTCCGGCTTCGAGCTGTTCGGGAACGAGCGGCTTGCCGTTCTGGAGGCAACCGAACGCGGCGGTCAGCGGCATCTGTGCTTCCGGTCCGTAATACGCCATAATCTGCTTGTAGGCGGCGCGGTATTCCTCGTCGGTGGGAACGATGGGGTCGGCGGGTTTCGCGTCGGACGGAGCCGCCGCGTCAGGACAGAGGGGACCGTCCTTCTCGGCGGCGGCTTTCGCCTTGGCGAGTTCTTCCTCAGCGTGACGCGCCATTTCCTCGTCGAGCGCCGCGTCGATGGCGGTCTGCTCGAAGCCGGTGCCGAAGCAGATGGAGAGGAGGGCGCCGGTGAACGCCTCGCAGAGACCGAGGGCTTCGTTCGGCTTGAGGAAGATGTGCGAGTCGGCGTCCGGAGTTTCGCTTGTCGAGCCGTTGCGCTTGGTGCGGCGGACTTCCAGCATATAGCCGCTCTGCGGTTCGAGCGTATGCTTCAGCCGGATGTTGAGGAGATGGTCGGCGGTCACGTGGAGGATGCCCTTGCCGTCTTCCAATGCTTCGGTTTCGCCACGGAAGACCTGCAGGAACTTGGTGATGTCGTCGAAGCCGAGGCGGAAGGTGATGCCGTTCGCCCAGTCGAAGGAGGGAAGGACGCGCCCGGATTTCTCGATTCCGCCACCGGCGAGAGTCGCCTGATTAGCGAGACGGCAGTAGATCGCGCCCTCGCGGGTGCCGTGAGCCGGACGGAGTTCCATCATGATGGCCGCGCCGGTCAATTTGGCGTTAGCGCGGCAGATGGTGAGTTTCGGAGTGTAGATGTTCGTGTTCATTTTGTAGTGCCTTTCTTTTAGTGCTGTTTGTTATGTGTGTTTTGTCGGAGTCGCCCGACGTAAATCTATTAGCAAGAACTGTGCCAAAGGGTAAAACTGTGGGATTCTGTGACATTGTGTCGCAAGGTGCGCCCTACCTGCTGGGCAAGTGAGACACACCGATGCGGCAAAAGTGGGTCACGCGGCTTTCTCTGGGGCGTTTTTGCCGAGGGAGGCGGCGAAGTCGCGTTCAAGTTCCGCGAGGTCGGCTTTCGCTTCACGGATTCTCTCGGCGGCGTAGTGGCAGTCGTCGCAGAGATACGCGCCGTTGCCGATGGGATTGCCGTCTTCATCATTGGCATCGTAGGTTTCAAACATCGTGAGGACTTTTCCGCAGTGATCGCAGCGGCGTGTTTCGGTCATGTCGATCTCGCGTTGGGAGATGCTGTAGGCGTGGGGCTTCGTTTCGTAGAGGCCTTCTTCGTAGAGGAAGTCACCGTCCTTGAGGAAGGTGTCGGCGGCATCTACGAGGTCTTTGATGACTTCGCCGCGAGCGGTCTTCTGGTCGTCGTGGATTCCGGCGAGGTCGTTCAAGGCCTCCTTGAGCCGGACGATGAGAGCGACGGCTTCTACCGCGTTGTCGTTTGACATATAGCGGTTGTTGTGGACGAGGAGGTTGTGATCCATACCGGCGGCTTTCATCGCTTCGCGGATCTTCTCGTTGAGTTCATGGTCGAACATAAGAGGGGTTCCTTTCTTGGTGAGTCACCCCGGCGCTTCGGACGGAGCCGAAGCGTCGGGATAACCGGGTTTGAGATTACGCGGCGGTTGCGAGGGCGATCATCAGCCGCCCGTAAGCATCCTTCGCTTCCTCGGTGTAGAACTTGGCGAGGGCTTCCTTGTCCGCTGCGCGAACCGCAGCACTGAACTCCTCGGATATTTCGTCGAGTTCGCTCTCGGTCGGCTCGTAGTCGAGCGAATAGTTGAGATAACCGTCCAGGACTTCGCTGAGGACTTCATCTTCAAGGGTGAAGTCAGCGTCATCTGCACGTATCTCGGAAATCTCTCGTTCGAGGTCTTCGAGTTCCTGATTGAAATCTTCGAACTCCTGGGCGAAGATTTCGAGTCTCTTGGTGATGTCGTCGCATTGCGCGGCGGTTGCAGTTTCGACCTTGTTGGTCGCCTTGTTGGTCTTTTTGCTTTTCATAGGGAATCACTCCTATTTAAGCGCCCCGCGCCGGGTTGATTCTGGCCCAATGTGGGCACCCCGGTTTGGGGCAAATCTTGATGCGTCCTGTGTGCGGTCGGGAATCACTCCTCGCGCAAGCACTTCTCGTGCTGACGGGACATATTATATCATAGGTCGGGCACACCTTGCAAGGGGGTATTTTCATTTTTTTAATTTTTTTTCTGGTGGGTGGAAAAGGGGGTTAGAAGTCGAAGGTGAGTTGGGCGTCGCGGACGGTGGCGCGGACGGTCTGGGAAGGGCGGGGAGCGAGGTCGATGCCGATCTTGGCCGATTGCTGCGCGGCGAGAATTTCGTTCGTCCAGCGTTCGTGGAGGAAGAGGTGTTCGACGTGGTTGTGATACGCGCCGTCCTTCGTCTTCTTGAACAGCCCCACCTTCTCCTTCGACCAGATGCTGACGAAATCGTCCGGCATCGTGTATTCGCTGACGAACACCGGGTAATCGCGTGTGCGCACCCACTCGTAGAACCGCTCGAAGTCAAAACCGATACCGGCGCGTTTGAGAAAGCGATAGCCGCCGCCGTCTTCGCTTGCCGTGCGATAGGGGATGTCGCAATACACCACATCGCCGTCTTCGTGGGGGACGGCTTGGTAATCTACTTGCAGGGCTTCCACCGCTTGCAGGGCTTCCACCGCTTGCAGGGCTTCCACCGCTTGCAGGCGCGGAACTATCTCCAACTGCTTCAAGATCCGCCGCGCTTCGTCCTTGCCTTTCTGCTGATACACTTCAAAGCAATACTTCGCGGACGCTTCTTTATCCTCGCCGTAGAGATACTGGCTCTGGTTGTTGCCGAATGACCAGCAACAGGCAATCAACGGATCGGTATCGCGCTTGGCGTAGAACTCCTCACGGCTCACCCACTTGTCGAAGCGTCCGTTGAACTCTCCGCGTATGCCACCTATAAAGAGTTTCACGCCGAGTCCATGAAGATCGTTCACGAGGAACTTCTCCCACTTCTTGCTCTCAACCGCCGCGTGAGTAATGGCGCACCCGCCCGCGAACAAATCGACGAACCGCTTGCCGCTCGGCAACACCGCCACGATGTCCCGTGCGATTTGGTTCTTGGACCCTTGGTAATTTACGCCATATCGCTTGCTCATAGCGACAACTCCATTTGTCTCGGTTTTTGCAATTCCGCGTCAATTCTTGATTGCGCTTCGGCGTAGTATTCTTTATTGATTTCGCATCCAACGAAATCACGTTCCAACTGTATCGCCGCCAATGCTGTCGTTCCACTTCCAGAGAAGGGGTCGCACACCAAGTCACCTTTGTTAGTCCAACTCCTGATGTGACGAAGCGGAATCTCTATCGGGAAGACGGCAGGATGATTGGTATTGTTCTGCGACACGGCAATCTCCCATATGTTGTAATCCACTGATTCCTTGTTTATCACAAAATCCTTCTGCGTTCGTCCGTTCTCCCCGCCCATATTCTTGCATGTCGAGTGATATTCTTGACCGCCGCATGATGTCGTCCGCATAATAGGATTGAAGGTCTTTGGTCTTCCCTTCGAAAACACGAACATATACTCGAAACAAGCGGCGTATCGCGGTTGTCGCACCTGGGGCATTGGATTTTTCTTACGCCAAATCATAGTGTCATTCAAGAGAAATCCCGTATCTATAAATTGCAATGCCTGTCTAAACGAGTTCCCCGTCTTGCCACCATCAACCGTCTGGTCGTTCACATTCCATACTATCACCCCGCCGTCCCTCATCACACGCCACATCTGACGAACCAACACCTTGAACTTGTCGAAACTCCAGTAATCCACTGTGCCATTATATTTCCGCAGGTTGTCATACGGAGGAGAGGTCACAATACAATCAATCTTGCTGGATTCTACTCCGGCAATCCATTCTAAGCAATCTTGATTGTAAAGATTAGCGCTCACAAAGGCAGTTCCATCTGTATGCCGTGGTTTGCGGGGTGTCACACCTTCAAGCCGAGCGCGGTGGGGCTGCCGTGGTAGCCGTGGCCGTCGCAGGGACGGTTGAGGTTGAGTTTCTGGGCGGCGAGGATGCCGAGTTCCAGAGATTTGCGGTCGAGGTTGCCGGTTGATTTGCGCCGGTCTTCCGCGATGTTGTGCTCCTCCTGCAACTCGCGCAGTTTCTCTTCGGCGGACTTCTTCTCGGCTTCGAACTGTTCGAGGTCGTTGCGCAGGGGATGTTCGCGGAGTTTCTTGTGGACCATCGCGAACCAGCCGTCGAGGAAAGCGCGGCGGTTCAGGTTGCGGAGTTTCATGAGCGCATAGGCGTTATCCACGTTGAGCGAGAGGGGCGTCGCCTTGGCGCGTTCCTTCATAATCCGCGCTTCGCGCCAATCCTTCTGGACTTCGCGCAGGAGAACGCGGTAAACGTGCTTCGCGATCTCCACATTGATCTTCGTGCCGATCCACGAGAACTTGACCTTACGGTGAACGGGGTCGAGTCCCTGAATGAGGATGATGCCGAAGTGCTGACGGAGGACGGCGCAGATGTAGCCGAGTTCCATGCCCGGCTTCGTATGCCACGAGCCGTCGTCGAAGATGTCCGTCTTCGTGGAGGATTCGGTGACTTCCAGTTCATCGAGGGAAACGCCCGCTTTGTCCGCCAGGCGCTTGGCGGCGCGTTCGGCGGCGGTCTTCTCGCCCTCGGTGGCGGCGCGGCGGGCGAGGCGGACAGCCGCCTTGATCTTCTCGATAAGATCCCGGTTTTTGTTTTCTGTGCTCATTTTGCGGTCCAATAGTAGCCTTTGAAATAGTCCGTGCCGTGCTTGCCTTTCTCATAGATAGCATGACACACTCGTGCGGCGGGACATAATCCTTTTTCGGGGCAGGCATTGCACCCGTATTTCTTACCGGCGTCGCATTTCGTGGTCTTGGTCCATTTGTTACTCATTTCGCCACCTCCGTTCCCTTACGAAGATTCTTGGCGAGGCGGATGATTTCGAGCGAGAGGTCGTTCGCCTGGTCGGAGAGAGCGGAGATGGAGTCGATGAGGATAGCATTCTCCTTCTTGAACGCCGCTTCCTTCTCGGCAAGGATCTTGCGGTTCAAATCGAGGTGATCGACGATGAGTTTCTTGGTGTGCTGACACTCCTCTATTTTCGCGGCGATGTCTTTCTTCTCTTTCTCGGAAAGGGACTTCTCTTCCGGAAGGTCGCCGGGGATGCCGTCTACATCGCTGACGATGGTTTCTCCGGAGTTGAGGAGTTCAAGAATCTCCTCGTAGCGCGTTCGCTCCGATCCCTCGCTGTTGAAAGCTGCTTCTACATAGAACAGCTTAGCCGCTTTGAGTGTCGGGAACTCTTTGAGTTTCCCGTAGCAGTAGGTCTTGATCGTCTTCTTCGTGTTCGTTTTCATCGTAGTGCCTTTCATCTTTGCTCGGTGCGGTGTTTCACACCTCGCGTCCATTTTTTTCGTCGCTTCGGAATCCCTTCCTCTCGCGACGTGGGATATTATATCATAGGTGCGTCGCACCCGTCAAGGGGGTATTTTACAAAATCCCACATTTTTTTAGGGGGTGTTTTCGCGGCATAAATCAGTATGGGAACGAGTGATGTTTTGTCCGCGCTCCGGCGCATCGGTGAAAGGGCGAACGCCGCGTCGCGCAAGGCGAAGGCGGTGGAGTTCGTATGTTCGCGCATTCGTATCATTCCAGCGGAGGACGCAGAGTTCGACGAGTCGAAGCATCCAAGGGCGGAGAACGGAGAGTTCACGGAGAAAGGCGCGGGGGTATCAGGGTCATCGAGAGATGCCGATTTGACGAAGGTATCTCAGTCGTTGGAAAAAGCAATCACTTCGACTACCTTGTCCGCGCTAAAATACGGGAAAGTAAAAGACCATTCAATCACCGAAACGCACAAACGGCTGCGGACGGAAAAGAAATTTGCCGAGGCAAGACAGGAGGCGGTGCGATTGGCGGCGAACCCGGATACAGCAGAGTGCGGAGATTATCTGCTTGCGAAATACCACAAGGACGATGCAGCGGCGCAAAGGGTGGTGGAAAGATGCCTGAAGGACCAAACGATAGATCGGATAGTCGCGAGTTTAGATCCGTCTCGACCGGTGATCTTCGTTCCGTTGCAGAATGTGGAAGGCGAGGGTAACAATCGAATTCCGTTTCTCTACGCCAAAGAGTTGGCGGGTCGCTTGCCGAATGCGGTGATGGCCGACAGCGTAGGCAAGGTGTCGGCGGAACATAATACCGGCGCGTCATCCTCCGACCGTGTTCAGCGACAATTCAAGTTCGAGGGTTCTCTTGCGAATGCCGAGGGCGCACAGGTTGTCATTGTCGATGACACATGGACGAGCGGACAGACGTGCGTTTCGATGATGGAGTATTTGAAGGTGAAGCATCCCGGCATTGACATCAAGGGAATCACCTGCCTTGCGAGTTCGCGATATGGATATGACATCAAGCCGTCGGAGGAACGTATAGCAAAGGTATTGCAAAAGTCGGGATTGAGTGACGAGAAGGAATTTGAGCGCGTTATGGGATTTCCCATTAGGAGCCGCACGGGATGTGAGTTGCAGATATATTTGCTTGGGGGCAGGAAAGGCGTGGCAGGATTAAAAGAGAAATTTGGGGGTTGACAGGTGAGCCACACCTTTGATATAATACCCACCAAACAAGTGAAAAAGGAATTTCAAAATGAATGTAGAAAAACATTCTCCGGAATATCTGCAAGCAGTCGCGGAAATGAAAGAATCAGCCGCCTTCTTCGATAATCAGATGAAAACCAATCCTGCGTTCAGGGCGAGGATTTTGAAAGGCAGAAGGAGGATTGCCGAGTCCGATCCCCGGTGGGCGGAAGCGTATAAAAAGGCCGGGATGGAGTATTGATCGCCTTACACGGTGATGCCCATTGCCTTGAGTTCGCGGAGACGCTTGTTGCGGCGCTGAGACGCGGCTTGACGGCGGGAGATTTCGGCTTTATCCCGAAGCGGTGCGAGAGAAGGATTATTGATAATCTGGGTCGCGGTATAGCCGAGCCGGAACATCGTGCAGACCCAGGTTCTTCCAGCGTTCTTGCGCCGTCCGATTTCGTCAATGGATATGCGCTTGCCTCGATACCAGTTCTGGTGCTTCACCTTTCTGACGTGTCCCCAGTAAGGAAGATTGCCTTTGGTGAATGCCGCACGGCGAGAGAGCCGTCCATCTTTCACAAGATACAACCGCATCCGGAATGCCTCGTAGCTGATGCCGAGTTCACGCGCCCATTCGCAAAGACGGCGCGTCTTGCCACGGTAGGTGGCGAATTTCGCCTGACGGTTGATGTGCTTCTTCAATCCGACGGCTTCCTCCGGAGACCAACCGTCTATGAGCCGTTCGGAAATGGTGTCCGCGTCGATGCCGGTCTTGCGTCCCCACTCGGCTATTGTATGGGATTTCTCATTGACCGTGATGAAACGGCGGTTGATGGGTTTGCTTCCGGCGCGGATCGCGTCTTCCGGGCTTCTCCCCTGAAGACAGATGCGCTTGTAGAGAGCGTGATAGGTCATCCCAAGCCGATCCGACCATCCCCGGAGTGTGTCGGTTATGCCGTCCACGGTGTAAGTCGTGGCGTTGCGAGCATTGCCGTAGCCGAGGTGCTTCTTAGGTTTCTTCATCATACGAGAATACCCAACTTGCGCAGTTCTTTCATTCGACGATTCCTTTTTTGGATCTCGCCAATCTCCGCATGCGTCAAGAGAGGTGTCGTCAAGGCTTCCAACGCCGTCATTCCTTTTTGCTTCCTCCTTTCAAAGGTGTTTTCAGAAAGACCGATTTCCCTTGCGGCACGGGTGGGCGACATTATCTTATCCCCGACCTTGACTGCCACTTTCCGGACCTGCGGGATTCTTTCTTTCTGGAGAAGTTGCTCCTTGGTGATCTTACCCTTAAGGAAATGTTCGTAGCGTATCGTAAAAGATGAGGGGTAATTCAATCCGCAGGACTTCGCCCATTCGCTGAGATTCTTCGTCTGTCCGTCAATCGTGATTTTCCGTTCGCGTCTTGACTCAAAAGGAACCAGATCGAGGGCTTCGGAAATAGACCGATGTTGCTGATAGATTCTTGCGTGGGCTTTATCGTAAGGGACGCCGAATTGCCTGCAAAGATCCGGAAGTGTGCCGGTCACTCCGTTGACCTCATAGAAAATGCTCTTGGAGGTTTTTCCGAGGTTGCGACGCTCTTTATGGGGGATTGGCCCGGAATGGAATATCCTCTCCAACGGCAGTCCATCGCGAAGGCGCTTATCAAGCCGATAGTAGGGAATGCCGAGGATTCTTGACCACTCTGGAACCGTGTGCGTTTCCCCATTGTAGGTAATCGAGTTGAACTTGTATCGTTGCCCAGACTTGAAGCACTCGTCTTCTGTTATCTTACCCAGTCTCAGCATCCGCAACCGACTGGTCATTCCGGACGATGTGATACCAAGCCGGTTCGCCCACTCCGCAGGGGAGAGGGTCAAACCGGCGTGAGTATGAAGATGTGGCTTTTTAGCCATCTACCCGGACTCCCATCGAGCGGACGAGTTCGATGACCTGATTGCGGCCAAGTTCGCAGCCCTTGGTGAAGCGGACGATGTTGCCGACAATCGTGTAGGGCTTCCATTCCTCCGCTTTTTTCTCCACCGTCTTGGTTTCGGCGGCGAGGTAGGTGCGCTGCTCGGCGGGGGTGCGGAAACGCTGATTGGCGTGATCCCACGCGATCTTCGTCTGCCGCGAGGTGACGTCGATGTAGGAGACATCCTTCACCTTGCCGGTCGCCGTATCGACCACCGACACATACGGATTCTGATCGAGGAGTTTCTGCTGCTCCTTGTAGGGGATCTCCTTGATGAATCCGGCGAGGTTCGGCTCGGGGATGAGGACGACGCGGGGGTCGAGGTCTTTTGACGCGACCATAAGGAGCATATTGCGCGTGTCCTTGGAGAGCCAGCGCGTCCGGGGATCGGTCTTGAAGAACTCCTCCGCCTTGCCGGGGAAGCGCCGCAGCCCCTCCGCGTAGGCATGAGCCATCTTGAGGATGCCCGCGACGGCATCGTTGCGTCCGGCGACGATCTCGTCCGCGAGGTCGTCGAGCGACTTGCCGAGGAGCGAGATTTCCTTGAGGGATTTGACTTGCTTTTTCATTTGGTGTGTGCCTTTCTTTTGGTGTGGGGTTTTGTGGTTTCGCCCCGACACCGACGGACGGAGCCGTCGGGTCAGGACAAAGGGGAGGGGATTTACGCGGCGATACCGACTTCCTCTTCCACGGCGGTGAGGATGCGGTTCACGCGGTCGGCGCGAGAGCCGAGGGTGGCCGAGTAGCGGATCTGTGCGAGGTCGGTTTCCTTGCCGATCTTCGTGGGATTGTAAACTGGGTAGGTGAAGGAGTTAAAGAGGACCGATGCCGTCTTCTCGCCCTCGAAGGACTGCGCGGTTTCGCCGCCCGTGAACTGGTTGATGACCGCTTCACGCTGATTGAGCATCCGCGTCCAGCCGCGAGAACCTTCCTCGAACGCGCCGAGCGGGAAGAACTTGTTCACGAGGTTGTTGAGTTCGCGGTCGCCCACCTTGATGTGCGCGAGGCGTTCCTGCCGGTCGCGGATGTCGGACGCGAGGCGGATCTGTTCGGCAATCGTTTCAAGCGCGAAGTCCATCTTCACTTCGGCATTCGTCGAGTGATAGATGCGGAAGCCGCTCTTTCCGGCCGAGCGCATCGCCGCCGGGACTTGGTTCTGACACCAGAGCCGGACGGTGGACGTGCCCAAAATTGCGGCACCTTTCCCGTTGTTCTGATTTATGAAGTAGAGCCGGGTTTCGTAAGGCGACTTGTCGCCGGTCACGCCGAAGTTGTCGCCCATCTTGATGGAAACGATGCCCGTGCCGCCGCCGTGGAGAGTGCCGACCGATTCGAGCTTCATATCCGGACACTGCGGCATCACCTCGTTGATGAGGTAGTCATAGACCGCGAGGTGCTGAATCGGCTTATAC
>R19__coassemble_1016_pt1 | contig 10815 bp, 9 predicted proteins | sample R19__metabat2_high_PE_023 | metagenome-assembled genome bin R19
CGATGTTCTTGAACGGCGGCTTCTTCATGAAGTGGATGCCCGCCATCATCATACGCGCCACCCAGAAGAAGATGATGTCCTGCGCGGTGACGAGATCGGTCGTCGGATAATAGTAATCGAGATCGGCGGTCTTTTCCGGCCAGCCCATCGTCGAGAACGGCCACAACCAGGAAGAGAACCAGGTGTCGAGCACATCTTCGTCCTGTACCAGATCGGCGGCGGTGATCGTATCGTCGCCGAGCTTCGCCTGCGCAAGTTTCACGGCTTCCTCGACATTCTCCGCCACAAACAACTCGTCACCCTTTGCGTTCTTTGCGTTCTTTGTGGTTTCACTCAGATACCAGGCGGGAATGCGATGTCCCCACCACAACTGCCGCGAAATGCACCAGTCCTGGATGTTCTCCATCCAGTTGAAGTAAATCTTCGACCAGCGCTCGGGCACGAACTTCACTTCGCCGGACTTCACCGCCGCGATCGCCGGTTCGGCGAGCGGTTTCATCTTCACAAACCACTGCTTCGAAAGGCGGCTTTCGACGACTTCGTGGCAGCGATAGCAATGTCCGACCTGGTTGTCGAGGTCTTCGATGTGGTCGAGATAGCCGCCCGCTTCGAGGTCGGCGACGATGGCCTTGCGGCACTCCCAGCGATCCATGCCGCAGTACTTCTCGCCGGCGAGCTCATTCATGTGCGCGTCGTCGGTCATGATGTTGATCTCTTCAAGGCCGTGACGCTTGCCGACGAGGAAGTCGTTCGGATCGTGCGCCGGCGTGATCTTCACGATGCCGGTGCCGAATTCCTTATCGACGTAATCATCGCTGATGACCGGAATCTCGCGCCCCGTCAAAGGCAGAATCACCGTCTTGCCGATCAAGTGCGCGTAGCGCTCGTCTTTCGGATTCACCGCGACGGCGGTATCGCCCGGCAGCGTCTCCGGCCGCGTCGTGGCCACCATCACATAATCGACATAAGGCCGCAGGCCCTCCTTGGGCAAGGGTTCGGGGGCACCGGAGCCCCCGTCCTTTCGGAGATCGGCGGCACTTCCCACCACCGGGTATTTGATATACCAGAAATGCCCGTGGTTCGCCTCGTGCTCTACTTCGTCGTTCGCGAGCGCGGTGCCGCACCTGGGACACCAGTTGACGATGTAGTTGCCCTTGTAGATGAGCCCTTCGTCAAAGAGCTGTTTGAAGACCTTGGTGACGGCCTTCGAGCAACCCTCGTCGAAGGTGAAGCGCTCGCGCTGCCAGTCGGTGGAGTTGCCGAGCATGCGCTGCTGATGGACGATCGTGCCGCCGTACTGTTTCTTCCACTCCCAGACGCGCTCGAGGAATTTTTCGCGCCCGAGGTCCTGACGGCGCTTGCCTTCTTTCTTGAGCGCCTTCTCGACGACGTTCTGCGTCGCGATGCCGGCGTGGTCGGTGCCGGGCAGCCACAGCGTGTTGCAGCCCGACATGCGACGCCACCTGACGAGGATATCCTGAATCGTCTGGTTGAGCGCGTGCCCCATGTGCAGGATGCCGGTCACGTTCGGCGGCGGAATCACCACCGAATACGGCTCGCCCTGACCGGGTTCGTCATGAAAACACCCGTTCTTTTCCCAGAAAGGATACCACTTGGCCTCCGCGGCCTTGGCGTCATACTGCTTTTCCATCATTTTTCGGTTACCTTGCAATTTTTCGGAATATTCTGCATATTATAACACAGAACGCCGTTCACAGGCAAATTCAACCCCATGCGCTTACTTTTTCGCCGGCGCTTTCGGAGCGACGCGGATGACCTGTCCGTCCTTCTCGAGCCGCGCCGCCAGCGGCGCGTAGGCGAGGTCCTGCACCGCGCACTTCGCGTCGATCGCCTGCGCCGCCGCCGTGCCGGCCGCCTGGCCGAGCGCGAAGAAGACCGGCTCCATGCGGATCGAGCCGAACGCCATGTGCGTCGCCGACATGCACACCGGCACGAACAAGTTCACGCACTCCGCCTTCTTCGGGATGATCGCGCCGTAATCGACGCCGTAGGGATTGCCCGCGAGCTGCTGCCAGCCTTCCTCGACGTCGCCTTCGTTGTGGACGCACCCGTCCGCGCCGACGTAGCGGCGCACGTGATGGGAGTCCATCTGATACGCGCCCATCGCGATCGGACGCGCCGCCTTGAGTTTGCCCCAGCAGTGATTCTCGGTCATCACGTAATCGCCCACCAGCCGCCGCGCCTCGCGCACGTAGAGCTGCGTCTGCCAGCCGTCGCCCGCGCCGTCGGTGAATTCGTCTTTGGTCGTGCCCCACTTGCTCATGTACGCGCGCACGCCTTCGGGAATGCGCGGATGGTTCGCGAGCGTCCACATGAGGCCCTGCTGGTACTTGAGGTGCGCCCGGAAGATTTTTTCGCGCTCGGCGTAGGACGCCTCCGGCCAGGACCAGTTCTGTCCGATGAAGTCGGTGGAGAAGCCGCCGCGATTGTTGGTGTCGGTCTTGCGGTTGGGCATCAGCGAATTGATGAAGGGAATGCCTTCGTACTGCCACTCCGCCGTGAACTTGGTGCGGCCCGCCGCGCGGTGCGCCTCGTAGTTGCGGAACAGCAGCTCGTAATCACGCTCGTCGTAACCGGCCGGCTTCTTGAAGGGAATGCGGTTCTCGGGCACGTCCGTAAGGCACATGCGGATGTTGTACGCCTGCACGCGCCTGTCGCCGGTGCCGTCGGCCGCGCCCATGTCGTAGCCTTCGATGCCGGGCAGGAAGCCGGACGTCTTATCGCCCTTCACCACGTACGGATCGACGCCGGTCGAGAGCTGATGCGCGCGAGCGCAGCGGCGGTTGACGCCGCCGAGATTCTCGCCGTAAAGCCGCACGTCCTCGCGGCCCACGAAATAAGTGACGCCCGCCGCCGCCATGAGGTCGCCCTCGTAGGTCGCGTCCACGAACATCTTGCCGCGATACTCGACGCCGTCTTCGGTGAAGAACGCGGCGATCCGGCCGCCTTCACCCTTCGCCTTCGCCTCGACGATCACCCGCCCCGGCGCGCGGTCAAGCCGCTTGCCGCGATGGATGACGAGTCCGTCGCGCTTTTCCCAGCCCTCGAGAATCTCGAGCGCCGCGTGCGGCTCGAACAGCCACATCGAGTCGAGCTTGCTCGCCTTGCTGGCGGCTTCGTCCGGTACGTTCTGCTCCTCGGGAATGAAGTCCTCGCGCTGCTGCCACTTCCAGTGGTTCTTGTCCTTGTAGTAGTCGGACACCGCCCGGTAGAACTCCAGCGCGATGCCGCCGAACGCCTTCTTGTTGCCGATGTCGGTCTGACCGAGACCGCCGGTGGTGAGACCGCCGATGCGCTTCTCGGGCGAGACGATGATCGCCGTCTTGCCCATGCGCTTGGCCTGCACGGCGGCGGAGATCGCCGCCGGCGAGCTGCCGTAAATGATGATGTCGGCCTCTTCGGCCGCCTTCAGTCCGTAGCCGCACGTCAACAGTCCGGCGATCGTCGCAACCAGCAGTTTGTTCATGGTGTTCCTTGTTTCTTGGGTGTAAGTCAAACGCTAATTATAGCATAAATCGGCGGACGACGGCGAACGGAATCACAGCCCCAGTTCGCGGATGAACGGCAGCAGCACCCCGTGGACGACTTCGTCGTTGAGGCGGTGACCGCCCGCGTAGACGCGGGACTGTCCCGGATAGTGCTCCTCGAAGAGCGGACGGTTCGCCGCCGCCAGCGGATCGGCGTCGCCGAAAAATCCGAAGCACAGCGCCCGGTCGTCGTCGGTGATACCCTCGAACTGCCGCGCTTCCATCTCGGCGAAATGCTCGATCGTCTCCTTGTAGACATGGAACTCGAGTTTGCCGTCCGCGCGGCGGCTGAGCCACTTGTACTTGCCGACGTGCAGCAGCGAGTAGAGTTTCGAAATGCCGAAGGACGGATTGATGCAAAGGCGCATCACGCCCCGGAGCTGCTGCGCGTACATCGCACCCATCGAAGTGCCGATCACCAGCATCGGCTGTTCCCGCTCGACCAGTTTGCGGATGAGCGGAAGCGCTTCCGTCGGATCGACCGGCAGGTCGGGCGCGATCACTTTCAGCCGATCACCGGACGCCCGGTTCGTCCAGAACTCGCGCCGCAGCAACTCGACCGTGCCACTCGCACCGGAAGACCCGAACCCGTGCAGATAAAGTATTTTCGGTTCGTCAGACATAATAAAACCTCGCGGCGTTATCGTCAGTAAGCGCTTCCAACTCCGCAACCGTCACGCCCAACACCTTCGCCAACCCTTCCGCCACCTCGCCGATCGTCGGAGCACCTTTCCCTTCCGCCACCTCGCCAATCGCCACCTCGCCGGCGGCGAGCGCGGTGTCGCGGTCGGTCTCGATCAGCAACCGCTCGCGCGGAATCCGCTTCACCAGTTCCCGGTAGTTGACCGCATGGTCGTTCAAAATCGCCGGTCCCACCGAAATGTACCCGCCGAGCGCGACAATATCCGGTATCAGTCCGCCGCTCCGCGAAAACCCGTGAAAAAGCATCCCTCGGGTATTCTTCTCCCTTCTCACCGCCTCCACCACCTGCCCCCAGCACTTCGCTCCGTGCAGGACGAGCGGACGATTGAGCCTTATAGCCATTTCCAACTGCCGCGCGAACACCGTGCGCATCACTTCCGGAATTTCCCGCGTCTTCATCCGGTCGAGTCCGATCTCGCCGACACCGAGCGCCGGATTCGCCGTAAGGCGCGCTTCGACTTCCGCCAGGCGCGCCTGAGCGTCAAAATCCGCCGCGAGCGTCTCCCACGGATGAATCCCGACGAAATCCCGCCCGATGATCAGTTCCCGCACCCCCGGCTCACCGCCGCTCACATGACAATGCGCATCGGTCATTTTCCCTCCCTCATCACATGCGCCTCGCCGGCGTACACTTTCCTCCCGCCCACGTCGAGCGAGCCGTCCGGCAATATCCCGCCGCAAACGCCGCGAATCGGCTCACGGTCGTCATCGGTCTGCCGCACCGCGAGGGACTGTCCCCGCAGCTGATCCACCTTGACCAGCTCCCCGTACACCGCCGCGAAGCCGCCCGTCCGGGTGCGCTCGAACCATTCGCCGATTTTCTCCAGAATCGCGTCCCGCACCTCCGCAACCATGGGGACAGTCCCCGCTGTTTCCGTGGAGACAGTCCCCGCTGTTTTGGGGACAGTCCCCCAATGCTTTTCCAGATAAGTTGCAGTATTGGCGATTTCAGACGGAAACTCCCGCGCTTTCACATTTACGCCGATACCGGCGATCACATTGTCGCCATGGCGTTCGCAGAGAATGCCTGCGACTTTAAGTCCGTCAATGAGGATATCATTCGGCCACTTGAGCGTCAGTCGAGGCCGTGGGGACAGTCCCCCGGAATCTGGGGACAGTCCCCCGAAAACCGATGGGGACAGTCCCCGCAAGGCGTCGAGCACGGCGTAGCCGATGGTGAGCGGCAGGGTGGCGGTTTCTTCGAGGGTGCGGTCGCCGACCGGAAGGACGACCGACATCGCGAGATTCACGCCCGGCGGCGCGAGCCAGCGGTGGTCGAGCCGTCCGCGTCCTGCGGTCTGATACTCCGCCGTGAACACCTGCCAGGGCCGTCCCCGCTCAGCCGCCACGCGATTGGTGGAATCGACGGTACCGAGTGCGACGATCTCGAAATCGCTCGGCTCAGACATCGCGCTTGTTGGGCGCGGTCGGCTTCGCCGGCGCCTTCCACGTCTCCATCGCCTTTTCGAGTTTGCCGCCAGCCGGCAGGAATTTCTCCCGCACCAGCATCTTCACGAACCGCTGCACCGCATAGAAGCGGTGGAGATCGGTGATACGCGGATCGTTCGCCGTAAGCGCCTTCACGCAGGCCTCCTCGGCGGGACCGAGCATCGCCTCGATCTTGTGATCGGGCTCGTAGCAGAACGACTCCCAGAGGCGGATGAATTTCTCCGCCGGATCGTCCGTCTTCATCGCAAAGCCGAAGGACTGCGCGGCGAGTTCGTGGCGGAGTTTGGCGACCTCGCCCTGCTTCACGCCGACGCCGCCGCAGGTCGTTTCCGCGAAGCGCGAGGGAATGCGGCGAATCCAGATATTGCGGAACGGCACGGGATGGCCGTGATCCTGCAGATAGAGAGGCGCGGCGGTTTTCACGGTGTGCTTCTTCGTGCGCCGGCACCAGGTGGTGGTGCCTTCGAGCCGCCAGTTGTCCTGCACCAGCACGCCGTTCAGAAACACCGTGAAGCTTCCGGGGTCCACCAGCCGCTCGCCTTCGCGGTACGGCGGATGGAAGATGATGTCGTAGGTCTGCCACTCGCCGGGCTTGCGGCAGGGATTGACGAGCGGCGGATGCTGTCCGTACACCGCGCCAACCTGTCCGTCCGCATAGTTCGCCGGCTTCCACGGACTTTTCGACGGCGTGATCGCCGAGGAGTCGAGAATCTGGATTTCGTATTGTCCCATGAAGATGACGCCGGAATTGCCCCATCCTTCGACGTCGTTGAGCGGCGTCATGAACTCGACGTGCAACTGGCAGTCGCCGTAGTCCTCGGCGGTGCGCGCCGAGCCGGACCCGGGCACGCACACGAACGTGCCGTCCTTGACCGTCCATTTGCACCCTTCGCCCTTGGCGTCGCGCCAATTCCTGTCGATTGACGCCGCCGTGCCGTCGAAGAGCACCGTCGCGTCACCGGGCACGCCGTTCGCCGCGACTTCGATTTTCACCGGATCGGGACGGTTCACGTCATGCACCGCCCAGGCGTGCAGCGCGTCGGGACGGTCTCCGGACGGCTCCGCTAGCGCGGCGAAAGCCATGAAACATGAAAAATGAAATATGAAGCATGAAGGTGTTTTTTGATTTTTCATAGTTTTCATATCATACCAAAACCGCACCGATTCAACAAGACCGCATTACAAATATTTCAGCGCGCTCGTTGATCTCCATCGCCTCCATCACAAGGGGTATCGCCTCGACGACCGCGTCGAAGTCGAGTTGAAGCCGCCCGACGTCGGCGACCGCCGCGCCGCACATGGCGACGCCTGACAGCGTCGCAATGGCAACACGCCTCGCGGCGACCGAAGCCGACGCGAGGCGGATTCCGTATCTTCGGAATTCCATCGTTCGGAACCACCTTTTCCTTTCTTCGCCTAACCAGCGTTTTAATCGACACTTGTCACAACGGAAAAGCCGTCAGAAAGCACGGAAGAGAATTCCCGGACGATGAAAGTCCGGCGTACCCGCGCCTTGGCCGTCACGCAGATCGGCGCAAGCATCAATATCGAGATAATCAGTTTCATAATGATTATGATGGACAGAATAAGATGTTTCAAAGAGAATCCTTACCGCGCACCTTTCCCGTTAACTGGCAGATCACGACTTTGTAGATGGCGCCGGCGTAAACTCACGAACATGCGCATCAGAACCTGCCGGCGAGATTGCGCAGGAATTTCACGCTGCGCGAAAATATCTGATCGACGTTCGCGGCGGACGACAAATCAAGGATTTCACGGATTTCCTCGCTGGAGAGGAAATAGCGCGTCTTCAGCACGTGCACATAACACCTGACCGGGTCTTCGTTCCACAGTTTGCGGAAGCACCACAGCGTCATCCGCCACGCTTCGGTGCGGAGGGTCTCGTGATCGTCCTGCGGCAGCGCCAGCGCCTCGCTTTCGCCCTCGCCGTCCGGATGCGCGCCTTCGATCGAAAGTTCGCCGTGCCGGTTGGGATCGGCCGCGCGGATGTAGCCGCGCACGTAAGTTCTGAGCCATCCGGCGAAACTGCCTTCGCCGCGATAGAGCGCGAGCTTGTCGCGTCCGATCATGTCTTCGTAAAGCCAGCCCATCAAATCGCCGGGATCAAGCGAATAATCATGCATCATCCCCGAGGAACGCATCGATTTCGCCTCCGGCTCGACGACTTCCTCCCAGACGCGCTTCCAGCCCTCGTCGCGTCCGGCCTTGACGGACTCGTACCACTCGTTGTCGGTCATCGTGCTCATGCGAACGTGAGTCCTCCCGGAATCGGCCAGCGGCCCGGACGGTAAAGCCAGAGCGCGGTCGAACTTTTGCCCTTGAGAAAATCGCCGTAGGTGATCGCGGCGCGTCCGTCCTTGACCGCGAGCCGCTTCCCCGCGAATTCGAACGTCGCCTCGGCGATCGGCGCCTCGTTGCCGTCCGTCACCGCGATCGGCAGTTCGGTCTCGGGACGCAACTCCACCGGCAGCGTCACCACCGCCTTCCAGCGGATGTGCTTTTCCGGCGTCGGATGCGACATGAAGGTGAAACTTATCGGTACTTCACGAGCCATCGGCGGCAACCTCCTGACGTTTGAGTTGATCGGCGAGCCAGTCCTCGTCCACGGACGCTTCCGGATTCGGAAAGAGCCAGTCCTCGAAATCGTAACGCCACTCGCCCTTCGGGGACGGCGGCCAGAACACGCCGCGCTCGATGAGCGGCACGAGTTCGCGGATTTTCTCCTCGGCCTCGCGCACCAGTTCGCCGCCGGCCGGCGGCGTGTAACGGACGTCTTCGGCGGTCTTGCCGAGCACGCAGTAACAGGACGAGATGTTCTCTAGTTGCGCTTCGGCGAAGAGCGGATCGTGATCGACGGCGAGCATCGCGCAGTAAAGCGGCAGCTGGAGCGACTTCCATTCGACCGTGCCGTCCCGCTTCGTCACGCGGCTTTCCGCGCGGTCGGCTTTGTCCCAGGTCTTGTAGTCGATCACGCACCACCGGCCCGTCCGCTCGTTGCGGTCGATGCGGTCGCACTTGCCGTAGAACCGGGTGTGGTCGTACTGCACTTCGAGTTTGCGCTCCGCCGCGACGATCTTCCACCCCTCCGCGCGCCACGCGACCTGGCGCTCGGCGAAGAGCGTGAGCCGGCGGCGGACGCTTTCGCCCTGCATCGCGACGATCGCCGGAATCGCCGTGCCGAAACGCTCGACGAGCTGGCGGTCGAGGTCGGACGACAGAAAATCGGCGATCGCCGCCGCGTCCGTCGAATCCTTCAGTTCCGACAGCGCCCAGCGCTCCAACGCCTCGTGCGCGAGATTGCCGTATTCCCAGCTCGCGAGTTCCTCGGCGCGGTCGTCCATCCGCTTGTCGCCGAGCACGTCCTTGCGGTTGAGAAAATAAGTGAAGGGACACCTCAGATACGAATCGAGCCGCGTCGGCGAAATCTTCTTCAGTTCCTCGTGCGCCGGCGGAATCGGCAGCTTGAGTTTCCACGCGCGCGGCAAATCCGCCGCACTGCCGCTCTCGGTGCCGGCGCGGTTGCCGTAGAACCGCCGCACCCGCGCGATGAGTTCGGCGTCGTCCCCGGTCTCGAACAGGAGGCGCGAGGGCTTGAGCACGTCGCCCTGCGCATCGACCGCATGGAAGGCGATGTGCACCGCGTCCGGCGCGCGACCGGACACCGCGAGCGCGAGGATCGCGCGGTCGCGCGCCGTGCGCGCGGCGTTGTCGGTGAGGCCCAGTTCGCGGCGGAGCGAGTCGGGCAGGAACGGATGGCCGACTACGGACTCGGGGACGCATCCTTCGCGGAAACCGGCGATCACCAGTTCCCGCGCCTCGAGGAACGGCAGCTCCAGCCAGCCGTCCGTCAGCACCACATCGCCTTCGTCCGGTTCGAGGTTGTAAGTCGCCTCTTCCAGAAGCCGCTCGAAGAGTTCCAGATCGTCCGCATGATCGAGCAGTCCGTTCACGCATTCGGCGGCGGCGGCGAATTCCCGCGAGGACTCCTCGCGCTCGTCCAGCAGATGATTGCGGAAGATCGCATGGAGCATTCCCCGGATGCCCTTCTTGCGCAACTGGACTTTCACGAACTCGAAAATCGCGCGGAGCCGTTTCTCGGTGCGCGGCGCGATGTCGTCGATCTTCTCCGGCAGCAGTTCGGCCTGACGGTTGTCGAGATCGACGAACGCGGCGGTCAGTTCTTCGTCCGTCAGTTTCAGCTCCTCCCGGAGCCAGCGGCGGACGTCGCCCGTGCGGATGAACGAAGAGAACACCTGATACGAGCCGGTGCGCAGCAGTTTCGCGATCGTGCCGACGAGATGTCCGAGCGACGACGTCGCGAGCCGCACCGAGGCGGGATTGTGGAGTTTGAGTCCCTTCGCCTCGAACGCGCCCTGCAGTTCCGGAAACATCTCCGGATCGACCACGCACAGCGCGGGCAGCGCCTCGCCGGGCTTGACCGCCGCGAAATATTCGGCGATGCGCCACGCTTCATCCGCCGCCGTCCCGCAAGGGTGAAGAGAGGAAGGAAGAAGGAAGAAGGAAGAAGGAAGAAAATCGTCGAAGCGGATTATCAGCCGCCCGTCGGATGGCTCGGCGGCGCGCGCTTTCATCAGTTCGATGCGGTCGCGCCGTCCGCGCTTCGCAAGCGCGGCGGAATACCGCCGCTCGATGTCCGCGAGTTCCGCCCACCGCTCCGCCTCGGCGGCGGCGACGCTTTCGGGATGCGTCTTCAGATATTCCGCGACGTCGGCGAACGTCAGCTGCCGCTCCGCGAGAGTGCGCCGCAGATCGGCGAGCTGCGCGGGCAGGTCGTAGGACTCGGCACGCTCGCCGAGCGCCTCGCGGAAGGCGATGAGTTCGTCCGCCCGCCCCGCCAGAAGCGGATCGTCGTAATCAAGCAGCAGCTGGTCGGGCAACACCGTCTGCGGCGGCACGATCGCGCCGTACCGCCGCGCGAGCGCGGCGCGCAGGCGCCGTCCGGACTGCGCGGTCGGCACGACCGCGACCACGTGCGCGAGCGATTTCGCGCCGGCGGCGGCCCGTAGCCCATACCCCGCCCCCCCGTAGACCGCCCGCGACACAAAACAACACACCAACCGCAAATATTAAGACA
>R19__coassemble_1024_pt1 | contig 10730 bp, 9 predicted proteins | sample R19__metabat2_high_PE_023 | metagenome-assembled genome bin R19
CGGCGAAGAAACGCGCCGCACGGAAACCGGCGGTCAAGAAGACGAAGATCAAGAATCCGGAACTTGCGCTTACCGAGTCGGATGTCGAGCGGCTCAAGAAGATGGCTCCGGGATCGGTCAAGAAGCTCGTGAATACGCTCACGTCGCAGTTCAATGTCGAGGATGCCGACGGTGCGATCAAGGCACTTGTCGGGAAAGGCGTTCTTTCACTTGAGCGAGATCATGTAATCTGGAGCGCAAACGTATGAAGGTAGCTTCCGAAGGGTGGCAGTTCCCGCTCCTTCGGTTGCTCCGGCGGAACGGATTTCAAGCATTACGCGATTTGAAATTTTGGGAGTGCGAAAATTCACAACGCCGCGACGGCTGAAAATTTGATATACTATTCGACGTATGTGTATGCTTGATATTATCCGGGCGAAGAGCGAGGAAATCCGTTCGATCGCCAGGAAACACCAGGCCGAGAAGGTTTGGCTGTTCGGTTCGTGCGCCCGCAAAGAGGAGCGACCGGACAGCGATGTGGATTTTCTGGTGAAGTTTTCGCCTGATCGCGTCGACGGTTTTTCCGGTTGGTTGCAATTCGAGGAAGAATTGGGCGCTGTGCTTGGTCGGCGCGTGGAAGTGGTTTCGTCGAGCGTGTTGCCGCGATCACTTGGGTTTGCGCATCGGGTTTGCAAGGAGGCATTGCCGGTATGACCGATCCATCACTCTATCGCGATGATTCGCGGGTGCGGCACATGATTGCCGCCATGAAGCGCGTCCTTGATGTCAGTAACGGCATGTCGCGCGACGAGTTGGTCGGTGCTGAGCAGAAGACCGAAAGCATTCTGTTCAATTTGACCATTATCGGAGAGGCGGCGAACAACATCTCGAAGGAATTCGCGACCATGAACCCTGAAGTCGTTTGGAAGAACATTGCCGGAGTTCGGCATAAAATCGTGCATGATTACGCCGACATTGATTATGATGTGATCTGGCGGATTGTACAGGACGATATTCCGGGTACCTACGCAAAACTTCAAGAGATTGAGAAAACTTTGCCACCAGAACCAACGGAGCCGCCGGAGAATATGGCTGACTTCTTGTAACGAAATTTCAGTCGCTTCATCTGGGCTGGGGCGGCTCTGCGGCGAATGCCGCGTTGATCTTTGACATCGGTTGACGAACGCCCAAGAGTTCATCATCCACCGGACCGAGGGCACCCGCCCGAAGTCACAACCCCGCCGGATGCCGGTTTGCATCCCGGGGAGTTGCGGAAACGCATCCGACGCCCGCAGCAACGTACGCAACTTGCGTATCGAGCTTTGTGAGGAAACTGGTAATATCTACGGAATGAAGCGAGATATGTGAGTGCGTCACGTGAGCGATCATGTGGCGTACATTCCAATCGTGTTTCATTCTCGGCTTACCAGTGCCGCACATAAAATACGAAGACGAAAGCACGCCACTTTCATTTGTGGCAGAAAGGAGTATATGAAATATTTTTGGATGTTATTGGCGTTTGGCATTATCGGCGGAGGTGCTCTTTATTATGTCACGGAAAACGAGAAGAAGGAACGCGCCGAAGCCTACCGGCGTGAACTTGCGCGGCAGGCCAAGGAGGAGGAACGCCAGGAGAAGCAGCGGCTTGAAGATGAACGGATCCGCAAGGAGCGGATGGCGAATCTTGCCAAAGAGGACGCCGTTCGGTTATTGCAAAGGTATATCTCAAAGCAGGAAGCGCAACTCAAGGACGAAATTGAAGAGTGCAAGATACAAATCAAAATGATCGATGTTGATCAGGCGAGCCTGTCCGAGGAGATGGCGGCGTTGGAAAAGGAGGAAGAAGCCAAGTCGAAGGATGCGAAGCGAAGAAAGATTTCCCGGCGTGATAAAAATGATCGGGTGGATGCTTTGTTGTCTTCTCCGACTTTGAATCGACTGGCGCGAAATTATACCGGCGAGGATTTGTCGGCCATGCGTGCGGAGTTTCGGAGCCACATGGGGAACGTTCTTAAAATCCATGACGACGGTGCGAGAAAACTCGCGGAGAATCGGAAGCGGTACAATGAAGCTATGAAAGCGGCGGATTCCGATCTTGACAGCAAGACCAAGATCGCCACCGAAAAACTCAGAGCGGCGAGAAGGGAAATCGAAGAAGGCATACCGCAGCTGGAAAAGAGACTGCAGGAGTTGAACGCTAAGTTGGAAAAACTCGAGGCGAAGGATTTGAAAGCGAAGTCCGGCGGAGCGAAATTGACGCCGTGGGAGCGAGATGACCTTAAGCTGTGGCAATCCCAACGTGACGTGGTTGCGGAACAATTAGCGAGCCGAAAGGCGACTTCAGGACTCGGCGGCGCGAATCTTGCCCACATGGAAGTTACGATGGCGGAAACGGCGGCGAGAAGAAAAGCCGATGCGGCGATGGATATCAAGGAGAAGTCGGATGTGCAGGTGTTAAAGGATATGACTTTCGAAGGCGATGTTTTCAATCTGGCCGTTCAATATGAGAATCGTTCGCTGGACAGAATTCGTGTGGCGATGATGCAGTCGAAAAATACCTGGAGGGACAAGTTGTCGGTAGCGGAAAGAAAACTTAAGTTTTTGAGTTCCTCATCAGGCAACATGGATTTCCTGAATGCGGAAGAGGTCGAGAAAGTGCGTAGCCGCATCGCCGGCAAAATCGCCGATGATTCTGCTTGGACGGAGGATTGAAAATGACGAGGGCGATGATTGTGTTGATGGCGCTGCTGGCGGCGCGGATTGCCTTGGCGCAAGGCATCGGTAGCGCCGTAATCGGCAAGGTGGAGGAACTTAAAGATGTCCAGCGGTTGACGCATCGCTCAAAGCGCGGGAATACTTATCTTGATGGCAGCGGTTCGGGATTTTTTGTCGCGACCGACGGGAAGGTCATCACGAATCATCATGTTATAGACGGTGCCGCCGAAATCGTGGTGGTGCATCGTGGCATAGCGTATGCTGCGCGGGTGGCGAAGAAGAACAAAGAGCTGGATCTTGCATTGCTGGAGTTTGACGGATTGCCGTATATCGTCGGTGAGACCATCGATTTCAACAAGTTCTCCACCCCGAAATTCGGCTGTGTGTCAGTAAGAAGAAGAGATGTAGATGTTGGTGAAGAGGTGACGGTTGTCGGATATCCGCATATTGCTGCGCAAGGTCTCGAAGCGAAAGTCACGCGCGGCATTGTAAACAGCAAGACGGGATTCAAAGGAGAAGGAAAGAATTTTCAAATTGACGCGACCGTCAGGCATGGCAATTCAGGCGGGCCGGTGTTTGACACGAGCGGGCAATTGCTAGGTGTGGCGGTTGCAGTTCTTTACGGTGAGGGAATTGTGTCCTATGCGATAAACATAGATACGCTGTTGAAGTTTCTCGGCAAGGACGTTGTTTTGAAGATGGCTGACGGTATTGAGGCCGCGAAAAAGAAAGGGATGATCAAGAACTTGATAGATAAATCGGTTTTGATTCTCACTTATAAAGCTGGCGCTAGGGCGCTGCCGCCTGATGTTGAAAATGCGCGTGTCGGAAATGAAATCAAGGCGAACTTGGCGAAGACGATCCTTGCCGCGCAGTTGCTCAAGGTGCGCAAAGAATGGAAAGAATTGAAGGAGTTGTCCGATGGCCTGATTAAATCCGGTCTGGCCGATGAGGAGATTGTTTCGATGAACAACATTGCGCGAGAGGAACTCGGCGAGCATCTGGTGATCTATGCGGAAGTTGAGGGTGCGGATGTCAAGGCGCGGGTGAAGCCGATTTGCGGAATCCGGGATGCCTTTGTTCAATGCGAGGAAGTGTTTGCATTGGACGGCGGAACCTTGAAAAGAGGTTTCCCGGTCAAAGCGGAATTGACGTACTATACGCCGCAGGGTGCGTTGTGGAAAGGAATGATTGACGAGATTTACGATTGGCGCGGGACCAGGGAAATCCGGGTGAAACTCAACAAGGTGATCATCAAATAAAGGAAGGCGACATGAAAAGTCACAAAGGCGGGATTGCGGTCAAGGATTTGATCATGATGGGCATCGCGGCGATCGTTCTGATCGTCGGCTTCATCTGTTATACGAATTATGCGAAACAGAAAGCGGAGAACGAACGAATCGCCCGCGAGAAGGCCAGGGCCGAACAGGTAGAGCGGGAGCGTCTTGAACGTGAACGGCAACAGAAGGAAGAAGAGGAGTTCGAGCGTAAGAAACGCGAAGCCCGACTGGCTCGGGAAAAAGAAGAAGCGGAGCGCGAGGCTGCAAGACTGGCGAAAGAAAAGGCCGCAAAGGAAGCGGAGGAGGCGCGACGGCTCAAGCAAGAGGAGCTGGATGCGGCAAAACAGGATTACCGGATGTCGCAGGACATGTTCGCGAAGGTGTTTTCGTTTGTGTCCGAAAAACAGAAGGCGAGGCTGCCTTACGGCAAGGATTGCAGCGGGGTGTTCCGTTGCGTATTCGCATCTTATGTCGAGGACCATGCGATATACAAAGTCGCTTTCGAGAGGGGAGCGGTAAAAGTCGTGAAAATGACGTCCGACGCGCTTCCGGAAGAGATGGCGGAATCCGAATTCCGCAAGCTTTATGATTCGAAAAGGGCGGCGGTCACGGACGGCGACTCCTTGTGGATCAGCGGTGTGAAGATGCCCGGCGGACTTTATGAAGTCCCTCCGCGAGATAAGGATTTACGGATTCTGGAAACGACCTTGGGTAAGCTGTATGCGGTTTATGCCGCCTTGGGTATGGAAGCACCGAAAATCGAGTGTCGCGTGACCTTGAAATCCGGAAACGGCAAAACGATAAGCGTACTGGGTATAATCGGGATTGATGAAATTCTGGAGAGAGACAAGATCGAGGATGCCGCATCTCAACACCTCGCCAAAAAACTCGGTAAAACCAAAGTTACGCAGACTACCGTCAAGCGGAAAAGGGTCAAGCGAACCGTTGTAAAATATGATGGACGATACGTCAAAAAAGATATGCTTGGCGTGACGCATGTGCCAAGAGTGTATAATTTCATAGGAACAACCAACTATAAGATGCGCGACCATCGGGCGGAAAATGAATTCCGTAAGCAATGGGAGGCCTTGACCGCTGAAGCTGAAAGGCAGGAGAGGCTTGAAGCCCAGGCAGAAGCCGAATATCGTGAGACGTTGGCGGCGGCGAAAGCCAAAGTCGAAGATAAGAAGCGGGAGAACGCGCGCAAAGTGAATGATGAATCCGTTATCGAGCAGGAGCTCTCCGGATGCCGGCTTTTGATTGAGACCCGCAAGGCGAAATAAGCGGTGTATCTCGCGCTCCCGACCCGCTTCACCGTCCACGTGCTCAAAATATTCGCCGCGCTCGTCAACGCCGCGCTGCTCGGAGTGATGAAGGTCGTGGTGGCGAGACCGGCTTGAGACTTGTATTCCTAAGGTCGATCGTCTTTTGATGGATCGATGACGGTTAAATCGCTGAAATAGTCACGGAGAAATCCTCGATCGCGGGTAATGAGTGCATCCGCGGTCTCGAGGGCGTGCGCACCTATCAGGAAGTCGGGGATTACTTGATGCCGTCCTTTGCTTTTGTTTCTTGATGCGTTCGTTCTGGCACCTTTCCACAACTCTCCGGCTTTGAGTGCAGCGGATTCTGACATCGGCGAGAATGAGATGCCGCAGTCGGACATTTTCGCTTGGAAGATCCGCTTGTCCGGGAATGCGGCTGAAGTTTCCGCCCAGACGATATCGCAGGCAATCAGATCGCCTTTCTCCGAGGCTGCGTACAGGGTGTCGATTGCGGACGTGGCGTAGTCCTTGTCATTGAGAAAAATGTCGAGCAGAACATTGCTGTCGATGGCGTAAGTCATCAGCACCCCCTCATTTCGCGAATGAGATCGTCGGTTCTTTTGGATGTCGCGAGACATCCGCAGGCATCGGCGAAGGGGTTGCGTTTTTTCTGTTTTTCAACGACAAGCGCGTCACCTGAAATGCGGAACGTCAGAATCATGCTCGGATGAAGTCCAAGTCTGGTTCTGAACGGTTTGGGGATCGTGACCTGTCCTCTTTCGCATAGTACGGCGGTTTGCATCTCTAATCTCCTTGGGTATGTAGGAAGTATACTAAAAGTATGGATTACATGTCAAGGGGGCAGGGCTGACCTGTGAGTTCCAAGCGATAACCGTACGTTGGTTTTGATTCATTCAATGTATAATCTGATGGAATGCTAATTACTCTTGCCTATTCGGTTGTGAGTGTGATATAATACGCGCTCGTAAACACCAAAAAAGGGAAGGCAAACATGGTTAAACGAGTTGATTATCTCGAAAAAGTGCGTCCATTCATCGGGTTGGACATTGTTAAGGTTTTGACGGGAATGCGCCGTAGCGGAAAATCCGTTTTGATGGAGCAGATCAAGGATATGATCGGCGAGGAGATTGATCCGGCGGCGCATTTTCTCTATGTCAATCTTGAACTTGAGGAGAATAAGCGCTTTTTGTCGAAAGGCGCGTTGCCTGATTATGTGATGAATGAGATTTCCAAGCGCAAGCATTGTAAGACGTATGTGTTTTTGGACGAAATCAGCGATGTCGAGGAGTGGGAGAAGTGTGTCAATTCGCTTCGGGCGCATCAGAATCTCGATGTCTATATCACCGGATCGAATTCGAAGTTGCTTTCGGGAGAACTTGCGACCTATCTGACGGGACGCTACGTGGAAATCAAGGTTGCACCCTTTTCTTTTGCCGAATTCTGCGCGGCGAATCCGACGTTGACGAAGGAGACAGCGTTTGACAGTTATTTGAAGTTCGGAGGCATGCCGTTTCTTTCGCTGCTTGCGCTGAACGAGCAGCCGTGTACCGACTATCTGAACGATCTCTACTCGTCGATTCTGTTGAAAGACATCGTGAAGCGGCACAAGATCCGCGATGTGGATCTCCTGACCCGCATCATGAACTATGTGATGAGTGAGACGGGGCATACGTTCTCGGCGGCGAGCATCCAGCGTTATTTGAAACATGAGAATCGTCCGGTATCCTTCGAGACCGTAATGAACTATCTCTCCTTCGGCGAGGAGGCGTTTCTTTTCAGCGCCGTCAAGCGCGAAGACTTGATCGGCAAGCGCATTCTGGATGTGGATGCGAAGTACTACGCGATGGATCACGGGATGCGCCGGGCGGTCATCGGCGGTGGTGTTAAGCGAGACATCGACCGGACGCTGGAGGCGGTCGTTTATCGTGAATTCGTGAGGCGCGGTTACACGGTCACGATCGGACGCGTAAAGGAGAAGGAGGTTGATTTCGCCTGCCAGCGTGCGAACGAGCGGCTTTACGTGCAGGTCGCGTATGTGATGGAGACGGAGGAAACGCAGGAACGTGAATTCTCCGCGTTGCGGGCGGTTCCGGACGCGTACCCGAAGATGATCCTGTCGATGGATCGTTTCGATTTATCCGAGGGCGGAATCGTCCATAAGTATCTACCCGATTTCCTTTTGGAAACTTGATTGGTGATTGATATCACTCTGCGATGGTTGCTTGTAGAAATATTATGAAAAAAGAAATTCTGATCAAAGCGGTTGAAAAAATCCGGCGCGGGCTGGTGCGGTTTCTGCCGTTTCATCTTTGCGCGGCGGCGGTGGCCGTCATGATGATTCTCGCCAATCATAATGTCATCGGCGATGCAACGATGATGAATTTCGTCCGGGGAATTTACACCGGAGCTCTCGCCGGAGTTTTCTGGCGGTTGCTTGTCGAACGGCGGGAGACGAAGTCGGCGGTGTGGGGACACGCCGCCATGCCGAGGCGGTTGGCGCGTTTGCTCGCCTGGCCGGTGACGGCGGCGGTCGGGGCGCTCGGTGTCTGGTTCTGGTATACGGTCGGCGAAGAGACGCCGCGCTATCTGCTGTGGACGATGCTTTACGCCGGGATGGTGATTTCGATCTTCGCGCTGTGCGTGGCGGTTTTGAGCCGTTTGACGGATGAGAGATCGCTGTTCTCACGCTTGTCGCTCAATACTTTCGGCGTATGCGGGACTACGATGCTTTTTACCTGCAGTCTGATACTTTGCCTTCTTGCCTTTGACAAGCTCATTTACAAGGTCGATTACAAGCTGTATCTTGATTTTTGGATCTGCGGGTGGGCTGTGCTTGCGCCGGTCGGCATGCTTTCGCTGCTGCCGGAGCGGGATGATAACGAAAACGAATCCGATCGCGCCACGGCGTTTCTTTTCTGGATTCTCCTGCCGGCGTCGCTCCTTTTGCTCGCCATCCTTTATCTTTACCTCGGACGCATTCTGACAACCCGGTCGATGCCGAGCGGCGAACTCAACTGGTTCGGTTCGGTCGCCCTCGCGGCGTATGTTTTCTTCTGGTTGTCGCTGCGAGGATTGACGCGCCAGTTCTTTCGTTTGTTCATCCGCTGGGGATGGGCGTTGCTCCTTCCGGTGCTCGCGATGCAGATCGTCGGCATCGCGATCCGTTATCACGCCTACGGACTCACCGCTCCGCGTTATGCCGGAATGATAACGCTTTCCTTTGGGGTGGTAGCGCTGATTCTCGCGGCGTTCAAGCGCGGTTCGCTTTGGCTATTTATCTACATCGCCGCCTCCGGACTCATTTTCACGGTGTCGCCGCTCAACATCATCGACGTGCCGATCCGCAATCAGGAAGCGCGGCTCAAAGCGGTGCTGGAGAAGAACGGACTTCTCAAAGGTGATGAACTATTGCCGATGCCGCCCGACTTCAAACTTTCCGATGAAGATGCAAAGACGATTGTCGGCGCCTGGAATTATCTCGTTTCCAATGGCTTCCGTCACGAATTTTCGTTGAGGCGCCGAGATGTCCCGAAGAGAGGAGAAATCAATCCGGCGGTCTGGTATCGTCCGAAATTCTTATCCGCGATTTGCCGGCAGATTGGAGATAATACTTTACCGAGTGCGCTTGCTATTGACGAGAAGAAGTTTGGTGTTCGCAATGTCGGCAAGTATTGTTCGATGTCTTTCTCGGCGGAAAAGAGGTGGCTGCCGGTAGAAGGGTATTCCAAGGTTAAATTGATTGGATGGCATCATTTTGCTTGTCGGCGTGAAGACGGCAAATGGATATTGACCATTCCGGATGAGTCGGGGTGTGGCAAAAGCGAGATTTACGATGTAACCGAATCAATAGAACGTATGCTGACGCGTACAGGTTGCGCTGATCGTGTTTTGAAAAACAAGAATTATACGGTTTCAGCGGCGGATATGGTCTGGGAACTCGACGATCGGACGGCGATCGCGATGTCGGATTTGAATGCTACCGGCAAGGAAGGCGGTGTTTTAATGGAGCTGTTTATGATACATTCGATGCTGCTGAAGAAAGGTGGAAATGAAGCGAAGTGAATTGGCGATGATTGCCGTACTCGCGGCAATCCTTTCCGGTTGCGCGACGCAAGGGATGAAGTCCACGCCTTTTTACGAAGGCAAGGATGGGTTCATCGAATATTTACCATATTTGTTCGACGGAAAAACGCGGCAATGAATTGTTGTTGAAAATGCATCGGTAAAGATTGGAAAAGTTTATCAGTGAAAGCCGGAAAAGTTTATCAGTAAAAACCGGAAAAGTTTATCAGTGCTATTGACATCGGGGCGAGTTTTTTGATATTATTGGGTAAAAATTTCTTTCTATGAATAAAAATCAATATAAATCCAGACTGATCGATGCCAAACTTGATTTGTACCTGAATACGTTCCCTGCGGTTTGTGTTCAGGGGCCGAAATGGTGCGGTAAGACCTGGACCAGCATCATGCACTCCAGGAGTCAGTTCATGCTGGCTGATTCAAGTGACAATTTCGCCAACCGGGAATTGGCAAAGATGGATATCCGCCGCGCATTGGATGGCGAAGCGCCGCATTTGATAGATGAATGGCAGGAACTTCCCGCGATTTGGGATGCCGTTCGCAATGAAGCGGATAAATGTGCGGAGCGGGGACGATGGATTCTGACCGGTTCGTCGACGCCACCTAAGAAAGGCGTGATGCATTCCGGAACCGGGCGGATTGCAATTCTGAAAATGCATCCGATGTCGTTGTGGGAGAGCGGAGACGCCTGCGGGGCGGTGAATCTTGCCGATGTGTGCGCCGGTAATCCGATCGAGGCGGTGCGGACACGGAAGCCGGAACTGGAGGAAATCATCAATTTCGTCATACGCGGCGGTTGGCCGGGTTCCATCGGTTTGACCGGGGAATCGGCGGCGCTGGTGCCGACGGAATATATCGAGAATGTGATCAATCTCGACATTCCCAAGCTTGATGACATCGACCGTGACCTTACGAAGGTTCGCAAGTGTCTTTGTTCACTTGCGAGAAATGAATCGACGGCGGCGAGCAACGAGACGATAAGACGGGATATCGCGGAATGCGACGACACCACTTTGAGCGTGAATACCGTTTCCGATTATCTCAATTGTTTCAAGCGGCTTTTTCTGATAAACGACACGCCGCCGTTTTCAACGTTTCTGCGGAGTCCCGTCAGGATCAAACAGTCCGCCAAACGCCATCTGGCCGATCCTTCGCTGGCGGCGGCTCTTTTGGGCGCGACGGAAAGCATGTTGCTGAGAGACCGTCGTACATTCGGTTTTTTATTCGAGGCGCTGGCGGTACGCGATCTGGAAATATACGCCGACGCGCTCGGCGGTAAGTTTTATCATTATCAGGACTATGACGGCAATGAATTCGATGGAGTCATTCAATTCCGCGACGGCGCTTGGAGCGCTTTCGAAGTTAAACTCGGATATGATCAAGTTGAGGA
>R19__coassemble_1083_pt1 | contig 10348 bp, 8 predicted proteins | sample R19__metabat2_high_PE_023 | metagenome-assembled genome bin R19
CTAAGTAATCATGGCTTTCAATCGTGACAAGCGTCGTGAAAACGAGCAGGAAGACACGCTCGACGAGCACACCGTCTTCATCAACCGCTGCGCCAAGACCGTCAAGGGCGGTCGCCGCATGAGCTTCTCCGCCGTCATCGTCGTCGGTGACAAGGAAGGCAAGGTCGGCGTCGGCTTCGGCAAGGCGAACGAAGTCGCCGATGCCATCCGCAAGGGCGGCGAGGCGGCCCGCAAGGCCATGAAGAAGATCGTGATGAAGGGCAAGACCATCCCGCACGACGTCGAAGGCGTCTGCGACGGCGGTCGCGTCATCCTCAAGCCCGCTCCGGACGGCACGGGCCTCATCGTCGGCGGCGGCATGCGCCCCGTCCTCGAGGCGGCCGGCATCCGTGACGCGGTCGGCAAGTCGCTCGGCTCGAAGAACCGGCTCAACGTGGTGAAGGCCACGATGGCGGCGCTTCAGAAACTCCGCAGTGCGGAGGAAATCGCGGCGGCGAGAGCGTAAGGGAAGTAAAAAGTAAAAAGGAAGAAGGAAAAAGTATGGAACTTAATTCTCTTACCTGCACTCCCGGCTCGCGCGAGCGTCGCAAACGCGTCGGTCGCGGTTGCGGCTCCGGCATGGGCAAGACCTCCTGCAAGGGGCAGAAGGGTCAGCAGTCCCGCAAGGGCCACAAGCACAAACTCGTGTTCGAAGGCGGTCAGATGCCGCTCGTGCGGCGTCTGCCGAAGCGCGGCTTCAATAACGCCGCGTTCAACGCGAAGGCGCTTGCGGTCAACGTTTCGGATCTCGAGAAGAAATTCGAAGCGGGTGCGGAGATCACCGTCGAGGCGCTCGCCAAGGCGGGCTTCACGGACAACAAGCAGCCGAAGATCAAGATCCTCGGCAACGGCGAACTCACCAAGAAGTTCACCGTGAAGGTTCCGTGCTCGGCCGCCGCGAAGGCGAAGATCGAAGCCGCCGGCGGCTCCGTCGCCTGAGGCGGAACTGTCCGGTGGAAAAGCGCCCTGCGGTAGCCTGCGGGGCGCTTCTTTTATTCCCGGTTACACTTTACTCGTGCAACCTTGCTTCGCTTTTAATGCGACACGCCTTGACTTTGTCATTCTGCTCCTTGCGTTCGACGGACGGCGTATGGTATAATACGAAAATTATGAAAACCATACTGGCTACTGTCGGGGCAGCGTTGACTGCCGTCACCCTCGGGGCTGCGGAAGCGGATTCCGGGAAATCTGAAGAGCTCGAAGAAGAAGAGACCTCGATTTTCGAGGCCGGCTTCGACTTCGATTTCTATTCCGCCTATGTCTGGCGCAACGCCGTCCAGTCCGACCGCATGGTGATGCAACCCTGCATCTGGGCGGACCTCACGTACTTCGAGCCGTTCTGGCTCGGGTTCTCGATCTGGCAGAACTACGATCTCAGCGATCGCCGCGCCACCACCTACCGTTACGGCGTTTCCGAAACCGATTACAACGTGCATCTCGGTGCGACCGTCTGGGAGACGGAAGACGAGGAGTTCGGCCTCGACCTCGAACTCGGCCACGACTGGTACTCGTACCAGGGCGTCCGCGACGAAGCGCGCGACGATTCGCCCGACACTTCCGAAGTGTACGTGAAGGCGACGTTCAACAATCCGTTCGTCACGGTCTACGGTCAGGCGTCCTACATGTACGGCGACTACGGCTGTTACCGTCAGGCGATGCATTACGAGATCGGTTTCAACAAAGAAATCGAACTCGTCGAATCGCTCACCGCCGGCCTCGATTGGAACGTCAACTTCGGCGATGCGCGCTATCTCAATTTCCTCTACGGCGACTGCAATTACCGCTATTGGCAGGATGATGCCGGCGATGAATACGAGGACTGGTCGAATCCCGACGGCGGCATCGGCGGCACCACGCTCAAGCTCTATCTCGTCTGGCAGGTCACCGACTGGATGTCGCTCGGCGCGACGATCGCCTACACCGGCATTCTCAACGGCAGCGCGCGTCAGGGTCTCGGCGATCATGAGTACTACAACGAGGGCTACTGGGGCGACGGCTCCAACGATATGTATCCGCGCGACCTCTTCTGGGGCGGACTCAATCTGAAACTCGAGTTCTAATTCCATCAATCGAAGAGCGATATGAATTCCGTACTGGGAATGCTCGTGTTCGCGCTCGGAGGTCTCTCCGGCGCGACCTTTCTTTTACCGGCGCGCGGCGTGAAGGGCTGGGCGTATGAGACGTGGTGGATGTTCTACTGCGTCGTGGGGCTGATCCTGTGTCCCCCGGTGATCTGCGCGCTGACCGTACCGGACTTCACCGGCGTGATCGCCTCGACGCCCGGTCTCACGCTCCTCCAGTGCGCGTTCTTCGGCGCGATCTGGGGCGTCGGCGGACTCACGTGGGGGCTTATGGTGCGCTATCTCGGCATCGGGCTGGGGCTCGCGATCGGGTGCGGACTGTGCGCCGCGACCGGCACGCTCATTCCACCGATCGCCCAGGGTCACGCCGCCGACCTCGTCAAGGACGCGGGCGCGATCACCGTCCTCTGCGGCGTCGTCGGTTCGCTCCTCGGCATCGCCTTCGTCGGTTTCGCCGGCAAGATCAAGGAAAACGAGCTGCCCGAAGCGGAGAAGAAGAAAGCGGTCGCGGAATTCGATTTCAAAAAAGGCATGATCGTCGCGCTCATTTCAGGCGTGTGCTCGGCGTGCATGAACTTCGGCCTGCAGTCCGGCGGCGTCATCGAAAAGGCCGCCTACGCTTCGGCGGTCAAGGCGGGCGTCATCGCCGAGGGTGCGCTCTATCCGTGGCAGGGGATGCCGGTCATCATGGTCGTCCTCTGGGGCGGGTTCCTGGTGCAGGTGAGATGGGTCGTCCAACAGCACTGGAAGCACCGCACGTTCGGGGACTATTTCCACGGTCCGAATCTCGGACGCAACTGGTTCTTCGCGACGCTCGTCGGCGTCATCTGGGTCTTCCAGTTCGTCTGCACCAAGGCGGGCGAGCCGCTGATGGGGGATTTGAAGTACATCTCCTTCGCGGTGATGATGGCTTCGACCATCCTCTTCTCGACGATCATCGGCATCCTGACCGGCGAATGGAAGGGTACGAGCGCCAAGACCCGCGCGTGTCTCGCGCTCGGCACGGTGATCCTGGTCGTCAGCTTCACGGTGATGTCCCTCGGCTCGAAGTGAACCGTGCCGGCGTCGGGGAAATCGCGGCTTCCCGGCAGCGCCTCCGAAAATATGATATACTATTCATCGTGGAATAATCCTTGGAGGAATAATATATGAAATTTCTCGATCGGCAAGAGGAATTGTCGCGTCTCAGACGGCTTTCCGACGCTCAGGAGGGCGGCATGGTCGCGGTCTGGGGTCGGCGGAGAATCGGCAAGAGCGAACTGTTGAAGCGGTGGTGCGCCGGGTGCGGCGGATTATACACGGTTGCCGATCGCTCGACGGCGGCGGTGCAGCGGTCGAATTTCGCGGCGGCGGTGGCATCGCGCTTCGAGGGCTTCGACTCGGTGGTGTATCCGACCTGGAAAGCGCTTTTCGAGGTTCTTTCGAGAAGGGCGGCGGAGATCGGCTGGCATCAACCGCTCGTCATCGACGAGTTTCCGTATTGGGCGGAGGCCGACGAATCGGTCGTTTCGGTGGTGCAGAACTGGATCGACGCGGAAAAACGCCGGAAGGGAATGCTGGTCGCGATCGCCGGATCGAGCCAGCACATGATGCAGGGCATCGTGATCGATCAGACTTCACCGCTGTACGGTCGCGCCGACGAGCGTCTGAAACTTTCCCCGTTGGGATTCGATTACATCGGGGAAGCGCTGGGCATCAAAAGTCCGATCGACCGGATCAAGGCTTATGCGATCTGGGGCGGAGTGCCGCGTTATTGGGTGGCGGCGGAGCGCTACCGGACCGCGCTGGACGAGGCGGTGGACGAGCAGATACTTTCTCCGCTCGGGATTTTCCATGACGAGCCGGCGACCTTGCTGCAGAGCGAGATTCCGAGTGCGATGAGTCTGAAACCCTATTTGGACGTCATCGGCTCCGGTGTGAATCGCGCGGGTGAAATCGCCGGACGGACGGGGGTGACGGTGACGACGCTGTCCAAGCCGCTGTCCCGGTTGGTCAACCTCGGCTTCGTGAAGCGCGAGATTCCCTACGGCGAGAACGAGAAAAGTTCGAAGAGATCGCTTTACAAGATCGCCGATCCGTTCTGTCGGTTCTGGTTCGAAGTGATCGCGCCGCGCCGGAGCGTTTTCGACAATGCTCCGGCGACCTTGCGCAAATCGGTCTGGCGCCGCCAGGCGCAGCGGTTGTTCGCCGCCGAGTGGGAGGAACTGTCGCGGCGCTCGGTCGTGGCATCGCCGCGGCTCGCGCGCTTATCGGGGACGGACGATTTCTGGATGCCGGCCGGAAGATGGTGGCATGGCGAGGCGCACGAGTTCGATGTGGTCTCGACCAACGGCTCCCGCACCAGGACCTTGCTCGGCGAGGTCAAATGGTCGGAGCGTCCGTTTTCCCGTAAGGAAGTCATCGCCTTCGCGGCGAAATTCGCGGCGATCGAGCCGCCGCCGGGACTGCCGTCGCCCGTGGCGCGCGCCTTGTTTCTGCCGGCGGTGGAAGCCGGTGTCGGAAAATCCGTCAACGGGGTGGAGATCGTCAGCCTGTCGGAGGACGAATTGGTGTTCACGCCGACTTAATTATGATAGAATATGTGTGCTAGTACAAAAAAGGAGTCATTGATGAAACTCAAACACCTGCTGTGCGCCGGCTTGCTGGCGATCGCGTTCTCCGCGCTGGCGGAGACTTATCCCGTCCTCGTCAACTATCCGGGCGACGTCGGCAAACAGGGCTGGAAGATGACCGGCTCCGAAGCCGGCAAGATCGTCTACATCCCGTTCGAGGGCTACTACGAATCGAAGGGCGGACGTATCGAAGGCCCGAAGTTCACCTTCGACAAGAAGGAAGGCGAGACCGCGTTCTACCAGCTCACCTACACCGCGAAGAGCCGCTCCAACGGCTACTGGTGGTGCGACTTCTTCGACAAGAACGACGAACTCCTGCCCGACATCAACTCCAGGCTCTACATCGACAGCGAATGGAAGACCTACACCGTCCAGTTCCCGTGCGATCCGCGCGCGGTCAAGGGACAGCTCGCGTTCGTCTCCTCCAAGGGCTGCACGGTGAAGGACGTCTCGCTTCGCCGCATCTCGGTCGAGGACGCGGCGAAGAACTGCGACGACTTCTACGCGACGCTGCCGCAGCTTAAAGAAGCGGTGCCGGTGAATCCGTTCAAGTATCTCCCCAAGACCTTGAAGGCGCTCCAGCAGGGCAAGAAGCTCCGCATCGTCCTCCTCGGCGACTCGATCGTGAACGACACCTACTGCAGCGCGTTCACCTCGCTGGTGATGCGCGATTTCCCGAACGTCGAGTTCATCATCTCGGTGCGCGGCTCGACCGGCGTCTACTACTATCACGAAGAGAAGAATTTCAAGGACTACTGCGCGAAGTACAATCCCGATCTGGTGATGATCGGCGGCATTTCCAACCACGCCTGCGAGAACTACAAGCGCATTCAGGACAATCTCGAAGAGACCATCGACCGCTGCCGCGCGATCGGCGCGGAAGTGATCGTGATGACCCCGCCGCCGAGCTACGAGTGGCGGCAGAACTGTCAGGACACTTCGTGGAACGAGAACTGGGCGTGCTGGGATTACGCGGCGTGGATGAAGAAGATGCAGTACTGGACGCCGATGTGGCAGGCGTATCAGCGCAAGGCGTGCGCGAACAAGCAGGTCGCGCTCTGGGATATGACGACGGGTCCGGCGAACGTCTGGGCGTTCTCCCGCAAGCCGCTCGGTTGGTTCAAGCGCGACGGCGCGCACAACGACGATCGCGGCAAGATGCTGATCGGCCAGCACCTCGCGGCGCACTTCCGCAAGGCGAAAGCGCTGCCGCCGGTCGAGACGTTCCGTGCGCCGGCGCTGCCGATCTTCGTGAACGATCCGCTTTTCTCGGTCTGGTCGCGCGGCGATACGCTCACCGCCGAGGAGACTTCCAATTGGACGTGCTGGAAGGAGCACAATCCCGACTTCAACTGCTCGAAGGAGCCGGAGTGGGTGAACGCCCGCGCGTCGTTCGGCCTTAAAGTGCAGATCGGCGACCGCGCCTACCGACTGATGGGCAAGGAGCCGCAGAGCGTCGCCGCGATGAACGAAATCTCGCGCGAGGTGCGTCCGCTCTCGACCGTCGTCAAGTTCGCGGACGAGCGCACCGAACTCGAACTCCTCTTCCAGACGCCGTTCATGACGGACGATCTGGACGTCTTCTCGCGTCCCGTCTCCTACGTCACCGTCAAGGCGGTGCAGAAGGACGGCGTGAAGCGCGCGCTGACCGTCTCGCTTACCGCCGCCGGCGAGGTCGTCGCCAACGATGAAACGGCCGAGGTCACGTCCGCGCCGGTGAAGTTCGGCGGCGCGACCGCCGTGAAGATGTACCGCGTCAAACCCGACGTGATGCCGTGCCTGTGCCGTCCCAGCTGGGGTGCGCTCTATATGGCGGTCAAGGGCGACGCGGTCGCGGCGGCGAATCCCATCGCCACGCCCGCCGGCGAACAGCGCGCGATGCTCGCGTGGAGCGTCCCGGCCGCCGCCCGCACCGAAACTTTCGCGGCGGTCGCCTACGATTACGAAGGCAAGGCCGGCGAATTCCTCGGCCAGACGCTGAAGGGCTACTGGGCCCGCGACGGCAAGTCCTTCGAGACGATGCTCGGCGAAGCGCTCGGCGATTACGCCAAGCTCGCGCCGAAGATGGCGGCGTTCGACGCCGCGCTCGTCAAGGACCTCGAGCGCATCGGCGGCAAGAAGTACGCCGACCTCGCCGCGCTCGCGTACCGCCAGAGCTACGGCGCGTGCAAACTCTTCGCCGGCGTCAACGGCAAGCCCTATTTCGCGTCGCGGGAGAACGGGTCCGGCTCGATGATCGGCACGACGGACGTCTTCTATCCCCAGTTCCCGATCATGCTCGCGACCTCGCTCGATCTCGCGAAGGCCACCTTGCAGCCGGTCATGGAATACGTGATGAGCGGCAAGTGGCCGTATGACTACGCGCCGCACGACCTCGGACTCTGGCCGAAGATGAACGGACAGTACTATGCGATGGGCGAGCGCTTCTGGGGCAGCGAGGGCAAGCCGGACGACACCTGCCGGATGCCGGTCGAGGAATGCGGCAACATGCTCATCTGCTTCGCCGCGATCGCGGACGCCGAGCAGAAGGCGGACTTCGCGCTTGAGTGGTGGCCCGTCCTCACCAAGTGGGTCAATTACCTCGAGAAGTTCGGCGTCGATCCCGAAAACCAGCTCTGTACCGACGACTTCGCGGGACATCTCGCGCACAACGCGAACCTCTCCATCAAGTCCATCATGGCCTTCGCGTCCTACGCGCGCCTGGCGGAACTTAAAGGCGATAAGGCCGTCGCCGCGAAGTATCTGAAACTCGCGAAGGACTGCACCGCCAAGTGGCACGAACTCGCCAAGGGCGGCGCCAACGGCGCCTACCGGCTCGCGTTCGACCGCGAGGACACCTGGTCGCTGAAGTACAACCTCGTCTGGGACCGCATGCTCGGTTTCAACCTCTTCCCGGCGGAAACCGCGAAGCGCGAGATGGTCAACTACTTCCGGCAGATGAAGGACTTCGGGCTGCCGCTCGACAGCCGCTCGAACTACACCAAGGCGGACTGGATCGTGTGGTCGGCGTGCCTCACCGGCGACAAGGTCGACTTCGAGGGCATGATCGCGCCGCTGTGGAATTTCGCGGACAAGACGCCGGACCGCATTCCGCTCACCGACTGGTACTGGGCCGATACCGGTCGCTTCCGGGGCTTTATGGCGCGCTCGGTTGTCGGCGGCTTCTTCATGCCGGCTGCCTACGACGCCGACTTCGTGAAGCGTTGGCGGAAGTGAGGTAAAAACCATGAACAAACTTTTGATCATTCTCTCGGCGGTCGCGCTCGGCGCGACCGTGGCCACGGCCGACGAACTCGACGACCTCAACGAAAAGTGGGGCAAGGCCGAGCAGGTCAAATTCGAAAAAGGCCCCTCGGGCCATCCGGTCGCGGTGCTCGCCTGCAAAGACGGCGTCGCCAAGGTCTCGCTTCTCGGCGGCAACGTTTTCTCGTACACGCCGGCGGGCCAGCGCGAAGTCCTCTACACGCCTTCGAAGCTGCCGTTCGACCGGGACGGCTCGCACTTCGTCCATGGCGGCATCCCGGTCTGCTGGCCGTGGTTCAACTGCTTCGACTTCCCCGGCCGTCCCCTCCACGGCTTCGCGCGCTTCTCGCTCTGGGACGTGAAGAAGACGGTCGCGACCGGCGATCTCGCGGAGATCACGCTCGTGTTGAAGACGACCGACGAGACCAAGAAGATGTGGCCCTACGACGCGCGCGTCGAACTGATGGTCAGGGTGTCGTCGTATCTCGACGTCGTGCTTAAAACCGTCAACACCGGCAAGGCCGAGTTCGCGCTCACCGAGGGCCTGCACGCCTACTTCTACGTCGAGGACGAAGCGCAGGCGATCGTGAAGGGCTTCAAGAACTGCTACTGGGAAACGCTCGCGCCGAACTGCCGGATGGTCCGTTACGGCGAGGACGAAATCAAGTGCACGCCCGGCGAAGGGCGCGTCTGGGGCTGGGCGCCGTTCACGACGACGCTCGTCGATCCGCTCCTGAAGCGGAGCATCGAAGTGTCGAGCTACGGCAAGAAGCGGCTCATCCTCTGGTCCTGCGGCCAGCCCGAAGCGGGCGCGGAGCCGGGAGAGAACATGGACGCCGACACGTGGAAGCACTTCTTCTGCATCGAGCCCTCGACGATTCCGCGCACCGACGCCTGGATTATTCCGCCGGGCCGCTGCCACGAACTGCAGCTCTCGATCCGCTCGATTCCCGAGAAGTGAGACTTTCCGCCTAAGCAATCATGAAAAAAGCCGTTATCACCGTCGTCGGCAAGGATACCGTCGGTATCCTCGCCCGGGTCTGCACCTATCTCGCCCAGGCGAAGATCAACATTCTCGACGTCTCGCAGACGATCGTGCAGGATTACTTCAACATGATGATGATCGTCGATTACGCGAAGACGAAAAAGCACTTCGAGGACATCGCTTCGGAACTCGCGGAAATCGGTCTCGAGATGGGACTCAAAATCCGCTGCCAGAAGTCCGAAATCTTCGAGAAGATGCACAGAGTATGATCAACATCAATGAAGTAATCGAAACGAACAAGATGATTCTCGAGGAGAATCTCGATGTCCGTACCATCACGATGGGCATCTCGCTCCTCGACTGCGCCGAAAAGTCCGTCACCGCCACCTGCGACAAGATTTACCGCAAGCTCACGACCACGGCGAAGGACCTGGTCAAGACCGGGGACGCGATCGGCCGCGAGTTCGGCGTGCCGATCGTCAACAAGCGCGTCTCCATCACGCCGGCGGCGATCGTCGGCGCGAGCTGCTGCAGAACGACGAAGGATTTCGTCCGCATCGCCAGGACCCTGGACAAAGCGGCGAAGAAACTCGGCGTCAATTTCATCGGCGGCTTTTCGGCGATCGTCTCGAAAGGGATGACGCCGGCGGACGAACTCTTGATCCGTTCGCTCCCCGAGGCGATGGCCGCGACCGAGCGCGTCTGCGCGAGCGTGAACGTCGGCTCCACCAAGACCGGCATCGACATGGACGCGGTGCGGCTTATGGGCGAGATCATCAAGGCGACCGCCGCGAAAACCGCCGCGCGCGATTCGCTCGGCTGCGCGAAACTGGTGGTTCTGTGCAATGCGCCGGACGACAATCCCTTCATGGCGGGCGCGTTCCACGGCGTGAGCGAAGGGGACGCGATCATCAACGTGGGCGTGTCGGGTCCGGGCGTCGTCAACTACGTTCTGAAGTCGATTCGCGGCGCCGATTTCGAGACGCTCTGCGAGACCATCAAGAAAACCGCGTTCAAGATCACGCGGGTCGGACAGCTCGTCGCGCAGGAAGCGTCGCGGCGGCTCGGTGTGCCGTTCGGCATCATCGACCTTTCGCTCGCGCCGACGCCGGCGGTGGGCGATTCCGTCGCGGACATCCTCAAGGAAATCGGCCTCGAACATCCCGGCGCGCCGGGCACGACCGCCGCGCTCGCGCTCCTGAACGATCAGGTGAAGAAGGGCGGGGTGATGGCGTCGAGCTACGTCGGCGGACTTTCCGGCGCGTTCATTCCGGTCAGCGAAGACCAGGGCATGATCGACGCGGTGAACGCCGGCGCGCTCTCCATCGAGAAACTCGAGGCGATGACCTGCGTCTGCTCGGTCGGCCTCGACATGATCGCGATTCCCG
>R19__coassemble_1087_pt1 | contig 10309 bp, 8 predicted proteins | sample R19__metabat2_high_PE_023 | metagenome-assembled genome bin R19
CGACTCCGTGGACCTTTTCACTCCCTATAAGTGGCGAGAACGGAAGCGTCAATCGGCGTTCACGGGGATAGAGGACTCGAGACCGGTCGCGATGTCGCGCAGCACGACCCGGTACAGTCCGCGCTTGTCCGAATACGGGAACTGGAGCGAGCGCTTTTTGAGTTTGCCGTCCGCACAGAAAACGAGTTCGCGATTGGTGATTTCCCTTCCGTCCGGTCCGATCACCATCAGCCGGTAGGTCGAGTCGGGACGCAGCCCCTTCAGTTCGAAGTTCACGAACTCGCCGGGCTTGACGGACGTCTTGTCGAGCGCGAACACCGGCGCGGACTGCTCCCGCTCGAACACCGAATACAGCTTGAACGGCTTTTCCAGCGCCGCGATCTCGACGCGAGAGAGCCGTCCGAGATAACGCTCGTCGGTCTCGTAGACGAAGAACTCGCGCCCGAAATCGACGGCGCACTTCGCGCCCACGTTGTCCGCCAGCGTCTTGAAACCGACGAGCGACATCTTTCCGCCGAACCGCTCCGCCTCCTTGCCGGAATACGCGCGGTCGCGCACCCGGAGAATGGTGTGCTTCATGTCGAGGCCTTCGACCCTCTCGGTCTCGGTAACGCCGACGGACGCGACCAGCTCGAGCATCTCTTCATCCGTCCACTCCTTCGGCAACTGCGTCCACCGTCCGGCGAACGGCGGCTTCTCGCGCTTGGCGAGATACTCGTCGAGCACGCCCGGTTCGGCGGTGGACACGAGTTTGCCGCCGCGCGCGAGAAAGGCGTTGACCTGAGCGACTTCTTCGTCCGTCATCGAATGGCTGCCGGAGAGATTCAAGAGTTTCACGCCGTCGAGATTCCGCAGCCGCGTGCGCGGCACGAAGGTGACGCCGAAGCCGTGGCGGTAGCAGAAGCGCACGTATTCGAGCGCGTCGCCGCCGCCGTACGCCTCGTCGATCAGTCCGAGCTGTCCGCTCAGCCAGCTGTAGCCGTGGGCGATCGGATGCTTGCGCAGGGGTGTGCGCATCATCAGCGAGGCGAGGCCGCGCTTGAGCCGGAGGTGGTGCGGACGCTCCTTCGCGACGTACGGCGCGGGCGTGAGATCGCCGGCGTGCGAGCCCTCGGAACTGCCGGGATAGCCGCAGAACCATTCGTCGCCGTTCAGCGTGCCGGTGAGCAGGAACTCCCACTGCTCGAGCGGAAAACCGCTGCGGCTCGAACGCACGTAGCCGCCCCACCACACCGCGCGCACGAGGTCGCGCTTCGCGATGCTGGAGCAGAGTTCGTCCGCGACGACGTCGCGGTACGGCCCCCAGAAGTCCATGAAGCCGAGCGTGTATTCGAGGTCGCCGGCGGCCGACGCCTCGTGTCCCACGCGGGCGCGCGGATCGAGCTGCTTGACGACGGATCGCTCCAGCTCGCCGGCGTCCGCGTAATAGTGCGCGGAGTAGGTGATGGTGTCCGCCCAGGCGGCGAGATCGCCCTGCTCGCGCGCCTTCAGGGACGGCACATGCGGCGCTTCGTCAAAGCTCGCGAGATTCGTGCCGTGCGCGCGGTTGAAGCGCGCGAGGTCGCCCCGGTAGCGCTTCTTCAGCCACTCGCGGTAAATCCGGTCGTCCTCGGCGTCCCCGAGGCCGAGATCGCCGCTGTACCAGCTTTCGTCCCCGAGGCCGTACACGATCGGCGCCCACTTGGTCACGCCGGTGAAACTGCGGCGGATGCATTCCCGGATCGTCTTGCGCACTTCGGGACGGTAGATGTTGTAGTCGCTTTTCAGCAGCTGGTACTGCTCCCGCTCCATAGCGGTTTTCTGGAGCTGCGGAATGAGCCAGCCCGTCCAGCCCGAGCCTTTTTCGTTGCCGCAGACACGCAACGACCAGATGCTCGGCACCGCCCACGAATTGAAGTGCGCCGCCTCGCGCGGTCCGCCTTCGACGAAACTGTCGTAGCCGAGATAATCGACCATCTGCGGCATGAAGAGTTCGGCCATGTTCCCCGATTCCGGCGAAGCCCACATGATCATGGTGTAATCGGGATAGCGGTGGTTCGGAAAGTAGATGATCTTCTCCGCCGCGCCGACGCTCCGTCCGCGCGAATCGGCGAGATCGACTCTCACCACGCCCGCGCGGGTCGGAAATTCCTTCAATTCCTTGGTGCCGATCGCCGCCTTGAGCGCGCCCGGCTTGACCGCCACCGCACCTTGCGCGCGCACCTGGTTGTAGGGCAGATCGCGCAGCGACCACTTCATTTCCAGTGCATCGGGATACGGCGTTTTCCACTCGATCTGGAAGTTCGGCGAGACCCCTTCCTGCACGAAGACGACTTCGTTGGTGCCGGCGATGGTGAGCGCGGCGAGCTGCGGCTCCTTGGTGAAATAACGGAACGAGGGGAAATCGTAGCCGTCCTCGAACCAGCCGTTCTTGCGCGGCATCACGTCGAGATAGTAGCCGCCGGGCGCGAGCGCGGAGATATCGGCCGCCACCCGGTTCACGCCGCTTGCGAGCGGCGCGACTTTGTCGTACACGACGCGGTTCACTTCATCGCGCACGCGGTAGCGCACCTCGTTGACGTCCGAATCCCCCGTATCGACGGTGAACGGAAATTCCGCGCTCGTCGCGCTGAACTTCAGCGTCTCGGTCGCCGCGCCGTAATCGATGCGCGCAGCCGGCTCGACGCCCTGCGCCCAGCGGATCAGATTGAACGCCATCACCGTGCGCGCTTCGAACATGCCCTTCCACGCGAGCGACCATTTGGCCGGCGGCGGAAACGCCCACACCGCGATGCGGCCCTTGCCGAAGCGGCCCATACGCAGTTCACGCTGGGACGGGAGCCGTCCGTCGGCGAGCTGGTGCGCCGGCACCTTCGCGAAACCCGGCAGCGACCGCCCCGGCGCGCGGAGCGCGAACTCGCGCTCGAGCGCCTCGTCCCGCACGGGTTTCACGTCCTTCGGCAGCGCGTGATCGACGTCGCCCTGCGGCAGCAGCACCAGGCCGACGCCTTCGTCGCGCACGCGCCGCAGAATCTCGTAAAGATAGCGCGGCGGATATTTCCGGAAATCGTCCCGCACGATGCAGATGACCTCGGGATTCTTCGCGAGCTGCGTCTCGGTCTGCGCCTGCTTGTCGAACTCGGTGCCGTGGGTGACGGCGGTTTCGAAATGTCCGCCCGCGCCGTGGACGCCCGCCTGGAAGCGCGGCTCGGTGAATTCATAACGCTCGTCGAATTCGACAAGTTCGCGGATCGCGGTGCCGACGCCGCCGGAAAGTCCGTAGAGGCGTGGCGCCGGGCGGCCGAAGAGTTTCGGCGCCCATTCCAGATGGGGCGTCACGTAGGCGTGGCGGACGGGATTGTGGCGGTACCAGCCGTTGTGTCCGTCGTACTCCTTCGGCGGCTCGAGATCGTAGGTGCCCGCGAGCGGCATCGCGAGCGGCGGCGCGGCGAAATCCGGCTCGGTCGCGAGCCGGACGAGATTGGTGCGGCAGAGGTCGTTCAGTTCCTTTTCCTCGCGCTCGCGCCGGGCGAGGTAGTCGGAGATTTTCTCGGACATCTCCTTCAGTCCCCGCTCGTCGTGCATATAGGTCTTCTCGCCGATCTGCACCGCCCAGCGGCAGTGGACGCGCTCCTCGAGAATCGCGAGAATGCGTTCCGGCGAAACCGGCTTGCCGTCGGAGAAATAGAGGTAGCCGAAGAGATTCGGCGAATAGCCGCCGATCGCGCCGGAGGCGGTGGCGAAGAAGTCCTTCCACGGATGCTCCAGCCAGCGGAAGCGCGCATGGAGGAACGTCCACATCTCGCCCGGCTTCGCCGGCGGATGGTTGTCGAAGGTCGTCCACGGCACGAACAGTTCGAACTCCCAGCGGTCGTCGAAGGTCTTCGCCGCCGACTGAATGCCCTTGGCGACCCAGTTTTCGTCCACGTTCGACGGATCGAGCTGGAAGGCGGTGTCGTGCTTGCCGAGACTGTTGACGATGAACTTGTACCAGCCGGTGCCGGCGGCGGCGGGATCGAAATAGATTTCCGCCGACTCGTCGTACCAGAGACCGCCGTCGAAGTTCTTGATGTGCTTCGGCTTCACCTTCGCCATCAGCGGCTCGGGATTTCGCACGCCGAGGTAGATGCCCTTCGCGTCGTACACGAGCCGGCAGTCGGCGAAGCCGTTCGTCGCCGGCGGATTGTTGACGTAGTACTGGTAGTAGGCGGTGTGCGCGGGTGCCTGCGCCCAGCACGCGTCGTCGAGCGCGCCGTCGATGACCGGCGCGGTTTCGGCCGGCGTCGCGACGTGGAAAGTGAGTTCCCTGAGGTCCGTCGCCGCCGTCGCGACCGCCGCCGCCGTCGCGACGCCGAGGATGAGCATAACTCTGAAATGTTTCACCATGATAGCCTCCCTTCAACTTCTTGGAAATTCTTTCCTGTCCGCACCCAGCAGCTCTTCCGCTGAGACGATACGCGAGAAGAATCCGTCCGCCGGAACGCGCTTCGAAAGCTCCCCGGCATAAACCAAAACAGGGATCACGTTGACACCGCGCTTCACCTTGAGTTTCGCCATCCGCTCGCGAACCTCGGCGACAATCTCTTCGCCGATCCGATCGCGACGTTTAATCTCGACCAGATAATGTGTATGTCTCGTCTGCAGCAGCAGATCAATCTGGCACTTCCCGGTTCTGACGGTCTGGTTCTGCCGGTACGGCGCAGCCGACAGCAGCAACATGTTGTCAAGTCCGATAGCGGACATGATCTGTCGAACATTGTTGCACACCAGCGACTCAAACTGCAAGCCGAGGATGGTATTCCAACCTGGCAACTGCTCGACGGACGAAAATCGAAACGACCCTTTCTTGATCAAACCGCGATTCGGCTCGATGTACTTGAGATAAAACCTCGTGTAATTATCGCAGATGCGGTAACGGACTTCCTTTGCCGTTTTGCCGGAAAGAGGATTCAAACCCTCGTCCTTCGTGATAAAGCCGGACGCTTCCAATGCCGCAAGGTTTTCCGAAACATGACCATTCAACCCAAGACCATTTGCTTGCGCAAGTTCACTGACGGACATCGTCCCCGACGCCAAGGTCAGAAGTATCTGTTTGCGAACCGCCTGATTCTCATCGAGCGCATCATCGAAAAGTTCCTCGAATTCATCCACCAGCACGCCTCCACTGCGGAAGCAAAGTCGCTCAATGTTCTGATCAGCCGTTGCGCCGGTATCGATCCGCTCAAGATACTTCGGCACTCCACCGGTGACCGACAGCAGGTCGATGACATCCCTTGTCGATATGTTCGCACCGCCGGCTCCGCGTCGCCAGAACTCATAACACTCGTTTAACGAGAGTTCCGGCACGATGAGATTTAACGACGGACGACCGACAAAGCCTTTGCTTTTCAATATATGCTTGTCAATCCAACTGGAAACCGATCCGCAGAGAACGACAATCAATTTGGATTTCAGAGAAAAGCGGTTATCCCAGGCGTACTTCAACTGTCCGGAAAACCCGGGATCATATTTACCCATCCAGGAAATTTCATCGAGTAGAACGATGGTCTTGGCCTTTGGGTTCAAACAAGCATCCAACCGCGCAAAAGCGTCAAACCAACTGCCGAGCGGCTCATAGGCATTGCCAGTCTGCTCGGCCAATTGGTGTGCGAACGCATCCAGCTGTTGCGCGTTGTCAACATTTGATTGCGGAGGAAGACCTTCCAGCTTGACGAATCTTGCGCGACTGCGTCTGGCGAATTCAGCAATCAACGTGGACTTGCCAATTCGACGGCGTCCCCGACAGGTCACCAATGAAGACACCGGCACCCGCCAGAGCCCCATTAACTGTTCAAGTTGCTCTACTCGACCGACAAACATAAACAAATTCCTTTCTTTCTATTAACAATTACGAGAGAAATTTTAGCATTTTCTTACTGATTTTGCAACCACCGCACGGGCAACAAATCAACATTCTGACGATTTCTTGCCCGAATTTCAAATCCACAAGGGAGCCCAAACTCGGCAACTACCTGTCAACCACAATTGAAATTTGGCGGGTGTCAGCACGGTTTGCCAAAGTCAGCGCAGGTAAATGGCGCGTTTGACCGGCGGGACGGATTGTGGTAGTATATGCGCGTCAATCGAAACAGGAGCAGCAATATGAAAAAACTTCTGGCGCTCGCCGCCTTCGTCCTTATGATCCCGGCCTCCGAAGCCGGTCTCCGCGCCCTCAATCCGGTGCCGCAGAACGCGAATACCAACAGCTGGTGGATGAAACGCTTCGAAGCCCAGAAGGCGCTCGCGAAAACCGGAGAATATCCGATCATCTTCATCGGTGACTCGATCACGCACTTCTGGGAATCGGCCGGCCGCGCGGTCTGGAACGCGAACTTCACCAACGCGCCGTTCAAGGCGATCAACGCCGGCATCAGCGCCGACCGCACCGAGCACGTGCTCTGGCGGCTGAGGAACGGCATGCTGGACGGCATGAAGAACGCCAAGGCGGTCGTCTTCATGCTCGGCACCAACAATGCGGGACACTTCAAGCTCGAGGACGAAAAACCGGCGGCGACGATGCTGGGGCTCGAGGTGATCCTCGACACCATCCGCGAACAGTGTCCGAACGCGACGATCGTCGTGCATCCGATCTTCCCTCGCGGGGCGGACGCCAAAGACCCGACGCGTCTGCGGAACGAAACGGTCAACGCGGCGCTCAAGGAATACGTCGCCGGCAAACCGAAGTTCGTCTGGTGCGACTTCAACGACAAACTGCTGCTGCCGGGCGGCGGACTTTCGAAAACCATCATGCCCGACCGGCTGCACCCCGGCCCCTACGGCTACGAAGTCTGGGCCGCCGCGCTCAAACCCGTGCTGAGCAAAGCCGTCAAATAATCACCGCAGGAGAATGCACCGGCCCGGGGACCAGCGGCCGAAATAGTTTTCTGTATTTTTTCTCCGTATCCCGCACGTCTATTCTTGAGCTCCAAAAGCGTCTTCAGTGGACACAATGAGCCCATATCGCCACGTATTATATCAAAATCCCGCCGCTGATCATCTTTACAAAGCCTCGATAATCGGCTCGTCGATATTGCGCTTGGAGGACTTGAAGTTGATGCCGATGAGCGTGACCGGTCGCTTGTCATTTTGGAATTCGTCGGCATAGCCCTTCTCACGGATCTGCCGGATCGCCGCCTTCGCCGAGCGATTGTACTTGAACTCCACGACAAGCACCTGTTTTTTCGTTTCGACGATCATGTCGGCCTGTCCGCGCGAAGTCGCCTTCTCGGGATCGCACTTGCCGCCGATCATTTCCATAAAGAGCCGACCGACATCTTCGAGAATTTACTCACGCCCGTGACCATCACGAAGCGAAGTTTCTCGGTATTCGGCTTTACCTGAGCATAAATCGTCGCGAGATGATTGCGGATCTGTTCCGCGAGTTCCGCGTCGTCCAACACTTTCGCAACCGGATCGTCATACTCGTCGATCAGAAGCACCGTTTACTTGCCCGCTGCGTAGAGCGCGTCGATCGCGTTACCGAGGTTATCCCCGGGGGAAAGCGCGGGATCGTATGTGCATCCAGCCTCGGCAAGCGCTTTGCGTACTTGATTGGCGAGCGAAATTTTAAATTCTTCAAGCCCCTCTTTGGTAGCGCACTTGCAAAAATCGAAGTGTACAACCGGATACTTCTTCCAGTCGTAATCGGTCTTCGCAATCGCCAGATCCTCGAAAAGGTCTTTCCGTCCGTTGAAAATCTCTTTCAACGTCGTGATCATCAGCGACTTACCGAACCGCCGCGGACGCGCAAGGAAATAGCACTTGCGACTTGCCGTGATCATGCGGTGCAGATACGCGGTCTTATCCACGTACAACTGCCCGTCGTTGCGAATCGAGAGAAAACTCCCGGTATCTTCTGGTATCGGTTTCATGCCGCGTATTATATCAAAAATCCGGCCGCGTTGCCTCAGAAACGGAACTGGAGACCGCGCGGGTTTTAACCTATTTAAAGGGTGGGTTGTGAGTAAAGCGGAACCGGCCCGCCTCCCCGAGGAAGCGGACCGGTTCGGACACTGCTCTAAGCGCGAGCGGTTCAGGCGCCGAGCTGAAGGCGCGCGAAGCGCTTCACCGTGACCGGCGCGCCGAGCTCCTTCGAGACGTTGTCGAGATACTTCGCGACGGTGATCTCGCCGTCCGCGACGTAATCCTGACCCAGAAGGCAGATCTGCGAGCAGAACTTCGCGGCCATGCCCTTCTTGATGCCGACGAGCGCCTGCTCCGGCGGGAGCTTGCCCTTCTGCTCCTTGAGCGCGTTGAGCTTGATCTCGAGCTCGGCATCGATCTCGGCTTGCGGAACCTCCTCGGCCTTGATGTACTTCGGCGAGTTCGCCGCGATGTGGAGGCACACCATGTGCGCCGCCTCATCGAGCTTCGCATCGGCCTTCTCGCAGGCGAGCTCGACCAACACGCCGATCTTGCCGCCCATGTGGATGTAACCGGAGAGGCACCCCGCGCCCTCGAGCGCGTAACGCTCGCTGCGGCGGATTTTCACGTTCTCGCCGGTCTTGGTGAGGAGCATCTTGTAATCGTCGTTCAAAGTCGCTTCGATGTCCTTGCCCTCGAGCGCGACCTTCGCCGCGTCGTCGACGAACTTGATGAAAGCGTCGGTCTTGGCGACGAAGTCCGTCTCGCAGTTCACCTCGGCGAGGGCGAGCGTCTTGCCGTCTTCGGCCTTGGCGAGGGCGATGATGCCCTGCTTCGATTCCTTGTCGACGCGCTTGGCGGCGACGGCGAGACCCTTCTCGCGAAGGTACTTCACCGCTTCGTCCATATTGCCTTCGGTGGCGTTCAGCGCTTCCTTGCACGCTCCCATGCCGGCGGCGGTCGCCTCGCGGAGCTGCTTGATCATGTCAATCGTGATGGTCATAACGTGAGATTTTACGATTTTACGATTTTACAGATTTTACGATTTTACGCCTGCGGGGCGACCTCGGCGGCCGGCGCTTCGGCCGGCGCGGCCTCGACGGCCGGAGCGGCGGCGGCGACCGCCGCCTGCGCTTCGACGACGGCAGCCTGACGCTTCGCGGCGAGATCGGCCTTCGCCTTGGTTTCGGCGGCTTCCTTGGCGGCGCGCGCGGCGGCCTTGACATCGGCGGCGAGCCCCTTCTTCGCGGGCTTCTTCGCCCCGGCGGCGGGCTTCACGGACACCTTGGCCTTGCGCTCGGCGCGGGCGGCCTTCTCGGCCTCGTCGCGGGCGGCGCGCTCGGCGGCGCGCTTCGCACTCGCCTCGGCGGCACGCGCGGTGTACTCTTCGTTCGCGCTCTTGATGACCTTCTTGAAGCCTTCGAGAATGAGCTCGACGCCGCGCACGGAATCGTCATTGCCGGGGATCACGTAATCGATCGGCTCCGGATCGGCGTTGGTGTCGACGACCGCGACGACCGGAATCCCGAGACGCGTCGCTTCCTTGACGGCGTTCGCTTCCTTGACGCAGTCGATGATGATGACGGCGCCGGGCTGTTCGGCCATCTCGGCGACACCGGTGAGATTGGTCTCGAGCTTGGTGAGCTCGCGGCGGAGCATCGAGTTCTCCTGCTTGTGCTCGGAAAGCTCGCCGCCGTTGGCCTTCGCCGTCGCCTGGAGCTGCTTCATGCGCTTGACGGACGAACGGAGGGTCTTGGCGTTGGTGAGCGTGCCGCCGAGCCAGCGCTCGGTCACGTAGAACTGATCGACTTCGACCGCCGCGTTCTTCACCAGCTCCGCGATCTGCTTCTTGGTGCCGACGAACAGGAGCTTCTTGCCCGCGATGATCGTGTCTTTCACGAACTGCGCCGCCTCGTCGAGAAGCTCGACGGACTGCTGAAGGTCGATGATGTGGATGCCGTTGCGCTTGTCGAAGATGTAACCTTTCATCTTCGGATTCCACCGCTTGGTCTGGTGACCGAAATGAAGACCCGCGTCAAAAAGGTCTTTGAGCGTGATGCCCGTAAGGGCCGAGGTAGGCATTTCCATGTTTTATCCTTTCTTGAACATAAGTTGTCGTTCAATCCGCTTTGACCGTGGGTTGGAGAACCTCGGTTCATTCACTTCAACCCGTCCCCCATGGACGGATTGGCCGCATAGTATACTAAAAATCGGACGGACTTGTCAAACCGACGTCGGAATAGGGTGCTTACTTTATGTTGCGTTCTTTCTTGATTTCGGACCAGGCCTCGTTGACGCGAGCCATCTGCTCGTTGGCCTTGCCCATAAGTTCTTCGGAAAGTCCCTCGGCACGAAGTTTATCCGGATGCAGCGCCTTCGCCTTTTCACGATATGCCTTCTTGAGTTCGGCCTCAGATGCACTACGCTT
>R19__coassemble_1118_pt1 | contig 10128 bp, 8 predicted proteins | sample R19__metabat2_high_PE_023 | metagenome-assembled genome bin R19
TCATATTTTAGTGAGGCATCTCGCGAGGGGATGATGGCGTTAAGATCGAATGCAGGAATCTTTACAAAGGTCAATGTTCCAAAATACGTTTTCTTGCTTACAAAGAATGTTCAAGTTTTGATAAATTTCTTGATTGCGCTAATCGTATTGTTTATTTTTGTGGCAATGGATCATGTGTCATTTACATGGAAGTTTGCATTGTTAATGTACCCTATCCTTACCCTTACGATTTTTAATTTAGGTGTGGGCGCAATTCTTTCTTGTTTCTATATATTTTACGACGATGTCCGCTATCTTTGGAGTATCGTTATAATGCTTATTATGTATGGCTCTGCTATATTCTATCCTGTGAGTTCCTTAAGTTCCACTTTACAGCAGGTCTTTGCGCTCAATCCAATCTATCGGCATATTGAGTATTTTCGTCTAATTATTATTGATAGCGCGATACCGACTTTGGAGCATCATTTTATCTTGATTGGATATGCCTTTCTCGCACTCATTATCGGGGCCTTGATGTATAAGCGCTATAACACGGAGTTCTTGTATTATGTCTAACACGCCGATTTTGAAATTGGATAAGGTTTCGATTCGATATCGAGTGGGCGATGTCAAAAATATCGGTCTCAAGGAGGTGCTTATCCAAAAACTGACCGGTAAGCGACAGGTTAAGGATTTCTGGGCTGATCGTGATGTATCTTTTACGCTTGAGCGGGGCGATTTTCTGGGCATTATTGGCAAAAATGGTGCCGGTAAGTCCACTCTTCTAAAAGCGATTTCTGGGGTGATGAAGCCTACGTGCGGAAAAATTACGCGCAGTGGCAAAGTGACTGCGCTATTGGAGCTAGCAAGCGGATTTGATGGTAATTTGACAGTGAAAGAAAATGCATATCTTCGCGGAGCAATGCTTGGTTATACGCGTAAGTATATGGATGAGGCGTATAAGGAGATTATCAATTTTGCGGAATTGCAAGATTTCGAGAATTATGCTTTCCGTCAACTTTCCAGCGGGATGAAGTCTAGATTAGCTTTTGCAATTGCGTCACGTATTGATCCTGAAATTCTTATTCTTGACGAGGTGTTGTCTGTTGGCGATGCCGAGTTTCGTAAGAAAAGCGAGACGAGGATGATGGAAATCATCAAAGGTGGTGCCACTACAATTTTTGTATCTCACTCGATTGATCAGATCAAGCGTCTTTGCAATAAGGTTCTCTGGCTGGAGAAAGGAGTTCAAAAGGCCTTTTCTTCCGATGTAAAAACTATCTGCGATCAGTATGAAGGAAAATGAGTTTATGAAAAACAAAATGATAAATCCTCAAGTCGCTCCGCTCGCTATCGCCGATATCGAGGCAAAGTTAATTCCGCTTCGCGGACAGCAGGTGCTCCTTGACCGTGACGTCGCCGCGCTGTACGGTGTGGAAACTAAACGCATTAATGAGGCCGTCAGAAATAATGCTGATAAATTTCCCGAGGAGTATATGTACGAGACGTCTGATGCCGAGATGGAAGTTTTAAGGTCGAAATTTTCGACCATAAAATCGGAATCCGGTAGTGGCCATCACTCAAAGTATAATTACAAGGTGTTTACTGAACGAGGACTTTACATGCTTGCGACCATTCTTAGGGGTCCTCGCGCAATCCAAGCCACCTTTGCCATTATCGAGACCTTTGCACGTGTCCGCTCGCTCAAGCGCGAGCTACTTGCGCTGCACGATGATGCCATTCCCGCCAAGAAGAAGGCATCGATGCTAAAGCATTTCGGCGAAATTCTCACAGATATCGTCATGCCCGACCCTGACTCAACCGAGACCGAATCCTCGCTCGAACTCAATTTCTTCGTCGGCAAACTCAAGCACACAGTGAGAAAGGTGAAGTATGCTGGCAATGCAAGAAAGTGAATGTCAATTTAACTAATTGTAAAAAGAATGGTGTATGAATAAATTGTTTGTTTTATCAGGATCCTCAAATTCAGGGAAGACTACTACGTTGAATACATTAGCCGACACCCTGTATAAAATGCAAGGTAGCAAACTCGGTACGGCGATAAATATTCCTCACATTGACGCTACGGACGATAAGTATTATTTTGACTTGCAAATAAATAGACGTAATGTTCGTGTCGGTATTTTTACATCCGGAGATTATCCTTCAGCGATTGTTAATGCATTCAATTTCTTCACTTCAAATAACTGCGAAGTTTGTTTTGCTGCTTCAAAACTTTATGGTAACACAGTTAACGCAATTGAATCGTTGGCGCTTGCAAATGGCATCATTCCTCAATATCAATATATGGTGTGGCAATATCCATATAATCTTCGAACGCAGAATGCGATACAGTTAGGAATTGTCAATCAATTGATTTCTATGATATGAAGAGTAAAAAATAAAATAATGAGCTGGATAAAGATTAAGGAAGCTTTAAGAAAGATCATTCCTCCTTCCCGCCGCATGTTTGAGGACAGGACTGATGCGCTCGTTGCGTTGTTTAAGGGTCAGGAATGTGTCTTGATTAAAGAGATTTCCATTCTAAGAGCTGAGAGCTCGGCACTTCGACAGGAGATAGCCGGACTTCGTGAGAAGGATATTGCCGGATTGGCGAAAGGTGTCCGACAGGAGATAGCCGGACTTCGTGAGAAGGATATTGCCGGATTGGCGGAACAGATAGGTTTAGCTGCGGCGCAACAAGACTTTTATTGTAGACATCTATGTAAGAAGGAATTGGAAGAAACAATTCGTAACGAGATTATTCCTTTGCGGTTTTACAGGAATGTTGATGAGACAAGAAGAAACTGGGGGGATGATCTAAATATATATTTAGTAGAGGCGCTTAGCGGTAGAAAAGTGAAAATTATTCGAACCTCGGATAAGGAAAACACTGATTTTAATATATTATCAATAGGATCTATTTGTAGTGAGTTAAATTGGGGTAGTATTATATGGGGTGCGGGTCTTATTAATAAAGAATTTGAGTTGCCAGCTCGCCCTGTAGAAGTGAGAGCGGTTCGTGGTCCGTTGACTCGAAAAATGCTTCTTGAGAAAGGGATTGAGTGTCCTGCAGTCTATGGCGATCCCGCATTGCTCTTGCCGTTGTTTTATCATCCAGCTAAGAAGAAGCATAATAGAATGACGATAGTTGCTCATTATGTGGATGCAGATTCAGAGGTTGTCGCGCAGTATAGTCATTTAAAAGATGTGCATATGGTCGATATGGGCCATTACGATGATTGGCGCGATGTTATAGATGCAATTGCAAATTCGGACTTTGTTATAAGTTCATCTTTGCATGGTTTGATTGTCGCGGAAGCATACGGAATTCCGTCGTTATGGGTGGAATTCAGTGACAAGATTCTAGGTAGATGGTTTAAATATATAGATTTCTACGAGTCTATAGGCAAAAAGAATATGAAGCCCGTTAGAATTAATAAAGGGCAGGATCTTGCGAGTTTAATGCAATTTAAAACGCAATGGTCGCAAGGTTCGGTGAATGTAAAGCCGCTGATAGAAAGTTGCCCCTTCCCAATTGTAAATGCAATTCCTAATCGTACCCAAAAACTCCAAAAGGCGTAAAATGAGCAATGATTTCATTTTTACTGTGATTATTCCAGTTTATAATACTGGTAATTATCTTCGTGAGACATTAGAATCTGTTATTAATCAAACAATTGGATTCAAGAATAATATTCAATTGATATTGATAAATGATGGATCAACAGACGAGAGCGGCGAGATTTGCGAAAAATATTGGCGTAAATATCCGCAAAATATAGTATATGTAAAACAGGCAAATGCTGGTGTATCTGTCGCTAGAAATAATGGTTTCAAGTATATAAGGGGGAAATATGTCAATTTTTTCGATAGCGATGACTTATGGACAAGTGGTGTTTTTTCGGGGGTTAATGATTTTATTTCAAAAAATAGAAATATCGGGATTGTTGCCCTGCCAGTTAGATTCATAGAGGCGAAGACTGGTGAGCATCCATTAAATTATAAATTTACAAAGGAAAGAATTGTAGACATAAACAAGGAACCCTGGAATATTCTGTCTTGCGTATCTAACACCTTTATCCGTCGGGATATTTTGGATGGATTATTTTTTGATTCTGAATTAAAGAGTGGTGAAGATGCGCTTTTTAGTTTACAGTGTGTGTTGCGTAGTGGCGCATTCGGTATGGTTTGCAGACCAAATTTATACTACTGCTATCGGAAACGCGAAACGATGAACTCCGCGACGAATTGTAATATACAACGTAGAGACTATTTTTATGCTACCCTGGATAAACTTTATGACGGAGTTGTTAAGGATGCTATAGCAAAGCATCAAACTGTTCACCCTTATATACAGTATCTTTTGCTGTATGAGATGAGTTATCGCATTCGTACAGTAAAGGAAAGTACTTGCTTGTCTGATGAAGAGTGGATGGAATATTCTCGTAGGTTGCAATCGTATCTTAAGTACATAGATAATGCAGTTATTATTGGGTCGCGGTTTTGGTGGCCGGATCATAAGTTTCACGCATTATATTGCAAATACGGCGATAAGTTGAGTAATTGGTTCTCGCCGTCAAAGGATGGTGTTCGATTCGGGCGCGTTTACAATGTGGCGACTAAGTTGAACCTTTCCGCCATGTTGAAAGTCTTTAATGTGGATAAGGGCTTGCTGACAATCGCTGGCTCGTATTCTGGATATTATCAGTATATTGGGCGCGTGGAATTTCTGCTAAATGGAAAAACTGTTTCTCCGGAAGTTGAAGTTCTTCCTGCGGCGAACACTGAATTTTTGGGAGAAAAAACAAAGCCTCGGATGATGTTTAAGCTTGAGTTGCCAGCGAAGGATTTTAAGCAGTTTGCAATGAGGCTTTCGCTGGCTGGAGGTAATTATATACCGCTTAGGATTGCCACTACGGATACATCGCATTTTTCTTCACCAAATAATCGAACATATGTTGTAGATGGCAATGCTTACTATCATAGACTGTTTGATATAGTGCAAGGCAGGACGTGGGGGCGTCAGCGTATTAAGAATCTTCTGTGCCGCATAAGGTGGAATCTGCGTGATGGCAAAATTAAATATGAAATCTGTAGGTTCATTGTGCTCGTATTAAAGTTATTCAAGCGTAAAGAGGTTTGGATATTCTCAGATCGGTTCGATAAGGCGGATGATAATGGAGAATTTCTGTTTCGCTATGTATTGGCGCAGAAAAATAAAAGAATCAAAGCGTACTACATGATAAATCGCTCAACAGATGATTTCAATCGAATTTCAAAATACGGAAAAGTTCTCGATCCACAGTCATATTGGTACAAGGTCAAATTCTTGTTAGCGGATAAAATTATTTCAAGTCAATTTGATGCAGTGTTGTCCAATCCGTTCATTAAGGAGGTGGGTCGGATAAGTGATTTGATTCGGCATAAGTTTATTTTCCTTGCCCACGGAATTCACAAGGACGATATATCCGGAATGTTGAATATGGCAACAAGACCGGTGGCATTGCTGACAACGACAGTAAAGGGTGAATATGATGCAATAAGGAGGGGCAAATTCTTATACGATGATCGAAATATAAAACTTACTGGAATGCCGCGTTATGACTTCTTGGAGAATAAGGCGGATAAATTGGTTGTCATAATGCCCACATGGCGGCGCACACTTTCTGGGGTTGTTGATCCTAAAACTCGTGAACGCAGTTATAATCCTAATTTTAAGGAGTCAAGCTACTTTTTATTTTGGGAAAAGCTGATAACCGATGAAAAGATCTGCGCAAAGATGCGGGAGAGCGGATATCGCGGTTTATTCGTGATTCATCCTTGTCATCTGGCTAATGCTGGCGATTTTGTTGGTAACGACGTGTTCGCTATTGCCCAGGGATTTGCGGACTATACCAAGCTAAAGGCTGAAGCATCATTAATGGTAACCGATTATTCAAGTGCTGTTTTTGAATATGCGTACCTAAAGAAACCGCTTATTTATGTGCAAGCTGACAGAGCGGAATTCTATGGCCATCACACATATGTGCCAGGATTCTTTGATTATAATCGCGACGGCTTTGGTCCCGTTACTGAATCGTATGAGGAGACGGTTGCTGCTATTATAAGTTGCTTGGACTCCAATTGCCAGATGGAACAGAAGTATTTAGACCGCGTAGATAAGTTCTTTACCTTTAAAGACAAGAAAAATTGCAGTCGAGTGTATGATGCAATTATGGGTCTATGAGCGTTAAGGTAAGTGTTATTGTTCCAATTTATAACGCGGCGCAGTATTTGCGCAAGTGTCTTGATTCGGTTGTCGGTCAGGAACTGAAGGATATTGAAATTATTTGCGTTGATGACGGAAGTGTGGATGATTGTGCAGAGATATTAACTAAATATGATGTTAAGGCAATCCGACAAGAAAATCATGGACAGGGATATGCCCGAAATCGTGGGCTAGAGCAGGCAAGTGGTGAGTACGTGTACTTTATTGATGCAGACGACGAACTTGCGAACGAAATGATACTGAAACGGCTTGTTGAAGAAATGGAGAAAGCCCGGCTGGATGTGCTTTTCTTTGATGCTGAGACTCAGGCGGATGATGATGTTGATTTGGTGGCGGCAAAAGTGAGTCCGAAGGATTACATTCGAGAGCACGATTATTCAGGGGTGCACACAGGGAGCGAACTCTTTGCTTGTTTCCTCAAGCATAACGAATACACGGTGTGTTCGTACTTGGCGATGTTTCGCCGCGCGTTCTTGTTGGAGAATAATATCCGATTCCCTGAAGAGCGATATTTTTATGAAGACAATATCTTTATGACGAGGGTGATGTTGGCGGCGAAGCGGTCTGGTCATCGTCCATGGAGGGGGTATGTGCGAAAAGTTCATATGGGAAGTGTCGTGACTTCAAAGCCGACATTGCGACATTTGCTGGGGTATTTGGCTTGTTACCGTGATGCCAGTGCACTTGTGAATAAAGGTGGGTGGGATCGAAAAACACGAGACGCGCTTTCCAATCGCAGAGCAGTTTATAAACACTATATCCGGCGGGTAGCGGATGTAAATCGCGATTTGGTGTTGAAAATGAAAGAGTCGTGTTCGAGTAGCGAGTTTGCTGAACTTCATGAGATACTCAATTACCCTTTGTGGGAGAAGGTGCTTAATGCTGGGCGATGTTTACGCGATCGCGGTATGGCCTTTACTTTGAAGCGTATTTTTTTCGGAAGGCAACCATGAAGGAATCGAGTGTCGATAAATGCCAACTATCTGTAATAGTGCCGATCTACAACGCTCGGCAATATCTTCGGGAATGTTTGGAATCGATAGTTGCCGCCGTTCGTGGGTTTGCTGCCGAAATCATATGTGTTGACGACGGGTCAACGGACGAATCGGCAGTCATTTGCAGAGATTATCCTGTTCGCTTGATTGTGTGCGAACATCGCGGTGCCGGAGTGGCGCGAAATACAGGGCTTGCGGTGGCAGTAGGGAAGTATGTTCATTTTGTCGATGCCGATGATACTGTCGTTGTTGGGGCGTATAGTGATTTTTTGAAGCTCGCAGATAAAAATGAATTGGATATGGTACGCGGGAATGGCATCTCGCGTGACTGGCGATATCGCCACATGACAGTATCTCCTAAGGTTAGTCGAACCCCTGTGGTGTTTGAGGATTGTTCTTTGGAGATATTGAAGCTTTCAGTTGTTCCGTGGCTCGGTATTGTTAGACGGTCATTTATCATGGAAAAATCCATTTCGTTTGCGAGTACTATATGTGGCAATGATGTAACTTTTTTTTATGATCTACTCATAAACGGTGCCCGAATGCAGTTATTAAGGAGGCCGTTGGTTCGGCATTTCTCAAGGCCGGGGTCGCTGATTCAGCAGCGTCATATTTATTTCACGTGTGATTTTGAGAATTATAATCACGTTCTTTTAAGTTCAGCTTGTCTCACGCCTGCCACACGGAAAATATTCTTGCGAGTTCTTTTAATAAATCTATGCAACCGCCTCTTGTCATATAAGAAATCGAATGTAAGTAATTGGAATGCCATACAAGGATATGCTAAAGAGTTTTTCCGTTCGCCTGATTTGTCTCTGCGTGAAGGTATCAATATTGGGGGGATTGTCAAGGAGGTGTCTAATAGAGCAGTAAAACCTTTCTTGTATCAAAATGTGCGTGACAAGATAAATAGTTTCTGGAACATTCTGCAAAATTGTTTTTTGTGATGGGAATTTCAATCATAGTTCCGGTGTTTGGTGAGACGCCGTATCTCGGTGAATTGCGCTCGAGCATTGCCGCGCAGACATTCCGTGATTTCGAGGTGATCGAATGCGCACCGCCTGCAGGGAATGAGAACGCCGGCGCGGCAAGGAATGCGGGGTTGGAGCAGGCGAAGGGCGAATGGATCTATTTCGCCGACGCCGACGACCGGCTGAAGCCGAAACTGTTGGAGAAGGTGATGGCGGCTGGCACGCAGGGACGCATGCCCCTACCGGCGGCGGTCGATGGAACGACCGCCCTACCCGATATCATCGTTTTCGTGGCGGAGGAGTTCGATGATGTCACCGGATGGAAGACGCCGCTGCCGCTGAAGCTGAAGACCCGGGGCGATGATGCGCGGTTCGCCTCGTACGGGAATTGCGTCTGGAATAAGCTATTCCGCGCGGATTATCTGCGCGAGAAGGGAATTCGTTTTCAGGAGCAGAAACGATCCAATGATCTAGCGTTCGTCATCGAGGCATTGGCGCGTACCGATCGGATTGCGGTCGTTGATGAGCCGCTCTACGAATATCGGATCAACAATCCGAAAAGTCTGCAGGCCGGGAAACTCGCCGACACGACCGATTACGCCGCGCTCGCGTTCGCCGAATGTGAACGGCGGCTCGCCGCCTGCGGTCTTGCCGATCGATTCCGGACGGCGCTGGAAAATCTGGGTTCGGATATAGAGTCCAATAATCGCCGCAGTCTTCCCGCGCGCATACTCGCCAGCATCCGCAATCGCGGCTTCATAAGTTTCCTCAAACATTCCGTCGGGAAATTCATTCGACATCTGCGAAGTGAGAAAATAGGTTAGACCTGTTTTCTCATTGCAACTTATGAAAATAGCTTATCTTATCGATAAAGAAGCGATCGGCGGCGGAGGAGAGTATATCCGCCGGAAAATCGCCGCGCTCGGGGAGGGTGACGAGGGCCGGGCGTTCTATGCCGACAAGGGCGAGTGCACGTGGAAGGCGTTGCGCGAGTGGGGCGCTGAGAGGGTGGTTGTCAATCATTTGCGGGCGGCGGTGCAGTTGTTCAATCCGTTGAAGTGGGAAAACAGGTCTAACCTGTTTTCCCACTTCCGGGCGCGTGAGGGTACGCGCGGTACTATTGTATTCGTGGTGCACGGGATTCATCTGCGGAAATACGATTGGATGCCGCGGACGATCGTGAATCGCGTGAAGCGTGAACTGCGGAGACGATTGGAAAGTTGGATTTATCATCGGTGCGACAGGATTGTGGCGTTGACCGAGACGGATCGGAAGGATATCCTGAAATTGTACGGCGAGGATTTGAACGTCGTCGTCGAGCCGAATACCTTGGAGGGGTGGGAGATGGCGCGTGAGGCACGCGCCGTACCGAGTACCGCGGTCGCCCTCGACCGCGAGGCGGCTGAGGGCGAATTCAAATACATCTGCATCGGACGATTCGATTTTCAGAAGGGACAGGACAGATGGATACGATATATCGCGCGTGAGGGCACGCGCGGTACTCCGCATATCGCGCGTGAGGGCACGCGCGGTACTCCGCAGCGGACGCTGTTCGTCGGGGACGGACCGATGCTTGGGAAGTGCAAACGGCTTGCGAAGGAACTGGGGATCGAGGAACTGTTTGAATTCGCCGGGGCGATTCCGGATGCCGACCGGTTTTTGCGCGATACCGAGTGCCGCGGTCGCCTCGACCGCGAGGCGGCTGAGGGCAGCCGCCGTACTGAGTACCGCGGTCGCCTCGACCGCGAGTTCATCGTCGTGGCGCCGTCCCGGTGGGAGGGCATGCCGTATCTGATGATGAAGGCGCGGGCGCTCGGTTGCCGGGTGCTCGCGACCGATTGCCCGGGCAATCGCGATGTCCTCGCCGGGTACGAGCGGTGGAAGCGATTGGAATTGTGAAAACCAGTGGAGG
>R19__coassemble_1126_pt1 | contig 10009 bp, 10 predicted proteins | sample R19__metabat2_high_PE_023 | metagenome-assembled genome bin R19
CCTATCCGGTCATCCAGGATTTCTGTGCGAAGTTCAAAGCCGAAACCGGCTCGATCGTCTGCCGCGAACTGCTGGAAGGCACGGGCGCGACGACCGGCGGCGCGGCGGAAGCGCGCACGCCGGAGTACTACCGCAAGCGTCCGTGCGTGGAACTGGTGAAACTCGCGGCGAAAATGCTGGACGAAGGAGATGCGTCATGAGCGGCTTCGACGCGCGCCTCGCGAAGGTGATCGATCACACCTTCCTCGGTCCCGCCGGGGACGCGGACGCGGTGCGCAAACTCTGCCGCGAGGCGAAAAAATACTGTTTTGCGTCCGTCTGCGTGAATCCCTCGGAAGTGCCGCTCGCGGCGCGGCTCCTGAAAAAGAGCGGGGTCAAGGTCTGCACGGTGATCGGTTTTCCGCTCGGGGCGACGACGGTGACCGCCAAGTATTACGAGGCGGTGGACGCGCTCGCGAACGGGGCGGAGGAACTCGATTTCGTCATCAACCAACGGCTGCTCAAGTACGATCCCGACCTCTGCTTCAACGAACTCGACGTGCTCTCGCGGCTCTGTCATGCGGAGAAGCCGGGTGCGTTACTTAAATTGATCCTCGAGTGCTGCAACCTCACGCGCGAGGAGATCGTGCGCGGCTGCCGGCTCGCGAAAAAGGCGGGTTTCGACTTCGTCAAAACCTCGACCGGCTTCGGCAAGGGCGGAGCGACGGTGGAGGATGTGCGGCTGATGCGGCGGACGGTGGGAGCGAAAATGGGCGTCAAGGCGGCGGGCGGCATCCGCACGCGCGAAGACGCGCTCGCGATGCTCGCGGCCGGTGCGAACCGCCTCGGCTGCAGCGCCGGAGTGGAGATTGTGAGGGAAAGGAAGAAGGAAGAAGTGAGAAGGAAGAAGGTGGAGAAGAAGGTGGAGTGAAGAGGTGGAGGTGGACAGTGGAGGGAGAATTTGATCTGGCTGGGAGAGTGCCTCGGCCTGAGGCAGGCCGGGTAACTAAGTGAAGGTGGAGAAAATAGTAGAAGGTGGAGAAAGTAGGTGGAGGTGGAGAAAGTAGGTGGAGGTGCGACAGCGGAGGGAGAATTTGTTCAGATCGTAGGAAAGACAAGGAGAATGTCCCTTTGGTCGCTTTGGTCGCTTGTGTCCCTTTTTTGTAATCCGTCCCTTTTTGTAATCCCTAATTTGTAATCTGCAATGCTATGTCAGTCGATATCAACAACCTGAAGAAAAAGTTTCCGCTCAAGGCGAAGGCGTCCGCCGGCGGGAAGCCGAAGAAGTCTTCGAAGGCGGCGGTCGAGGCGATCCGTCGCGAATACGAGCTGAAAAAGGCCGAACTCGAAGCCGGCTCGGTGCCGCTCCTGAAGCGCGGTCCGCTCTTCTACGGCATGATCATCCTGCTGCTGGTCGTGGTCGGCGCGCTCGTGGTGCCGCAGCTCATGAACGGCGGTATCCGGCTCGGCAAGGTGCGCATCGAGCGCAACCAGCTGCAGGCGCAGAAGGCGATGAACTCGCTCACGCTCGCGCTCGGACGTTACAAGTTCCACGTCGGCGAATATCCGACCACCGAAGAGGGCCTCGCCGTGCTCGCCTACCGGCGTCCCGAGGAACTCCGGAAAATCCGCCGCGCGCATCCGACCTGGAACGGCCCGTACGTCGATCACATCGTGAAGGACCCGTGGGGCAAGCCCTACGTCTACGAGACGCGCGAGGACGGCGGCAATCCGATTCTCTATTCCTGCGGACCCGACCGCAAGGCGGGGACGCTCGACGATCTGCTGCCCGATCAGGCGGCGTTCGACCGGCCGTTCCGCGATACTTCCTGGACGAATCACTGGGCGCCGGCGGAACTGCGCGGCATCGTCGTCGCGCCGGACGAAGCGACGAAAAAGCGCGTCGAAGCGGCGATGCGCGAATATGACGGCGTTGACCAGCGGTCGGAAAAATAGCGGCGGTATTGACGCGGACAGATGGTTGTGTTAAAATTTCGGCTGTAAAAATTTTCATTACATGTAATAGAAATTTTTAGCATGGAAATTGAGAGGGTTCGCGGAAGAATGTATCTTGATCATCCCTGTAAATACTACGCCGAGGATATCGGGCTGCGGAACGCCCGGCTTGATTTCCGCGAAGCAGAAAAACAGTATCAGCTTGAAAACGTCGTTTTCAAATAACTTTTGCACGATATGAAGGAACTTGATATAGGCAGTGTCATCGGCAATTACCGTGTCGTCCGTTGCATCGGACAGGGCGGCATGGGCACGGTGTACGAGGTCGAGCATATCGAACTCGGAGTGCATTACGCGCTGAAGACCTTTACTTTCGATCCTTCCGGGGAAGCGGGAGACACGCTTAAAACCAAGTTCTTCGAAGAGGGCAAGGTGCTCGCGCGGTTGAAGCATCCGAACATCGCGCATGTCTTCGATCTGGCGATCGACGAAGTGACGCAGTTGCCGTATTTCGTAATGGACCTCGTTACCTACGAGGACGGTGAATCGTATACGGCGGAGGACGTCAATCACGAGGACATCGACGAGGAGCTGGTGTATTCCTGGTTCAAGCAGGTCGCCGCCGCGCTGGATTACATCCACGCCGAGGGCATCGTGCATCGAGACATCAAACCGGCGAATCTGTTGGTGGACAAAGACCTGAACGTCGTCCTGACCGACTTCGGTATTTCCAGGATTTTCGGCAACCGGATGAAGGGTGCGGTAGCGGCCGCGCCGACGATGGTCACCAAGACCGGACGCGGCAAGCTGGTGATGGGCACCGAGAAGTACATGGCGCCGGAGGTCGAGGCCGGTTATGATGCAGTTCCCGAATCCGACGCTTACGCGCTCGGAGTGATGACGCTCCGTTGGCTGACCGGCTTTTTCTATCGGGACAATCCCGGCGCCATCGCACTGCTCTCGGGTAAAAAATACCGCTGGCTTTCGGTGTTGCCGCGATTGCTGGCGCCGACGCCGGATCGTCGACCGCATAATTATTCCGAACTCGTCAGGCAGCTTAAGCCGCTCGCGAAAGCGGCGTCCGGCAGAAAATCTGAACCCGGTAAAACCAAGCGCGCCTACGCCCATGTGATCGTGACCGTCGTCTTCGCGTTGGCGGCGGTAGCGGGTATGGCGTGGTTCGGTCATCACGCGTGGAGTCGCTACGAAGCCGACAAAAAGGCGCAGGCGGCAGAACTTAAGAAACTCGCGCAGAAGATCGAGGAGGAACGAAAGGCCAAGGAACAGGCGGAGACGAAAAAACGCGAAGAGGCGCAACGTGTCGTGGAAGATCGAGGTAATCACCGTGTGGAGACGCCGAAAACCAAGGTGCCTCTGCCACCCCCGGAAAAGCGCCAGACCGAAATCGCCGCCACAACGTCGTCGGCGGCTCCGTCAAGTCCGGCATCGACGGTGAAGGAAAAACCGAAGCGCGAGTTCGTTACGGAGGAGCAGTTGACCGATGTCAGAAACTACGGTCCGATTCCCGATCGGAAGTATCAGTGGTTTACCGACGGTGAAGGAAAATTCCCGTGCTCGCAGGCGCTGGCGCTCGCGAACGGCGCAAAGTTCGAATTAGTCGCGATCACGCCGCAACGGTTCAGTATGGCGAATCTGTCCGGGGATGTGAAGAACCGTCATGAAGTCAGAATCACCCGTCCGTTCTGGCTTACCCGCACCTGCATAACCGCCGATCAGTGGCGGGAGTTCGCTCCGAACGATTGCGAGGACTGCCGTGAACTCGAAAAGGAACTGGGCGGTCGGGCGCAGGTTTATCTTAAGAGCGACCGGCACAAAATCGAAGCCTACGGCCGGTATCTTTCCGGAAAATATGCGCGGCAGTTGCCGAAGGGTTATGTCATCCGGTTGCCTACCGAGGCCGAGATGTGCCTGGCGATGGATGCGGACGCGACGATGATGAAATATAATCGGTCCGGACAGAAATTCTGGATCGAGTACGCCGGATTCGGCCGTGAAAGCGCACGCACCCGGCTGGCGGCAATCCGCGATAGCCGCAAAGGCGGAGTGTTGGAAAAACTTGAGGAAAACGGTGCTTGGCCGAATACTCTCTACCATGTCGGAGGATTGGCACATCCGAATACACGCGGGATTCTTGATTTGTTCGGGTTGCGGAATTGGACCCTTGATACGGTCTTGAAGGGGGGACGGATCGAGGAGTATGGTGATATTGAAACCGACCCGCTCCGATGGCGGGCGAACGGATTGAGGAACAGCGGTGGCACGCGCGGGTTTGCCGTGGATTGGGAGGGGTGGTCTTTCCGACATGCACGTGATCTGACTGACAAGATACTGTTCCATTTGGCGCTTGCACCCGATCTCGTGGCGGAAAAGGCCTGGGAGAACGATCGGTCTATGTTGCCGGTGGCTGCGAAAATACCGGTGCAGCGTAGGCGGCTTGAGCCGCAGAAGATTCCGGCCAGGATCAACAAGCCGCGAGAACTCGTGCTCAAGCGCGTGGGTGGCAAGGACTGGGTGTTCTGTGAAATTCCGAAGGCGCGGTTCAATATGACGAATGTCGACGGACAGGACAAGGGCTATCATAAAGTCGAGCTGACGCAGCCGTTCTGGATGACGAAGTTCGTCGTGTCCGCCGATGAATGGCGGGAATTCGCGCCGGCGGATGTCATCCGTCCCGACGTGGAATTCGCCGAACGCAATTTCGCGAAGAACGTTGTCGGTGTAGCGAATTCCTATAAGCAATGGACGGCTTACTGTGATTTTCTGAATCACCGCTACGCCGCGCTGCTGCCGTCGGGCTATGCTTTCCGGCTGCCGACCGAGGCGGAATGGGAATGGGCGTTGATCGCCGACGTGAAGGGTGATGCGCGGCGGACGCCGAACGAATTCTACAACGATTCGGAGTCGGTGTGCAAAGGCTTCGAAAAACAGCTTCAGCGGGTGCAGCCGCCGATATGGCTGGATCGGTACAACACAGGTTTTCTCGGCAATGTCTTCATCGGAGGGCGAACCCGTCCGACCGGGTTCGGCGTCCGCGATCTGGCGGTGCGCGGTCGCGGGACCGATGTTATCGTGTTCGATACTTTCGATACTCAGGGACGATTCAATAACGACGGTTGGGAGCGAGATCATATTTCCGATGCCGTCGACGAGATCGATTATGAAGACCACGAGCGCGATCCCGTCCGCCAGGCCGGCCGATTCGCGCGCTTTGCGGAAGTGCGTTGCGGGCGCAGTGGACGGTGCCTTTACGGTCTGCAACGTGCGGCGTATGCGCATATCGTGATCGCGCCGGCGTTGCCGACTTCGTCGGAAGCGGCGGAACTCGCGCCGTTCCCGGAGACGGATTTCGGCGGCGTGTTTCTCGGAAACGACGTGCGATTCGTCGATCAGTCCAGTTATCATTGGAAACCTTCCGAGCAGCGGTTTGCGCGGCTGGTGTCGCGGGAAAACGTTTTTGCCGCCGCTCAGGATAAGGACGAGGACACCCGGGGCTTTCATACCCAGCAAGAAGATGCGCCCTGGATACTGCTCGATCTCGGTCGCCGGCATCAGCTCTCGGGACTGGTGATCGACGCTTTCAGTCATGGTCGCTGCGCACGCGAACTATGCGTGTGGGCGTCTGACGACGGCAAACACGAGCGGTTGATCGACTGCGAGAAGTACGAGCGCAACCGTTTCCGCATCGACCTCAACGGCAAGAACGTGACCTGTCGGTATTTGCGCATCGGGCGCAAGCCCGGTGCGCAGAAGAACCAGCCGTTCTACCTCAATAAAATCGTCATCTACGGCAAGTAGGAAAAACAGGGCATCGTGATTTGTGGTATAATGTGCGCCGGGGAGGTAATTGCAAGGAGGTGACATAATGATGTATCCGTTTATGACACTGGATGACGACACCGAGATCGTGCATTCCGAAATGCGCGAGGACGGGTCGGTGCGTGTCTGCTGCGAGCGTCCGGTTTTCCAGGATTTAAAGACGGCGTATTGCGATATTCCCGGCTACCGATGGTATGATGTCGAGAACTTTACCGCCGAGGAGCTGGCCGATTTGACGAAAGTTCTGAAAACGGTTTCCCACTTGATCTTGAAATATGCCAGAAACGGAGGATTTTTGAATGCCTCGGGTTTTTAAAATGGGACCTTATCTCGTATATTTCTGGTCCGGAGAATCGGAGCCGCTGGAGCCGGTTCACGTTCATGTTTCCGATCGGGCGCCGTCGAAGGATGACACGAAAATCTGGCTTGCGGAAAACGGTAACGCCGTGCTTTGTCATAACCGGAGCGAGATTCCCGATCATGTGCTAAACCGCATAATGGAAGCGGTTTCCGCCCGTCACGAGGATGTCCTCGCCCGCTGGAAGAAACACTTCGGCGAAGCCAGTTTTTACTGTTGACGGTTGCGGGAAAAACAGGACATCGTGATTTCTGGTATAATGTGCGCCGGGGAGGTAATTGCAAGGAGGTGACATAATGATGTATCCGTTTATGACACTGGATGACGACACCGAGATCGTGCATTCCGAAATGCGCGAGGACGGGTCGGTGCGTGTCTGCTGCGAGCGTCCGTTTTTCCAGGATTTGAAGGGATATCACAAAAATCGCTTGAGTTTTGTGAATTATTTCACGGAAGTCGATTGACTTTTGTGATGTTGTCATGATATAATATGCGCGTCGTTGAGGAGTAGATATGGAGAGAAATGCGTTAAAACAGCTTTTTTTGTGGAATGATCAACCGGTTCGCAAGCCCTTGGTGTTGATGGGAGCGCGGCAGGTAGGTAAGACTTGGTTGATGAATGAGTTCGCGAGGTTGAAGTATCCGTCGGATGCGGTGTATGTGAACTTGATGAAAATGAAGAAACTCCGCAACAGCATCGAGTCCGATGATATTTCGCCGGAGGCGGTGCTGGAAAAGATCGAAGTTGCGCTTGACGTTGATATCGTGCCCGGGAAGACATTGCTGATTTTGGATGAGATTCAGGAATCCTCAAACGCACTTGGCAGCTTGAAATTCTTCAATGAGGATATGCCGCAGCTTGCGGTAATCGCCGCAGGCTCATTGTTGGGTCTCGCATTGGGAAGGGCGAAGACCGAGCGAAAAGACGGGGAGCCGCTGAATGAGGACAGAGGATCATTCCCGGTCGGCAAGGTCAATTTTCTTGATCTGCGGCCCATGAGTTTTTCGGAGTTCATCCGGGCTGTCGGCAGGAGGAAGTTGGCGGAGATCGTCGAGTCGGCGGACATGAAGAAGGTGTCCGGATTCTCTGAAGAACTGACCGACCTGTTGAAACGGTATTTCATCATCGGCGGCATGCCGGAAGCCATAAACGCGTTTCTGGCGTCGGGGGACTATGCCCGGGTTCGCGAAGTTCAAGCCGAGATTCTCACGGCGTATGATATTGATTTCGTGAAACACGCCGCCCCGTCAATGTTGGCGAAAATCCGGCTCTTATGGGATTCGATTCCCGCCCAGCTTGCCAAGGAGAACAAGAAGTTCATCTATTCAGCGCTTAAATCCGGCGCACGCGCACGGGAATACGAGTCGGCGCTTCAATGGCTGGAGGATGCCGGGATGTTGCAGCAGGTGTTCCGGGTCGGGACGCCGAGACTGCCGCTTAAGTCGTATCGGGATTTCTCCGCCTTCAAATTATATGTCCATGACGTGGGGCTGCTCGGGTCCATGAGCGAACTGTCGCCGGCGATACTGCTGGACGGGAATGCGCTCTTCACGAATTTCAAGGGGGCGATGACGGAACAGTATGTGCTGCAGGAGATGTTGGCGGCGGGATACGATCCGTCGTATTGGTCGAACGACTCGGGGAACGCCGAGGTGGAGTTCGTGGTGCAGGGGGAACAAAACGTGTATCCGGTCGAGGTCAAGGCGGGCATCAATACACAGGCGAAAAGTCTGAAGGTCTATCGTGAAATTTTCAATCCGCCGTATGCGCTGCGGACGTCGCTGGCGGAAGGGCACGACGGAGAGAAGGTGAAAGACATTCCGCTTTTCGCCCTCGGCACGGCATTGCCGGGGCTCGTCCGATGAACCGGTCGCCGTTTTTTTGATATAATAGCCGAAAATTTGCAGAGGATTTTTCACACCCACAAAAAGGAAAACCAGATGAACAGAGTTCTCGTTACGATGGCGGCGGCCGCGATGTTCGCGGGTTGTGCGTCGGTTCAGGAAAAGTGCCAGTGCGATTGCGCGTACTGCGGCTGCGGAGGCATCCCGCCGGTCTGCACGGAGGCGGAAACCGCCGAAGGGTTCACGCCGCTCTTTGACGGCGAGACGCTGAAGAACTGGGTGCCGCTCAAGTCCGGCTGCTACCAGGTCGCCAAAGGCGGCATCCTCGAGTACCGTCCCGATCTCGGCGGCGGCTCGCTCTGGACGGAGAAGGAGTATTCCGACTTCTGCCTGCGCTATGACTTCAAGCTCACCTGCGACTGCAACAACGGTCTCGCGGTGCGGTGTCCGAAGTCGAATCTCAACACCTACACCGGCGGATTTGAAATACAGATGATCGACGACGAGGGTTCGATGTACAAGGACGTCTTCCCGCAGCTCGGTCTCCATCACCATCCCTACCAGCGCCACGGCGCGGTGTACGGCGTGGTGCCGCCGAAGGTGCGCGAAAACGGACGCAGCTTCCTGAATCCCGTCGGCCAGTGGAACCATCAGGAAGTGACGATGGTCGGCTCGCACCTCAAGGTCGTGTTGAACGGCAACGTCATCCAGGACGTCGATCTCGACAAGTATCCGACCGACAAGTCCACGATGGACCACACGCCGCATCCCGGCATCCGCAGCCGCAAGGGCTGCTTCGCGTGGCTGAGCCACGGGTATCCGTGCTACTGGAAGAATATCAGAATCAAAGAGTTGTGAAAATAACAAATTTTGCAAATGGCAAATAACAAATTTTGCAAATAGAAAACTACGAGTTTTGCAGATATGAATAAAATCTTAATCACCATGGCTGCGGCGGCGATCGCCGCGCCGCTCTTCGCCTGGCAGCCGCCGGCGTGGGGCGAGAAAAAGAACGCCGCGCCGACGGACGGCAAGCGCACCTGGCCCGAGATCGTCAAGGTCGTGAAGGCGACGTTTCCGAAACTCGGCGTCAGCATGGAAATCGACGAGAAGGGCTTCGTCAAGTACAGCGACATGGGCGCGCTCGACCTGAACGGGTCGCTCACCGCCGAAGAGGAACGCACGCAGATGGCGGTGTGGGCCGCGATGGCGGTGCCGTTCCAGTGGATCGGTCCCGAAGCGAAACTCCGCGACTCGACGCGGCAGATCATCGCCAACCGCGACTTCCAGAACGTCTCGCAGGACTTCGTCGGCCGCCAGGCGTATCCCGTCTACGAAAAGGACGATGCGTTCGTTCTCCTGAAGGACTGCTGGGGACTCAACTGCGCGAACAAGGTCGTGACTTTCGTGAACTTCTCCGACCGACCCGTCGAGATCAAGATCGCGCTCGCCGATCTCGAACTCGTCGGTCCCGCGCGGGTGACGGACGTCCTCGACGGCGCTCCCGCCGAGAAGAACGTCACCGGTCCCCTTGCGGTCAAGCTCGCGCCGCACGCGGCGAAGCTCTATCGCGTCTTTGGCAAGCAGGGGCTCATGCGCCGGCTCTACACCAAGGACGCCGCGCTCTTCGGCGAACTCGGCGACGACATCCAGTTCCGCCAGGTGTACGCGCCGAAGGAAGCTGTCTACGACTTGACCGTCAACGCCAAGGACGGCGTGAAGTACGCGGTGCAGGTGAACGGACTTTACGTCGCGAAGGGACTCAAAGGCGCGGCGAAAGTCGCGATTCCGCTCTACGGCCGGGACAACACCATCCGCTTCGTGAAAGAAGCCCAAGGTCCGCTCGATATCTCCTCCATCGAAGTGAAACCCCGCCAATGAACGAATCTTCCTCGCTCGCCGTCCGTCTCCTCCGCTCCGCCGGCTGCTACACCGACGAAGCGGTGGAGCGCATCATTTCGAAGCGCGCTGAAAATCCCGGCATGGGTCTCGCGGAAGCGGCGGTCAAGTTCGGCGGCGTGAAGGAACGCGAGT
>R19__coassemble_1140_pt1 | contig 9948 bp, 8 predicted proteins | sample R19__metabat2_high_PE_023 | metagenome-assembled genome bin R19
GCGGAGGAGTGAGATATGGCGGCTACATCAAAAACCTTAGGCGGCATTAAGTTTTCCGAGTCGGTGGTGACACAGGACAATCCCAATTGCGTGACCACCGATGCCAAGCAGACTATTACCGGCGAGAAGACGTTTTCCGGAGGGTTGTTGGTTTCGAGCACTTTAGCCGATTCCCTGAACTCCAATCAAGTCGCGACGACGGCGTGGGTGCGGACACGGATGAGCAATTGGTGGAGCAGCGAGAAATCTGCGTTCTTGAGCGGAGCGCAGACGGTATCGGGGTCGTGGTCTTTTTCCAATGGCACGGCAAAATTCGTCAATCCTTCGGGAAAATCACAATTATATGTCGGGAATGCGTCGCTGCCGGTGAACGCAAATATCACCACGGCAACCGCTGACAGAGTTTACGGTTTTATCTATCTTTCGGGTGCGAACAACTCTGTGGTCGGCAGGATCATCTCGTACATCCCGGCGAATACTACATCCACAAAGACTCAATATCAGTCGGTCAGAACGGTCGGAAACACTACTTACTACCATGGGTATTCGATTGAAATTGATTCCAATGGGGCTGCAACGTATTATCTGTCTACATCGCCCGCCGATTCTTCCAACGGAAACTATATTGCGACGACGGCGTGGGTGCGGACGCGGATGACGAACTTTTTGAACGCCCTGAATAATGTCACGCAGACGGCCACGGCCGCCGGATTCAATTACAATCTATCGGAAGTGGCGACGAATGCTGCAAATCCGTCGGTCAATAGATACGTGAACTACGGCATGAACGCCGTAGATCATACATGGCTGGGCGGGATGCAGATTACGGCTTCAACGTCCGGAACGAATCAAACTTACATCTTAGCGCGCAAGAATGTGAACGGTACCGTGTATTCGGCTGGTGTTACGACGGCCGTGAACAGTTCCGGGGTTCGAGCGGTTGCGCTTTCGGGCGATAGCGTGACTGCGCCTACTCCGGATTCTACCGACAATTCCACGAAGGTGGCGACGACCGCGTATGCGCAGACGAACTGGGGTTGGGTGACGAAAACTTCCATCTACGCCGGACTTACCGGATCAACGCAAATCACCATCGGCGCGGGTTCGGCTTATACGAGCGGCGGATGTATCTCGTTGCGAACAAACGGATACTCTTACCCCGGATCTATCGACCTTTATTACGGCGCGGAAGGGAGCAGGAAGCAAGTATCTTTCAGGCAGGACGGCATCTACTTGAACGACAATCCGTTTGCCTACAATATCAATATCAATGGGAGCGGTCCGTACATCTTCTGCAATAACAGTTCATACGCCAAAGATGCCTCGTCAACGAGCGATATCTTCTATGGGCGATTCATCGCCCGAGACAGCGCCAACAACTGGATGGGATATCTCTATTTCTTTCGTCCGGCGAACTCCGGCGGCTGGCGGACGCGCCTGTGGAGTTACGGGGGAAATGCTCTCGAACTCGGTCAAACGGAAGCGGGGACGAAATTCCTCTATTGGAACGGGGCGCAGTTGGCGACCCAGGCGTATGTCACCGGGCAGGGGTATATAACGAAGAGTTCGCTCACGGATTACGTCATCGCGCAGAAGACCTACTCGGCGGCTTCGACATCCTCGACCGCCGGTGGCGGCTACCGGGTCTGGAACTCCGGGACGGTGGAGGAATGGGGGACGTGCGCCTATTCGTCGGCACAGATGACGGTAAAACTTTATTATACAAATTGGTCGGCAATAGATGTGGCGACGGCGACGGTTTTGTACGACAACGCCACCCAGCGTTATATTTGCGTCCGCTCGGTCAGCGCGACGAACGCGACAATTACCTTGGAAGCGTCCGGCGCTGCTTCGGGGGGCGCATATCATTTTCATGTCATCGGGAGGAAGAAGTAATGGTCACGCACAAGCACACGCTCTTGAAGCCCTTCACCGAAGATCAGCGAAACGAATTCCTGACGATTTGGAACCGTCAGCACGGGCTGGTGATCACGGAAGATGCAGCGGGAATCTATGCGGACGAGCCGGTCGTGGAGATTACCGTTGCCGATTATGACGACGCGATGGAGCAGCATCTGACAGCGGAGCGGACGGCGAGGGGATATACCACCCGCGAGCCGACGTTGTATGCAAACTCTGCCAATGTCAGGTGGCGGCAGGATGCGGAGGATTGGTCCAAGCATATAGACGAAGTGATGAGTTATGCTATGAAAGTGGAGAATGATTACATTCAAGGGCTGCCGGTGCCTACGCTTGCGCGGTTCAAGAACGAACTGCCGAAAATCAAATGGACGCTGACGGCATAAGGATTAAGGAGAGAGGCTATGCTCAACGTTGAAAATGTATTCACGGACAAGTGGTATTCGGCGGAAGCGTTCAACAAGCGCATCGAGAACACCTGGTCGGTGATTTGCAAGAATGCCGGAGTGACCGAGGGGCCGGACACCGAAAATCTGTTGTCCGCATTGCAAAGCATGGTATCCGGCATGACGCAGACGGAGCAGATGGAGTTGACGACGCCGTATTCGGCATTTCTCTCCGAAAACGGGATTGTCATACCCAATATAGTATCGACCAAGGAGATAGTCACGGCGGCGATCAAGAACGCCTTTGGCGAAGACATCGACACGACCTCGACCTCGCATATCGGTCGCTTGATCGAGCAGTTGGCGCTGATCATGTTCTCCTCGGTCGGGTTCGCCGCTTCGGTGGCGATACAGATGAATCCTTATGTTGCATCGGGAGTGTTTTTGGACGCCTTGGCGTCCTTGTATTTCTGCACTCGGAAGACCGGGAGCAAAGCGGCGATTTCGGCTAAGATATATCCGCTGACGAAGGTTCAGATCGGCAAATTTCTGGACGGCGACGTGCGTTTACAGACGGAAGTCGAAATCAAAGCGAAACTGACGGAAATTGCGTTCACGGATTCCGCGCTCAACCGGTGGGTGGCCTACAATGAAGACGGCGAGATTTCGGTGGCGGTTGATACCACGGAACAGGAGATTGTTTTTCAGACGGATAGGTATGTCGATGTAGACGACGAGCAGATAGTCAGAGGGCGCGATTATTTTCCCGGTGTGTTCGAACTCGGGGAGGACATTGCTTTGACGCAACCCGGCAAGAAGGAAGTCTACGGAATATGCAGTTTGAAAATCACGAAGGTATCGAAGTCGGGGGCTACGATTGACTCCGACACGGAAATCAAATTCACGGATGGCGGCGGGTATGAATGGACGGCGGGAATCGCTGGCGCGAAAGGCATTGACTTGATGCAGGTCGGGGAATCGAAGACGGTATCCTTCACGCAGGTGACGGCAGCCGACACCGCCGCCGCAGGAACCACCTTCACGGTGCAAACCTTCGGAGATTTGCCTTTGGAGAATTCGGGTTCGGCAAGAGTTACCACGCAGGGGGTCGCAGGTGTATATGCACAGGGCAAAACGACCATTAAAATCGCCGAGACGATGTTGGCGACCGATACCTGGAAGAAGACGGTGGTGTCGGGAACTTTAACCGCCGACAATACCATTATCAGCATAGTTGACGACGATGCGGTCGTGCTTACCGTCCCCGCCGGGTTGATTGGCTTTACCGATGACAACGGCAATGAATGGAAGACGCAGACCGAGGTGAAGGTCGATTCCTCGGTCAGGTCGGAAAGCACCCCTCTCGATGTCATCTTGGTAGCCGAAAACGACGGCGATCTTTCCGTGGAATCGGTTGCGAGTTATGAATTGCCGGTGTTCGTGGGGATGTCGGAAGATTTGGGAGACATCATCTCGCAGGGAGCGGCAGTGGAGAGTGACGAGGCCTTCAGGTTGCGTTTCACCGAAAGTCGTTCGCCGTCAACCGGGTATCTTGACAGTTTGAAGACGGCGTTAAACAAGGTGGACGGATTGTATGAGGCCTATATTAAGGAAAACAACACTTCCGCCGAGATTCCGGTGGAAGGGAGCACGGATGTGATCGCCGCGCATTCAATTTGCGCGGTCGTGGATTATGACGGAACGGAAGCCACGTCCGCCGAGATAGCCAGAGCGATCTTCGATCATAAAAGCGCAGGATGCGCCTATACGAAGTTGACGAATCTTGGGCTTGTGGAGACCGTAAGAATCACCGATGATAGTTTCGGGTTGGCATACGATGTGGTCTTTAATCATGTGCAACGGGTGGATTTCGGCGTGGAGATAACCGTTGAGGAGAACAAGTATTCCGGAGGAGACTTGGAGTCGGATGTGATAACCGCTATCCGCGATTGGGCATCCGGGAAGGTAAATGGAGTGGATGGAGTGATGATCGGGACGGCTGTAAATGCGTTTGAAATAGCGGCGGGGGTGTCGGCGACGTTGCCGGAGATAAAAGTCGGGGATGTCAAGGTGTTCACGATAGTATCTGGAACTGAAGGTGAGCACGTCACGCAACTTACTATGAAATTCTACCAGAAGGCAAATTTGATACCGGCGAAGATTTCGGTGAGGGTTGAATAGCGGAAGCTAAACAAAAAGCGGCATAATAAGAAATGGCGTCCTATAACATAGATACTTCCGCCGTTCTTCTGTGGCAATACGACAAGGCGACACGGCTTAAGGCGTTGCTTCAGGCGAATGAAGACCTTGCCAATGGCGAGGTCGGTTCTTTTTGGAGGTATTATCAAGCGTCCATATTCTCGCTCGACACCGCCGATGCGTTCGGATTGCGGAATTGGGGACGGATAGTCGGGCAGCCCTGGCCGGTTTATGCGAATGGGGAACTGATTCCGGAAGATGCCTATCGGGCGGTGCTCAAAGCGCGGTTTTATCTCGCAACCGCCGAAGGGTCGGTGGCGGACATTTGCGAGTATTTTTCGAAGTTGTTTTCCTCGGAGGGGGGGGCGGCGATCAAGATCGAAGAATGTATCAACGGACGTGCCATGACGATCCGGTATAATTTTATCGGCCATCCAACGTCGTTGCAGAAAGCGATACTCACCAGTTGTGATTCCGTCGTTCCGATTCCGGTTGCAGTACTCAAATCCGGCAATGCACCCAAAGCCAGATTGTCGTCGTATTTCGGGTTAGACGGAATTTATTCCAAGGTGACCGGGAAAGAGGTGTCGTTTTTGGATGTGACCGGACAGATTACCATCTCCGGCGAGGTTCAGGAACTCGACCACATGTATCTCGGATATGCGGAGGGCTCGGTGCGATATGTAACGAACTCCCCTTATAATATATTTCGCGACAGCGGAGAACCGACGGACACATCGCCCGCGACCAAGTATGATGATATAGAAGAAATCTTCTTGTATCCGGAAACCTCGCGCTCATTTTCCTACAACGGAGAATACTACAACAGAATTTACGCCTCGGTAACGATATATCAGCGCGACGAGAAGGGTGAGTTCGTCTACGACAAGGTAACAGGCGCGCAATTGAAAGATGCGGCGGAATCCGGCGTGAAGAGTTGGTGCTGCAAGGTATCCGACGGCACGATCTATCAGATGGCATCGAGTTCAACGCCAGGGGCGGAAATCAAAATCTATTCCCGCGTGACCGATGTGTTTGGCGATACGGTGTCCGGAAAGACGCCGATCAAGGTGAGAGGATATACTTCGCTCACGCGGTTGCCGTTCCTCTACGACGAGGAAAACGCCAGATTTTCGTTCGTGGAAGTCCCCGCTTGGGAGGATCGCGCCACGGAAACTTCCGGATGCTACATTCTCGTCAAGAACTCAAAGGGCGAGGATGAGCAAACGGATGTTTACTCTTACACCTCCGGCGCGTCCGTCAAACTGGTTTACAGCAAAGCGGGAGTGATGACGGAGGCGCTTGGGCAGAACGAACTCAACTTTAATCGTGGCGTGTTCGCTACAACGTGAAGGAGGGATAACAATGGCAACGTTAAGTGATTATAAAGTATTGATTCCCACGCCGTTTGCAAGCAGCGGTGATACTTCGGCAAACATTCCCACGAGTTCCACCTCGGCAATGAATTGGACTTCGGGGTTTCCTGCGATCTTTTCCAAAGCGGTGTCGGACGGCGGCAAGTACGTTCAGCGAACCGACTTCAACACAATCTTCAACGCCATGTCGAAGATTCTCTATGGGCGGCAACTCGGAGCAATCGTCGAATATGAAAGCTCGCTGAAGACCAAGTATTTGAAAGGGTCGATCATCGCGGGATATGATTCGTCCGCTCATCGGTTGGTGTGGTATCGCGCCTTGAAGGATTCGCCGTCGAATGATTTGCCCACGGCGAAAAAGACCACCACGAAAAACGGGGATAATTGGGAAGTTAAGACCGAGGCTAACAGCGATTGGGAGGTGGTTTCGGAATTGATACAGGAAGGGAGCAATCAATCTCTGATAAACGGGGTCAAGAACTCCACCAGACCGCTGACAACCGGATGTATCAATTCATTGCTTAAGAGCATGAACGGGGGAGAAGAAGTAACTAACGACAGCGGAGGGATTAACGAATCCAACATCGTTCATCGTAAGGGAGCGGAGACGATAACCGGGAGTAAAACCTTCACTGCATTGCAGACCTTCGGTTCAACCACCACCACCACCACCCTAATCAAGTGCAACGGTCAATTGGAAACTGCTTCGGCAAAAATCAGCGGAGCGGTGACGGGAGACGGGGAATTCAAGTTCGGGAAGTTTACTCAAACAAATAAAGAATACTATTGTCTCACCGGAAGTTCGGCGGCGATAACGGAAAATAGTCAGCAACTTCCAGGCGTCATTTGCAATACGACTTTGAAACTGACCGGGACGTACACGAATGCGAAACTTGAATGCGCCGTTCCCGCGACTTTCACCAAAGACACCAAAGTTCCTACTCGCGGACAAAACGATGGTGACTTCGGCGACTACGCAGCCAGCACGAGCTGGGTAAAGACGTATCATGAAAATCATATCGAGGCGCATGATCCAAATTGGGCCAGCGCAAGCACGATAAATAGAAACTACACAGTTCCGTCCTCCGGTTGGGTGGTGGTGACGGGCAGTCACCAAGGAGATAACGGAGTGAATTCATACTTGTTCGTAACCATTAACAGTGTGACGATGAAAGCCAGAATGGCAGCAGAAGATAGTAAGGGAATGGGATATGCTACGATAGGACCATTGCCGGTTAAGGCGGGAAATACAGTCTCTTACGGATCTACGATTGATAATGAGAGCAAAGAAGAAAGTTCCGCGTCCATAACAGCCTATTTCATTCCGAGAGCGAACTGATTTGCAAACCGCAAAACAAGCAATCCACAAAGAAAGGAAAAACAGCAAATGAAAACCCCTGCGCTAATCATGGCGAATCCGCTTCCCGAAGGCGGCGGCACGGCGATAACGATGGATATCATCGAACCTTCGCTGGATCGGATGTTCGGCGGTATGCGCCTGACCTTCTACAAGCAGCCGATGAAGGAGGTGGCGAAAGACGGCGAGAGCGAGGGCGAGTCGGTGAACGCGAGGCCGCCGGACTTCGATTGGAACTGTCCGTTTCCGATTGAACTGGGATTTTTTGAAATAACCAATCTGGTGTATGTGCTGGAGGGGAACTGTCCGTCGTTGGAAGAAGTGGGCGGCATCCGTTTGCAACTTGAGGGAGGCGAAGTGGCGCTGAGCGTGAAGCACGTGGTGTCGCCTCGGAGCGGATACGAGTTCTCCTACAAGGCGACGCCGAAAGCCGAGGAAAAGAAGGAGGACGAAGCGCAAAGCCCCGCAGGGGTCGAGTGCTCGATACTGATCCCCCCGGCGCAGGCGAACGGAATTGCTTGCCTCCTCAGAAGCGCGATGGCGCGGATGGTGTTCGGGCGGTAAAGAACCGCGCACGGTTAAGAGCAAAACTCATAGGGGCGTATTTGTGATATAATACGCCTCCATGATCAACTTGTCTTTTCTTGTATTGGGCGTTTCCGTGGCGGCGCTGGTGATCGTGCTGGCGGACTTGGGAACGAAAACCAGAGCGGTCAGCGAGGATTCGGCGGAATTGAAGCCGCCGCCGACACCGGCGGAACTCGTCGGCGCCCAGCGGCGCACGGCGGCGGAGTGGCTGGCCGTCTACGGCGCGAACACGGCGATAACCAGAACGCAGGGGATGATGAAGACGGCGACCGGTGAACGGATCGTCGGTGCGTTTCCGGTGGCGTTGTTGGAAACGCGCAGCGTAGTCAAAGGCACGGGGTTCGCCGGTTTGATTTACACGATCCCTATTTTCAAGGGGCTTAGAATAAAGACGGGCTATTTCGCGCACGGACAGAATCGGGGGCAAAGATTGACGCCGATAGCCCACGGCGATTTGTTCGTGACCACGAAGGGAGTGACTTTTTTGTCGGCTTCCGTATATTCCGGCGGGTTCAACAGAACGATAGGCAGCGAGGACATCGCGAGAGTCGAGGAGGAACTTTCGGATGCCTTTGAAGAAGGGACGGTGTGCAACCACCTGATCGGATTTGCGAAGCGAACCGGGAAGACGATGTATGTTTCCTCGCAGTATCCCGGCGAGATTCTGGCGGCTTTGGATTTTGTGAAAATAATTTGAAAATATCCCCTTGACGGGTGTGACCTACCTATGATATAATGTGCGTCGTTTGAGAGACCGGAGGCCGTTGAAGGACGGTTTTTTTCAAGGGCCTGCGGTGTGTCTCACCAAACGCTGAACACAATAACAATAACACAAAAACAAGAAAGGCACTACACTATGGCTACTATCACTGATGAAAAACGGTCGGCTTGGCTCGAAGAGCGCAAGCAGGGCTTGGGCGGCAGCGACATCGCGAAGATCTGCGGACTCTCCAAGTGGGGACACGGAATCGACGTGTGGCTCGACAAGACCGGCAAGAAAGAACCGCAACCCTCGACTTTGAGAATGGAACTCGGCAATGTGCTTGAACCGTTCGTCGTGGAACTTTTCATGCGCGAGACCGGCAAGCATTGTATCGAGTATCAGGCGTGCATTCACGGCACAGGCGACAAGGCGTGTATGCTCGGCAATCTCGACCGCGTGGTCGTGGAGGAGTGGCAGAACATCGACGAGATGGTGGCGCGGCTCACGGCGGGAGATTTGTCGTGCATCGAGTCCATTCTCGAATGCAAGACCTGCGCACGGCTCGACGATTGGTATGACGAGGACGGGAACTTCAAGATTCCGGAATACTACAAGACTCAGATTCTGTGGTATATGGGGTTGATTCCTTCCTGCAAGCGCGTCTATGTGGCTACTCTCTGCACGGGCATCGACTGCAAGTTCGACTTCATCTGCATCGAGCGCAATGACAAAGTGGTGGACGGACTCGTCGCCTACGGCGTCAACTGGTGGAAGGAGAATGTCGCCGCGCTCACGCCGGAGAACGAGAGCGAGATCATGGCGAAACTCTGCGATGAGGCGACTTCGGTGAAAGAGGTGGTGGAGATTTATCCGCACTCTAACCCGGAGAGCGAGATCAAGGCGGATGATGAGGTAATCGCCGCGCTTGACGAATACAAGAAGCTCAACAAGGAGATCAAGGACTTCGAGGCGCAGGTCGTGACCGAAGACGGTTTGAACCGCGAAGACCGGATGGAAGAGTTGAAGACCGCGATCACGAAAGCGATGGGCGAGAAGGAAATTCTCGTCAGCGGCGAGGGCGAGGGAAGACAAGTTCTCGCCATCTTCAAGAGCGGCAAGGACACGGTGGCGGATGTGACCGACTGGAAAGCGGTTGCGGAGGGCATCGCGGAAACGCTCGGAGAACCGGCGAAGGAACTGCTGGACGAACTCGTCAAAAAGCACACGCAATACGGCAAAGTGACGCGCCGGGGATCGAGACCGTTCAAGGTCAAAGCCGAGAAGGGCGCGGCGAAAGTTAAAGGCAAGAAAGCCGCTTGATACGCGGGGCGAAGCCCACGATTCAGGACAAAAACAAGGACTTGTAAACACACAAGAGAAAGGTAAGGAGAACCATGAATACTCCAAATTCGAATGTTC
>R19__coassemble_1144_pt1 | contig 9923 bp, 10 predicted proteins | sample R19__metabat2_high_PE_023 | metagenome-assembled genome bin R19
CGTCGTCACGGGGCGAATTTGGCGATTTGTGGCACGATTACTGGACGACGACCGTCCGCTGCTCGTAATGACCCGGTTGCCAGACGCGGATGACCGTTCCATTCGCCTGAACCTGATCGACATAACGACCCTCGACCCAAACGTTCTGGACGGTCTGCACGGGTTGGGCGACCACGGTTTGCGTAACCACCGGAGTGGTCACGACCGGCGTAGTCACTACGGTAGGCGCGGCAACCACGGTAGGCGTCGTCACCACCACCGGCTCGGCAATCGCAGTCCCGACGATACCGCCCACCACTCCGCCGACGAAACCCGGCCAGAAATTACATCCGCCGCGTCCCCAACCGCCACCGTGATGATGGTGCACCGGGCCGGGATGATGCATCGCCGGACGAGGGCCGCCGCCGAAACCGCCGGGACCGCGTCCGCCAGGACCATGACCTCCGGGGCCATGAGGACCAGCGAATACCGCTCCGGCTACCACACACGCGCCAAGCGCGACTACCATTTTCATCTTGTTCATGTTGCTTTTCCTTTCTCCGCCTGATGAGCGGTACATTAGGTTAGGAGGTCTTGGAGATTATTTCTGACAGACTTTTTTCTTCGGCCAGAATCTGACGAATGCCCGCGGGTACTGACGATGACGCAGCATAGCCGCTTTCGACACCTCTGTCGTGTACCGTTCCATCGTCATTTTCCTTGAATTCCAAGAGTCGTTCATGTAGTTGTAGATATGCCGCATCTGCTCGGCAAGCAACTCCTCGGTCATCGGCGGACGCCCGGAGCGAACCTTCCGAACCGGCATCCCGATTGGGACTGTGTCCGGGAAGGTTGCATCGATATCCTCGATAATGTCGTCCAAGGTCATCTCGACCTCGTCAAGCGGCATCCGCATCGTGAGATAATGCACCTTCCCGCGATACACTTCCCGAGGCGTCCCCTTGCACCGGCTCGGCGACGGCCACAGTTCCGGCCAATCCGCCGGGAACTTCTCCCAGACGCGGTAATCGCGCTCCGCACACGCGATTACGCGCTTCTCCGGAAAGTGACGGCAGTTCCAGCCGAAGTTGAGGTGATGATAGGCGTGCTCCATACTGATGAAGAGACCGAACTCGGTCGTATCCCTCCACTTGCGCTCAAGCCACTTTCCGTATTCTCCGCCATCTGGCAGTTCACCGGTTTCGAGGTATTTGAGACGCTCGATAAGAGTCGATATCTCGGCGTTCGCCTCGACGAAATTGCCTCGCATCATCGCCCAGCAGCAGTCCATGGCATTTTCTCCTTACAGGTCTATTCGGTCGAACATGGTATCCCAGCGGAGACACCCGAACTCTTTCTCGAATCCATCATCGATAATCCCGACGGCATCGAGATAATGCGGCCACTTGTCGAGATCGAACTCGGTCACGACCCCCTTCCCGGCAAGAAACGCCGCGACGTTGATGTCATGCGTGACGGCGATCACGAGATTGGAGTCCTTGCCATGCATGGCCTCCAAGGCGCTCTGCATGGCCGCCGTCGCACCTTTGAGCGGACGGTAGCCCTGCACCTCGCCGGTCTTGAAGTAGCCGTTCAGACTCTTCATGTATTCGCCCTTCCCGATAAGCGCCATCCGCTCGTCGAGATCCCCGAAGAACGGTGAACCGCCGCCGAGGACGTCCTCGATGGACACATCGTAGCGCTTGTTGATATCGTGTTCACCGTAGAGTCCGTCCATGATCGAACACGCGGTCTGGATTGTGCGGAACGTGCCGCTGGCGCAGAACTTCACCGACTTGGGCGGGATCATATCCGCGAGCTTCAAGCCGAGCCGCCTCGCCGCATCCTTGCCGGACTCGGTGATCGAGAGTTTCTCGCCGAACGAGGTGTCCGACGGATCGAGCGGCGGACGCTCCGCATGGCGGATGAGCAGCGTCACCTTGCTGCCCTGCTCCAACGCCATACGGATGTGATTGTAGTCGAACTGTTTCGGAATCTTCTCCGTTTTCGGCTGTTCGGCCTTGTACAAGGCGCACTTCGCCTTGGCGAACACCCACTCCGCCGGATAGTGCGCCTTCAAATAGGAGAGCCGGTAGGCAAGATTCGCGGCGGCGACGCAATGCGCACGCATGAATGAATAGCGGCCATAACGTTCGAGATCGTTCCATATCTCGGTCGCGGTATTCCGCGCCTTCGCCTCGTCCGCGAACCCGCCCTTCCTGAATTCGGCGTTCTCAAGACATCCGTCGATGAACTTCGCCTTGTAAGCCGCAATCTTCTCCAGCATGAGTTTCCCGATCGCCCGCTGACACTTGTATGCCTCGCAACGAGAAAAACCGCCGAGTTTGCGGACTGTGAGAATGATCTGCTCATGGTAGATCTGAATACCGAGCGTCGATTCGAAGATCGACCTCAGCATCGGATGTCGGTAATATTCATCCTTGGAGTCCAGCGAACCGCCCGTCCCGCACCGACGGCGGATATACTCGGGTCTCATCGCAAGATTTCCGGGATAGGAGAGCGCGTAAAGGTTCTCCAGTTCTCCGATATCGAAGGGTCCGATCTCGAAACAGGCATTCCGCAATCCCGGTGCTTCATAACCCGGAATATCGCCGCTTTCACCCAGGGCGAACACAAGCATCGCGTCATGGTCGAGCACCTCGATATTGGCGAAATCCGGATACGGCTTCCCGCTCTCGGCAAGGAGCGACTTCACCTCGGCCATTAGGTCGAGCGAGGTCACGTGCGTCACGCCGATGGACATTCCGTTGATGATGAAGCATTCCGGCGCGAACATCGTGCGCCGCTCCTCGATGCTCCATTCGTATCCACTCGCATCGAGCCAGGACCTGAACGCCTCATAGCCGCGCTTGTCAACATCAATGCAAACGAACGTGCGCTTGTCGTTCTGAGATTCGTTCATGAACTGCTCGAAGAGGAGTTCCCCGCTCCAGACATCCGTGATGCCGAGCGCATAGCACACCATCGAGGCAGGAGCCGCACCGCGTCCGGGACCCACGATGCCGCCAGCCGACGTAACCACATCGACGATCTTCTTCGCGAGAAGCATGTAATCGACCCGTCCGTACTTCTCCATGAAGTCCAGTTCAAAGCCGAGCCGCTCATCATAAGCCAAAAGCGGCAAGAATGATTTGCAGTATCTCTTTTCAATGCCTTCGCGCACCAAACGGCGCAGTTCTTCGATATTCGTCGCCATTATCACCTTACCTCCTTCGTTTCATTCCTGTGCCAATTTTGGCAGAGGTCCTTCTCCGGATTCGCTCCAGCCACGCGGCTTGCGAGGCAGAGAAACGTCCGGACGACATCCTCTTTCGTCAGCGGAGCCTCCTTCTCGTCTGCATCCACCCAGAAGATTGAAGGACACTTCGAGCCGACCTTGCCGGTCATCTTGTATCCGATCCGGTGGATGAGATAATCGATCTCCATCGCGGAATCCTGTAGAATCGCCATCATGTTGCGCCACTCCGGGTCCGAGTCCGTCTGACCGCATCCGGAAACGCCAAGCGAAGTTGCGAAGCGATCCAACCTATCCTTACACGCCGGATCCTCAGCGCACTCCTTCTTGACCGTCTTGACCGCGTTGAGAACCGCCACATGAGTGCAACCGAAGTTCTGCGCGATATCCGCCAACGACAGCGACGTGAACTTACGCGCAGCCCAGAAAAGCGTCTTCCGCGCCTCCTTAACGCTATACCTTCCGCACCTCGCGGCATTGCTGCCGAGGAATTCATCCCGTCCGACTCCGAACTCCTTCTCGACCGCAACAACGATCTTCCCGAGATTCTTATCCATTACTTCTCCTCCTTGATTTCAAGATAACGCTTCCTGTACTCTTCATCGACAGGGAGCGCGACATCCTCGACTTCGATACCGCCGAAGTCGAACTTGTAGATTTCCTCAAGTTTCATCTCCTCGAAAAGCCGGGCGCATTCCTGTCCCCGCATCTTCCCGAACCGCTCCTCGATTTCATCATCGTTCACGACCGGAACGCACACGATGAGGAACTTCATGTTCTTGAGTCCCAACGCCTTCGCCCAGTCCTTGAGCTGCGATTTGAACTCGTTCATCTTCGCGATGTGCTTCTCGTCGCCGGCCTTGTAGAAAAGCTGGTAGAGAAGCACCGCCGACTTGCAGTCCTTCCAGTTCGTCGTATGGCACGCGGACGCCGTCCGGTGGAAGAACTGATAACCGATGTCACCGCAACGGCTGAAAAGCTCCTTCACGGACGCGATATCCGTGCATCCGGCGGACTGAATCATCTCGAGCCACACCTTGGCCACCCGGCGGCGGAGAAGCCGATCCGCTCCTTCGGGATCGGTGTACCATCCGTTCAACGTCTGCGACGGACCCCACACGTACTCCGTGAACTTCGCCTCGTCTGCGATCTGATAGTCGTTTTCGAGGATCATCAGATCCGTCATTGACGAGCGACCGAGTTTGCGCTTTCCTTCCATCGGAGGCGTCCCGAACTCGAAGAACTTGAGCGCGGTCTCGAGATCGAGATTACCGAGATACTTCGAGAGCGGCTTCTCGATCCGGCCGAGATTGGCCGGTTGCCAGAACTCCGTAAGGAGGAGCGAACTCGTGCTCGCGGAATTCACCTTTTCATGCTGCTGGGCGTCCAACACTTCCATGTACGTACCCATGGGGAAGCCCTGATAGTACCCAAGCGATTCCCCGATTCTTGCCTTTATCTGTTTTTTCGTTTTGTTCATACACCAGACTAATAGCAAAGACCGTGCCAAGGACGAAAAACCCCGGAAACGCGCTGTTTCCGGGGTTCCGAGGTATCATATTTTGCATAGACGGTCATTTTTTGACAGGTCGCGTCGTTTTTCGACGCGCCGTCCTGCCGAGGCGCAATCCGCCCGATTTGCGCTTCGGTTTCGGCGGCATAAGCGCCATGACCTGCGTCTGCCGCATCGAGGTAAAGAGTCCGTACCGCATCGCTCAGTCGCCGACCGGCACTTTACACATCTCTATCGCCTCCGCGAACTCGTCTGGATAATGCGCCTTGAGATACATCCCTTGATACGCCACCCGCGCATAACAAACCGCATGAGACTTCATAAAGAGGTACGGTGCGTGAATATCAAGCTCCTTCCAGACAGCCTCGGCGCACTCTCTCACCTTCACATCATCGGCGAACTCCCCGATTCTGAACTCCGGATTGGCGAGGCATCCGTCGATGAATCGCTCCTTGAACATCTTCGACTGATTCACATTTCCCTTGCACAACGCCTTGCGAAGCTTGTCGGAATCGCCTCGGCTGAATCCGGCGATCCGTCTCGAAATCGTCATCAACTGCTCCTGGTAAATGAATATCCCAAACGTTTCCGACAGACACTCCTGCATCAGCGGATGAATGCTCTCTTCAAGTTTTTGTCCGTGCTTTCTCGCCACGTAGTCCGGAATAAAATCCAGCAGACCGGGACGATACATCGCATTAAGCGCGATAAGTTCCGCGAACGACCCCGGCTCCAGTGAAGTCAGCCACTTACGAACCCCCGGCGACTCGAACTGAAACGCCCAATCCGTATCGCCACGCGAGAAGACCTCGAAAGTGGCCGCATCGTCATCCGGGATCGCGTCGAGATCGACATCCTCGCCGCGATTCATCCTTATGAGATCAAGGCAAACTCTGAACATCCGGAGATGCTTGAGTCCGAGAAAATCGTATTTGACCATTCCCGCCTGCTCGAGACTGCGTGCATCGTATTGCGTACACAGCACCTCTCCGCCGTCCGGCTTCAGCATCAGCGGCACGCACTCACGGAGCGGTTTCGAACCGACAACCAAACCGCAGGCATGGCTTTCCGGCTCACGGGGACAACCGCACAACTTCTCAACGCAACGAAGCACCCGCTTGTCGAAATCACTGCCGTTCTCATAGGCATCCTGGAAGACCTTTGAAGCTTGAAGTTCCGCCTCAAATCTCCTTCTCGGATACCAGCAATCGGGGAAGTCCGCCAGCAACGCCTGTGTTTTCTCTTCGGGATAGTCAAAAGCGTCACACACTTCTTCAATCGCGCTGCGCGGGGAGAATGCGCTGAACGCCACGATATGCGCCACTCGGTCCGCGCCGTATTTCCCGATAAGGTATTCGACCATCCGCTTCCGCCCGACATCATCGAAATCAAGATCGATATCGGCCATCATCAGCCGATCGGGATTCAAGAACCGCTCGAACAACAATCCGTGCTTGACGGGATCGATCGACGTGATGCCGAGCGCATACGACACCGCCGAAGCCGGAGCCGCGCCGCGTCCGGGTCCTACCCGCATTCCCATATCCTTCGCCGCCTGCACATAGTCGGCCACCACCAGCATATAGCCGTTGCACCGATCCTGATCTATAACGCCGAGTTCGTATTCGAGCCGTTCCCCGATCTCGTCGGACAACGGACTCCCCCACCGCTTTTCCGCACCAGCGAACGCATCCTTGCGCAACTGCGCCTTATCCGCCTCGGCGGACTCGCCGAAGACCGGATAATCCGGAACATCGAACAATCCGGTGTCACTATATCCCTCTACCCGATCGGCGACCTCAAGGGTATTCGCCATCAACTCCGGATGATCAGGGAATATCTCGCTCATCTCATCGGCGGATTTAAAACACTCCGAACCGCGGCAAGCCGTACGACCCGGCGCAGACATCTTCTCTCCGAGGTTGATTGCGAGCGCCACATCAAAGGCCTCTGCATCGTCACGGTCGAGAAACCACACGTCATTCGCAAGGACGACCTTGATTCCAAGCTTGGCTCCAAGGTCAATGACTTTCTCGGCGACAACGCGCTCGCGCCGGACAACATCCTCAATTTGCGCTAGTTGCTCATCATTTATCGTGCCGGGATCGCGGCACAATTGATGACACTGCACCTCAAGGAAGTAGTCCTCGCCAAACACACCCTTGTACCATTTCGCCAGTCCTTCAGCCTCGCCCTCGCGTTCATCAACATAACCCGGATCGAAACATCTGGCGATTTCACCCGAAAGATTCCCGGAGACGCAAATCAATCCTTCGTGATATTTCCCGATCAGATCATGATCGACGCGAGGGAAGCCGTAGGCCCCGTGAAGATGCGATTCCGAAACGAGCTTGCAAAGATTGCGATACCCGACTTCATTCTTGGCATAGAGACACAGCGCATGCGTCCCGCTGAAGCGTTTGTCCTGATATCCGCCCTCGGACACATCCACCTCACAGCCGATTATCGGCTTTATCGGCGGCAATCCCTCGAACTCACCGTGATTGCAAGTACACGCACCGTAGAACTCGACCGCCCCGAACAGATTTCCGTTGTCCGTAATCGCCAGCGCCTTCATGCCGAGTTCACGCGCCTTCTTCACCAAAGGCGTGATCTTGCAGAGGCCCTCGCCGAGAGTATATGCGGTGTGCACATTGAGATGCACAAACTCTTTCTCATTCATGTTTGTCATCCTCCTTTCCGACTATGGCATCGCTTGCCTCGATGATGGACGCGATCACATGAAGTGCCAACCCGACTAAAAAAATCAGCGGTATCAGCATTTCGGCACCTCAGCACTCTTCGCCTTAACCAAAAACGGTCTAAAACCGCACTTAGAATAATCGAGATGTTCAAAATGAACCTTTACACCGTCACGCTCCATCATCTTGACGAGTTCGGAGATTCCGTTTACATCACGATTTTCCCACTCTTGATGCGCACGAGAGCAATTGAAGACAACCGGACATATCGCTATATTCTTCACACCGAAGTCACGACGAAACGCATCGTTATCCACCCACTTCGCGTATGTGTACGCTTCAAGCAGGCAGCGCAGGACGGACTCTTCCTTCTGTCCCGCAACCTTCACTCCTTCCTTGAACTTCGGCGGCTTCTTGAGTTCCATCAAGAAAGCAACCTTCGACTTCTCATCCACGCCGACGAGATCAATCCCCTTGCCGATGCCCTTACCCGTCTTGTTGTCTTTCTTGAGCGGCACTTGATACTCGCACTTTGTAAGCGCAATATCCTTGAACGGATTATCGCCCGCATTGACGGCATTCGCGATCGCCATCGCGATCATCTCCTCCGTCCGGTTCGTACAGAGCTGCGGCATCACGCCGTCATGCTTCACGACATAACTCTCGCGATTCTGCGACTCGATAGCCGCGAGCCCGGCAAAGTTATCGCAGATCCATTTGATATTCTCGGCGCGAACCGCGCCGTTCTCGTTCAACGCCGGACAACGGTAAAACGTCTTCCAGCCATGCTCTTGCTGATACGCAGCAAACTTCTTTATCACTTCATTTTTCATATCGTCAAATTACTAGCAAATACCGTGCCAACTATGAAAACTGCCCAAAACAAAGCACATCTACAGTAAGCACAATCACAAATTGACAAAATGGTCAAGAATTCAACACCTCGATTACCTTTGCGGTGCGATCATAAACCTCGATTTCCCAGTCATTCACGCTATAAGCAAAAACACGCAAGCCATCTCTCAACAAAGTTCTATACAAATTCAACAGATGGTTACTTGGAACACGCTCAATCAATTTCTTGTATATATCGGATGTTTCGCAAAGCAGCAAGCCAGGAATAACGCGCTTTCCTGAAATATTCCGATGTGATCTTGCATAAGCATTTGCAAATTTAGAAAAACCTCCGTTTTCATCCTGTAAAGTCTTCCAGAATGTGAACACCTCGAACATCGCTCTAATCGGCAGTTCGTTCGACACGATCTTCTTCGCCTCCAAGACAAAGACTTCATCCCCTCTTACTGACAACAAATCTATTTTCCCGATGGCGGAATCCTTTTCATCATCCAACGGGACCTCATAGTCAATTACTTCTCCAATTTCGTTAAACATCCTGCCGAAAAAAGCCTTCCTTGACTCGCACAATTCTCGCTCCGTCATATCCTCAAGAGAAGTCCAATCCTTATCTTTTATCCCATCATGAACATACTTGAACGGATCCTTCTTCCAGTCCAAGCGGGGCGTTTGACGCAATCCTCTCTCAAACTCATCAAACTTCTCGTCTAGTTTGTTGACTAGAGCTTCTGCTCCTTCCGCAATGCTTCGTAGCGCAAGGATACGAAAAACATCTTTAGGCACAATTGGCAATTCAATTGTGAAAATACTATCACTAACCATTTTACACCTCCTCCAACAGTTTGAAAAACACTCCAGCGCAAGCCATGACGTCATCGAGAGCATCGTGGCTGTTTACGCCTTTGACGCCAAGCGGCTTGAGCAGATTTCCGAGCGCATGACTTTTTAAATCGGGACGCAACTTGCGGGCAAGCGCCAGCGAGTCACACGTCTCGACACCTTCGGGATCGAATTCGACATCGAACTTCGCGCACTCCTGTTGCAACATCCCCATATCGAATCGATTGTTGTGTGCAACGAGGAGAACGTCGGAGCCGAGAAACTCGAAGAACTGCGCGAGAGCATCTTCCGGCGCGATGCCGTTCTCGTCCAGAAAGTCCATCGAGATACCGTGCACCTGCTCCGCCCAGTAATTCATCTCGCAGGTCGGGCGAAGATAGACATTCATCGTCCGTTGCAACTCGCCGTTGATATACTCGGCGGCGGCGAGTTGGCAAATCTCATCATTCCGCGTGCCGCCAGTAGTCTCGGTGTCGAACACGACCACCCGGCCGGACTCCGCCCATTCCTTGATACGCGGCAATGTATTCGGACAAACTCTCACACATCCTCCTTAATTGGATCCGGACAGAAGTCCTTGCGTCCGCAATCCTTGCAGAAGTCGCCGCGCCATACCGCATCGAACTGTTCTTCAAGCGGCTCGATGAGCGATGGATCATCCGTCAGCACACCATTCTCGAAGTTCCGCTTGCGTTCTGATTTGGAGCCCATACCCGCACCGGTCAGATTGGCACTGCCGAACCACGCAAGAGTCCCGTCGATAATCACGCACTTGAAG
>R19__coassemble_1258_pt1 | contig 9408 bp, 6 predicted proteins | sample R19__metabat2_high_PE_023 | metagenome-assembled genome bin R19
CGACCTTGAACTTGGAACCCGGAACGCCGCACTGGGGGCACTTCTCCGGAGCTTCGTTACCTTCGTACACATACCCGCAGACCGGGCAGACCCATCTTTTCATTTTAGTTTTCCTTTCTTGGGAGTTGATGAAAATCATATTTCTTCGAACTGATCCTTACCGACGCCGCAGGTCGGACACGTCCAGTCGGACGGCAGATCCTCGAAGGCGATGCCGTTGTTGTTCGCCGGATCATAGACCCAGCCGCAGATCTTGCAAACGTATTTCTTCATTGTTGTTTTCCTTTCTTCTTTGAGCATTTGTAACAAAGCCCATAGTAAATAAGTTGTTCGTCATCGACGATGAAGCCGTCCGGCACTTTCGCATACGCTTTCTTATGCGCACCTTCGACCGGGACATCGATCAAAGCCCCGCACTCGCGACATTTGAAGTGCGCATGGAATTCCGGACACCCGTCAAAGCGGAGTTCCCCCTCTTCGCAACGGACGTCACGGATGAGACCGGCGCTCTGAAAGAGTCGCATAGTATTGAGGACGGTCGTCTTCGACATCGTCGGCATCGACGGACGAAGCTCGTTGAAAAGCGTATCCGCCGAAGGATGATCCTTGCGACCATACAAAGCGGAATACACCGCCATCCGTTGCGGAGACGGTCTTATTCCCTTTGCTAGAAGCGCTTCAAGTGCATTTGTGCTCATAACGGAGAGTAGTATATCATATTTTTGTTATCGGAACAAGTGGGAAAATAACTCTCCGACCGAGGCCTTCAATAAGACGCTCAAAGCGGAAGAACTCTACCGCCGAATATCCTCATCGAAACGTGATTTTCTGGTCGCCCTTCACCCTTGTAAATCAAGGCTCCGAATGTCTCCACCGCGAGTGTGGGGGTTCGTAAATCTCGGGGTATTCATTCTGTAAAACTCTTCAAATAGCCAACATCGATAACGCTTCGTTTCTTATCTCGAAAATCAATGCGAATCCGCACACGCTCAAACGGATTCTCCCATCTGTATGTACCGGGGTATCTATCAAGCGCAAACCGAACATGGAAATGATTCTCGGCTTGATGAATTATCTTCTGTTCTTCATCAGACGGAAAACGCTCCCCAGTTATTCCCTCAAGTCCTTTGCCATCAAGTCCAGGAAGTCGGAGCATGCGAATCGATTTAACAAAGCCGTCGTCGGTTACATTGACACTCATGTTTGTAAAGCCCGTGCAGACCTCCGAACAAAAAACATTCGTACCTTGGTCTTGCCACTTTGACCCCAGCACAACTCCAGCAACATCCAGAATATTGCGCTCAAACATTTCAAGTTTTGATTTTGCTATTTTTAATTCTTCTTCAGCTTTTGCAAGCCTTCCCTGCAGTTCGGTCAGTTGCGTTTTCAATTCGTAAATTTCATCTCGCCGACGCGGTTTCCGCCAATCGCCAATCTTCTTCCACGAGACAATGCCTTTCTCTGATGTCTCACTTGTTTCCAAAACGTAAGGATGCGAGTGTGCATATCCAAAAACAGCCTTGCAGAGACATCCAATCACATTCTCATCGCTTTCATCTTCTCCATGCACTAAGATTTTCCGAAACCCCTCGCGCATTCCATCTGATGTGAAGGTGTAATAACCAACATATCCATCTCCGGCAGATATATGTGAATAGCACCAGAGATCTACGCCGTCCGCCTTGTCCATAGCGAACGCACCAGGATGCATGCTAATGTCCCCAACACATTTCCACGTTCCGTTAGACATGCTGAAATAGACGAGCCATCCGCCGCCTCCATTCCCAAAACTATCTTTAACATCTGACAAAATCAGATCTTTTCGCCCATCATTGTTGAGATCGGAAACAATGCGCCACCGTTCATGATACATCGACTTTACGGTAACTGTTGGATTGTCGTTTGAAACAGCAAGCAGTGAAGGATTATGATTCAAACTGAATGATTGAAATTTCTCGTCTCCCGCTTTCTTGACAACAGCTTCGACTGCCGAGCATGACATTGAACAAAAAAGAACAGAAAAACAACTCAGCATGATTTTTTTCATTCTCATCACTCCGTTTCAAGTGTGTTACGGTCAGAAACAGTTACAGTAACATAGTCTTGGCTATTTGGATACAGCACCCATTGTCCAGTTTCGGGATTAAACTCTATAGGCGTCCTCCTCATAGAGCCATTCAGCATCCGTTGCGGGCACCCACCTGCGCCATTATAGAATGTCAACACGCTCCACATCTTTGCCGACACGACATATCCATCAATCGTAGTCGCAACCTCGTCAGGCTCAACCCAATGAATAGTTGCGTCGTTTGCATACATGCTTCTGTAATAACCAACAAATCGGTTATAGGTCTCAAGAGATGTTCTCAATTTTTCATTCATTGACACCACATTCTCATGCCAGTCATAAACCTCTGCCGTTGTATCGCCATCCTGCCCCTTGTCGATTTGGGCAATACCCCAGCCCCATGTATTAGCGCCGGTTGTCTTATTAGGCAACCCACCCATAGTGCCACTTGGATTGAACTGATTATACACTCGGTTCCCAGATTTACTTTCATGCTTGGCTATCATCCATGCATACGGCCGAAACTCCGCATCAACGCACGAATTAATATGAGAACGAGCCGTTTGATCCAAAGGATTTTTACCCCGTATGCAAAACGAATATGAGAACGACTGACCAGCAATAGCTACGTTCAGACTGCAACGGCCACCGACAATTTCACTTTGTAATGCCTCGGTAATACTGTATGCCGAATTCCCCGACAATGTCTGTTGCGCAAGGGATCGATTATCACATGCATGACGCTCGCTTCTTTCCGTTGTCAATGTGCCACTCCACGATACATCCACCCATGATGGCAGACCCTTGAATTGCGCCGTCAGGCGTGGAGCGGACGGCAGCCCGGTAATATAGGCGACACCATTCGTCGGTACGTGCGTCCGAACATACGATGAACCAGCATCGGTAGTTCCCGCAACGCCTGTAGCCGTCGGCATGTTTTCCTGAACGACTTTCAATGGAAAGAATCCGACGATGACAGTGCTGGGCAGCAGGTCATCACTTACATTCATTGCGGCAAGATCGACGGTTACCGCCAAGTCAGTAGCTCCTGCGGCGTAAATGGATTTGTCCTTCAGAACGACAGGGTTCAAGCCATAAACCGAACAGTCGTCTGAACCGTCCCACTCGATGTCCTCGTCGTTTACAAAAATCGTATTGCTTAAAGTAGTGTTTCCTGCGGCATGTATATCCCACGTCAGACGGTCGTTATATTGCGAGGCCTGTCCTGTCCACTGAGGGTATTCTTCGCTATAGACGAACACTCCGATCATGTACACTCGCCCTGCGGGAATCGTTATAGTTTGAGATTCTCTCGCTATTTCGCCTTCCGGTAAATCACCCGTCAAGGACACCCATTGAACCGGAAGCGAATCTGAACGATCACTTGGATCTGTTCCTTGATTTATTTCGACACCGTCATTGATTCCGTCACCATCCGTGTCAGCATTATGCGGATCGGTGTTATTCTCCTGCTCGTCAGAATTCGACACACCATCATTGTCAGGATCACCATTCGCTCCGTTGTTGCCGTTCGGATCAGAGGGATCTAACCCATGTGTCTGCTCCCATCCGTCCTGCAGACCGTCACCATCCGAATCAGGTGCCATGGGGCCAGTACCGGTTGACGCCTCATGACCGTCCGTCAATCCATCGTCATCCGAATCGGTGGACAAGGGATTCGTGCCAAATCCGATTTGATAATTGAGACCAAAGCCAGAGACAAGTTGTCCGTAGATATTAAAAACCGAGAAGTCAGACGAGCTGCCGGACGAATAGGCCTGCGAATAAGAAAACTTGTGCGAAAAGAGTCCACCGATTGGCTGAAATCCTATTCTGGCATTTTGCCCGGACATTGACGAACCGATCAGATCCTTGTATACGACGTGTACCGCGCCAGTTCCACCCCGCTCAACAACAACCTGAAATGAAATCGAATTCGTTACAGATATTCGATTGCGATTTGAATACGGACAAGCATTTTCATATTGAAGGACAAACAATCCGTTCGTTCCAGATCCGGTCTCAAAAACCGAAATCTTTGTTGCCGGAGCATTGGTCGTGACGTACAAATCACACCAATACGGCGCAACAACCAACGCATTGGGATAAATCGCATAATCCATGCTTCGTCCGCTGCTGGAATAGATATCGCTACCGCAGCCGGTTCTCGGAAAATATATGACACCATTGAGATCCACAATCACATTCGTGATATTCTCACCTTGAATCCGCATGTCATTTGTCAAACCGTAGTTGACCAATGACGTATCAGGATTCACAAAACGATCCGTGATGTCCAAGCCATCTTCAGCGTCAAAATCAATCCACTCTTGTCCGGATGTCAAGGAGACAATCCCGACCTCTTCAAGATCGGACAATCCATCCCCATCCGTGTCAACTACAGACGGATTCGTGCCAGCGACCTGTTCCTGCCCGTTGATCAATCCATCACCGTCAAAATCCCCATCTGCGCCATCACGGCCGACAGCAGAACACGGGTTCATGCCGTATTCTACCTCTTCGTTGTCTGTGAAACCATCACCGTCCGTATCAACACAACGCGGATTGGCACCGTGACTGTCTTCTTGGCCATCGTTAAGACCATCGCCATCCGTGTCACTTTCCAGAGGGCTTCCGCCGCTTCCGAAGTGGTACGCTATCGTCGTCCCAGAGACAATTGCCGGCGGCGGCTTTTGATAATAGTAGCTCAGGCAAGGTTTGACATCATATCCCGATTCGCGCGCACCCTGACATCCCATCGACACGGTATAACTGCTGCCACGCGCATCAACAACGGTTCCGTATCTCACATACACGACATGAGATTCCATCTCCGAAATCGACACTTGAAATGATATCTCATTCGCCGTTCCGCTCCAAAATCCAACACGGTCATACTGGACCACAAAATAACGATTCGTTCCAAGCGTTCCAACACCGAACGAGATAGAAGAGTTCAAGGTGGTCCGCATGCAAAGATCCGTCCAATAGGCAGCGACAGTTGCATAGGTTTTGATTCGGGATATCGACAGATCGCTTCCGCTATTTGACGCCGAAATGTTATTCGTCGTTGACGGGTCTGCAAAATACACCACTCCATTTACATCGGCAGCAACAACACTAAAGTCTTTTCCCGTCAAACGTCCTAAAAAAGGCATCGCACAAAAATACAACTTTGAATCAACGTTTTCAGTCGGCGTCACGGTGAGGATTGGCTCTACCGCAAACCAAGGAATATTTGTAATGGCATCATCGTACCAAACAGATTCTTCGTCATCACGTAAACCATCACCGTCAGTATCCGAAACATGTGGATCGGTGCCGTTATAATACTCCCATGCATTGCACAACTCATCACCGTCGGGATCCAATTCCCCATCCGCGACAAGGGGATCCGAGTCGTTATCAAGTTCCCATCCGTCAGGCAGACCGTCACCATCGGAATCCGCATTGAGCGGGTTCGTCGCAATCGCTAATTCATTACTGTCGCTTATGCCATCGCCATCCGTATCAGCTCTAAACGGATCGGTTTGATGCCCGAATACCTCATCCGCATCATTTAAGCCGTCGCCATCCCAATCTGCATCGTTTGGTAATGTGCAGGTTGGCAAATGATACTTCAACGTCAATGGTTGGGAGAAGCATCCGGCATATTTCCCCCATGAAATATTGGCATATGTGCCGCGCCCCGGCACGCAGTTCGTCGCCGGGAGCTGCACGCCGAAGTTCTGCGGACGATCAATTGAAGAAATCGCATCATCTATGTTCAGGAAACTGACATAGACGACATTCGTCTCGTTTGCAGGAAGGATTACCTGAAGCGTCATCCTCGCCGTTGTACTGCCGCTGAGGTAATACTGACTGACATCCCGATATTCAACGACGGAATACGCCGCGCCATTCGTCATCACAGTTCCATAGGTGAATGCGCTGCCCCAATCGCTGACACCAGGCTTCGCATAGACATCGGTGTTGTAGGCCGCAATGGTAATATGGGTGGTGCTCCAGAGACGGTTGCTCATGCCGCCGGAGCTTTCGATGCCGCTCGGCAAACTGGCAGACTGGTTAGCAGGATTGATAAGCGTCACCAGTCCATCGAGATCCACCTGTGCGTTAGTATAGCACACACCATTAATCTCCACCCCGAACGGCAGAGGGATTTTTGTCCTTACAACGTCATACGATGAACTTGTCCCGAAGGCACTCAAGTGCCCCGTCGTATCAAGCCACAGAAAGTCCGAGCCGCGCAGTTCCTCGACCTGACCAACCTCGAATTTGTCGGGAAGCCCATCGCCGTCAGTGTCGGACATCGCCGGATGTGTTCCGTAGCGATATTCCTCGATATTGCTAAGGCCATCTCCGTCCAAATCCGCCGCTGCGCCATCGTCTCCGGTATCCGAAAGCGGATCAAGACCCATGCCGTATTCCCAACCGTCCGGAAGACCATCCTCGTCCGAGTCGGCAAGGTTAGGATCGGTATGGGCAACGAGATTCTCAAAGGCATCAGAGAGGCCATCTCCATCCGTGTCGACACAAAGACCGAGGACGAAAAACATCGAATTCGTCCAACCGCCGGGCAGATACGCATGCGGAAGTTCAATGACAGCACTGTCAGCCGCCGCACCAACCGATGCCGTGCCGACACCTTCCCAGCTGTTCGTTGCAAGGTCGTGTCGGGCATAGATTTCAAGCGCATTGTCGGGAAGCGTTATATCAGTAGGCCACGCCGCTCGAAGAAACACGGACGTCGAAGCTGGCAGAATCCCCGTGAAGCACACATTCGTAACCGCATTCGTATAGGCAGGGAACATCGCATCGGACGAGCCCGAGGCATCCGTCACCGTCGACAATTGCACAGATGCCATCGGCGAACACATCATCAAGGACGATCCGCCTAGGAATCCCTTTGTCGATCCGTACTGAACCATACCGCCGACGAAAAACAGCAACACAGCGATTTCAAACCAAGGCCGACGGACCAAATCCGCAACACATCTCAAAGGGCGGATGTTATGTTCATGTAACCAAAGTATAAAAGCGACAGCGAACAATCCTACGGCAACAGCCGCACCAGCTAAAGCAAAACGAATCGTTACAAGGTCATGCATTTCTATAAGCACCCATATTTTTCCGCTTGTTCATTTGACGGCAATCGCTTTGGTAAGACCGTCGGTCAATGCTTGAGCCGACGAGAGCCCCATTTGCTCGAGTTCGTAAGTTGAAACGGCGATCGGCTGCTTGAAATTCTTGAGCGCATATTCAACGACAATTCGATTGCGCGATTTGCAAAGAAGAATGCCCACTGTTTCACCTTCGATCTGCGGATTGCGCACCTGTTCGTCGATTGCAGTCATGTAGAAACCGAGCTGCCCGACATCCTGCGGACGGAACTTGCGCGTTTTAAGTTCGATGACGAAATAGCGATGAATGCGGACGTTATAGAAGAGCAGATCCATACTGAACTTATCGCCGCCAACGTCAATTTTTCGCTCCTGTCCGGCGTAAGTGAAGCCCGCACCGAGTTCGAGCATGAAGCGTGCTACGCGCTCGACAAGCGTGCGACGGACTTTGTTTTCCTTGTCCTTCTTCGTCACGCCGAGAAATTCAAGATTGTATCGATCACGTATCGCCTTTATCGCGAGATCTGCGTCCGCGATTTGCATCGTAGCACCGAAGTTGTTGGACGCCTGACCGAAGTTCGAGATAGCGCCACGCTTGATCTCGGCAACCAATTGTGGCCGTTGCCATAATTGTTCGGCACAAAGCGCGGCATAAGCGAGACGCGATTCTTGGTCTTTGAGTTGCTCAAGGAGCGCGATATGGCAGAACCATGACAATTTTGCAAGTGGCGCTTGCAAAATTGCTTCCCGCGTCCAAACAGAGGCAAAACGCTTCATGTAACCGAGATTCCGTTCGGAAAATCCTTTCATCTCTGGAAACTCGGCGATGAGATCGGCGGACATTCGCGGAATAATGGCATTGCCCCACCCTTGCCGCCGTTGACGCTCGATGATGTCGTGTCCGAGGTCCCAATAAAGGAGGAGCATTTCCTGATTCGCGGCAACTTGCGCACGATAGCGAGCCGTCCGGACGCGATCCTTCATCGCCTGCATCCACGCAATGTAATCATCATCGACGATGGGATGATTCGATTTCACCGCTACAAAACTGTTCCTCGCTTTATTCATTTCAGTCATCTTCAGTTTCCGAAAAAATCACTTATTCACAATCAACGCCATGAACACGATATCTTCCGTGCCCTTGGAGTTGTCAACGCCGTGGCCAGAGCCATCCGGAGTCCATGTCTTGTCGCCCGGACCGATGGTGCGCTTCACACCGTTGTCATCGTAGACCGCCGAGCCAGAGAGAACGAAGTAACTCTCGCCGTTGCCGTGGTGCTCATGATAGCCAAGAACCGAACCGGCGGGAATCGTCACTTTGGCGTAGAGACCGCACTTGTCGGCAAGTTCCTCATCGAGAATCTTCTCAATGTACACCGCGCCTTTGCCATTCGCGCTCGGCATCGTGAAAGTATTCACCTTGTTTTCCTCCATGGCTTACGAATCCTCCTCTCGCGAGCAGTTTTCTCCGGCGACTTCGCGCCAATTTTGTGTCGTTGCGTACTCCATTTCCAACTTTCGACAACACTCCATTGCCAAGTGACGTGCCGTCAAGGCATAGTTGTGTCAAAGAAATTATGGGTATTATATCAAAAAATTCACATTCCGGTCAACGGTGAATGTGACCCCCTAACGCGTACGCGCACAAGCGTGATGCGACATCAACCTTCACCGCACCCCTGTAAAATAAGGCTCAAACGCACATTTTACCCCTCCGGAGCGACTCACCTCACCCTTCGCAGGAGAATTGACCGCACTTCTCCTGCCACCCGCTCTCGCGCCCTTCCGAGGCCGAGACAGCCCCGAGCGACCGTTTCCCTCGCCCTCGCGCCAGCAAGCCCACACAGGCCGGATTTCGCGGCTCACAGCGCAAGCGAAACGCCTACCGCGCCGTCCGCTGATCGAGCTTCACGTAGAGCGCTATCGCCGCGTAAAGAGCCTCGGCGGTCGTGACATATCTCTCGCGCTCCGGCTCGTACTTCGCAGGGATGCGCATCCGCCGCGCATCGTCAAGCACCTGACGCGCCTTCGGCAAGTAGCGCGAGACGATCACCGTCTTGTTCGATGAAGCGGCGTACTCCGCCGCGAACTTCTCCGCAACCGGCGTCCACTTCTTCACCACCGGCGCGAAGAACCCCTGCAACTCGCGCAGTTCCTTCTCCGAATACTTCGCCAGCACCGCCGCAGCCGCTTGCTCGATGCGCGTAGTCGGCGCGAATG
>R19__coassemble_1315_pt1 | contig 9155 bp, 2 predicted proteins | sample R19__metabat2_high_PE_023 | metagenome-assembled genome bin R19
TAGGTCGAGAACTTGTAACCGCGCTTGTACTCGAATTTCTCGACCGCCTTCATCAGACCGGTGTTGCCTTCCTGAATGAGGTCGAGGAACGAAAGCCCGCGGTTCATGTACTTCTTGACGATCGAGATGACGAGACGGAGATTCGCCTTGACCATCTTCGTCCGCGCGTCCTGCCCCGCCTTGAGCGCTTTGCGGAGATCGGCGAAGGTCGTGACGAACTCCTCGCCGGTCATGCCGAAGAGCGCTTCGAGTTTCGCCATCTTCTGGCGCACCGTTTTGAGCTCTTCGTCGCGCTTCTTGGACGGACGTTGCGTCAAGAGCTGCGCCTGCCGCGCCACCAGCGAGCGGTACGGCAGATAGATGCGCTCGTCGGCGTCGGCGCACAGCGTCTCGATCACCTTCTGCTTGTAGCTGAGGTCGTCGAAACACTGACGCAGCGCCTCGCGCGCGTTCGCGAGCGCTTTCTCGGCGCCGCGCACCTGCTGCGGCGTCGCCTTGCGGTTCGCGATCGTGCTCAGGTATTTCGCGCTCGCCTCGCGGAGGCGTTTGTCGACCTCCTTGAGTTTCTTGCGGAATTCCGGAATGAGCACCATGTAGGCGTCGCGGTTGTCGTCGAACGCATCGGTGACGACGCGATCGAACCGCTCGGACTGGCTTTCAAGCTTGTCCAAGAGCGACGCATACATCGACGGCGCGAACAGGAAGCGGTTGAAATAATCTTTGGTCTTGGCCTCGGCGGTTTCGATCATCGTGCAGAGGTCGATCTCCTCCTCGCGCTTGAGGAGCTGCACCTGCCCCATCTGGTGCAGATACATGCGGATCGGGTCTTCGATCATCTCCTGCGCGCGCGCCTTCGGGTCGACCTGACGGGCGAGTTTCGCCTCCTGCCACTTCTTGACGTCTTCCTCGCGCAGCACCTGCACGCCCAGCGCCTCGAGAATCTTCAGATACTTGTCGGACTGGATGGCGTCGACGATGTTCGCCGGCAGAATCTGGTTGAGCTCTTCGTAAGTGATGTAGCCGCCGTTCGCCTCGCTGCGGTGCTTCACTTCCTGAATGACGTCGTTCAATTCCGCCTCGCGGAGAATCGACATGCCTTCCATCGCCGGCAACACCCCGTCGGCGTCGGACGCATCCCCCGGCTCTTCCTCCGCCGCCGGCGCCGGCGGCGGCGTGTCGGTCTGCTCGTCGACGCTGACCTCGGCGCCCTTCGCCTCCGTCCGTTCGACTTCGGCGGCCAGCGTCTCGGTATCGAGCGCGGCGGCTTCCGCCTCGGCCGCCGCATCGTCCGGCGGCAGGTCGTCGCCTTCCAGCGCCTCGCGCACCTTCTTCGGCTTGCGGCCGCGTTTGGACTTGACGACCACGACGTCGTCCATGTCGAACGACGCCTCGTTTATCATTTGTATGGCCTTTTTCGGTCTGCCCATATTCGCTCCAGTATACAATCCACCCACTTGCACCTTGTCAAGGGTTTGCAGTATTATATCACAAATCCGGAGCGAACGGGGAAAAAATCAGAAAACCGAAACCGCGTCGACTTTGAAGACGGCGCTCTTGCCGTCGACCGCGCGGAGTGCGCGGATGCGCTGCCACGGATGCACGCACGGCTCCGGCAACGTCACGGTCTGCTTCACCGGATTCGCCTTCATGTTGCCGAACTCGCCTTCCGCCACCTTGTACCACTTCCACGCCTTCGGGTCTTTCTTCTCGTAAATCCAGCGGTCGACGACCGAGCCGGCGCCGTCTTTCGGCGGAAAGTAGGTGAAGCCTTTCACCGTGATGTTCTTGCCCCATTCGTTCTTGGATTGGAACGAAATGAAGTCCGCTTCCGGCGGGAAGCCGCGATGGATTTCGGTCTCGGGCAGATACGCGATGCCGTCTTCGGCGTGCGCCGCCGGCACCGCCGGCACGACGCGGAGCGTCATGCCCGTCGGCTCGAATTCGCCGATCGATTTCTCGATGACGAGCCGCGCTTCGTACGCTGCGACCGCCTTAAAGCGCGCGATGCGCCGGAAGCCGATGTACTTGCCGCGCGCGACGGTCGTCCAGACGTCGTTGGTCGCCTCGGTCTTCACCTCGAGCCGCCAGCCCTCGACGCGCGCGCCGTTTTCGATCCGCTCGCCGAAGTCGGCGCAGTCGAACTTTTTCGCATCCTTGCCGAGCCGGATGGTATAAGTCGTCGGCGAGTCCTTCCCCTTCCACGCGCCCTTGCTCACGTCGCTTTCGTTGAACTTCTTCTGCCACTCGCCGAACTCGGCGAGCCGCTTCACGTCCGCTTCGTCCAGGAGACCTTCGCGGTTCGGCGCGAGCCCGAGATCGAGCACGCCCCCGTTGCCGACCGAGCGGAGATAGTCGTCCGCCAGATCGGCGAGCGCCTTCGGCGCGTCGTTCGGATGCCAGAACCACGCGCTCCTCAACGGCGTGTCGGCTTCGACCGCCCGCCAGCAGTCCCCTTCGCACGGCTTGGTGTCTTCCTTGACGAAGCCGCTTTCATTGCCGCACCAACGGATGCCGTGCGCGCCCGGACACCCGAACGCCACGCAGCGCGGATTGCGCTCAAAGAGTTTCTTGGTGATTTCCTCGAGCCGGTAATAATTCTTCGGAATCTTCCGCGTCTCCTTCGCGCCGCCGTACCAGCCGTCCCCGCCGTTGGCGCCGTCCAGCCAGATTTCGGAGATTTCGCCGTAGTTGGCGAGGATGTCGTCCCACTGCGCATGATAGTGCTCGACGTACGCCGGCCGCGCGTACTCGGCCTGATGGCGGTCCCACGGCGAGACGTAGATGCCGAAGCCCATGCGCTCGCGTCGGCAGGCGTCCGCGAACTCTTTCACCACGTTGCCTTTGCCGTCCTTCCACGGCGAGTTGGCGACCGTGTAATCGGCGTTGAGCGCGAACGGCCAGAGGCAGAAGCCGTCGTGGTGCTTGGAGACCAGGAGGATGCTCTTAAGTCCCCCCGCCTTCGCCGCCTTCACCCACTGCGAGCAGTCGAGGGCGGACGGATTGAAGAGTTTCGGATCGTCATCGCCGTAGCCCCACTCGCGGTCGGCGTAGGTGTTGAGTCCGTAATGGACGAGTCCCACCACGCCGCGCCGGAGGTAGTCGAGCTGCGCCTGAATGGGCTTTACGAGTTCCTTGACGAGTTTCACCTTGAGCGTGCCGTCGAGTCCCGTCGCGATGTCGCGCATCACGAGCCGCCATTCGCCTATCTGATCGTCATAGGCGAACTGCACCTTGAAGTCCGCGCCGTCCGCCGTGAACACGCGGTCGCGCTCTTCGAGCGTCTTCCCCTTGGGGCTGACGAACGAAAGCCGGTACACCCCGCCGCGCCGCAGCTCGCGCGTGCTCACCGTCACCCAATCGCCCTGGGCGTAGGTTGAAGGTTGGAGGTTGGAGGTTGAAGGTTGAACAGCGGTGGTTGTTTTTCCTTCCGAGGACACGGTGCGAGCGACAGCGAGTGAGTGTCCGAGTTGGCTGTAATGGAAGACTGGAGCGTGCTGCTCTTCCTTGAAGTGCGCGTACAGCTTGAAGGGAATGTCGAGTTTTTCGATTTCGACCTTCGCCTGTTTGCCGACGAAACCCTTGTCGACTTCATAGACGTAGCCCTCGCTGCCGAAGTCGAGCGCGAACTTGCCGCCGAGGCCCTTCGCGTTCGTCTTGTAGCCGGCGAGCGTCATGTCGCCGAGTTTCCTTACGCGGAAGACGCCGCCGGGCGCGGCGATCTTCTCCGGCACGCTCACCTTCGCCTGCGCGAAGAAGCCGTCCATCAATTCGGCGTATTCCTTTTTGCTCTTGAGCTCAAGCGCGCTCAGCGAGAAGCCGAGCAGCACCGCCTCGCCCTTGCCGACTTTCCGCCGCTCGATCTTCGCGACGTCCGCCGCGCTCGCGTCGTAGACGGCGGTCTTGTCGAGCGTCACGTCGCCGAAGAGTTCGGCGAGCGGATTCGCCGCGCGCTTCGCCGCGAAACCGTCCAGCACCGCCGGGGTGCGGTCCGCGACCACGATGCCGCCGGCCTTGACCCACGCGAGCAGCGCGGCGACCTCTTTGTCGTCCATCGAAGTGACGCCGGGCAGGAAGACGAGTTTCTTCCCTTTGAGCCATTCCGTGTGCCGGCGTGAGACGAACGCGACATCATAGCCGTGCCGGTAGCAGTAGCGGACGTACGCGTTTTCGCTGTCGCCGGGCGGCGAGAAGCGCTCGTCGTGCGGACAGAGCGTGCGCGAGACGTGCGAATACCAGAGCGCCGCGCCGTCGTTGCGGAACGGCGTCTTGATGAGCAGCTGCGCGATGCCGCGCCTCAGCGGCTTCAGGTACGGCTGCATCTTCGCCATGTACGGCGCGATCGTGAAGTCGCCGCCGGCGTAGCCCTGGGTGCTCCCCGGATCGGCCTGGAACCAGAGATCGGCGTTCAAGGTGCCGGTGAGCACGAACTCCCACTGCTGATACGGGAAGCCCTCGCGGAGATTATCGAAGTAGCCGCCCCACCAGATGCCGCGCAGGAGTTCCGGCTTGAGACACCGCAGGAACTCGTCGTTGACGAGCGAGCGGTACGGACCCCAGAACTCGAGGTCCTTGACCGTCAGTTCCAGATCGCCCGCCGACGAACCTTCCGCGCCGACGCGGCCCTTCGGATCGATCCGCTTGACGATGCGGTGGAAAAGCTGATACGTCTCGGCGTACATCTCTTCCATGAACGCGACGTGGTCGTACCAGCTCGCCCAGTCCTGCGCGTCGAGCGCTTCGCGGAGCCGCCGGTTCGGCGCTTCGGCGAACGAGGTCAGGTTGGTCGCGTGGACGCGGTTGTAGTTCGCGATCGTGCCGTAGCGGCGCTCGAGCGACTTTTCGTAGAACGGACGGTCTTTCGGTCCGTAGCCGCCCTCGTGCCGGAACGAGCACTCGTCGCCGAGGTTCCACGCGTGGGTCGAGAAGCGGCTCTGGTTGGCGACGTACTTGCCGTAGTACTCCTCGACGAGCGCGACCACGTTCGTATCGTACGGCGTGATTTCGTCGCCGAGCGCGTCGACGCGCTTGTCGCTCCAGCTGGTGCAGAAGCCCTTCAGCGTGCTCCACTTGGTCTCGCCCTTCTTGCCGGTCGCGTACCGGACGTGCGCATGGCCGGCGACGGTCGCGAAGTTGAAGGGATGTCCGCCCTCGTTGAGGCCCGTCTTGTAGCCGAGCGCCTCGCAGGTGATCGGCGCGTAGAGTTCGCCGAGACCGCCGGCGTTGGGACCGTCCCACGAGATCATCGTGTAGTCCTCGTAGCGGTGGTTCGGGAAGGAAATGAGCTTGCGCTCGTCGGCGAGGACCGTGCCGTCCGCATCGACGATGCGCGCTTCGAGGAGACCCGCGTGGGTCGGGAACGGATGCTTCAACTGCGCCACGTTCGCGCTGTTCGCGCCGCGATTCAAATCGGCCGCGCCTTTCTCGCGCACGCTCCGGTACGGAAGATCACGCAGGAGCCACTCGAGCCGGCAATTGCGGTCGAGCCGCTTTTCCCACTTGAGCGCCGCCCAGCGCGATTTGCCGTCCGCGACGAACGAAACGGCGTTGGTGCCGTCGAGCGCGATCGCGCCAAGCAGGCCCTGCTTGACGAAGTCATGCGATTCGATCCGGTCGCCCGCGCCCTTCGCGTCGAGCGCGACGAGATCGAGGTGGTAGCGTCCGCCGGGCAGTTTCGCAACCGGCACCGAGAGGAGCGTTTCGCCGTCCCCGACTTTGAAGACGGTTTCGTAGACGGTTTCGTTCCAGGCGTTGCGGACGCGCGCTTTGAGTTGCGCGGTCTTGCCGTCGCGGTTCGCGAAAGTGAACGGGAAGAAGCGCGCGGTCGCCGAGACCTCCTCGGTCTTCACCGCCGGATCGACATACGCGATCTCGCCGATGGGCTCAAGTCCGCGAGCGCGGCGGATCGCGTTCCAGCAGCGCACCGTATGCGCTTCGAAGGCGGCCTTCCATTCCGGCGTCCACAGTCCGCGCTTGATGCCGCCTGACTCGAGCGAGAGGACGCGGCCCTTGCCGAACGCGGCGTCCACCGGACCGCGATGGTTGCGCTTGAGACCGAACTTCTCGAGTTTCTTGCGGATGGAACCGGGAACGCTGTCGAAGAAGATAAGACCCTTCCCTTCGTCCGCCACCCGGCGGAGAATTTCAAAGCGGTATTTGGCGGGAATCACCTTGTCCCATTCATAGCGCGGCCAGCCGTCCACCAGGAAGACGTCGGGGTCTTTCGCGAGCAGACTTTCGAACTGGCGCCGCTTGTCGAGGGGACGTCCCAGCGTGACTGCGTCCTCGTAGATGCCCTCGGCGCCGAAGCCGCCGGGGAAGTAGAGCGGCTCGAGCGGAAAGCGGTCCGCGATTTCGCACGCCTCGCGGAAGCGCGAGCCGTCGGACGTCATGAAGCAGACCTTCGGCGTTTTCTCCGCCGCGCACGCGAGCCAGTCGAGGTGCGGCGTCCGGTAGCCGTTCTGCGGACGGTTATGCCGGTACCAGCCGTTGTAGCCGTGGTAGGTCTTCGGCTCGGAGAAATCGTAGGTGCCGGCGAGCGGCAGCTTGATCGGCTCGGCCTTGAAGCCGCTTTCCCCGAGATGCATCATGTTCGTCTCGCAGAGCGCGTTGTAGCGCGTTTCCTCGGCCTTGACGCGTGCGACGTAATCGACGACCGATTCGTTCATCTCCAAAATGCCGGTCGGATCGTGGCGGTAGGTCTTATCGCCGATCTGGATCGCCCACACCTCGTTGAGGCGCGCGGAGATGAGATCGAGAATCTTCTTCGTGTCCGGCTTCGAGCCGTCCGAGAAGAGAAGGTAGCCGAACTTGTTGGGCGTGTAGTTCGAGCCGCCGGGCGAGGAGGTGATGAAGTCGCTCTTGCCGTGGGTGAAGCGGAAGCGGCAGTGGTTGAACGTCCAGAGGTCGCCCGCCTTCGCGGCGTCGCGGCCGTGCATCGACGAGAACGGCACGAAGAGTTCGATCTCCCAGCGGTCCGCGAAAACCTTGGCGGCGCATTGGACGCCGGGGATGCGGTAGGCCTCGAAGGAGTTCGCCGCGTCCATGCGGTAGAGGAGGTCCCAGCAGCCGTTGGCGTTCACCGCGAACTTGTAGTAGCCGACGCCGCCGGCGTCGGGATCGAAATAGATTTCGGCGCAGTCGTTCCAGCAAAGGCCCTGTCCCTGGTTCGACTTGGTGACGGTGCGGCAGAGTTTCTCGGGTCTGTCATCCCAGTTGCGCACGCCGCAGTAGACGCCCTTGTCGTCGTAAAGGAGGTACGCCTCGGTGGGGATTTCGCCGTCCACGCGCTTGGGGTTCGCGAAGTAGACGTACTGGTAGTACTTGCCGATTTTCTCGGCGCCCTTCCAACACTCGTCGCCGAGATCGCCGTCGATCACCGGGGCGGCGCCCTTCACCGGGCTCGCCGTGTAGAAGGAAACTTCGCGCATCTCCTGCGCGCAGACGGTACCCGCGAGAAGCGCCAGCGTCAGCGCGGCGGATTTTACGTACTTGGAGTTCATGGTGGTCATAGTCGTTTTATCTTTCCTGCTAAATCACTCGCCGTAGTTGGCGGTGGCGACGAGATCGACTCCCGTGCCGGCGACGTCGGCTATTATAACATCTCCGATGGCGACGGGCAATTGCACCGTCGCCTGGTGCATAGCGAAGAGCACCTCGTTGATTTTGCCTTTCGGAATCGCGGTCTTTGTTTTCACCGGCAGCGGCTTTTTCATGCCGGCGACTCTGACGAGCCCCGTCACCATGCGCGTCGGGTTCACCAACTCCGCTTTCGCGTACGCGACGCCGCGCGGGCACCCCGCGCCGGTGACGCGGGGCTCGCTTTCTACGCGGGGCTGAGCCCGCGATTCAGGACAGGCTCCGGTTTCGCCGCCCTGTCCTGATTCGCCGGCTCCGTCCGGCGTAATGCCCGGCGTAACCTCGAGCTCGCAACCTTTCGGGCAGTTGATGCAGATGAGTTTCATGGTTTTCTCCTTTCAGCTTTTCAGCGCCCACTCGGCGGCGGAGCGGCCGGCGATTTCCGAATCGCGGCTGACCCAATCGACGAGATCGTAGACCCTGACGACGTTGCCGCCGGCGAAAATTCCGGGAACACTCGTCGCCATCGTCTGCGGATCGACCTTGGGACCGCGCGTCTTCGGGTCCATCTCGATGCCGGCCTTTCGGGTGAGTTCGTTTTCCGGAATGAGACCGCAGCTCAAGACCAGGGTATCGCAGTCGAAGTGCAGTTCGGTGCCGGGAACGGGCTGCAGCTTTTCATCGACCTTGGAAACCTTGACGCCGGTCACGTGCTCGCGGCCCTCGACGTCGGTCACGGTGTGCGAGAGGAGAAGCGGTATGTCGTAGTCGTCGAGGCACTGCACGACATTGCGCATCAGGCCCGACGACTTCGGCATGATCTCGATGCAGGCGAGCACCTTCGCGCCCGAGAACGTAAGCCGCCGCGCCATGATGAGTCCGATGTCACCGGAGCCGAGAATGACGACGCGCTTGCCCGGCATGATGCCGTCCATATTGACGAGCCGCTGCACGGTGCCGGCGGTATAGACGCCGGCGGGGCGCGTGCCCGGGGTCATCAAAGCGCCGCGCGGTCTTTCGCGGCAGCCCATCGCGAGCACCACCGCCTTGGCCTTGTAGGTCTTGAGTCCGCCGCGCGGCGACATGACGGTCACTGCGTGACAGGTTGAAGGTTGAAGGTCGAAGGTTGAAGACGAAGAACTTTCGACTTTAAACTTTGAGCTTTCGACTTTCAACACCATGGTGCCGCAGACGATCTCCACGCCCTTCGCTTTCGCCATATCGACCCAGCGCTGGGCGTACTCCGGGCCGGTGAGTTCCTCTTTAAAGCGGTGGAGGCCGAAGCCGTTGTGAATACACTGCTGCAAAATGCCGCCGGGCGCGTCGTCGCGCTCGAGGCAGAGTACGCGGGGCTGAGCCCGCGATTCAGGACAGTGCGCCTGCGAGTTGCGGAGCGCGTCGGCCGCCGCGCAGGCGGCGGCGAGGCCGGCCGGACCCGCGCCGATGACCAAGACGTCGACTTCGCCCTCCTGGCCGCCGGCCTCCGCGCCGCGCATCGCCGCGCTCCGGAGCGCGGCGGGCGCGGGCTTGCGCGAGAGCAAAAACTTCTCCGGCGCGACGCCGAGTTCGCTTGACAGAAT
>R19__coassemble_1319_pt1 | contig 9145 bp, 12 predicted proteins | sample R19__metabat2_high_PE_023 | metagenome-assembled genome bin R19
GGTCGCTTTGATCGGCTGCATCCCGGGCTTTCCGAAAATCCAGCTTTTCGCGATCGCGTTCGCGGTCGGCGGCGTCGGCTGGACGCTCCACTCCAAAGCGAAGAAGGCGAAGGCCGATGCGGCGAAGAAAGAGGATCCGCTCGCCGCCGCCGCGCCGAGCGCCAAGCCCGGCGAGAAGCCGAAGCGGAAAGCGGCGAGCGGCGACGACTTCTCGATGGTGACTCCGCTTATGGTCGATATCGACGCGGAGATCCGTTCGCAACTTTCGTACGACGAGCTCAATGAGAAGATCATGGATATCCGCCGCGCGCTCTACCACGATCTCGGCGTGCCGTTCCCGGGCATCAATCTCTCGCTCAACTCGGCGTTGCACGAGGGCCGTTACCGCATTCTCGTCAACGAGGTCCCCGTTTCCGAAGGGCGCCTCCGGGAGAACTGCGTCTTCGCGCTCGAAACGCCGGAGAACATCGCCGCGACCGGCGTCGCCTACGAGGCCGACAAACCCTTCCTCACCGGCTGGGAGACGAGCTGGGTGAAGAACGAAGACCGTGCGAAACTCGAGGACGGCGGCATCGGCTGTCTCGACGCGAACGGAGTTCTCACCTACCATCTTTCGTCCGTGCTCAAACGTTACGCGAACGAATTCCTCTCGCTGCAGGAAACGCGGCTTCTCTTGGATCACATGGAGAAGGAAGCGCCGGAACTCGTCCGCGAGGTGCAGCGCATCCTCCCGATCCAGAAGATCACGGACGTCCTCCAGCGGCTGGTGCAGGAGGGCATCTGCATCCGCGATCTGAAGCGCATCATGCAGACCTTGATCGAGTGGGGCCAGAAGGAAAAGGACTCGGTGCTCCTCGTCGAATACGTCCGCAGCGCCTTGAGCCGTTACATCAGTTACAAGTATTCCGGGGGACAGAACCTCGTCGCCGCGTATCTCCTGGATCCCGCGCTCGAAGAGAAAATCCGCAAGTCCATCCGCCAGACCTCCGGCGGCAGCTATCTTGCGATGGATCCGCAGACCGTCCGTTCGATCATCGGCGCGATCCGTTCGACGATCGGCGACATCTCGCGCGTCCGTCAGAAGCCCGTCGTCATCGTCTCCGTCGATATCCGCCGCTACTTCCGCAAGATGATCGAGAAAGATTATTACGAGCTCGCGGTGCTGTCGTTCCAGGAACTTTCGCAGGAAATCAACATCCAGCCGCTCGGCAGATTGAAATTGTAAAATCGTCGAATCGACGAATCGACAAATCGACAAATCGAAAAATATTAAAATTCTCCCATGTCTTGGCTGCTTAAAATAACCGATGGACCGATGAAGGGCGCGGAAGCCGCGCTCGTGAGCGGCATCCGCGTCAAAGTCGGGCGCGGCGAGGATTGCGATATCGTCGTCGCCGATTCCGCGCTTGCGGAAAACGCGTTCGAACTCGATGTTTCCGAGGCGGCGGTGACTCTCGTTCCGCCCGGCGGCACGCCGCAGGTGATGAACAGTTTCGAGGTGCATGAATTCGGGCTGAGCGCCTTCGCGGTCGGTCCGGCGGAAGGCGGCTGGGAGACGCTCAGGCCCGCGAAGAAACCGGAAGCGGCGGCAGAACCAGCCGCCGAGGCGGTTGCCGCGCCGGCGGCGGATGCGTCCGCCGGCGAAAAGCGCGGCGGGCACGGCTGCGCGGTCATGGTGTTCCTGCTGCTGGCGGCGCTCGCGGCGCTCGGCGGCTACGGGGTTTACCGCTATTTCACCGACGGAGATTTCAAAGCCGAGGCGAACCGCCGGTACGAAGAAGCCCGCGCCTGGTGCCGCGTCAGTTTCGGAACGACGCCGGCGGCGGTCGCCGAACCGGCGGTCGCGCCGATCGTGACGCTGCGGGAACTGGCCGGCGCCCACGGACTCAAACTCGTCGAGGAAAACGGCTTGCTTTCAATCTCCGGCAATCTCCGCCGGCGCGGCGAGCGGCTCGCGATCCGCGCGCTCGCGCTCGCGGCGGACCGCTATGTGAAGTTCGATCTTTCGGACGATGAATCGTTCTTCTCCGCCGCCGACGCGCTCCTTTTCACGATCACCGAGGGCTGCCTCAAACCCGAGGCGGCGACGAATCGCGTGATCACGCTTACGGGCTACGCGCCGTTCGCCGCCGCGCTGGCGAAAGTCGAAGCGGCGCTCCGGGCGGACGTGCCGTGGGTGGAGAAGGTGCTGGCGCAGGGCGTCACCGTCGGCGGGGAACCGCCGGCCGCCGTTGCGCATACGGTTTTCGCGAGAACCGGCGAACTTGCGGTCGGGGCGGCCGCGGGGACGATGGCTCGCGACGTGACGGCTGGTGTGGCCGGCGGCGTGGTCGGCGGCGCGACGGCTGGCGGCACGGACAGCAAGCGTACAACAGCAAGATTTGCGCCACCGTTCGCCGGAGTGCTCACGAAGCCGTATCCGTGTTTGGTGCTGGCCGACGGTCATCGCCTCGTCGAAGGGGCGAAGCTCGGCAAGGCGGTGATTCTTAAAATCGAAGCGGAAAAACTCACGCTCGAAGAGGGCGGAAAAATTGTGGAGGTGAAATTATGAAAGCGTTGATGAAGAGCTTGTCCGTCGCCGCGTTCGCGCTCGCGCTCGCCGGGTGCGATAAGGAAGTGCGGCTTTATTCCAATCTCGAAGAGTCGCAGGCGAACGGCGTGATGGCCGCGCTCGTCTCCAGCGGCATCGCGTGCACGAAGTCCGCCGGCGATGAAGGGACGTGGAATCTCACGATCGCCGATAAGGATTTCGCGCGGGCGGCGGGAATCTGCGAGGAGAAGGGACTTCCGCGCCAGAAATACGCCGGGGTCGGACAGGTCTTCAAAAAGAGCGGTATGGTGTCGAGTCCGTCGGAGGAGCGCATCCGCTTCATGGACGCGGTCGCGCAGGATCTTTCGCGGACGATTTCGATGATCGATGGCGTGATCGACGCGCGCGTACACATCGTCCTCCCGGAGAACGATCCCTTTGCGAAGAACACGATCCCCTCGAGCGCGGCGGTGGCGGTCCGCAGCCGCTGGGACGCCGATCTCAAGGATGAAATCGCGCACATCAAATCGCTGGTCAAGAACGCCGTCGAGGGACTCAAGTACGAGAAAATTTCAGTCACGCTGTTCAAGGATCAACCGCCGAGGAAGTAAAAAGTAAAGGTGAAAAGTGAAAAAGTGGGAAAGTTTATTGAAGTGAAATTTGTAATTTGAAATTTGAATGGAACTGCTGAAGATAGAAAAAGATCTCAAAGCGCGCGGCGAGGAGGCGATGCGCGAGTACGACGTGAGGCTCGTCGCGCTCGCGGAGCGGCTCGACGCCGCGCTTCGCGCAGGGCTGCCGCCGGAGGAGTTTCCGAAGGCCGAGGAACTCAAGGAGGCGATCGTGACGGCGCGCAAGCTTCTGCGGCTGCAGATAAAAGGCGCATAGAAATTTCAATCAACCCCGGTCGCGAGATCGGACATCAACCAAAAAAACAAGGAGAAACGAAAATGGACCAGAATTCCGCATTGGATTCCGCAACAGCGGTCGCCGCTGTCGGCAAACCGTCTTACGCTAAAGCGAAGGGTAACGCCTTTCGCGTGTCCAGCGACGCCACCGACTGGATCCACACCGATGACGTCTACAACGCGCTCATCAACGCGGCGAGTGTGATGGAGAACCGCCTCCAGGAATCGCTTACCAATTACAAGGAGCATCCGGACGTCCAGGCGAACCTGCAGCAGCTGCAGTACGATCTGCAGAGCTGGAATCTGGCGCTCACCACGATGACGAACATCCAGAAGAACATGGCGGACGCGCTCGCGTCGATCGCCAACAACTTCAAGTAAGTTTTCTTCCTGAATGGTGTTCGATCTCGAGCCCGACGAGGCGCGCCTCCTCCTCGACATCGCGTTGATGGCGACCGGGGCGAACCGTTTCCGGAGTTCCGCGAAAATTCTCGCGGCGCTTGAGCGGTTCCGTCCCGATTCGCCGGCGATCGCGTGCGCGAAGGCGGTGGCGCTCGTGAGCGCGCTCCGGTTCGCGGAATGCGTGCAGTATCTTGACGGCGAGGCGCTCAGGCGCTTCCCGGAGAATCCGATGCTGCTCGCGTTTCGCGGCATGGCGCTCCTGCGGATGGATCGGAAAGACGAAGCGGAGCCGTCCCTCAAGGCGGCGGCGGAACAGACGGAGGATCCGGCGGCGGCGAAGCTCGCGGAGGATCTGTTGAAAGGTTGACCGTTGAAGGTTGGAAAATTGCAAATTACAAATTGCAAATCGCAAATTGAAGATTGAAAACTGAAAACTGAAAATTGATGATTGAAGATTGAAAGGAGTTTATGACTGAAGCATTGGCAGTGGAAGCGGTGAAGGCGAGCGGCGCGGCGAACGCCGTCGCGACGCCGACGGCGTCCCCGGCGCAGGTCGATCCGGCGGCGGTCGCCGCGTTCGATCAGGCGATGGCGGCGGAAGCGCCGACGCCGATTCCGTTTATCGAACAGTTGGGCGCGGCCTGGAAGTCGGCGCAGCTCAACAATCAAGAGCATATTCAGCGCATGAGCCGCCTCGGCGAACTTTCGCAGCGCGAGGCGCTCTCGGTCGCCGAACTCACCGCGCTTCAGTATGAGCTGCAGACGATGAACTTCCAGACGGAAGTGACGACCATCGTCGCCAAGAAGGCGAGCGATATGGTCCAGACCCTGGTGAAGAACGGGTGATCAGGTTGAAGGTCGGAGGTTGAAAGTTGGAGGTCGAAGAGAGACGGTTTTTGCTGACGGCGGCGTGGTTGTTCGCGCGGCACGGGAGCGTTGAACGGGCGCGGATTCTCTGCGAGGCGCTCGTCGAGGACGATCCCGGGGACGGCATCGCGGCGGTCGCGCTCGCGGAGCGGCTTCTCGAAGACCGCGAGCCGGAGCGGACGCTTGAAACGCTCGAGGCGGCGTCCGTTCCCGCTTCGCTCAGCCGGGCGGAGGCACTCTTGGAAGCGCGCGCACTCGCCATGCTCGGACGTCACGACGAGGCGACGCGCCGGTGGCGGCGGCACTGCGAAGCGGCGAAGGGCGGCGCCAGGAAATGGATTTGAAAAGGCATGGAAAGATGACGATCGAAGACGCGAGAGAACTGGTCAACGGACCTCTGTGGCCGAAGGTGAGGGATTCCTTCCTCGCCTCCGGCGAGTTCGAGGTCTTCCCGGCCGGCGACATCCGGCGGCTCGCGTATCTCGAGGAAGCGGCGCGTAAAGAGATCGACGATTGGCTCGAAGTTCTCGAACGCGCGGAGGAACTGAGAAAAGTCGTCGCCGGTGTCGAAGTGAAGGCGCTTAAGAGCCGTTACCCCGGGGCTTATCCGGAGGCGTTGAAATTTTCGATTTACTTCACCCGCTTCCGGCGTCCGCTTAAAACCGACGCGGACGCGGTTAAACTTCTTCTGAAACTCAAATTCCCGGAGGCGTACGGATTATGCTGCTCCTGAAACGCAGATCTTTTGAACTGGAAAGCGATTCCCCGCTTGTCACGGCCGCTGACGCCGAGGCGGTGGAGAAGGCGGAGACGATTCTCGCCGCCGCCGAAAAAGAGGCGGAACTGATCCGCGAAGAAGCGAAGCGGAACGCCGCGCTGGAAAAAGAGCGCGGCTATCGCGAGGGACTTGAACAGGGCAAGGAGGAGATTCTCCTGCAGAAGCTTGAACTCTTGGATGAATCGGTGAAGTTCATGTCCGGCGTCGAAACGAAGGTCTCCGATATCGTCATCAAGGCGCTCGGCAAGTGTGTCGCCGAAATCGGGGACGAGGAACTGGTGCGGCAGATCGTCCGCAAGTCGATGCAGGCCGTGGTGCGCACCCAGACCGAGGTGAACGTCCGGGTCGCCCCGGAGATGGTCGAGGCGGTGAAGACGAAAGTCGACGCGCTCACGGCGGAATTTCCGACGGTGAAGACGGTGAACGTCCAGGGCGATGCGCGTCTGACCGGCGCCGCCTGCGTCGTCGAAACCGACGCGGGCATCGTCGAGGCCTCGATCGCGAGCCAGCTCGCGGCTATCGAAAAGTCCATCAGAAACAGTTTCGAGAACAATTGAGAGGTTGAAAACGGAAGTCGAGATCGCGAACGGATTCGCTTATGTCGCGGCGGGCGAGTGGCTCGCCGCGCCGGGGCAGCCGTGCGCCGTCAAGGGCCGGGCTTCGGTCAAGGGGCTTCGCGGTTTCATCGTACCAGACCGCAGCGCGGTGTGCAGCGTGACCGTGGGCGGGGTGGCGTGGTTCGCGGACGCGGAACGTCCGTTCTTGACGCGGCTCGACGCCTTGCCTGATGAAGATCTCAATCTCGTCGCTTCGAAACTGCTCGTCGCGCCGGCGGCGAGCCGCGCGGGAGCGCGGCGGTATCGTCCCGTGCCGATGAGTTTGAAGAATTCCTTTGCGGTCACCGTGTTCCGTGCGGGCTGGACGGTCGCGGCGACGAAAAGCCGCGTGACGCGAATCGCGCTTGCCGAGGGTGAGACGCTTACGCTCGCGCCGTCCGCGCTCGTCGCGTGGACGGGAAAAGATCCGACCGGGTTCTGTCCGAAACTCGGACTCCTCGATCTCCTCCTTCCGCGCTCGCCTCGCGGCTTTGCGCTCGATTTCCACGGGCCCGCCGTCGTCTGGCTCGAAGGCGTTTCCCGTTCCGTCTCCAACCGATTCCTCAAACCCCGACGCTGACTTTTTCACTTTTCACTTTTCATTTTTCACTTCCCATGAACGGCACCTTCGACTATATCACACAGGTAATCGACCGCGCGGTCGAGGACGCGCGTCCCATTGAGGTCAAGGGACGGGTGATTCAGGTCGTCGGCACGATCGTGAAGGCGTCCGTTCCCGGCGTCAAAATCGGCGAGATCTGCATTCTCCGCAATCCCTGGGAGGACACCGAAGTGCGCGCCGAAGTCGTCGGCTTCACCCAGGGCGCGGCTTTGCTGACCGCCCTCGGCGCAATGACGGGAATTTCCGCGCAGACCGAAGTGATTCCGACGCGGCGTGTTCTGATGGTGCCGACGGGGGATACGCTCCTCGGACGGGTCATCGACGGTTTGGGACGTCCGCTGGACGCCGACACGAAAGGTCCTTTGCGCCCCGACGGCTATTATCCCGTTCTCGCCTCGCCGCCCAATCCGCTGGAAAGGGCGCCGATCTCGCGTCCGATCTCGCTCGGCATCCGGGCGATCGACGGTATGCTCACCTGCGGAGAGGGACAGCGTCTCGGAATTTTCGCGGCGGCGGGCGGCGGCAAATCGACGTTGCTCGCTTCGATCATCCGTAACACCGAAGCGGAAGTTTCGGTGCTCGCGTTGATCGGCGAGCGCGGACGCGAGGTAAGGGAATTCATCGAGAAGGATCTCGGTCCCGAAGGCATGAAGCGTGCGGTGATCGTCTGCGCGACTTCGGATCGCAGTTCGATGGAGCGCTTGAAGGCCGCGTATGTCGCGACCTCGATCGCCGAGAGTTTCCGCGATCGCGGCAAGAAGGTGCTCTTGATGATGGATTCGGTGACGCGGTTCGGACGCGCCCAGCGCGAGATCGGCCTTGCCGCCGGCGAGCCGCCGACGCGGCGCGGCTTTCCGCCGAGCGTGTTCGCGGAACTTCCGAAGCTCATGGAACGCGCCGGCAATTCCGCGAAGGGTTCGATCACCGCGCTCTACACGGTGCTCGTCGAGGGCGACGACATGACCGAGCCGATTGCGGACGAGACCCGCTCGATTCTCGACGGACACATCATTCTCTCCCGCAAGCTCGCGGCGATCAATCATTATCCCGCGATCGACATTCTGCTGTCGCTGTCCCGCTGCCAGACCGCGATCGTGCCGAAGGAACACCGGGCGGCGGCGGCGAAACTCCGGGAGATTCTCGCGAAATATCAGGAAGTGGAACTGCTGCTGAAGATCGGCGAGTACCAGAAGGGCAGTGACGCTTCCACCGACGAGGCGATCGCCAAGATCGACGCGGTGAACGCCTTCCTCAAGCAGGGCCTCGACGAAAAGCCCGCCTACGCCGATACCATCGCCGCGCTTAAATCCGTCGTTTCGTAAGCAATCTTCAATCTTCAATCTTCAACCTTCAACCTCCAACCTTCGACCTCCAACCTCAATCCCATGTACCCACTTCAATCCATGCTCCGAATCCGAAAGACGCGCGAAGACCGCGCGGCGGGCGAGCTTATGCACGCGCGGCGGGCGCGGACGGAGGCGGAGCGGATCCGGGAGGAGAAGCATGAGCGGGTCGTACGCTATGAGAAAACGAAGGAAGCGCGACGCGACCGCATCTTCGCCACGGTGATCGGGAAAACGGTGGCGCGGGAGGCGCTGGACGATGTGCGGGAGGCGGTGAAGTCGGTCGATGAGGAAGGCGTGTTGCTTGCCGCCGATGAAAGCCGGGCGCAACAGAAACTGGAAGAACGCATCGCACAGGTGGGCGTGGCGCAGAAGGCGTATCTGCTCGCCGAGAAGAACAAGGAGAAAATCGAATTGCACAAGGAGATCTGGGAGGAAGAAGACCGGCTTGCGCGTGAGCGCGCCGAAGACCTGGAGCTCGAGGAATTCACCGGACATCGTCCGGAGGAGGTGATAAATGTTTGATCTGCCGATCGGAAGTTTGAACGCGATAGATTCCGGCGTACCTTGCTGTAGTACGCTTGCTGTCGCTCCCGGCGTCGACCAGCCTTGCTGTAGTACGCTTGCTGTCGAGGCCGGCGCCTCGACGGGAGCGGAAGAAACAGCAAGCGTACAACCGCAAGCCGTCGCGCCGGAAACGGCGGAGCAGTTCGATGCCTTGATGGCTGAAACGATCGCCGATAACCGGCGCCTCGGCGAAGTGTTGCTCGCTCTGGAGAGTACGGCGGTCGCTCCCGTCGTCGCCCAGTCTAGCTGTAGTACGCTTGCTGTCGATGTCGGCGCTTCGACGGGACCGGAAGAGACAACAAGCGGACAACAACAAGTCGTGGTGGCGGAGGCGGTGCGGCCGGCGGTGGTCGAAAGCGTGCGGCCGGAAGCGACGACAAGCGTACAACAGCAAGTCGCGGTGGCGGAGGCGGTGCGGCCGGCGGTGGTCGAAAGCGTGCGGCCGGAAGCGACGACAAGCGTACAACAGCAAGTCGCGGTGGCGGAGGCGGTGCGGCCGGCGGTGGTCGAAAGCGTGCGGCCGGAAGCGACG
>R19__coassemble_1348_pt1 | contig 9047 bp, 14 predicted proteins | sample R19__metabat2_high_PE_023 | metagenome-assembled genome bin R19
GTTCCACGGCTCTGTGTTCCCCTTGCACTCGTCGAGCCACTCCGTGACTTTCGTCGGGTGGTTGCGGTCTTTGCGGTACACCACCGCCGTGCAGTAGCCGTCGCCTTCCTCGAATTCGATTCCGTCGAACTGGGGGTGGGAGTTCATTATCTTGTTCCAGCCGTCAACCGAGACAATCGGGACGACCGCGCCGTTCTTCTTGTTCGGAAAGGCGTAGATTTCCTTGAGAAGCGGGTTGAGATTGTAGGTGTTGGCGACCATGCACATCACCTGGAACTCCTCGTTGGTGTTGCAGGTTGCGAATGCCGTCTTTTTGAGGATCGGCACGAGGTTTGCGGGGTCGCACTCGAGCCGCGAGGCGAGAGCGTTGATCACGCTCACTTTCGCGGGAGTTCCGGCGGAAATCGTCGCTACCGCCGTTGCGTTGGGTTTGTCGTTCATTTGCGTTTTTCCTTTCGGTTGTTTTCGTTACGGTTGCCGGATTTCTCCGGCGTTCCAGATTCGGCTTGATTCCGCGCTTTACGCGGCTACCTCCGCTTTCGCGTCCGCTTGCCCTTCCGTGACAGCCGGAGCGTCCGTCGCGGCGATTTGCGGCGTTTCCGGCGCGGGAAGGGCGGCGGGGTCGATGGTCGCGGCGTACTTGATGATCTTGTCGGTGAATTTCGGCAGGAACGAGCGGCTTCCCGGCTTCACGACCGTGGTGGTCGCCGCCGCGATCTGCTCTTCGGTCGCGCCTTTCGCTTTCGCGAGGGATTCCCAGGTGGTCTCGACGGCGGCGAGTTCCGATTCCGTCGGGTTGAGCGACCGGGCGACCGATTCCCAATCCACCGTGGTCACCGTCTTGTCCTTCGCAGATTTCCAAGTGGCGAGGACGGTCTTGCCGTCGGGGCCGAGGATCGACTCTTTCTCGCCCATCGCCTTCTTGAGTTCGGTTTCGGCTTTCGCCTTCGCCTCTTCCGCGTCCTTGAGCATCTGCTTCGCAGTGCGGAGATCGTTCCACGCGGTGAAGAGTGGATTCGTGAGCGTGATCGAGGTTTCCGGTCGGCTGCGCCGCCACAGGATTTTGCAGTCGCCTTCCGTCCTCGGCTCGGGCTTGTCGCCCTTGACGATGTACCGATCCCACCATTCGCGGGCGAATGCGTCCTGCATATCGATGAGTTCCTGATCGCGGCGGAGGACGTAAATCCGGAAGTCCGTCCGGGCGAAAAATACCATAGGGATCGCCATCTTGACCGCGACGTAGATTTTGTCGGCCTGCAGGACGCGTCCGAGGTAATGGTTGCACTGGGTGAGGTAGTAGCGGGGGATACCCGCTTCGCCGTCGAGGACTTTGCATCCGTTCGGGAGTTCTTCGACCGTATCGGCGGGGTTCCAGTCCTTGCCGGAGGTCTTCGCCTCGAAGAGCTCGTTGGTGCGGATTTCACCCATGTGCGCGGCGATCTTCGCGCCGTCGGGGATGATGAGCCGGTCGAGGTTGGCGAGGAGGCATCCGTCGTGGATCATCCGGTTGTGATTGACCACCCGCTTGCCGGTGAGTTGCGTGAACCGTCGGGCGACAAGGTCTTCCTCGGCGTTCCCCCAGTACATCGCTTCGGTTTCCTCTTTCTCGGTGTCCTCCGGATGGAGTTTCGAGTTCCAGACCTCGACCTCGGTCGTGAACGGACTCACGAATCCGGTCGGTGAATCAGGGTCGGGGATGATCCCCGCGATGTCGGAGCCGCCGAGTCCAGTCCGGCGTTCCTCTCTTTGCGCTTGAGTTATCATTTGCGTTCTCCTTTGTTTTCCGGGTTAGTCAATCCCGTTTTGCCATCACGGCCCGGTTCTGCGACAGCGGGACATAGTATTGCTCGATTCGCAGCAGAAGTCAACGGGGTAATTTCGACCATCGTTTTCACGCCGCCTTGCCGATCACGACCTTGCCGCTGCAGCCGTCGGTTTCTCCCTTGAGGTCGCCTACGAGCAGGCAATCGACCGCGATCCCTGCTTCGCACCGGACCGCGATCTTGCGGAAGTCGCCGTGAAGCATCCGGCGGAGGAGTTCCGTCCGGCGGAGGGTGTGGTGGTTTACGCTCTCGCCCCGGAACGAGGACACGATGTCGTTCACGAATTCGATTCTTATCGATTCACCATTGGCGAGGTTGCGGACGCGCTCGTATGTGGAGCGGTCGGTGGTGAGCAGGACTTTTTTCGCGTGATGTCTCATTGGCGTTCTCCTTGTGTGGTGGTTTACGGAAGGTTGACGGTGGCGATGGTTTTCGCAAAGGCGGAGTTCTTGATCCAGCCCTGCTTGATCATCCAGTTGGCGACGCAGATGCGGACGAGCATCGAGTCGGTCATTTTCATTCCGACGGCGGCGCATTCCGCCTTGACGCGCTCGATGGCATCGAGCATTTCCGGCGGTGCCTCGAACTGGATGCGGCGCGGCTTCGAGGCGGATTCCGGCTTGCGGGTTTTCGGTTTCGTTCTGGTTTTCATTTTTCGAGTTTCTCCTTGAGCGCCTGGGCGCGGTTGAGGTGGTCGCGTCCGACGAGCGCGAGCTTCACCCGCTCGATCTCCGCATCGGTGGCCTTGCGGTCGATGCGGAGAAGGGCGAGTATCGCGAGCTTGGTGTGGTCTTGGATCATAAGGGTGAATAGTCACCGCGTGAGCCGGTCAAAGACCGTAGTCGAGGTGAATAGTCACCCCGTTCGCCCGAGAAGGCCGGAGCATCGCGCTCACGGTTTTTTCGACGGACATTCCGTTCGCCTTTGCGATTTTCTCGATGGTCTTGCGACCGGTTGCACTCATCTTGTTGATTTTCATTTCGCGTTTTCCTTTCCGGCCTTGCGCGCGCGCTTGGCCATTTTGTAGAGTTCGACGTAGGTGTCGACAACATCCTTGTACTTCGCTACCACCTCGCCGTTCTCCATCACCCCGGCTCGGGTGGCGTTGTAAATGAATCCGTCGCGGACGAGATCCATCATCGTCACCTTGAGCTCGTTCGCCGTGACCTGTGCGATGGCTTTCAGTTCCGGCGAAATGTACCCAGCGAATCCCACGAGTTCCTCGCGGTGCTTGCCGTGGCGCGTCTTTTTTGTGCTGTCCTTTTTCATGACGTATCTCCAATTTGTCGTTCCACGCAAAAGTATACCAAAAAAGGTGACTACTCATCAAGGGGGTATTTTCATGTTTTTTCACATTATTTCAGCCGTCGGTTTTTTGATATAATCTCCGCCGGAACGGCGCTTATCTCGAGATTCGCAGGCGGTATGAAAAATGCGGAATCATCCGCGATGGAAAATTCCGCAAGGACATCACCTTCAACTCGCTCTCGGAAGCCGCCTCCGTCGTTCTCGGGCGGCAGGCCAACGGCAGAAAAGAGTGGAAGGCGATATAATCAATGGCCGCCAGTTGCGCGATCTCCCCGTTGACTGGCGCGGGTCAATGAGCCGCCGGAGCAAAAAAGCGGAACAAGTAACCGCCAAACAAAATCTCCATCGGTGCCGCTCTGATTGCGCTGACAATCGCAATCATAGGCCGGAAGCTTCATAACGCCATCAACGCCTTCATTTCATCGGTGGTCAGCGAATACCAGCCGTTAGTGTTGACGGATGCGGGAACGGCGGGTACTTCCGTTCCGGCGCGGTAGAACATGACGCGCTCGCCGCCGACGAGGACGGGTTCACTGCTCGTCAAGAAGTTGCGACAGCCGCTGACGCAGGTAAGCAGCGCGACCGACATAGCCGTTTTCCAGAGCATCGTCGAGTTCCTTTCTGAGTTCCTTGATTTCCTCGCGGCGGCGCGTATCGTTGCAGATCGAGTGTATCTTGCAGACCGCATGGTACGCGAAGAACGCGCACACCGCGAGGGAGACCGCTATGACGGAGTAGGTCATTTCGCGGCGTTGATGATGGAGGTGACGGCGGTCTCGACGGCATCCGCCACGGAGTTCGCCTCGTCCTCGGTGATGGTGCAGTCCTCGACCGCCTTGCCACAGACGGTGACGGCGTTGCCGCATTCAGCGACGGCTTTGGAGATAAGCGCGGCTTTCTCCTTGTTGTCGATCTTCTGCAACGCCTTCGTGACATACTCCGCGACGAGCGCAGCGATGGTGGAGGCGGGCAGGAACTTCGCGATGAGTTTCATCATTTCGGGTTCTCCTTTTCTTTTGGGTTGTTGTGGATTTGGGTTGAACGCAAATCACAGACGCGGCACAGCGGGAAGTCGCCGTCGGCGGAGCGGACGAGAATCATGCCGCGCTGGAAGCACGAGCAGTCACAGCGGAATTTGCAGGGCAGGGGTTTGACGCGCGGCTTTTTCATGCGGTAGATGCGTGTCAGAGGGTGGGGAGGTGCTGCCATATCATGCGGACGGCGGTGAGAGCGAAGAGCGCGATGCCGCAGCCGACGCCGAGTTTTCAGGTATCTACTTCGCATAGATGCTGCACCAACCCTTGATATTCTTTGGACAGTTCTTGCAAGTCATGCCACCCTCCTTCCGTGCCAGCGGTCCATCTGATCAGATGTTATCCACGGCTCTGCGTTCGCCTGTATCGGAGTGGACACCGGCAAAGTATCGCGGACGCTGAAAAGTCCGTCCTTGCCAATCGCGCCGTAGATGAGCGCACCGATAAGAACGATGACGATGAAGAACATACAGTAAAACACCTTCGTCATCAGTTTCAAGAGTTTTTCGTTGATCTGATTGGCGATCTCGACCGTCCCGGCGAGAGTATGCACTTCAGCCGCCAGCGAGTGAATCTGCTGGTATTGGTCGCGTTCTATTTCGTCGTGCGTAGCCATTTCATATTATTCCTTTCGTTAAATCTTTAGTCGCTGTTTCGGTGTCCGATGCGGGGACTATACGGCGTTATAGGTCGGGTCCGATGATGAAAGAGCCCGTGCCCGCGTTGCGGAAGAGTTGGCGAGAAACGCGGTCGTACATCGCGCCCTCTTGGACGCCGTCGGAGTTGGTGAAGCGCACGGGAATGAAGTCGCGGACGAGGGTGTTCGTATCTTTGTCAATAATTTTCAGCCAGTGCATTTTATGAAATCCATAAACAGAATTATTTCGCCGACCGATGTAAAGCGGATAGCCATTTGGGGCTGTTATTCTCGTCCCGCTTCCAATGGTAACGCCATCAAGTATAACGCGCCAATCCGCTCCGTTATTGAATAACACTTTGTGTTTGCCAGCCGTCCATGTTCCACCGCTACCTTCGCTCCCATTTCTCCCCCAAAAGTATTTATTATTATATTCCGTAAAATGATAGTAATAATCACTATAAGTTGTGCCAATCAGATGTTTATCTTTAACAAACGAATCTACGGTATATTCAAAGTCGGTTTCGTGATTTAATGGCACTATCCCGGTGTTGATATAGCCATCCGTTCCACCATTGATATACTCCACCCTATGCACGCCGCGCGGCAAGTCCATACGCGGGCACCGCAACCTTGCGTCCATCGGGGCGGCGTTGGCGGTGGAGAGCGCGGCGAAAAGGGCGGCGGCAAGGGAAAGTAAAAAGGAAAAAGGAAAAGTGAAAAAGTGACGGCGGTTAGTCGCGTTTGCGAGAGCCGATGATTGGACTAAACGCCGAAGTGAAAAGTGAAAGGTGAAAGGTGAAAAAGTGCGGTGGTTCATTTTTCGCTCCCTTCGTTAGAGGTCGCTGTCAACGGACGCGGCGAGGATGGCGGCGAGTTCGTCGGCGGTCGCGACACCGGCGGCGACGATGGCGGCGGTGATGCGGTCGAAGCCGTCGTAGTCGCTTGACAAATATTGGCATACCAACCATTCATCGTAATACCCCGCCGCTTCGATCCACGCCTTGAGAGCCGCCCACTTGCCGAGGGATTTCGCCGCCGTGATGATTTTGAGTTTCGAGTAGCGGACGGGCGCGGGGGTGATTTCGCGGCGTTCCCATATCGTCGAATAGGTCGGGACGGCGGCGGCGTTGAGGGCGTAGCCGACGCGCTCGTAGTAGTTGGTAGGAGAGGGGGGAGAGGGCGGCTCGTCATTGAGGAGCGAGAAGTAGCCGCAGTCGGCGCGGAGCGCGGGGGTCGCCGCCGCGAGGTTCACGACGCGCACGGCGGGGTTGGAGAGGCGCGGCGCGGACGCGGGGAGCGTCGCCACGCGGTTGGTGACGGCGTTCGGGGAGGGGGAGACGAAGAGGAACGCGGCGAGAAGCGAGAGGGTGATGTTCATGTTATTTTTCCTTTCTTAAATATTTTGGCGGTGCGGGACTATTCTGCGTTCTGTTCCCACTCGCCAGTATCCTTATTGTATGTAACTGTTCCGTCGGCACACTTCCACTTCACATAGTCCCCGCGATTATATTCGTCAAAATTCGCACACCCCGGAAAGTTTGTGATTGACACAAGATCAGCCATCGTGTTCCCCACCTCAATAACTATACGAGTTTTGCCATCCGATTGCAACGGTGCTCTTTTCCCTATCTGTGCAAGAGCGACGTCCCAGGAGGGCGTGTCGGTATCGAATGCGTCACTGTCCAAAGTGCCGACCTTGAGGTGTTGAAGATAGTAGAGGCGTGTAGCGAAATAATTACCGAACTTCGACACCTTGCCGAGGACGATGTTGGTAATGGCAACATCCGCTCCTTCGTCCCAATGCCCAAAGGCACCTGTGTTTACTTCGCAATTCGGCATGATTACCGAGCGCACGTGCTTGACACTATGAAGCGCGTTCTCTCCGAAGGATAACGCATTCGTTTTTACATTCGGAAAGTAAAGGTCTTGCGGTAGGCAACGGCAATCCATGAGCGACATTTTACCCAAAACCTCCACGCCTGCAAATTTCTCCATCATCCCCTGCGGGTCATCGCGCCCGAGGATATAGCAACCGTGAAAGCAGCGTTCCGGGAGATATGTAACACTATCAATAGAACCGATTGATACGAGGTTTGTGCAGTACATGAATTGTCCCGCGCCATCCCATTCACCGGGGTGCGGTGTCAATATTGCATTAGGCATATCTCCAACGCTCTCAAGCGACGAACAGCCGTAGAACGTGTACCAGCCGATGCTGGTGCACGCCGAGAGGTCGCCCACCGACGCGAGCGACGAGCAGCCGCTGAACGCCGACGAGCCGAGCGAGGTACACGCCGAGAGGTCAACAGACAAAAGCCGAGAGCACCCACGGAACGCGTGCCCGGCGATTGTGGTGCAGTCGGAGAGGTCGATGGAGACGAGAGACGTAGCATAATCGAACTCCTGACCGCCGACGGATGTGAAACCCGGGAAATCCCAGCGGACGACTTCGACTCGCTCCGCGCCGTAGCGCGAGAGCGCGCCCGCCGCGAAGCCGCGCTCGGCTACCGAGAGCGAGATTTGCGAGACGGACGAGAACGCCGTCGAAACGGGCGTCGCCGTCACTTTGCCGACGCGGAGGGTGAGGTTCGAGGTCGCCGCCGCCACATACGCGCCGAAGGTCACGGGCATATCGTCCGTCGTGCGGATTTCGCGCACGCCATCCGCGACCATCGTGCCGTTCGCGTCCGTCACGCGCACCCACGGCACGGACGCCGACTGCCCCGCAAACGCCACGGAGCGCGTAGTGTAAAACTTATTCGTGTATTCGCCGCCGACGGCGTATTCGTGCGTCAGCGGCGCGCTCGCCGTCCACGAATCACGCGAGCCGTCTCCCCATTCGACCGCGCCCCAATTCGACATCGAGGGCGACGAGCAGTAGATGACCGAGCCGCCGCCGTCGGGGATGGTGATCGCGATATTCACCTCCGGCGCGTTCGCCGTGGGGTGCGGCAGAACCGGCGCAGGGATGGGGTTCACCGTCACGCCGCCGATGCGGACGGACGCCGCGAATAGAGCCGCGAGAATGAGCGTAGCCGTGTTCATCGTTTAGTCCTCCCTGTTCGCGCGTTCGGCGTCGGTGAGCGCGGGTATCGTGTCCTCGTCGCTTATCGGATTTACGCGCATCTGCGCGCCGACGCGCCAGACTGCCGCCTCGAAGCGGTAGGTCGGGATTTCATCGCTGAGGAAAACCACCTTGTTGGTGTCCACCTCAAACGCGCCTTGCGGATCGAAGATCGCGAAGACCGCCGCTGTGTCGGGCCAGTTGTTGGTGGAGAAGGTCAGTTGCGTCACGTCGTCGCCGCTCGCCATCGGTATGTAGGTGACGGTCGTGCCGTAGTGGTATTCGACTGCGTTGGTGGTGGTGACGCGGAGCGGCTGTGCGCTCCACTTCCAAAGGTTCGTGCCGCCGTCTTTGAGCGTAAGGTCGCCCTGATCAATCACCCACTCGGTATTGGTGGAGAACATCGAAACGACGATATTGGAAACCGCCGCGCCGTCGGTTCCGGCGGCGATGGCAAAACTCGTAGTTGCAGTGCCGTCGTAGGTGATTACATCGTCGCCGTTCGTGATCGTCAGCGTGTGGGTCGCCTCGTCGAAAAGGTTGCTCGCTATAGTCCCCGCTTCGTTCTTCGATACCGCGACTATGTCGGCGGCGGTCGCGAGGGTGATACTACCCGTCGGCGAGAGGTAGGTCGAGCGCGTGACCGCTGTCATCGCCGCGTTCGACACCGCCGCGTAATTGCCGGGAAGGTCGGAGAGGTAGGCGACCCACTTGTCAGCGGCTCCGGTCCGAACATACTTGATTCGCGCAAATTGCTCTGTGGTCGGGTCTTTCGCGCCCCACGCGAAGTAATCACTTTCCGCGGTGGTTTCATCGAACGTCAGTTTTGTGGTATAAGTACTACTATTCGCCCAGTTGGCATTCGCCGCGTTGTTTGCCACATCAGCACCCGCCGCGTAGCCGGGATTATCCGTGGAAGGATTAGGCAGATAAACTTCCTTGCCGTCGGCGTACAGTTTGTAAACCATATCAAGTTCATTCGTCAGTCCCACGGTCGGGTCGCTCTCGGCGGTGAGGTATTCGCCCTTCGGCTGCAAGTCGGCGCGGAGAGCCGTGTCGAGCGCGTTGGTGGCGCGGTCGGTGTAGTTGGTGGACGGTTCAAGCGTCTGATGCTCTTTCAGAAATCCGAGCGCGGCGTTCCAATGCGCCTCGGCATCGGCGTTCGTCGCGATCTCCGC
>R19__coassemble_1351_pt1 | contig 9019 bp, 10 predicted proteins | sample R19__metabat2_high_PE_023 | metagenome-assembled genome bin R19
GGAGGAAATGTCGGAAGTCGGCCGCGAGGCCTTCGTGCGCCTCGCCGAGAAAGCGTCGATACGTCCGAATCTCGTCCTCGCCCGGCTCGATGCGCTCGCGGAAAAATTGCCGCGTCTCGCGGAGGCGCTCGGCGAGGAGATGTCCGATGAAGGCCATCCCTCCGGCGTTTACGCCGAGATCCTTTCCGTCATCCGCCGCCACATCGGACAAACGACACATTGAGCGTATGACGGAGGACGAAACAGGAAAGTGAAAACGAGAGTTGAATTCATCGATGTCGCCAAGGGATTGGCGATAGTCGTAATGCTGGCCTTTGCGAGCGGATGCTCGCGGAGCGATTCGCATGTGGCCGGAGTTTCCCGGCAGATCCGCACGGTGGCGGATCTCAAAGGTGCGCGGGTCGCCATGTTTTCCAACGACTTCCATAAAAAGGAGCTCAAGGAGCTGCAGCCGGAGATGTTCGTGGAGCAGTACTCGGTGTATTCCTTCGCTTTCGAGTCGCTCCGCAAGCGGAAAATCGATGCGATGTCGATGGGCAGATCCTACGCCGACATCTGGAGGGCGAAGTTCCCGGGAGAATTTTGCATCGCCTTTGAGTTCTCGACCGACGTCTGCTCGTTTCTCTTTCCGAAAAAATCGGCTTGGGCGCGGCGGATCGATGCCGAAATCAGGAAGATGAAAGCCGCCGGAGAAATCAAGGCGATCATCGACAAGTGGCAAAAGGCCGCGGAGAAGGGCGAAACGCCGGCGTTGCCGGACTTCCAGAAGCCGCCGCCGGGCTCGCCGGTCATTCGGACGGCCTCCGCCGCGGAGGCCGAGCCGTGGTGTTTCATGGCCGGCGGGCCTTCTTCCGGTTCGTGCTGCCGCAGGCGGTGAAGACGATTCTTCCGGTCTACCGCGGCGAATTGATCGGGCTCCTGAAATCGACGTCCATAGCCGGCTACATCGCGATCACCGATCTTACCAAGGCCAGCGACCTCATCCGCGGCCGGACGTACGAAGCGTTTTTTCCGATTCTCACGACGGCGTTCATCTATTTCACGCTCGCGTGGCTCATGGCGGCGGGGATCAGGAAAATCGGGGAAAGGATGGCCGGAAAATGATCAAGGTCGAACATCTTAAGGGACAATCTCTCCGGCGGACAGAAGCAACGCGTCGCCATCGCCAGGGCACTCGCGAAGGATCCGGAGATTTTGCTCTTCGATGAACCGACCTCGGCGCTCGATCCGACGAAGGTCGGGGAAGTCCTGGAGGTCATCCGCACGCTTGCGAAATCCGGAATGACGATGCTTATCGTCACTCATGAGATGGGTTTCGCTCGCGATGTTTCGACGCGCGTGTTCTACATGGATCAGGGAATCATCTATGAAGAGGGAACACCTGAAGAGGTGTTCAATCATCCGAAAGGCGAACGGACGGTTGAGTTCGTCGGACGGGTGGGAATCAAACAGGCCCGTGACATGATACGCCTTTTGCGCGAGAGCATTCTGGAGGACGGCAAGGTTGACGAGGTCGAGGCCGAACTTCTCCGGCGCATCGCCGCGCCGTTCGCGCAGATGGGCGACAGCCCGGTCTCGCGCTTTGCGAAAATCCTGGAAGTGATGCTCGCCGACGGAATAATCACCGACGTGGAATCCCGCCGCCTGGTCGCCGTTCTGAATCGAATCTGAGGAGTAAAAGAAGGGCCGATATCGCACTGGTCCCGTGAGGGCTGATGGTCGGACTTGACCGCCACAGTAGATTACCACAGTAGCCGCGAAGCCTCGCGAGTCGCCCGGCGCAGTTGACTTCGCCGAGCTGCAGCGGGCAGGCGATGGGGTTGTCCACGCAGTCAGTGATGCGCCCTTGCTCGGTGAGCGAGAAATGATCAAATCTCGCCTAAACTCCCGAATGGAATTCGCCTAAACTCCCGAACGGGATTCGCCGTTGACAGTCGTATAACAATTTTGATATAATTTTCTTCGATGAATGGAAAAGAAACGATCGTAGACAAACCGTTGGTGATTTTGCACGGCGAGATAAAAACGCCGCCGCTGAGTGCGGCGGCGCGGATCGAAGCCGGCGTGGCATTGCGCAGGCTGCAGCGAGGCGAGAAACTGTCGATGCCGTTGTCGCGTCCAATGCCGTCGATCGGCAGACGATGCGCGGAGTTGCGGATTGTCGACGAGACCGCGAAATGGAGGATAATGTACAGAGTCGATGAAGATGCCGTGTTGATTGCTGAAGTGTTTTCCAAGAAAACTCAAGCGACGCCAAAGTCGGTGATCGATATCTGCAAATACAGGTTTTCACAATACGATAAACTCACGTAGGAGAATTGAGATGACCAAGGAGAAAATCAAGAAACTTGAGGCGATGGGGTTCAAAGTCACCACGACGAAGAACTGGCTGAACCTTTCTATCGAGGAGGAAAAGGTGATCGAGATGCGGGTTGCGCTCGCCGCCGAGCTCGAAAAAATGCGCAAGGAAAAGGGGCTGACACAGGCGCAACTGGCGAAGCGACTCGGGACGAAACAATCCGGGGTCGCCCGTATGATCAACAGTCCCGATTCGGCTACTATTGACAATCTCATCAAGGCGATGGTTTCAATGGGTGCATCGGTTGGCCGTATCGCCGCGTGTCTGCTGCTCTGTACTGCGGCAAATTGAAGCGTACTCCGATGCTGCCTCGCGGGTCGCCCGGCGAACCCGCTTCCGCAGAGTTGCGGCGAGAAGGCAATTGGGGCGTCCACGAAGTCAGCGATGCTACCTTTCTCGGTGAGCGAGAAGAGAAAGCATCAAATCTCGCCTAAACTCCCGAACGAAATACGAGAAACTCCAGTGCGATTGCGTCATTGACAAGTACAGAATAATTATGATATTATACTTTCGTTTTGAAAGGAAAAACGGAAATGAAACGACGTAATATTCTATATCCGAAGGCCGATAGGGCGCTGAAGACGTTGGCGGAGAACCTGCGGCTTGCGCGGAAACGCCGGAAGATCACCGCGAAGATGATGGCGGAGCGTGCGAATATGTCGATCGTGACGTTGCGATTGCTGGAGCGCGGCAATCCGAATGTTTCGATGTGCAATTATATGGCGGTCATCGCCTGTCTCGGCTTTCACGAGGACATCGCCAAGGTCGCCGCGAACGATGTCGTCGGACGCAACCTTCAGGATGCCGCGCTATGAAGAAATCGCTCTATCTTTATCTTGACGAGACCTACATCGGAGAAGCGATGGTGGAGGGTGTCCGCAATCGCGAAACTTGGATGTTCCGCTATGATGAAGGATATCTGCGTCCGGATCGTCCGCTTCTGGATCCGGCGATTATGAATGTCTGCGGACCGCAATTCGCGCCGAACGGCTCCATGTTCGGATTCCTGACGGACATCGCCCCGGATCGTTGGGGGCGGAAACTGATCAAGCGGCGCGAGAAGCGTGAATTGCGAGCGAGTGACTTTCTGCTCGGGGTATGCGATCACACCCGGCAAGGAGCGCTTCGCGTCAAGCTGGAAAAAGACGGAGAATTCATCGATGCCGATTTGAAGGATGCCGCGCCGCCGTGGACGACTCTTCGTCGGCTAGAAGATTCCGCAAAGCACATCGACGCCGATGACAAGGAAGCAGAGAGGAAATGGCTCGACGATCTGTTGCGTCCTGGATCCTCGCTCGGCGGGGCGCGTCCGAAAGCCAACGTGACGGCGCCTGACGGATCGCTCTGGATCGCCAAATTTCCGTCCGTGAATGATGAATGGGACGTCGGCGCAAAAGAGTATGCAACCAGCATTCTCGCCCGTAAAGCCGGACTCGATGTCCCTGAAACGCAGGCGAAAAAATTGTCGAAGACCGGCACCACTTTTTTCGTCAAACGTTTCGATCGGGATGGTCAAAGACGGGTACATTATGCGTCCGCAATGACGATGCTCGGCGCGACGGACGGGGATAGCGACCACAGCTATTTGGAGATCGCCGAGTTTCTGTCCGCCAACAGCGCGGATCCCGACGCCGACCTTCGCGAACTCTGGAGTCGGATGGTCTTTTCGCGACTCGTCCATAATACCGACGATCATCTGCGTAATCACGGCTTTCTGCTGACGAAGAAGGGCTGGCGGCTTTCACCGATGTTCGACGTGAATCCCAATCCGTACGGCGGTGAGGGTGCGCTGGATATGGGAGATCTTTTTGCGGATGCCTCATACTACCGACTCACGAGGGTCGAAGCCGAGAAGCGATATTCTGAAATAAAAACGGTAGTAGAGGCAAATTTTTAGACAGGCGTGGGGCCTGGGGGTCAGACTTGACTACCACAGTAGATTACCACAGTAGCCGCGAAGCCTCGCGAGTCGCCCGGCGTACTCGCCTTCGCTGGGCTACGGCGGGCAGTCAGGATGTTTTGAATTGTCTTACCCTATGATTTTGTGAGAGAAGCCGATTTTGAGGCTACGATTTTGTGAGAAAAATTGTTTTTGAGGCTACGATTTTGTGATGAGGGTTGACTTGTGGCGAAAGAATCTGATACAATAATCACCAAAAAGTTGATCAATGTATTTAAAACGGAAAATCGATGTTGCGCTTGCTGAATGGTATGGCGGCAAGCGACTGCCGCTGATCCTCAAGGGGCCGCGGCAGGTCGGGAAAACGGCCTCGATAAGACATTTCGCCGAGGGCCGATATGAGAGCGTGGTCGAGATTAATTTTGTCGCGGAACCGAAATACCGCAAGATTCTCGCGGACGGCTATCGCGCACAGGATGTCATCAATGCGATTTCCAGAATTAACGGCGATTTCCAGTTTCCGGAGAAGAAGACCTTGATCTTCTTTGACGAGGTGCAGAAATTTCCGGATGTCACGACTGCGCTGAAGTTCTTTTACGAAGACGGACGGTTTGACGTCATCTGCTCGGGATCGCTGCTCGGAGTTCACTATCGGGAAATCGAGTCGAACAGCGTCGGCTACAAAACCGACATGGAGATGTTCTCGCTGGACTTCGAGGAATTTCTGTGGGCCAAGGGCTACGCCGAAGATCTGGTCGAGGAATTGGTGACGGCGATGATCGAACGTCGCGCGCTCGCCGAAGTCACGCATGAAGTCGTCCGCTCGCTGTTTCTCGATTACTGTACGCTCGGCGGCATGCCGGCGGTGGTGTGCGGTTACATCGAACGCGGCGGCACTTTTGAGGGTGTCAACGCACAGCAGCGTCAGATCGTCGCCGATTATCGCGCCGATATGCGAAAATACGTCGAAGGCATGGATCAGGCGCGAATTCTCAATGTGTTCGATCACATACCGGTCCAGCTTGCGAAAGAGAATCGCAAGTTTCAGATGTCCAAGGTCTCGCACGGGGCGCGGTTCCGCGATTATCGCGGTTGTGTCGAGTGGTTGGTGGACGCCGGCATCGTGAATCCCTGTTACTGTCTCATCCAGCCCGAGCTTCCCCTAAAAGGCAATTACGACGAGGTGAAATTCAAACTTTACATGGGTGATACCGGGTTGCTCGTTTCAATGCTGGACGAAGACGCCCAGGAGGATCTGCGCGAGAATCGCAATCTCGGCATTTACAAGGGCGCGCTTTACGAGAACATCGTTTCGGAGGCGTTGAAGAAATCGGGGCTCGGGCTTTATTACTGGCGGCGCGGGGAATCTCCGCTGGAAGAGGAATTCTTCGCCCGTTGCGGCGAGTCGCTCGTGCCGATCGAGGTCAAGGCGGGCAACGGACGCTCGCAGTCGCTTCGGGAACTCATCGATTCGCCTAAATATGCGGACATCCGCTGGGGAATCAAGTTTGCGGATGCCAACATCGGTTTTACGCGCGAGGTGCTGACCATGCCGTGGTATTGCGCTTTTCTGCTGCCGAGAATGTTCAAAGCGTTGAAACAAAAGGAGTAAAGCCTTATGTCAGACTCCTCAAGGCGTTCGACGAGAAAAAACTCTACCGCGAGGGCTGCGAGTTCATCGCCCGCATGACCCACCGTCGCGCGGCGGTCTGGTGGGGCTATATCTGCCTTCTTGATCTTTTCGAAGAGCAGCGAAGAATTAAAAAATATTTGCGTTTTGATAACAAAGGTAATCGAAAAATGCTAAACAATGCTACAAAAAATTCGGTCCGGTCATGGGTAGCCGAGCATGAGACCCTCGGAAAGTCAACATTTTCAATCGATGATATTGATGCTGCTTTCCCAGAAATGACTGATCAGGTAAAGCGAAATTCTTTGCAGCGGCTGAAGAATTGCCGCTGTTTGAGCTTGAACAGCTCAGGCTCTCGGGCTACCTTGCTTCGGTTTTAAATGCGACACGCCTGGATGAGGAATTCGAGGAGTTGCGCGAGCCGCATGCGCTTTCGAAATATGTGAGAGACCGTATTCTGAAGGACGGGCGTCGCACGTATGTGCTGATCGACGAGATTCAGGAATGCAAGCCGGTCGAGGAAGGCAGAGACGGACGCCGCGCCGTCACTTTCTACGATGTGCTGAATTCGCTGATGAAGAAAGCGGATGTGTATGTGACCGGCTCCAATTCGGAAATGCTCAGCGAGGATATCGCCACCAATTTCCGTGATCGCGGCATGGTGATGCGGCTGTGGCCGCTTTCCTTCGCGGAGTATTACGGCATCGGCGGCAAAGAGAAGTCGGATGCCTGGGAAGATTATCTTGTCTGGGGCGGGATGCCGCTCGCGGTTCTGGCAGCGGATGACCGGGCGAGGGAAGATTATCTAAAATCGCTTTTCGAACAGGTCTACTTCAAGGATATCGTCGAGCTGTACGGTCTTCGGAATGATGCGGCGCTTTCCTCGGTTTGCGATGTGGCGGCAAGCGGAATCGGTGGACTTACGAACGCGAAACGGATATCCGACACTCTCGGCACGACAGCCGGATTGAAAACTTGTCCGCAGACCGTGGCGAACTATCTTGAATATTTCCATAAGTCCTTTCTCTTCGAAAAGGCCTGCCGCTGGAATGTGAAAGGGCGCAAATATCTTGAAGGCGCGGCGAAGTATTACTGTGTGGATACGGGGCTTCGAAATGCGCGGCTCAATTTCCGGCAGAACGAGCGGACGCATCTGATGGAGAACGTGATTTACTGCGAGCTGTTGAGACGCGGATATTCGGTGGATGTCGGCGTGGTGCAGTCCGTCGAGAAGGATGACGAGGGGAAGAGCGTCCGGCGCGAGTACGAGATCGATTTCGTGATCAATCAGGGCTTTCGCCGCGTGTATATCCAGAGTGCGCTGGATGTGAGCGATCCCGAGAAACTCAAAGCGGAAAAGCGTCCGTTCGGGAAGTCCGGGGACTTCTTCCGCCGGATCGTGGTGACGGACGGCAACGGGCGGATGTATGCTGATGAGGACGGAATCGTTTTCGTCGGAGTGATTCCGTTCATGCTCGATGAGTCGATTGTTAAGGGAGAATGATTTCTGCGGGAGCTGAGGGTGAGACTTGACTACCACAGTAGATTGCCACAGTAGCCGCGATGTCTCGCGGGTCGCACGGCGCGAGAAAAAGCCGCCGATGCTTAGGCGCTGCTCGGCCCACGCTTTCATTTCCCTGCGCTGCGGCGGGCAGGCGATGGTTTTGATGTCGTCGCCAGGATCGAGACCGCAATTCCGCGCCATAGATCCTGCCTACAAATCTACACCGGAGGTATTTAACTTTTAACACCTTTTCTAATTGACTTTTTGCACCATATTTTGATATACTGTACCTGTTTTAACGGAGGAAGATAAAATGATCAAGAGATGGCAGGAGAATGAACTTAAGTCGGTTTTGGCATCGCGTCGCGGAGCGCATCTCACCGGTGCGCGGCAATGCGGTAAAACCACGCTGACGAAGATGGCGCAATTCGACAATTGCCGAAGATACACTTTCGATGATGAGTCCATACGCAACACCGCCGCGGGGGATCCGAAGGGTTTTATCAAGCACGCTCCGGGAGAGATGGTGATTATCGATGAGGTGCAGAAAGAACCGCGTATGCTGGAGTACATCAAGCAGGTGCTGGATGATGACAACTCCAAAGGACAATACCTGCTGACTGGCAGCGCCAATCTGCATTTTGCGAAAGCGGTGAAGGACACTCTCGCCGGACGGCTCGGCAAGGTACGTCTCAGAACACTCGCATTGGGAGAGATTCTCGAGGGTAAGGGCGATTTTATAAATCGCCTGATCTCGGGAGATCTGCCACGCCAATTTCCTGATTTCGGTAAACACGAAGTCATCCACCGGGCATTCTGCGGCGGCTATCCGGAGGCGATGGAACTTGGGGAGCGTGATCGGAGAAAATGGTTCCGTGATTATCTGGACGATTTGCTTACGCGGGATGTGCAGGAAGTGACCGAAATTCGCAAACTTGCCGCGCTGCGCAAGGTGTCGGATTGGCTTTTGTCGTATTCGTCAAAGTTTTTCGTGATGGATGATCTGTGCCGCGAGGCGCAGATTTCCAAGCAGACCGCCGGTGCCTATCTTGAGGCTTTGCAGGCGATATATCTTTTTGACGAGGTTAAACCTTGGACCTGCGGTGATTATGATCGCATCGGAAAGAGAAGTAAATATCTGGCTGCGGATTCCGGTCTCATTGCGAATATTCTCGGCTGGGACGAAGAGGCGGTTTATTTCGACGATGACCGGAGCGGTAAACTTGTGGAAAGTTGGGTGTACCACGAATTGGCATCGCTCGCGGATCGCCGCGGTGATGTTGAAATGTACCAATATCGCGATAACAAGAACAGAGAAATTGATTTTGTCCTTAGACTGATCGGCGTCGGCATTCTCGGGGTCGAGGTCAAGTCCGGCTCGATTGTATCAAAATCTGATTTCAAGCGTCTTAAATGGTTCCAGGATAATTTATGCCGCGAAGCTTTTACCGGCATCGTCTTGTACACCGGCAATAATCTGCTTTCTTTTGGAGAGGGCTTATTTGCTGTCCCGATGTCCGCTTTGGCGGTGTGAATTGCCGATGTTCAAAGGGGGGGGGCTGAGTGTCAGTATCCATTGAATATGTCGTTGATGGGCGGCGCGGCGGTTTAGCGGCGGTAAAATGC
>R19__coassemble_1377_pt1 | contig 8900 bp, 10 predicted proteins | sample R19__metabat2_high_PE_023 | metagenome-assembled genome bin R19
GTTTCTTTCCAAGATCATCCGCAAGTGGTCCCGCAAATCACTCGAACGTTATTCGTTGGTCGGCAGCCGCATCCATGAAATCCTCACCTGCGTGCGCGCGGTGAAGGCGTACGATGCCGAAGCTTACGAAGAGGCGCGCTACCGCTCGGCGAACGATTCGACGCTGAAGGCGACGCTGAGGACGCTTCGCTGGGGTCTGATGGTGGGGCCGACGGTCGAGACCATCGGCATTCTGCTGCTTTGCGTGTTCCTCGTCTGGTGTTTCGTCGCCGGGGTGCGGCTTTCGACGATCGTTCCGATGTTGGCGCCGTTGCTGGTCGTGTACCGCCCGGTCAAGCAACTTTCAAAACTTCAGGTTCAGATCGAACAGGGACGGGCGGCGCTGGCACGGCTTTGGAGCCTTGTCGATGTGCGGATGGAACTGCCGGTGGCGGAGCGCCCGGTCGAGAAGCGGGGCTTTACGGACAAGGTCGTTTTCGAGGATGTCTCCTTCCGTTACGAAACCGCTGATCACGATGCGGTGAGTAACGCCTCGTTCGAGATCCCGCGCGGCAAGATGGTTGCGGTCGTGGGCGGCACCGGGAGCGGCAAGACCACGATGTCGGGACTGCTCGCGCGCTTTTTCGATCCCCGGTCGGGCAAGGTCACGATGGACGGCGTCGATCTCCGCGAGCTCAAGATTTCCGACCTCCGCCGCCTCGTCGGGTCGGTGCAGCAGGAGACGATTCTTTTCAACGACACCATCGAGGAGAACATCAAGTACGGCTCGCCGGACGCGACGCACGAGGAAGTCGTCGCCGCGGCGAAGATGGCGAACGCCCACGAGTTCATCATGGCGCAGCCGGAAGGGTACGAGCGGCTCTGCGGCGAGAAGGGCTTCGCGCTCTCCGGCGGCGAGCGCCAGCGTATCGCGATCGCGCGGGCGATTCTCCGCAATCCGCCGATTTTGATTCTCGACGAGGCGACGAGCGCGCTCGATACGGTGACGGAAAAACTGGTGCAGGACGCCTTGACGAAACTCATGGCGAACCGGACGGTCTTCGCGATCGCGCACCGGCTCTCGACGATTCGCGAGGCGGATCTCATCCTCGTCATGGATCACGGCAAGATCGTCGAGCGCGGCACCCACGACGAGCTGTACGCCGCCGCCGGCGTCTACCGCCGCCTCTGCGACATGCAGCATCAGAACTGATATGACTGACGGTGATAAGACGGATAGCGAGATCGACGGACGACTCTCCGAGGCGGAGGCGCATATCGCCGCCGTGCGGAGCATCGTCGCCAAATCCGAACGGCTGATCGAGCAGTACGAACTCAGGCGCGCCGAAACCGATCGGTTGCTCGCGAGTCAGGGACTGACCCGCGAAGAGGTGCTCGCGTTCGAAGTGCCGGAAGAACTGCGCGACCGCGTCGAGGCGGAACTGCGGCGGCGCGAAAGCGCAACGCCGGCGGATTTCGATTTCTTCTCCGCCGCCGACCGTCCACCGCCGTCAGCGTCCGGCGAAAAGCGCGGCCCCGCCGCCGGCTTGAGGCGGCTCATGCGGACGGTGAGAATCTGATTGTAACCTCGGACGGTTTGAGGCGTATACCGGACAAAAGGAGGTCAAGGCTATGGATACGAAAATCAATACGAAAGTCCAGAACGATGTGTTGCTTGGCGGCGCGGGATTGGAGGTGCTGTCGGAGGGAGGGACGACGGGTGCGACCGGCAACTCGATCGCGCCGATCCTGAAGGGCGATTCGGTCAAGGTGACGTCCCCGACCGACCTCGAAGCGCTGATGGCGAAACTGAAACTCGAGACCGCGAACAAGCGCGAAGACCTGAAGCGCGGACAGCTCCAGACCACGCTCGCGGCCGCGATCGAGTCCATAAGGGCCACCGACGCCAAGGAGGCGAAGACGGTCGAGGAACTCGCGAAGAACAGCGAAAAAATCGCCGCGCTCGAAAAGGAACTTTCCGGCATCGAAGCGGCGCTTAAGGGTCTCCCGAGCGCGGCGGAACTGGAAATCAAGATCAAGGAACTCGAAGCCGCGATCGAGCGCGAGAAGAAGACGCCCGAGGAACGCAAAAAGGAATACGAGCACAAGCAGGAGCTCAAGGACGATTCAAGCCGTCTCGAGGAACTGGAAAAAGAACTCGCGGCGACGAAGGAACTTTACGACACCGTCAAGGGCTGCGAAAAGCGCCGCGACGAGGTCAATGCCGACCTCAAGACGCTTAAAGAAGCGAGCAAGGCGCTTTACGACACCTTGAGCGCGCGTTCGCTGATGGCGATCACCGCCGCCGTGCGGGAAGCCAACGCAAATGCGCTTTCGCTCGCGGAGGCGGATGATGACGCCGCCGAGCGGAAGGGCAAGATGAAGCTTAACGGACTCGAGGCGTTCGTGCGGCTCTTCGCGGGGGACGAACTCAAGGATGTCATCGAAGAAAAAACCGAACGCAAGATCTGAAAAGGAGAAAACAACCATGAGATTACACGAACTGATTACCGCCTTCGCCGAACGGGTCGGGGGGGAATTCGCGGTCGAAGACGGTGCGGTGACGCTCGCCATCGACGACATGACGGTGACGATTCAGGAGCTCGACGAGCTCGGGCGCATCGCGACCTACGCCGAAATCGGCGAACCGCCGCCGGAGCGGCTGGAAAAACTCTACGAGGCGATGCTCTCGGCCAATCATCTCTTTTCCGGAACGGCCGGCTCGACGATTTCGTTCGACGCCGACGGCCGCCGCTTCTATCTCTGCCGCACCGACGTCACCCAGACGCTCGATACGGACGCTTTCATGGCGATGCTTGAAAAATTCGTCAACACCCTCGAGACCTGGCGCAAACTGCTGGCGGATTACCGCGCCGATGACAGCGTTCCGAAGGAAGTGGCAGGTACGCATATTGACCTAAACAGTCAGATTTTGGTATGATTTTGCCGTAAACCATGGTTTCGTAAACGATCGTTTCGCGAAATCTCCGACCTATAAGATTTTTGATATAATACACCAAGAACGACAAAAGGAGTAAAAAGATGGAAAACGTCAAGGAAGCCGCAAAGGCGATGATCAACGAAGAGGGCATCAAGGCGGCGGTCGAAGGCCTCGTGGCCGGCGGAACCGTCCGGGATCTCAAGGGCATCACCACCGCCGAGATCGAAACGATCTACCGGATGGGTTACAATTTCTACACGACCGGCAACTACAAAGACGCCGACACGGTGTTCCGTTATCTGGTGCTTCTCGACCACACCAATCAGAAGTACTGGACGGCGCTCGGCTCGGTGCTGCAGGTCGAGCGCAAGTTCGACAAGGCCGCGACGGCGTTCGCGTACGCGGGCTTTCTCGATCTCACCAACCCCAAGCCCCAGTTCTACGCCGCGCAGTGCTTCCTCGCGCTCGGCGACAAGGCGAGCGCGCTGAGCGCCCTCGAAGCGCTCGACAAGTACGCGCCGCAGGAATCTCCGTTCCGCGCGAAAGCGGCGGAACTCAAGGCGAAAATCGGCGGCTGAAGATTTTTGCGGAAAACGTTGTAACCTTGCGGGGTCCGTCCGCGTATACCCGGCGAACCTGAGATAAAAGGAGGCAACCCATGAATGTCAATCAAGTCAACAATCCGGCGGTGTTCGATCCCGAGATGATGGCCGAAAACGCGATGGCGGCGGCGGGCATGACCGACGCCGGCGCCATCGAAGACGTCAGCAAGATCGTCTGCGAGATGCTTTTGAACGGCAACGGCATCAACGGCGTCACCAAGAACACGGTGGACGAAAAAAGCGCGCAGTTCGCGGCGGAAACGCCGGAACTCGACGCGCCGGAAGTCAAGGAGAACGAAATCGACGCGGCGGATCTCGCCAAGCTCGTGGCGCTCCTCAAGCTCGAGACGGACGAAAAACAGGCGACCGAGGCCCGCAAGCGCATCGATGCCCAGCAACAGGAGATCAAGGACCGCTCGGCCGAGCGGCTTGCGAAGATCGACAATTCCCTGAAGGAGATGGACAAGGCGGCGAAGGCCTCGCTTTTCATGAAGGTCTTCGGCTGGATCGCGGTCGGGATCGCGGTGCTCGCGGCCATCGGCGCGTCCGTCGTGTCCGGCGGTGTCGCGCTCGGACCGGTGGTCGGCGCGGTGCTCGCGCTCACCATGCAGCTGTTGAACGACAACGGCGTGATGGAGGATCTCACCCAGGGGCTGGCGGACTTCCTCGAGGACAAACTCCACTTCTCCAAGCAGGCCGCGCAGATCGTCGCGGCGGTCACCATCGCGATCGCCCAGATCGCGGTCAGCATCGGCGGCGGCTGCGGCGCGAACGCGGCGGCGGGGGCGCTTTCCAACTCGACCAAGGCCATCACCACGATGGCGAACGTGATGCAGAAGGCTTCCACGCTGCTCGAAACGACCGTCTCGAATCTCAAGCTGTACGCGCTCGGCCTCTCGCTCATCATGGGCACGCTCGGGCTTTGCGGACAGATCCAGTCCGCCGACGCCAACTACGGCGCGGGGATGGCCGAGGCGGATCTCACCCATTTCGAGGCGCTGCTCGCGATGCTCAAACAGCAGCTGGACGACAGCGAGAAGGATCTCGAAGAACTCATCCAGATGCTGGCGAACGGTCCCACGCAGATCGCGCAGCTCATCGAGGCCTCGCTCGAATCGCAGGAACTCATCGCCAACAACATCGGACAGATGGCCTGAAAAGCAGAAAAGGAGGCGCACCATGAACACGATCAACAATTTCGATCTCACCGAAATCGCGCGTTCGATCAACGCGCGGATGGAGGAAGCGTACGGCGTCGAAGGCGCGAAGGCGAAAGGCGTCTTCAGCGCGACCGAGAAGGGTCTGGAAATCACTTTCACCGATGAAACCGGCGCGGCGACGTCCGTTCCCCTCGCGCTTCCCGAGCTCGACGCTCCCGAAGGCGCCGGCTTTTCCGGCGCCGAGGTCGCGGCGCTCCTCGAAAAACTCGAAAGCGGCGACGTGCTCCTCGATCAGGAGACGCTGACGAAGGCGAAGGCGCTGCTGGACGACATCGCCGCCAAACTCAAGGCGGCGGATAACGCGGACACGCAAGAGACCAAGGAAAGCGGCGGCGTGAGCAACGTCTTCGTGGACATCTACCAGCTCATCGCGCTTCTGGCCGACTGCGCCCGCACCCAGAAGGAGGCGGGACGCGCCGCGCGGCAGAGCGCGGCGACCGCCCAGCTCGAAGCGATCGAGAACCAGGCGAAGGCGCAGGAAACCGCCGCGCTCACGGGGCTCATCAGCGCCCTGTGCGTGGGCGCCCTGCAGGCGACGGTGATGGCCGTGTCGTCCGTCAAACAGATGTCGGCGATCTCCGAAACCAATGACGTCGCCAAGGAGCACGGCGTCAACACGCGCCAGCGGATGATGGAAAACACCGCGCTTCAGAATGATCCCAAGCTCGCCAAGCAGAGCCTTGAGAACACCCAGTCCAAACTCGGCATCACCAATGAGCGCGCGACGGAAATTCGCAACGAAATCACGGGTGGCGAGAAAGTCACCGCCGCCCATGATAAATTCACAGGTGCTGCGCACGGCAAGGCGGAAGTGCTTGAGAACGCAAAGGCGGAAAACAAGGAGCCGAATGCCGAGGCGCTCCAGGCGAAGAACGATTCTCTGGATGCGGCCCGCGACGAGATCCGCGCCGGACTCGACGAGCGCGTCGAACTTTACGAGGCCAAGCTCACCCAGGCCGAGATGACGGGTGACAAGGCCAAGATCGCGACGGCGCAGAAAGAACTCGAATACGCCAACGCCGTCCGGACCGAATATCTCTCGCAGTCGGTGTCGGGCGAGCGGATTTCGACCGAGGCTTCGGCGACGGCGGATTACGCGAAGGCGAAGTCCCGCTTCGGCGAAGCGCAGGGCGCGGCCCGCTCCGACGATCGCACCCATGCGCTCGAACTCAAGGGGATGAAGTGGAAGATGGTCTCCGAGGCGAACACCATCCTCGGCGGCGCGTTGCAGTCCGTCGTGCAGGGCGCCGAGAAGTACATGGAAGCCGATGCCACGCGTCTCGCCGGCGAGCAGAAAAAAGCCGAAATGGAAAGGGACACCGCCGGCGATACGATCGAAAACGCCAAGGAACTCGAGCAAAAGGTGCTGCAGCTGCTGGAGGCGATCGGTCAGGCCGAAACCGAACCCCACCGCGCGATCATCGGGGTGTGAGGGGAAGGTTGAAGGTTGGAGGTTGAAGGTTGAAGATTGAAGGTTGAAACTGAGGAGTACTATGGAAAATTCGATTGAAAGGCGGGATACGGGACAGAGCGTGTACGGCGTCAAGCAGTACACGTATGCCGATACGGGAACGGGCGAGGAACTCGACTTCGGCTCGATGGTGGCGAAATCGACGCTCAACCAGGCGGCGATCGTCGAAGAGCAGACCAAGGCGACGGCGGCGGTCCTGAAACTGCGTCAGCAGAAAAGCCAGGATCTCGCCGAGTGTCTCGCGATCCTCGACGAGCTCATGGCGAATTACCGCACGAAAAATCCCGAGTCCGACGACAAGTGCAAGCTGGTCGTGACGCCCGCCGAGAAAGAAGAGTACGAGAAGAAGGCCAAGAAGCTCAAAGACTACGGTTACACCCTCGATCTCGATCCGCAGTCGCATACGGTCAAGGACGGCTGCAAGACGAAGAAGGACGGTAATTACGAGCTTACGATCCGGCGGGCGGACGCGATGCGCGGACAGGCCCAGGTGCAGGAGATGATGGACACCGAGAACAACAATCTCCAGCAGGATATGATGTCTCTGCAGAGCTTCATCCAGAAGCGCGACCGGACCTACTCGAACGCGAACGAAGTCGTCAAAAAGTTCGAGAACACCGCCGGCGACATAATCGACGCGATGCAGTCGTAGGTTGAAGGTTGAAGGTTGAAGGTAGAAGGTTGAAGGTTGAAGGTTGAAGGTTGAAGGTAGAAGGTTGAAGGTTGAAGGTTGAAGTTTGAAATTTGTAATTTGTAATTTGAAAACTGAAGGAGGAGAAAACTCATGTCGGTTGAAGCGAAGAACATCGAGGGAATCAACCTCAAGGAGCGTTGGGGCATCGACGCCAAGGAATACTGGGTCTCCGGCATCAGCACGGCGCTCGACTTCCAGGACGTGATGGTCCAGGTCTCGGAACAGCGCGCGACCGCCGTCGAGCAGGAAGTCGCACCGCTCGCGGCGCGCATCAAGGCGCGCAACAAGCGCCTGGAAATCGCCGGCACCGCTTTGTCCGCCTTGTCGAAACCCACCTTCGACACCAGCAAGGATGCCAATCCCACCTCGGGGAATACGACCAGTTTCACCAAAGAGGAATACGACCTCCTGAAAGATCTTGATTGCTGGCCTTTCGGCGATGCAAACTATTCCGTCGAACGTAAGTGGTCGAAGGACAAGTGCGATTACGCCAAGCGGATGGTGCAGACCGAGATCGACAAACTCAACAATGAATCGCAGCTGGACATGAACCGGATGCAATCGCTGGTGGATCACCGCGATCAGAGTTTCAACACCGCGACGACGATGATGCAGCACATCAGCGAGACGCGCGGCACCACCATCAAGGGAATGAGTTAATCGATGGAAGAAATCACTCCCGTACAGATCGGCGTCAACCGCTACGCTCCGGAAGGGAGCGAAGCGGTGTATCTTTATCAGACGAAGACGAGCGATCCGCTGACCCTGCCGCAGCTCATCGCGTCCGTCACGCTGCGGATCGCCGCCACCAACGAACTGCGTGCGCTCAACGAGATCAACCGGCTCAATGCGCAGTCCGTCTGGACCACGGCGCTCACTTCGATCATCTCCTACCTCACCGGCACCGAGTCGAAGTGGGATGACAACATCTGGGACCAGCTGCCGACCGGTTACTCGCCGAAGAATTCCGCGTTCAATCAATCCACCGCCACCTTGAAGAACTTCTTCACGATGGAGTGCGGAATTTCCGAGAGCTCGCTCCCGGCGGAGCTCAAGGACTCCACCACCCGCCTCGACGCCTACGCGCAGATCAAGCCCATCGCGGAGGAAGCCGCGCGGGAAAGTCAGATGCTGCAGGTCGAGATGAAAACGGCGGTCAGCCGCCGCGACGTCGCCTATTCGACTTCCTCCAACACGATGAAGTCGCTCTTCTCCTCTTTGGAATATTCCTCCGCTTCGATGAAAGGATAAACCATGGCCGATTCGAATTTCACCATCGATACCATCGATCTTTCGATGCGCGACCCGGAAACGGGCAACATCCTCACCGCCAACATCTACCGCATCGAAGGCATCGACCGCGACCTGTCGGCCGCGCAGCTGGTGATGGCGATCTGTTTGCAGAAAGCCGCCGACCTCGAGCAGAAAATCGTGGAGCTCATGGACGAAATGAGCAAGACCACGACGACGATCGAGGACCTCTCGACCCTGGAGGAGAAACTCGTCGCCCTGCAGGACAACGCCACGGTCGGCATCAGCTTCAAGGACATCGGCTGGACGGATAATCTGCCCGAGGGCTGGCAAAGTTCCTGGAAGTGGACCGACTGGGCCGCAACGCTCATCACCGTTCCGACTTACACCGGCTCGACGCTCACGAAAGCCGAAGTCCAGACGGTGATCACCAACCTCGAAACGAAACTCGACTCGCTCAACACGATCTCGCAGAAGAACATGATCGAACTGCAGTCGCAGACCAACAAGCGCGATCAGACGTACGATCTCATCACCGCGATGGTGAAGTCCATCGGCACTTCCAACAACGCCATCGCCGGCAACATGAGCTGAAAAACGGTATAAAGGCGAAACGGTTCATGCGCGCGCAGTTCAGAGGCGCGCGTATTACCGCGAACTCCAGTGCAATCGAAGTGGTGTCCCCCTTTTGCAAGGCGTTAGTTTTTCGCGTTCGCTCAAAACAACGCCTTGCAGCATCTGA
>R19__coassemble_1391_pt1 | contig 8872 bp, 8 predicted proteins | sample R19__metabat2_high_PE_023 | metagenome-assembled genome bin R19
CAACCGGAAAACGCGAGAAACGCCCCTCTATTTGAAAACGCCATGCCCACCTTCTTCCTCCTCAATTTTTCCGCTTGCAATTCTTCCGCAAATTTTGGTACAATACTTATGTCAACATTGGAGAAGGTTTCTCTCTGGACTTCGGGCGAGTGACCCGATGCGTGAAGCGAGGCCTTTAAACCGATGAAGACCACAAGGAAAACCAACCATGAAGAAACTCATGCTCACCGCCGCCGCGCTCGTCGCCGGCGTCGCTCTCGCTGAATCCGGAATCACTTCCGCCAACATCGTCGGCTACACCTCGACCGACTACACCACCAAGAAGTACGTTCCCTTCGGCTGCTGCTTCATCAACACCGGCTCCGCCGACGCGACCTTCAAACTCTCCGACATCGTGCTGGAGGGTGGAAACGCCAGCGTGGATATGATCCAGGTTCTTGAGCCTACGTGCGCCGCAGTTTCGGCGATGTATCGTTATGTTAGTGCCGAACAGGCTGTTGCGTGGGGAGATGCGTCTTTTCAGGGATGGTATGACGAAGGACTTATGACAAGAAAAGACGATGTTGAGTTTCCTCTCGGTACTGGTTTCCTCGCCTCATTCGGTTCCAAGACTGTCACGCCGCGTTATGCCGGACAGGTCATTGACGGTTCTTATCTGTTCGACTGTGTCGGCAGTAAGTATGTGATGTTTGCGAATCCGATTCCTCGTGAGATCACCCTTGGTGATATCGTGCTGCAAGGCGGTAATGCAAGTGTCGATATGATTCAGGTGCTTGAAGACACTAAAGCTGGCGTAACATCAATGTATCGTTATGTTAGTGAAGAACAGGCTGTTGCTTGGGGCGATGCATCGTACAAGGGATGGTATGATGAAGGATTGAGCATTCGCAAAGACGATGTTAAAGTCGCAGTCGGAGAAGCGTTCTTGGCGAGCTTTGGTTCGAAGAACGTGAAGGTTGTTTTTCCGTCGGCATATTGATAGCGGTTTAATTAACGCATTAAAAGACATAGAAAATGAAAAGATTTTTTCTATCAGCGCTTTTTGCCGCTGTCAGTTTGACGGTTAGTGCTGCGTCTGTAGCATGGAATAGCGGGACAATGAGTGATGGTTTTTTAGGGCCAGATGGATTGAGTAAGATTACGTCTGGTTTTGATATGACTGTCACATTTTTCGCTGATGCGCTCGGCGAAACCGTGCTTACTACTGACACGGCCTCTTACAATGGGATGAATGGATCCTATTTGAACACAACCGAGGGAGACAGCACTGCTGCAACTCCCTACTTTAATAACAGTGTAACCTATTATGTTAAGGCACTGATCAAAAACTCTGAGTATGAGAGAGCAACTGGAATTTTGGCTTTTACAGTGCCGGTCACTGGTAATGCTGACCTAAATTTCACTGTTGGCGAAGGTTTCACGACCTCCGGCAACAAGTGGGGTGCCTGGACATCGACCTCGGTGCCGGAGCCGACGAGCGGCGTGCTGCTGCTGCTCGGCTTCGCCGGGCTGGCGCTGCGGCGCAAGCGCGTGTAAGGCAAGGCGAAGGAAAAAGAACCCGGTTGAGCAATCGACCGGGTTGCTTTTTGAGGGGTGTGGTGCAAATCTAAAGTTGAATGAAGACCGTGCTGTATTCCGGTGAGGACGCCACTTTCGGCGAGGTTCGATACCGCAATTTCGCACGTCCCTGAGGGCAAACGTCCCAGTTCCCGGCGTGCCTCACGCCGAGGCGGCGACATAGTTACCCGGCGTGCCTCACGCCGAGGCGCTCTCCCAGCCGGAAGGTGCGGGGAAGTGGTTTAGGCGGCTATTGACTTTGCGACAGCGATATGCTAAATTGTATGTCCGAAAGTCAATTATGAAAAAGATGCTCGATAGTTTACTGGAGGCTGGTGGCGGCGTTGTCCGGACGGAGGACGCACTCAGAGCCGGACTTTCCAAGATGACGCTCGTCAATCTGGTGAAGAGCGGAGAACTCGACCGGGTGGCGCACGGTGTGTATTCGCGTGCCGGGGAAATTACTGATGACATGTTCGTACTTCAACTGCGTTCCGACCGGTTCGTATATTCGCATGAAACCGCATTGTGGTTGAACAAACTCACGGACCGCACTCCGTTGGAGTTCCACATCACCGTCCCTACCGGCGCTCCGCTCGGTCGCTTGTTGAGAGAAGAATGTCGCAGTCATTATGTCCGGCCGGCTCTTTTTAATTTGGGCATTGGGAAGCGTCTGACTTCCTTCGGGCATGAAGTCAGGTGTTACAATGCCGAGCGAACGATCTGCGATATGGTGCGGGACGAAAAAAAGGTCGATGTGCAGGTGCTCGTTGACGGACTTCGCCAGTATGCCGCGCGTAAAGACAAGGATATGATTCTGCTTATGGAATACGCTCGCAGATTTCGTGTTGAGAAGGAGATTGTAAAATATATGGGAGTGTTGATATGAGCGACGCGAAGGCGATGAGTTTCAAAGCGAGAATGAAAACGTTTGCAAAGGAGCATGCGCTTAGACCGCAGACCGTTCTGCAGAACTATATGTTCGAACGATTTTTGGAACGGCTCTCAAGAAGTGTGTTCCGTGACAGCTTCATTATAAAAGGCGGACTTTTGATTTCCTCGATGGTTGGAATTCAAATTCGTTCGACCCAGGATATGGACACAACAATGATCGGGCTGCCGATGACTTTACGCAGCGTCAGAAATTCGATCGGAAGAATCGCGGCAATGAATATAGGAGATGACACGGCGATAAAACTGCTTGAGGTCGGGCGCATTAAAATCGAAGTGGAGGGATATTCGGGAATACGTGCAAAATTGGAGGCCGATTTTCACGGAGTACGGGTGCCGTTTGCGATCGATATAACGAAGGGAGACGCAATTACGCCAGGCGCAATCGATTATGATTTGCCATGTTGTTTTGACAGGGATAAAATTCTAAAACTCAGAGCTTACACTTTGGAGACTGTGTTGGCGGAAAAGTGTGAATCGATTCTGAAACGCAATGTAATCGGGACTCGCCCGAGGGACTATTATGATGTCTATACTTTGATGCGGACGAGAAAGGTGCGGATGTCCATCTTTCGCAAGGCGTTGAAAGCAACCTTTGAAAATTGCGGCACATCTGCGCTGTTGAAGCGCAAGGACGAGATACTTGATGCTGTCAACGCGAGCGGCGATCAGCAATTGTTCTGGCGGCGATATCAGCGCGAATTTCCTCCAGCCGCCGAAATTGATTTCCAAGATGTCATTGAATCCGTGCGGACGCTGCTTCGGTGAATGTCGCTTCATGAAATAAGTGGAACGATTGGCAGGCCTTGCCGGAACCGGCGAGCGGGAGGTAAGCTCCTTCTCGGCTTCGCTGGGCTGGCGCTACGGCGCAAGCGCGTGTAAGGTGACACGGCAGAACGAAAAGTAGCGGTGGAGGGTTAACCTCCGCCGCTCGTTTTTTTGTCGGTGCATGGAGGCGGACAAGATGAGTTACCGCTCTTATACGTCTGATGATGCGCGATTGGCTTTCCCCTATCCTATTGATGTGAGCACGAGGGATTTATGGTATAATATCGTCAGAGATTGATAACACATAAGGAGTACATCATATGAAAACGCTCTCCAGTATGTCAATGATAGTTATGGCGTTGATTGCAGCTAAAGCGGCGGCGGAGACGATCGGGGATGCTCCTGCCGACGAATGGATGCACAGAGTTCATGGAAACGGTGTTGAAATTATAGCTCCGCCGAGTGTAAGAAGATTTACTGGTGATTTGACGATACCGGCAGAGCTGGGAGGCCGCAAGGTAACAAAAATCGCAAAACGGGCTTTTCAAGGATGCCGAGGAATCACATGTGTGACGATACCGGATAGCGTTACCAAGATTGGTGAAGAAGCATTCGGCGATTGCAAAGGATTGACGAAGATAGTAATACCACCGGGCGTTACCGAAATTAACAAGTTAGCTTTCTGCGGCTGCGAAGAACTTACAACTGTAACAATGCCGGATGGTGTTGCCAAAATTGGCGAGAGTGCATTTTATCGTTGTCGAAAGCTCTCGAATATGAAGATACCGGCTCGCGTCGCCAAGATCGACAAGTCGGCATTCTGGGGATGTAGTAGACTGAAGAGTGTGACGATTCCTGCTAGAGTTACCAAGATTGGCGAGGCTGCTTTCAGCTGTTGTGCAGGGTTGACCAATTTTGTCGTAGAGTCTGAGAATGCTGTTTATTGTTCAGAGGGCTATATGATCTTGTCGAAAGATCGCCGCAAGGTTGTGTCTGTTGCAGGAGGTGTCACTAACGTGACGATTCCGGATAGCGTTACCGAGATTGGTGAGTCGGCATTTCGCGAATGCCCAAGATTGGAGAGTGTGACGATACCGGACAGTGTTGTTAAGATCGGCAAGTCGGCGTTTTTGCGCTGCCACGACCTTGTGAATGTGACAATACCGGATAGCATTACCAAGATTAGCGAGTCGGCGTTCAGTGGATGCAGATTTAAGAGCTTGATAATCCCGGATAGTGTTGTTGAAATAGGCAAGTCGGCATTTAGCTACTGCAGCAAAATTACAAATGTGACGATACCAGATAGCGTTGCCAAGATTGATGAGTCGGCGTTCTGGAACTGTCAGAAATTGCCGAGTGAGACTATTCAACGAATCGGCAACTTGCAGAAAAGAAGGTAACTGATATGTCAACTTTCCACATGTTCGGTATGTATTGGATTGTAACGGGCATCATCGTCTTGGTGTGCCTTGTCTGGTATCTCATAGGTGTACTGAAGGACCAAGAAAGCAAGCGGCTTCAACGGCTCATCGACAAAAAGAACAACCGCCTCTTTCTTGAATGGAAGACCGGAATCGAAGCATCCAATCAGATCATACCGGTTGCCAGTGATCTACTGTTGGCGAAAGGAGAAGAATGTTATCATGTCGAAAATATGGTGACACTGCTTGAAGTGAAGTCCGTCCGATACTCATCACACTCCTTTGGCTCGATGCCTGTCGGTGGATCGGGGATAAGAGTAGGCAGGGGATTCTCGAAGTCCGAGTCCAAGGACGAGTGGCGGATCATAGCCACGGGAAAACTGTATGTCACGAATCGCCAGATCTACTTCGACGGCGATAAGCAGGATCGCAAAATCCCGCTGGATAAGATTGCGACGCTAAAAGCCGACTACTCCGCGATCGAAGTCAGCTCCGATAACCGGCAGAAGTCGATGATCTTTCAAGGCGTGAACGGTCAGATTGTAAGACAACTGGTTCAGATCTTACGAGATGAGTCGATGTGAGGCTTCAAACATATTGAAAGGAGGTCATTATGGCCAAATGGGATAAATACTCCGTAAAGTCAATCCTCAATAAGATCGAGAAGCGCGAATTGCTGCTTCCGGTTATCCAGCGAGAGCTTGTCTGGGATGAAGATAAAGTAATTTCGCTTTTTCAAACCTTATGCCTCGGCGACTCTTTCGGGGGTATAATGACGGTCAGAGACGTCAAAAGTCAAGAACGCAATCCACTCTTTAGGGTACGTACGTTTATCAGAGATTATGTCGATGGTAATGATTACGGCTCTGCGGATGAGTCTTTTGAGAACGGCGATCTTGAATATGTTATTGACGGGCAGCAACGGCTGTCCGCTATCTACATTGGTTTTCTCGGCAGCTATAACCGCAAGCGTTTATACTTCAATTTGACCGGTAATTGCGCCAATGACGAATTCATATTCATGTTCGCGGAGAACTTCGCGCATCTTCCTGACACCTTGCCCGATGATTGTGATGGCGCAGTACACCCGACTGTATGGATATCAATACGAGAACTTTTCGACAAGATCAAGTCATGCCCAGATGCACGGCGATTGTCAAGGAGCCTGTTAAGAACCAGAACAGGATTGAGCACAGAAGAACAAGAACGATTCGAGGACAATGTTTCTCGAATGGCCGGAGTTATTTCCGATGATTGTGTCGGAGTTTGTGAAGTGGCGTTGGATGTCACCAGAGATGAAAAGGATAATAGATTGCGGATAGTGCACCTCTTTCAGAAACTCAATCAAGGTGGAACGGTGCTGAGCGGGATTGAACTAATGCGATCGAAATTAAAAGCGTTGAATGCTGACAACGAAAAGTTCCTAACCAATGTTAAGGATGAATACGCGGACATCGGCCTGGATCAAGACGGAATAATACGATATGTCTTTTTACTACAGGATCAGGTCAATAAAGACATTGTAGATATTTGCGATGCCGATTCGGATTTCATTACTCAAAACGAAGTTAGAATCTACGCCTCCCTTGATGCCTTGCGAAAGTTCTTGGAGCACGAAGGTCTTGCTGATTATGTTAAAACGTGGCGTGTAAGTTCAGTTCCGATGTATTTGCTGGCTTATTACTTGTACCATCAGAATGTGACAGTTGAAGAGTTGCGCGAGTATTTTGAGCACGACATAAGAGATGAAAACCGGCTTCGTATCAGCAAATGGATACACATGACATTCCTAAACAGAGCCTTTCAACGCGGACGCGGTTGGGATCCAAATAAGACGGGACGCAGGTTGGTGTTTGAGCTGTTGTCGGCAACCAAAGGTGGTTATTTCCCTCTTGACGAAATTATAAAATTGTATCACGATCGCTTGCACTGGTTTGATCCTGAGCCGAAAGATGATGAAACCAATTTAAATCAGTATGAAAGATCTTATGTTCTTTACAGCATGTATGGTAAGGCAATGCTGTCACGCAAGAATGACGTGGATCACATTATAGCGAAACATCTTCTGGAGCTAAAAGGATATCCGCCAGAGAAGATTAACACGCTCAGCAATTATGAGCCGCTGTTTTTCCGTGAGAACCGATCAAAACAAGATCAGGAACTGTTGGATTGGCTGAATGAAAAATATGGGGACAATGAAATCGAAAAAGCCCGCTTTTCAAAGCTGCATTACTTACCGAATGATCGTTCACTATGGAATTCTGACCGATACGAGGAATTTCTTGCTAATCGCAGAAGCCTGATTATTGACAAGATAAAGTCGCTCGTGTAATTTTCACTCTGGCTTCGCCGTCGCTTGTTCTTGATTACGCCTCCGATTCCAGCGTGGCTTTGGCGTAGATCCAGATCTTGTGTTTGTAGCAGTATGTCTGCAGTGATTCGGCGGAGGCGTGGGTGAAAACGCGGCTGCAGGCGAGTGGGATGGTTGCGGTTGTGAAATTGGCCGTTGACAGGTGAAGTCCGATTCTGACTATCCGGTAATATTAATCCGGTGTTTTGTGGAAATAGTCCGCGATTGGCAGGCTTTGCCGGAGCCGACGAGCGGCGTGCTGCTGCTCCTGGGCTTCGCCGGGCTGGCGCTGCGGCGCAAGCGCGTGTAAGGCGGTCAACGATCAACGAAACGAAAGCGGTGGGTGTTCGCCCGCCGCTTTTGTTTTGTCCGGGGCTCGGGTGGGCAATCGTCCCAGTTCCCGGCGTGCCTCACGCCGAGGCGCTGACCCGAACGAACAAAACTCGCCCACCGCACTTTTTCACTTTTCATTTTTCACTTTTCACTTTTCTCTGCGGTTGACCGCGTCCACTTTTTTGTTGTAGAATGGAGTGGGAAAGGAATAAGTTATGGATAAAACCAACTTGTACTGGCAGATGTATCTCAACCTTGAAGATGAATTTCTCAAGGCGGCGGAATATGTCTTGATCGACGATAAACAGCTCTCGGTTTACTCGCTGAAGAATGCCGATTTATTGATGAGCGTGTCTACGCAGATCGAAGCGATATCCAAACAGCTCTTCTTCGACAACGGAGGTACGACGGAACGGGAATATCCGTACTTCGACACCGACTGCCTTGGACATCTGAAATCGAAATGGGATATTGAACGCAAGGAAGTGGATGTTGTATCTCCCTTCGTGATGATGTCCGCCCGGACATTGACGCCTCTGGAACATTGCTCGGAATGGGGAAATTGCAAATGGAAAAACGCCTATCAAGCGGTCAAGCACGACCGCCTCGAAAATATCGATAAGGCATCGGCAGAGAACCTTCTTCACGCGCTTGCGGCGCTATATTTGCTCAACATCTACAACCGCAATTGCGTGATTGATTTGGGTAGCGATGGTGAGGGCAAGCAATTTGACGGCTCGCTCGGATCGCGACTCTTCGCCGTCCGCATCGGCAAGATGAAAAATCTCGCCGGACAGCGCGGCGAATTCAATTACGATGCCGATTGTCGCGCCTGTGCGTATCTCGTGCGCAACGAAGAGAAGTCCATCGAGAAATGGTATTGTTTCAATCACGAAATCGTCAGGGCGGCGGTCACCAAGTTGGCGAATGCCGGATATAGCCGGGACGCGATCATGAAAAACGCCATCAAAGCGCAGATCGAAGAACTGCGCCCGCGCGAGAGGGAATTGAATTCGATCATCAACGGCTTGCGCTACGAAGCGGCGCTCAACAAACTCCCTGCAACCGCGTTTGGGGAACACTAAAACCGGCTGACACCTTTTGCCAACTCTACCGATCCCGGCATCCGCCCTCGCATTCTTGTTTGCCAATATATCGATATATTTTGGAAAACAAGCTCTACAGAAATTTAACGCTCTGCGTTGAAACTAGATTTCGACGCCGCGATTGCGGAGGCGGTCAAGGGTGTCGGAAAGCCGCTCGCGCTTGCGGCGGAGGAGATCGGACTCATCCTCGAAGAGCAGCGGCGCGAAAGCGTCGTCCGGCGAATCGCGCAGGTTGGTGACGCCGAAGCCGATCAGCCGGATGCCGCCGGGAAGGCGCTCTTGTCCGGACGGAAATTCACGGTCGAAGAGTGCGAGCGCGGCTTCGCGGAAGCTGATGTCGTCGCGGGCGGGTTTCGGAAACGGACATTGCCGCGTGATCGTGTTGA
>R19__coassemble_1398_pt1 | contig 8839 bp, 5 predicted proteins | sample R19__metabat2_high_PE_023 | metagenome-assembled genome bin R19
CAGTGCCTGGTGCGGGACTGCACGATCAAATCGGGCTCGGCGATGGTGATTTCGGGCAATCCCGCCCGGTGCAAACTTCTCAATTGCACGATCATCAACAACAACTCGCTCAACGGACGCGGCGGCGGGGTTTCGATCACCGGCGCCGGGTATCCCGGATGGCTCAACCAGCTCGACATGTACAACACGATCGTCTGGGGCAACACGACGAACGGAATTCCGAGCGACGTGGGGGTCGAGAAGCGCGGCATTTACACGCTGCAGTGCCAGACCAACTGTTTCTCCGAGGCGGCGTTTGTGAACGCCACCAACAACTGCATCGGCAACATCGCCGGTCCCGCCGGAATCCGGCGCAACGGTTATCTGCGCAACAATTCGCCGTGCCGGGACGCGGGCGCGCGCATGTCCTGGACGGACGCCGACACCGATCTCGACGGCAACAAGCGTCTCCAGCTCCAGGCCGTCGATCTCGGCTGTTTCGAGCACAGCCGCCCGAAGAACGTCTCGCTCATCTTCAAGTGATCGCCTTTGACGGCGTCAGCCCTGGACATTCTCGTTTGTTTTCCCACGAGGGCACGAATTTGTGATATAATATGCGTCAAATGAAACCGTCCGGAGGACTTCCGGGGGTTTCGATCAATCCACAATTCCCCGAACATGGCAGAAGAATTAGATGTATTCGCAGGTGCGATGAAACCGCAGCCGCCCGCCGGCGCGGCGCAGCCGCCGCCGTCCGGCGGCGCCAAGAAGAAGTTTCACAAGCCGTTCAACCGCGGGCAGCGCCCGAACGGTCCGAAGCCGAACAATTCGCCGATTCGCGGCGCGAACGGCGAGGAGAGCGTCAATCCGTTGTTGAACGCGCCGCTTCCCGCCGAAACGCACGGCGCGGAGAGCGAGGCGGCGGCGAATCCGAACCGCAATCCCGAGCTGCCCGAGTACCGCCTCGCCGACATCCAGACCTGGCCGGCGCCGGTCGTCGTCGAGCGCATGATGCCGGGGGCGGATCCTGAGGAACTCGGTTCCTACCGCAAGCACGAACTCATTTTCGCGGCGATCCGCACTTATCTTCAGCACGGCGGCGCGGTGATCGCGTCCGGGTGTCTGGAGATCGTGCGCGAGGGTCACGGCTTCCTCCGTTCGGCGAAGAACAACTTTCTGGCGTGTCCCGAAGACGTGTTCGTGACCCAGCAGCAGATCCGCCGGCACGCGCTCAGAACCGGCGACATCGTCGAAGGGCCGATCCGCGATCCGCGCGACAAAGACCGTTTCTTCTGTCTCGGCAACGTGGTGACGGTGAACGGCAAGGAGCCGAGCCAGGCCGCGCGCGTCATCCACTTCGAGAATCTGACGGCGACCTTCCCGACGCGGCGGATTCTCCTGGAAACCGCCACGACCGAATTCTCGACGCGCGTCATCGATCTCTTCACGCCGATCGGCTTCGGACAGCGCGGGCTCATCATCGCGCCGCCGCGCGTGGGCAAGACGGTCCTGCTGCAGAAGATGGCGAACGCGATTTCGAAGAATCATCCCGAGGCGATTCTCATCATCCTGTTGATCGACGAGCGTCCAGAGGAAGTGACGGACATGCAGCGCAACACCAAGGCGATGGTGCTTTCTTCGACGTTCGACGAAGAGCCGTCGCATCACGTGAACGTGACCGAGATGGTGCTCGAGATGTCCAAGCGTCAGGTCGAGAACGGCAAGGACGTCATCATTCTCATGGACTCGATCACCCGCATGGCGCGCGCCTACAACACGGTGCAGCCGCACTCGGGCAAGATTCTCACGGGCGGCGTGGACGCGCTGGCGATGCACCGTCCGAAGCGCTTCTTCGGTGCGGCGCGCAACATCGAAGGCGGCGGCTCGTTGACCATCATCGCGACCGGCCTCATCGACACCGGCTCGAGGATGGACGAGGTGATTTTCGAGGAGTTCAAGGGCACGGGCAACATGGAAATCGTGCTCGACCGGGGGCTCGCCGACAAGCGCATCTTCCCGGCAATCGACATCGAGAAGTCGGGTACGCGCAAGGAAGACCTGCTGCTCGATCCGATGGAACTCGAAAAGACCTGGGGGCTTCGCCGCATCCTCGCGGCGGCCGGCGCCGAAAGCGCGATGCGCAGCGTCCTCAACTCGCTCAAGAAAACAAAGTCGAATCCCGAGTTCCTGCTCGCGCTCGATCTCACTAAACTGCAATCGTGATGAATATCGTCTGTCTTGATCTCGAAGGGGTGCTCGTTCCGGAAATCTGGATCGCGTTCGCGGAGAAGACCGGCATCGCCGAATTCCGCCGCACGACGCGCGACGAGCCCGATTACGACAAGCTCATGCGCTACCGCATCGATCTGTTGGAAAAGCACGGCCTCGGCTTGAAGGAAATCCGGGAAGTGATCGCGCAGATCGAACCGCTGGACGGCGCGAAGGCGTTTCTCGACGCGCTCCGCGCGAAGACGCAGGTGCTGATTCTCTCCGACACCTTCTATGAATTCGCGATGCCGCTGATGGCGAAGCTCGGGTTTCCGACGTTGATGTGCAATTCGCTCGAGGTTTCGCCGGAAGGGAAGATCACCGGCTACCGGATGCGCTGCACGCAGTCGAAACTCTCCACGGTGAAGGCGTTGCAGTCGTGCGGCTTCACGACGATCGCCGCCGGCGACAGCTTCAACGACCTCGGGATGATCCGCGCCTCGAAGGCGGGCTTCCTTTTCCGTTCGACGGACGCGATCAAGTCGGCGAATCCCGATCTCGCGGCGTTCGAGACCTACGACGAGTTTCTCACGGGAATCCTTTCAGCGTTATGATCGAAGAAGAAATCCAGCGGCTCAAGTCCGAGCGCGGCGCGGTCATTCTCGCCCACAACTACTGCCGGGGCGCGGTGCAGGACGCGGCGGACTTCACCGGTGACTCCCTGGAACTCGCGCGCAAGGCGACGGAAATCAGCGCGGAGACGATCGTCTTCTGCGGCGTCTATTTCATGGCGGAGACGGCGAAAATCCTGAATCCGAAGAAGCGCGTGCTCATTCCCGATCCGACGGCGGACTGTCCGATGGCGCGGATGATCACCGCCGAAGACCTCCGCGCGCTCAAGGCGAAGCATCCCGGCGCGAAGGCGGTCTGTTACGTGAACTCCACCGCCGAGGTGAAGGCCGAGTGCGATCTGTGCGTGACGAGCGGCAACGCCGAGCGGGTGATGGCGACGCTGAAGGGCGAGGAGATTCTTTTCGTGCCCGATCAGCATCTCGGCGGCTACGTTTCGAAGAAACTCGGCGAAAAGTACCGCTGCTGGCCGGGGTATTGTCCCGTCCACGCCGCGCTCACGCTCGGCGATATTGCGGCGGGACGCCGCGAAGCGGGGCTGGACGCGCCGGTGCTCGTGCATCCGGAGTGCGCGAAGGAAGTGCGCGAAGCGGCGGACCGGTGCCTTTCGACCGGCGGGATGTGCCGCTACGTCGCCGAATCTGCGAAAACCGATTTCATCATCGGCACCGAGCAGGGCATTCTCCACCGGCTCGAGAAGGAGAATCCCGACAAGAATTTCACCGCGATCGGCGATCTGGTGTGCCGCGACATGAAGCGCCTCACGCTCCAGAAACTGCGCGATTCGCTGCGCGACTTGAAGCACGAAGTGATCGTGCCGGAGGAAATCGCGGTGAAAGCGAAGACCGCCATTGAAAGAATGCTCGCCATCTGATGAGGCACGGAAAAACGCGCGCTCGTGCACAGTGAATGAAAATTAGATATACTATCCAACGTCTATTAAATCCTGACTTGCCGATGAGGAGATTGTCATGATGAACCGATAATTCTCATAAGTTTGGTGATGCTATCGTCGTGAAAATCCGCAAGGATGAAAACATGAAAAATGCAAAGAATAAAATCGTGAAAACGATAAATTCACTTCTCGCACCGATCGCAGGCCTCTGCGTCTTCGCAGGAACGGCGTACGCCGCTCCCGAACCGGATTGGGGGCGCGCCCCGAACGGCGAATTCTGGAACGGATACGCCAAGCGCTTCATCTACGCGCCGGCGTTCGAGTTCAAGAGCGCGACGGGGGCGACCAATTACGAATACGAGGTTATGGACGACCGGCATCACGTCCATACGTTCGCGGCGGCGACGCCGCAGGCCTCGCTCAAAGGCGTCTGGGATAAACTGCCTGTCGGCTTCGTGACGGTCGTCTGTCGGGCGAACGGAGCGGAATGCGGGCGGCGGACGTTCTGGAAGAAGAGTCCCTTCAAGGAGGGCGCCTATCCGCCGCCGGCCAAATCTTTCCGCCTCGCGTACATGCGGGTGATGGACGCTTATTTCGACATGCCCCAGACGAAATATCTTGTCCGTAACGGAAAGATGGATCCCGATTATTACCTGAGCGGTTATCCCTCGAAGATGCTTGCCGCGCAGATTTCCACGCTCGTGCGCCATGCGTCGCGGATCGGCGGAACGTGGACCTCCGCCGGCGCTGCGGCGTATCTCGAGACCGCCAAAAAGGCGGCGGACTATCTGATCGCCGGATCGATCGTTGCCGGCAAACCGCTTGAGTTCTTCACGCGCACCTACGCCGCCGGCGGCGAGTACAATCGGTTCGCCGGCGAGGAAGACCGCATCATGCTCATTTATCCGGCCCGTGTCGGAAAGTCGTTTGCGGAACTTTATTCCGCCACCAAAGACAAAAAGTATCTTGACGCCGCGCTCCGGATCGCCGGCACCTACGCGAAACTGCAGGGCGAGGACGGCACCTGGCCGCTGCTGATGAACGCCGAAACCGGCAAGGAATATGTGCCGAACCGTCTGCAGCCGTATCCGGTCATCGAGTTTCTGGAGACGCTTTACGAAGCGACCGGCGACAAGCGGTGGCGGACGATGGCGGACCGCGCTTTCGCGTTCGTCGAGGCGGGACCGATGAAAGACTGGAACTGGGAAGGACAGTTCGAGGATATCCGTCCGGCGACCGCGCGGTGGCAGAATCTCACCAAGCACGCCGCCTGCGCGACCGTGCTTTATCTGCTCAAGCGTTTCCCCGGCGATGAAAAGCGGCTCGCCCAGGCGGAAGCGCTCGTCAAGTTCTCCGAAGACCAGTTCGTCGAATGGACGATTCCCTACGGCGACCGGGCGTCGGGGGCGACCGGCGAGGATGACGGCAGCTGGAGGTTCTTCTGCTGGCCGTACACCAAGTGGATGACGCCCTGCGCGCTCGAGCAGTACAACTGCTATCTGCCCATCGACGCTTCCGCCGCGCGGCTCATCAACACCTACCTCGCGCTCTGGCGGGCGACGAAGAACCGCGTGTATCTCGCGAAGGCCCAGTCGCTCGGCGGAACGGCGACGCGGATGCAGGAATCGGACGGCTTCATCAACACCTGGTGGATTCGCGGCGTGGAGCGCAACGACGACCGTTATCACACCTGGGTCAACTGCATGCTCGCAACCGCCGAAGCCCTCGCCAATCTCGCCAAGGAATAAGGAAATCGGCTATGAAGAAGCTGCTGATGATGAGCGCGGCGCTCGTCGTGATCATCGGTTTCGGTGGAACAGCGGCGCAGAAGCCGTCGTCCGTTACGGTCACGAATATCCCGTACGCCAAAAGCGGGGATGAATACCGGTTGTCGCGGTGTAGGCTGGATTTGAAACTGCCGACGACGACCGGCTTTCCGACGGTGGTGTGGTTTCACGGCGGCGGGCTGGAAGCCGGCGGCCGACATTTTCCGCGACTGAATCCGAAAATCGCGGTCGTCGCCGTCGATTACCGGCTGATGTCGGCGACCAACGGCGTGCAGGGTGCGGACTGCATCCGCGACGCCGCCGAAGCCGTCGCGTGGACGCTCGACAACATCGGCCGTTACGGCGGCGACGCGAAGAAAATCTATGTGAGCGGCATGAGCGCCGGCGGCTATCTGACGATGATGGTCGGCATGGCGCCGAAGTATCTCGCGGAATTCGGTCACGATCATCTGGAACTCGCCGGACTCGTGCCGATTTCGGGACAGGCGACCAAGCATTTCAACGTGCGCCGGTTCGCCGGCGACAAGGATCCGCAATTCACGCCGAAGCTCGACGAACTCGCGCCGCTTTACTGGGTCTCGGACAAACTCCCGCCGATTCTCTCGCTCTGCGGCCAGCCGCCGTACGAATGGAAATGCCGCAGCGAAGAGAACCGCTTCCTGATCGCCAGTTGCGCGTCGCTCGGACACAAAAACGCGCGCTTCGTCGAAATGCCGTATTGCGATCACGGCCGCGCCTACGACGCGGGCTTGCCGTATCTCGAATTTTTCGTGCTGGGCAGAATGCCGTAAGCAACGGATGGGGACCGACATTTCGAGTTGGTGCCGAGGCTGCAACTTATGACGCTCGGGTAAAGGAAACAAGTTATGAAAAAGTCACTGATGATAGGTGCGGCATTCGCCGTGATTACTGGTTTCGCCGCGCCGGCTTTCGTCGAGGCGCAGGGGGTCTGGGCGAAGGGACGCGAAAAGGAGATGAATCTTTCGCTGCGCTTCGAGGCGGTGACGCAGATCGCAGCGGGCGCGAAGAGCGTGATCGTGCGGGCGACGGGCTGCTCGGTTTTCCGGCTCCGGGTGAACGGCGAGTTCGCGGGATACGGCCCGGCGCGCGGACCTAAGGGCGTCGATCGCGTGGACGAATGGGAGGTGACGAAATTCGTCCGCGCGGGGAAGAACGTCTTCGAATTCGATGTCGCCGGTTATAACGTGCCGAACTACTATCTGCCGAATCAGCCGTCGTATCTCCGCGCCGAGATCGTCGCGGACGGACGTATCCTCGCCGCCACCGGAACGGACGCTTTCCAGGCGCGGCGCTTGAATCGCGTTCAGAAGATTTCGCGCTACAGTTATCAGCGTCCGTTCAGCGAGGCCTGGAACGCTTCCGAGCCGGTCGTCGGCGAGACGTTGGAACTCGCGGTACAACCGGCGAAGCCGCTCTTACCGCGCCGCGCGGCGTATCCGACGTTCGCGGTCAACCGCAATGCGAAGAAGTTCGCCCAAGGCAGGGCGCGCTACGATGCAAAGGCGAAAACCCGAGATTATTGGGCGCTCGCCGCCGCGCCGCAGAAGGATCCGCGCGGCTTCGCGAAGGCTGAGTGCGAGATCATTCCGTCCTACGAGGCGGAACGCTATTTGGACGATCCGAAAGGCGAAGCGCGCACGGCTGTTTATGATTTCGGTCTCCTCGACTGCGGCTTCGTGGGCGTGAAGGCGTCCGCCGCCGGCAAGGGACGCGTCCTCGTCCTCTTCGACGAAGTGTTGACCGACGGAAAAATCGATTTTCTGCGCGGCGGGACGGGCAACGTCGTCCTTTGGGACATCGACAAGCCCGGCGAGTTGGAACTCGAATCGTTCGAGCCGTACGCCTTCCGTTATGCGAAATTCATCATCGACGGTCCGATCGAAATTTCCTCGCCGTATATCCGCACCTACAAGAGCCCGTCGGCGGACGGCGTCGTCTGTCCGGTGAAGGATCCGGAACTCAAGCGCATCTTCGAAGCGGCGCGGGAGACCTTCAAGCAGAACGCGCTTGACGTCTTCACGGACTGTCCCGGGCGCGAACGGGCGGGATGGCTCTGCGACAGCTATTTCACGGCGCGGGTTTCGAAATATTTCACCGGCTCGCTCGATCTCGAGGAGCTGTTTCTGGAAAACTTTCTTCTGGCGGATTGTCCCGATATTCCGAAGGCGATGTTTCCGATGTGCTATCCGGCGGATCATCTCAACGGAAATTTTATTCCGAATTGGGCGATGTGGCTCGTCCTGGAACTGCGTGAATACGCCAAAGTGCGCGGCGGCGATCCGGCGCTGGTGAAGCGTTTCGAGCCGAAGGTCATGGCGCTCGTCGAGTACCTGAAGACGTTCGAGAATTCCGACGGACTCCTGGAGGATCTGCCGAAGTGGGTGTTCGTCGAGTGGAGCGAGTGCAATTCGCTCACCAAGGGCGTCAATTATCCCTCGAACATGACCTGGGCGCGCATGCTCGAGGCGGTCGCCGAACTTTACGGACGTCCCGGACTCGCGGAGAAGGGCGCTCAAGTGCGCGAAACGGTCGTCCGTCAGAGTTTCGACGGCAAGTGGTTCCGTGATCAGGCGCTGCGAGGGGCGGACGGGAAACTTGCGGTAAATCCCAAGCACACCGAGACTTGTCAGTACTACGCCTTTTATTTCGGGGCGGCGACCGCGAAGACGCATCCGGAACTTTGGAAGACGCTGGTCGAGGAGTTCGGTCCCGAACGCAAGGTGAGGAATACGCATCCGGACGTACCGTTCGCCAACGCCTTCATCGGCAACTATCTGCGGCTCGAACTGCTCATGCAGGCGGGACTCAAAAAGAAAGTCGAAGCGGATATCCGTGGTTATTTCCTCAAAATGGCGGACACGACCGGGACGCTCTGGGAACATGACTCGACCACGGCGAGCTGCTGTCACGGTTTCGCGAGTTACATCGCGCTTTTGCTCACGGAAGGAGGCGAATCGGCGGCGGACCCGGCGTTTCCTGATCTCGACACCTATGTGCGGACGGTGAGCACAAGTGCCGGCGAGGTGACGCTCGCGGCGTATGTGCCGCGTCTCAAGGTGAAGGCGCCGGCGCTGCTGCTGCTCGGCGAGGAGCGCGCGGCGGATTATGCGGACGGCACCAGCGGTCCGACCGGCTGCCAGTGGCCGGTCTCGGTCATCACTGCCAAGGGCTATGCCGCGCTTGCGCTCGACTGTTCGAAACTCAAAGGCGACGATTATCATGCGATCCGCGTCGCGGCGGTCAAGGCGGCGGTGGATGCGCTTGAAGGGATGCCCGTCATCGATTTCGGCAAGGTCGCGGTGATCGGACAGGGCAAGCG
>R19__coassemble_1401_pt1 | contig 8837 bp, 7 predicted proteins | sample R19__metabat2_high_PE_023 | metagenome-assembled genome bin R19
TTTCGAATTGACGCCTCAAGCCATCATCCCAAATCGTACCGGCAAGTCCCGCCTTGGCAAGCTTCCGGAGCCGTCCCGGATCCAGCAGTCGCATAACCATCTTCTGTCCGAACGCAGTTGGAATCGTCGAAATACGCACGTCGACCAGTCGCTCAACGCCGCTGTCCGTATAGGAAATGCGCACACTGCCGTCAAGCGGCTTGCGCTTTTCCGAAATATCCATCCGGCTCTGCGCTTTCACCCAGGTCACGATCTGCACCAGATCGCTGACTGGCACTCGGTGCTGCAGAATTTCCAGAATGCCGTTCACACGAAGCCGAATGCGTCCGACTCCGTTATCCATCGGCTCGATGTGGATATCCGAGGCCCCTCTGTTCAACGATTCACGGAACCAGGATCTCGCCTGCATGATCACCCCGGTTTCTCCGGGTTGCACATCGACCGACAAAGGCCTCGAAACTTCCGCCTCATCAACCGTCTCATTATGGATTTCGATGCGATAATAAATAAAGTCAATCACCCGGTTCACCACGGATGACTCGACCCGTACCAACTTCACGGCGATCGCTTTGTTCACCTTTTCCGCCAAGACCGCCGTCATATTGCGATAAATTTCCGCCGGCATATACGGTGTGGCCTTGAGCGCCGCATTCTGCTCGTTGATTACCACATACAGGGTCTCCGTATTTCCGTCAGCTCCATCAATCGCAATACCCAGCGGAATGAATCCACAACGGGTCATCACCGCAACCGCCTCGCTGCCGTCACGTTGAAATCCCGCCATGAAAACCGGATCCACGACCGTATTGAGCAACTCGTCACCATTCGCATCCTCGCGTACTACCGGACGCGGCGGACGCTCTTTCATCATATCAACGCGATTGAACATTTCCGCATTGATCGCGCCGTCCATGACCTTGACCTTCGCTATGCGAAAAGATTCTTGCTCTGACGATGGCGCAGTCTTCGCCTGCGCCCAATTATTAGACCAACTGGCCATTAAAAACCTCCTTTCGCACCGATCACGACGCAAAGCAGAGAAGCTATTGGGTTCTTATTTTTATCAAGTATCTTGAAAACAGCGCTGTCCCGCGACGGGAAGGAATCTATCATCAACCAACCTCCGGATTTCAACGGAAAAGCATCCCGGACGGTATATTTGCGACTGCCCTTCACTAAAAAATTCCCTTCAACACGAGTAAACTCGGGAAACTTGACAATCCCCATCGAAGTGTCGGAATCACTGTCAAAGACCGCTCTCAACCAAACCGTTCGCTCGCCGACGAATACGACCTCATACCCGCACAATTCCTGCGATTGCCCGATTATCGATCCTTCCTCATAAGCGCGGTCGAAACCTGAAACGAAGAGGTATCCTTTTCGTCCGGAAATCGGATTTGCCGCCGTGCAACTCACGATCGGAACCGGCCATATTTTTCTTTCCTGACGTATTTCCTCCTTCACCTGAATCTCCTCCACTTCAAAGGCGGAAGGTCTGATAACGGCAACCTCTTGCTCGTCGGCCCATTTCGTAAAATCCTCGAGATCTTGTCTATACCGTTCCCAATCGACGGTTGCTTTCGGCGTGCGCGGCGCGCCCGCCCTACCGCTGCTTCCGAACCAGCCTTTGATCGTCTTCGTTACCGGGAATCGGAACATATCGGTCGCTTCACCGATCTGCTCCAAAGCGAAAGGCACCCCGATCACCGCCGCCAACAGCAGAGTCAGGACGAAGTGTCCGCTTTTTGTGAATTCCCCGATACTCATCGTTAGCTTGCCGCCGCCTTGGAGAGAAGGATGAGCGTCTTGTAAACACCGATGATGACCGGACCGATCATCGCACCCAAAAGGATGATCATTGCCGGAGTCATCATATCCATCGTCCGCTTCAGGAGCGCCTTCGCCTGATTCTCGTAGAAGTCGACGATCGGACGCAGCATCTCCGCCAGTTTTCCGGACTCCTCACCGGCGCGGATCATCTGGCGGACAAGTCCCGGATATACCCCCGCCTCTTTCGGCTGCGATATCGCCGAAGACAAACTCGCACCGCGGGTGACGATCTGTTCATGAATGCGCCCGAGACTGTCCTCGATGATCGCATCATTTACCGTGCCCTTTATAAGCACCAGTGAATCGGAAATCTGAATACCGGTTTCGTGGTTCGCCGCCAACATATCGAGAAATCTCACCAAAGCGAATTGATAGAGAAGCGAACCGATCATCCACACGCGCCGCTGAAACTTCGTAAGCGCCACTCTCGTCGCATGATATTTCATGCCGGTGCGCCAAAGGAAGATAAGCCCGACGATGATGATCGGCGGATATATAAGACACGCCGGATGATCATACATATAGAAGAGAAGCCGGATGGCTCCAGGCAACTGATTGTAGATCTTGTCGATGTCCTTCGCTCCCACGATCTCCAACAGAAGCGGCGGTATCTTCATTGAAATGACCGCACCCACCGCGAAGAACACAATCAGCGCGATCGCCGGATAGGTCATTGCCGAAATCGCATCACGTTTCGTTTCCACCGCACGCTTGAAAGTCGTGATCAACCTGACCAAGGAATCTCCGAGCCGTCCGTTCGCTTCACCGATTCTCACCGTCTCCCGCATCAACAGCGGAAACGCCTTCACACACCTCGGGTCGCCCATCGCCGTCGAGAGGTCATCACCGCTTCTGAGCCTCTCCTGAACGATCATAAGCCGCTTCTTGAACCAGGAGTTTCCTTCCTCCTCAATGCACATTTCGATGATCTGCAACATCTGCACGCCCGCCATATACAAAGCCCGCATCACCTCGCAGAACATGCAAAGTTCAGCCGTCGAAACACCAAGACGGATTTTGAATTGAATCTTGCCGGTCAGTGCCCGATTGATCCGCGCCATAAGGCTCATATCCTCGGCACTGCGTATCAAGAGCACCTGCCAGCCTTTGCCCTCGCATTCGCTGCGGACATACGCTTCGCCGAAGCCTTCCAACACGGACTGCTTCGGCTTCGGATTCCCCGGCTCACGGTATATGACACTGTATTTCATAACGGATTAAAGTTGATCCTGTTCGCGACAAGCAGCGGCACCATGTATATCGGAAGATAGACAATCCCGTCTTGCTGTTTCAAGTCCTTGCAATGCACAACGTAGGGCGTATGGATAAACCTGGCGAATTTCCGTCGAAACTTCTCCAGCGATACCAGCGAGTAGCGTTTTCCGCTTTTCACCTCAATCGGTGAAACATTTGCCCTACGCTCGGTTTTTGATCGGGACAGCAGAAAATCGATCTCCATTCGATTTTCGTTGTCGTCGCGATCCGATTTGGAATAGAAATAAAGTTTATGTCCGGAAATGCGCAACATCTGCGCGACGACATTTTCCACCAACATTCCCTCGTTCATGTCAATATCCCCTGCCAAAATGCGTGCATGAACATCCGCCGAGGCGAGCTCATTCTCGTCAAAAGCATGACTGACCAGAAGCCCCGTGTCACTCATATAGCACTTAAGGGTGCGCCGGTCGGCATTCAGCCGCAGACCGACATTCGGTTCAGTAGTGTTGTAAGCGACATTCACGATCATCGAACTCTTCAGCCAATCGAAGGTGACATCGTAATCACGCATCTTCGTCTGACCTTCAAGATCGGCAAGCGTGTACTTCTTCTCATGCTTCGACAACTGCGCGGGAATGTTCCCGAAGGCGTCCGAAATCTTGTGCTTGGACTTACCGCCGAACTTCCCGATGTCAGACTTGTAGAGATTCAAAATGTCGCGCTTGACAGCATCGACTTCCGCGAGGCTCCCGGTCTCTGCAAAGGCCTGCACGGCCTGCGGCATACCTCCAACAACCATGTACTGCCGAAAGATATCCATACATTGCCGATGAAGGTCGGCTCCCAACGGAGTCAGCGCCTCGAACCGTTTCTCCAGCAATGGCATGATTCCAGTCTTGCCGGTCGCCCAGAGAAACTCCTCGAAGTCCATCGGATACATCTTGAGATGGCGTTCTTCCGACGGAATCACGATATTCTGAACATTCCTGCGAATCGAAATCAGGGAACCGGTCTCGATATAATGATAACGCCCGTCCTTCACAAGATATTTGATCGCCTCGCGGGCCTTGGGGAATCTCTGCACTTCGTCAAAAACGATCAGCGAGTTTCCACGCACCAATTCAACATGATAAACGGAGGACAGCAGCAGAAACAATTCATCAAGGTCATTTATGTATTCGTTGAAAATCCGCTTGACCTTGGTCGGGATATGCGCAAAATCAATAATAAGGCAGGCTGCATATTCGCGACGACCGAACTCTTCCACAATCCAACTCTTGCCAACACGACGAGCGCCATCAATCAAGAGCGCCGTCTTTCCTGCGCTCTTTTGCTTCCACTCCAGTAATTTATCATATATTTTACGTCTCATGTGATGTCCTTCGGGCGCGTATTATATCATAATCCATCACCTCAAGTCAATGCTATCTACACCTTTTCAAGACAATAATAAGCATCACATCTACACCTTTTCAAGACAATGTTAAACACCATATCTACACCTTTTCAAGTTTTGATGGCTCCTATTTGACCAGTTCGAGCTTGTAGAAGCGCTGCACGGCGTTGGTATTGAGGTCGATAATCGACATCGTGCCGCTGGGGTAATCGCCGTACTGATAAACGGGACGCATGTTTTCATTATTTCTCTCTCACGATGACGCAGAGGAGTTCGCGCACGGGGCGCATCTGGGAGTCGAGGAGGCGGAAGACCGCGCCGCGTCCGGCGAGGAGATCATCGACCATGAGATACACGCCGGAGTTCGGGAGTTTGATCGCGTCACCCGGCCAGAAGCAGCGGCTCTTACCGAAGATAAGCCGACCCGGCGGCGGCGTCGGCGCGAGCGTGTCGATGCGGGAGAAGTCCGGCCAGATGCCGCGCGGCAGCACGTCCTCCGCCGGGGATTCGCCGTAGAACGCCTCGAACCAGACGCAGCGGTCGCTGATGCTTATGATCCGATAGCCGCACTTGTCTTCGCCGGGAGAGATGATCGACCCTTCGGCAAGCCCGGAATTCATGCCGGGAAAGAAAACCGCCGAGTCGTAACGGCCCTTCATCGCCGAGCGACAACTCGCGACCGGCACGAGCCAGAGCCGCCGGAGCTTGATATCGTAGAAGACCGGAGGGAGTCCTTCGTAGGAAAGACCCATCTTGCCTTCGCCTTTCACGCCGTCAACGGTGACGAGAAAGCCCTTCTCGCCGCCGCCGAGCGGTTTCACCGAGGCGATTTTGCCCGATACCGCATCCGCCGGCTCGCAGATGAGGACGAGCTTGTTCCTCACCTGCGTGGCGCTCACGTCGAGATTCTCGGAGAGCAGCTGCAGCTTCCAGGAGAAGCGCGAGGCGGTCGCGGGGTTCGGATCGGCGCGGACGATCTGGAAGACGTCGGGACGCACGATCGCAATTTTCGCGGAGGCGCGTCCGTCGGCCCATTCGGAGAAATCCTTGAGCTCCGCGAGCTGCTTGCCCCAGTCGACGGCTTGCGACGGACGCGGCGCGCCCGCGCCGCCTTTACTTCCGAGCCAGCCTTTGATCGTCTTCATTACGGGAAACGTATAAAGCCCCGTCGTCTCGCCGATCTGTTCGATCGCGAAGGGCACGCCGATCAGCGCCGCCACCAGCAGGAGGATAACGAATTGCCCGCTTTTCGTGAATTCTTTGATTGTCATATTGTTCCCTACCGTTTTTCGGCGTCTCCAAGAGGTTCTACCTCCTTGACCGGAAGCAGCCCGGTAAGCTCGACGGCGGAGATCTTTCCATCGTCCGCGAATTGGAGGTTCACGCCCTCAAGGGCGTAGCCGGGCCCGAGTTTGAGGATCCGTTTCGCGAGGTCGGCGACCCTGGTGATCGTGATCGGTGCGGGCGCATCCCCGACGCCCTCTCCGGCGGAAGCCGACAGTCGCCAGCGGATCCACTGGAAGGTGAATTGATCATCCTTCTGCGCCAATGTCGGCGGCTCCGACACCGGCTCCTTGTCGAACGTGCAGGTCGCCTTCTCCACGCCGACCGCCTTGGCGGCGCGATCTATGAGATCCTGCTCGACGATCGGACGGTTGAAGACGTTGTTGCGTTCATAAGCCTCCACAAAGGCTTCAAGTTTTTTGAGATTGTCGATATGCCGCCGCTCAAGATAAAGCTTGAAGTTTCGCACGCCGTCCGCGACCTTGCCGAGGTCGCGGATATTCCCGACCAGCGTTTCGTTATCGAGCGCGCGGAAGCGTCCGACGACCTTCGGCCACGGCCACGACCACGGAGAGCGCGCATCGCCGACGTCATTCCAGATCGCCCTGAGTTTCTTCCGCTCGCGGTCATCACCGGGGATACGATGCTTCTGAATGAAACGGTCGGCGAGAGCGAACCAGCCCTTGACGTCGATCGCCTTCTTCATATCGGGGAAGTCCGGCTTTTCCCTGCCCGTCGCCAGATACTTCATCATGATCGCCTGAGCGGTGGACGGATCGTTGCGCCCGCCGCCTTTGGAAATGTTCATCTCCTGAACCTTCTTGCGGAAAGCGGCTATTTCCTCAGCGCAGGTGACGAGCGTCTTCTCCTTCGCGGGGAATTTGCGCACATCCGGCAGCGAGAATTTGACGCCGACCGCGAGCGAAGCGACGTTGAGGAGGTTCTGGTGCTGGACGCCCGAGACCTCGATTTTCCCGTCCGCGACCTGCACGACCGAAGTCACGGCGTTGGCGAGCGCCGCCTCCATGCCTTCGGTCTGCGAGGCCTTGTCGCCGACCTCGAAGGTGAACGTGTAGTCGAGCCGGCACTCGCCGCCGGTCGTGAGCGACCAGCGCGTCGGACGCAACCCCCGCGGCAGCCGCGGCGCTTTCACGGACGACATCGCGGCGAGGAAGTTCGTGGGATTCTCCGCCCACAAAAGCCGGTAGTACTTCAACATCGAGTCATATTCCTTCGCGGCCGCATCCCAGGCGAGATTGATCTCTTCGATCGGATGCGCCACCGACTCGTATTCGGCGAGCCGCATGTTCAAGGTCGGAAGGTTGTAACTCACGTAAACATTGTGAATCCCGACGGCGACGGCGACCGCCGCCGCGGTCGCGAACGCGCGGAGGAGCAGCTTTTTACGCGATCTGAGCCGGTAATTGGCTTCCGTAAAATCTATTCTGTAAGCCATGTCAACATCCTCCCTGCAAGGCCATTCCGAACGCAATCGGCGCCAGATCGCGATTCCTGAGAATCGCCTCCGCCGTTTCGCCCGTCATATCGATTTTCTCCTGGGCGAATTCACCCCAGAGATCCCAGTGCTCGTAAGAACTGACCCACGTCTCCCGAATGGCGATCACCAACGGCTCAATCGACCGTCCGTCGATGACATCGGGATGCTGTCGATTGAGATACTCGACCCACCCCTGCATGCGTGCGCCGATGACATCCACGGTGATATCGTCACCTTCCATACGCGGCAAAACCACTTCATCAATGTACTTCCAACCGTCCATAAGCACCGCCCGATAAACACTGCGCCCCTTAAGAACCAATATCCGCAAGGGATTCGCCCTTCTTTTCTCGGCCGGATACATCGCAAGATAGGCATTCGCAAGCGCCAAGGCGGTCGAGGCGATGTGCGGACGCCGTATGCCCATTTTGGAATACCAGGCGGCATAATCGCGATTCACGTTGTCCTTGATCGCTCCGCCGCCGACATTGTGGAGGCTGCGCTTCGCGGCAATTCCGTCCTCGACACCGACGCCCTTCATGCGCAAGCCGCCGTAAACCACCTCTTCATTCACAAAACCGCTCTTGATCTGGGTTAAGAAAAAATCCTCCCGACCACCTTTGCCCGACAAAACGCCTTCGGGTATCTCAATCGCCTTCACGCTCTCGACTTGAAGACCGCCCTCCTCGCTCGGAGACACCCAGAAATGCTTTTTACCGGTCTTCTTAGACAGTCGCGATGCAAAAGCCTCATCCCCGAGCTTTCCCGCCAGGGACCAGTTGATCAAATATTTGCCGCCCTTGCCGGGAGCCACCTCCAGGGCCAGACAATCATCTCCCTGCACGCCGCACCCGACGACGCGGTCCTTAAGCCGCATCTCCATCGTTCTCATCGGAATTTTCATAATTTCGCCTTCTCCTTCTGCTCGAATTTCGCGGTGCGGATCGCCAGTTTAAGATCGGTTGGACGATTACTGAAGGAGATCGCGTCATCCTCCGCAATATCACCGCGCTGCCACGCCTCGAAAAGCGATTGATTCTTGGAAATCATCCCGTGCGCCGAGCCCTCGCGAATCGCGTCATCAATGCGGGCGATCTCGCCTTTCTTGATAAGCTCGGAAATGATCGGCGTATTAACCAGCACTTCCTGCACACAGACACGTCCTTCGCCCGTCGCCTTCCGTACTAGACTTTGGCTGACGATTCCGCGAAGCGTGACGGAGAGTTTGAGTCGCACCTGCAGTTGCTCTTCCGGAGGAAAGGTGTTGACGATTCGGTCTACGCTCTGCTTCGCATCGTTGGTATGTAAGGTCGAAAGAACCAAATGCCCCGTTTCCGCAGCCTGCGTCGCGATCTTCATCGTCTCGGCATCGCGCATCTCACCGACGAGAATTACATCCGGGTCCTGACGCAAGGCACGCCGCAGGGCCTCGGCGAAACTCGCGGTGTCGATGCCGATCTCGCGCTGGTTGATGAGGCACTTCTGATCGTCGTGCACGAACTCGATCGGATCCTCGACGGTGATGATGTGCTTCGACTCTGACTCATTGATTTCCCTGACCATCGCGGCAAGCGTCGTCGATTTGCCCGAGCCGGTCGGACCGGTCAATAG